>Ga0207686_10000310_pt1 | contig 35126 bp, 24 predicted proteins | sample KBSM24metaG_FD_184396 | JGI IMG/M metagenome (GOLD analysis project Ga0207686, IMG submission 184396) | Miscanthus rhizosphere microbial communities from Kellogg Biological Station, Michigan, USA - KBS M2-4 metaG (SPAdes) (version 2) | ecosystem: Host-associated > Plants > Roots > Rhizosphere >...
TATCAATTTTATAACTTATTGTCTCTTCTTTTATTTTGGGTGTTTTGGTTTCGGTTTTATTTGTTTCTGATTTATCAGCCTCCTTTTCATTGCTATTACAGGAACTTAAAAAAATAATACAGGCAAGACTGATGGCAAAGAAAAATTTTTGCAATTTCATTTCATTGGTTTTTATATGAGGAAAGATATAAAGTTCATAAAATATTTTTTACATGCAACAATTTATTTGCCACATTTGTTTTTCATAACATCATTTTTATGAAAATATATTTGATCTTATTCCCGGTAATTGTTTTGTTTTCTTGTAACACGCCGCCTGTTAAGGAAGAAAATGCCAATATAAAAGTGAATGATATTACCATTTCCTACAACCAATGCGGCAAGGGAGATACCACCTTGCTCTTCGTTCATGGATGGTGTATAAATAAGGAATATTGGAGTGATCAATCAATATATTTCTGCGATAGGTACAAAGTGGTGACACTTGACTTGCCAGGATTTGGCAGGTCGGGTAAGAATAGACCTGATTGGAATTTTGAGCAATACGCTGGCGACATCAATGAATTTATCAAAGCAAAAAAATTAAAGAATGTAATTCTTATCGGGCATTCTATGTCTGGAGATATTTTGTTATTGATGGATACAAAATATCCTGGGTCAGTGATTGGTATAGTTGGGATCGATAATCTTAAAAGACCCGGCGTAAAACTTTCAGAAGAAGAAAGCAAGCAGGTGGAAGGTTTTTTTGCAATGATGGACAGTAACTTTTCAGGGACAGCGGAAGTTTATACAAAAGAAAATCTTTTCCCGAAATCGGCTGACACATCAATTGTAAATCGGGTGGTCAACGATATTAAGATGAATGATCCTGTTATCGCTATTAAAGTATTACGTTCACTGTTTGATGTTTCTCAAAAGGAAAGAGACTTGATGCAACAATTAAAACATACACTTTATCTTGTAAATAGCGATGGTGATACTACCCATATCGACTCGCTAAAAAAATACTGTAAAGCTTCTGCAGAGGTTGTGTATGTACATGGAACCGGTCATTATCCAATGATCGAAAAACCGGCGGAATTTAATGCAGCTTTAGAAAAGGTTTTCGCGTTGATAGGTAAGAAGTAATTTTTTATTTTAATTGATAATTAAGGGTGTTATTTGCATTGCTAACTTGCAGTATCAAAAATCATTTTATGGCTTATAGATTTTTTTTAGTATTTATTATTTCAGGCTTTTCGGTCGTTTCTTTTTCACAAACAAAACTTGGCGAAGTAGCCAGTATCTACGTTACCTCACCAAACCTTGATTCTTCAGTTGCTTTATATGAGAAGATAGGCTTTCTAAAAATTGCTTCTAATGTTATGCCAGCTCCCTGGGCACTGGTAAGTGATGGTAGCCTGCTGATCATGATGAGAAAAGATTCCATGAAGTATGTTGGACTAACTTATTATGTTAAGAATATTGAAAGCACGGTGGCGCAAATGGAAAAAAATGGGATCGTGTTTACACAAAAGCCAAAAGAAGAAGATCTAATAAAAAGATATTTTTTTAAATCACCTGATGGATTAAATATCATGCTTGCTTCCAATGTCGGGTTGTTTAAGCAGCCAACAGGAATAACAATGCTTAATATGAATCCCATTGCCCTCCAATCAGAAGATAAATATCCTAATAAGGAATGTGGGGCATTTGGTGAATTCTGTCATCCTGTTACTGATCTCAATACATCTATTGAGTATTGGAAAAAATTTGGCTTTGAAGTAAAATCACAAATGACACAGCCTTATCCCTGGGCAATTCTTTCTGATGGTTTAATGCTGATCGGGTTACATCAAACAAAAAATTTCAATTATCCTGCGGTTACTTACTTTGGGTTAAACACCGAAAAAAGAGTGAAGGAATTAAAAGAAAAAGGAATAACTGGTATTACAGAATTTATGGGTAAGAATAATGTTACTCTTAAAACATGGGAAGGCCTTCATTTCTTTTTATTTTCGATGGGAATGTGATAGGTGTTTTCATTGATCCTTTTACACTTAGAAGGTTGGATCAAGCCCTTATTAACAGTTAACTCAACATTTTGATTTGTCTCCTCTATATTTGCCAAAATTTTAAAATTAATGAAGCGTTTTCTCGTCTTTTTATCAGCTGTGGTCATGTTTTCATCCTGTTCAAAAAAAGGAATGGATCAATGCAATTATGATGCTTGTGCGATCGCTGCGCCTGCATCAGAAATTACCCAATTGGAAGCCTACTTATCTTCAGCTTCAATTACCGCTACCAAGCATTGCAGTGGCATGTACTATACCATTGATGTAGCTGGTTCTGGTTCTACAGCTACAGCTTGCTCAACCGTCGGCGTGAAATATAAAGGGCAATTAACGAATGGAACGGTGTTTGACCAGGCTACCACAGCAGTAACTTTTTCACTGAGTAATTTGATCGAGGCATGGAAAAAAGGAATACCGATGATAAAACCAGGAGGCAAAATTAAATTGTATTGTCCACCAACACTTGGTTACGGCAGCCAGGTTATCAGAGACAATGTTACGGGCAATACTGTTATCCCTGCAAACTCCATTCTTATATTTGAAGTGGAACTGACAAATGTTTATTGATGTAGAGGTTGACAAATTCTTGTCAACCTTTATCAAATAACTTTCAACTATCAGCTATTATTTTTTTTATGCCTTTCAAACCTATGGGCAACTACAAGCCGGATATTGCCTGATGAGAATTTATAATTGTCTGGCGTAAGAGAACCTTGCGTCGATATCGAGCTACCTGTCCAGTTAGCACTTATATTCCATTTCTTTCCATTATACCCAGCCGCCGCTTTAAAAACCTTGGATGGATTAAGAGAAACATTTTTTTCTTTTGTTGCTTCATTTTCTTCTCTCACAAAATTGACATCTAAGTTGATCACCATGGAGCCTGTAATAAAAAAGTGTTGTGCCATCACCAACGTATAAGCATAGCCTGCTCCAGGACCAAAACTCAGGATATTGATCTTATTAATTCCTGCTTGTCGAAATTTACTGCTATACAAAGCAGGTATCAATGCGCTATCGCCCTGTACTGTGCCGTGATGAATTTCACCGCCATATATAATTGACCCGGCTGATTTCTTTTGCCACTCACTTTGTAAGAGTGCAGCACGATAAGAAAATCTTTTTTTGTTAGGCACCTGGTAAGCAGAAATGCCAAAGAAAGTTGTTTTCAAGTCTTCGCGATAGTAATATTTATCTGGTGGCGCACCAGCCATTCCTTGTGGCTCCAAATGATAACCTTTTGGAGCTACATACATCAGGTCAATGGCCCACTTATGGGGATACACATGCACCTGGAAATTGAAACCTTTTGTTTTTCCTTTTTCATCGGCCTTGTTGTTTAAGAAACCAAAACCATTAAAAAGATTTATTGAAATGTTTTTTATAGTAACGCCTACTCCAAGATTCAATTTAGGATTTGCTTTATACTCAAGATCCTCTGTGCTTCCATCGGAAGGGAAATTGAGGTGAACATATTTTTTTGATAAATACAGGCGGATAGTGGTCTTATTAGGAAAGGTCTCATAATAAGTGGTGTCTTGCTGAAAACCCTTTTGGGCATTCATTTGTAAAGAACAAATGATGAAAATAAGCGTCATTAAAAGAACTTGCTTTCGTTGGTTCATTTTATAAATATTAAAGCTTGAATAATGTTTGGTTTAACTGTTGCGGTTTGAAAAGGTTTTTAAAAATAAATTTTAATGGCGGGTGTAGCAAAATTTATTTTGTGATCACAATTAATCAACCTTTTTGTCATAGCTGTGCCAGTTAAGATGAAATGTGTGAATCATGTAACAATTGCCCATAAGCATGTAACAAATGAGGAAATAGTTGCACTTACCTTGCTCATGTCTCTATTAAACCCCCCTCAAAATGAATTCTATTACAATTTCCCCCCGAAAAAAGACAACACAGTCCGTTTGGAGTGAGCCTTCCATTCCATTGGGTTCTGTTCTTGCACATGAATTAAGAAATCCCCTGACCAATATCATGCTGACCATTCATTTGCTTGAATCCAAAATTCTGGATGACAACGATAGAATGTATATGGATATTATTAAGCGTAACTCGGCGAAGATCAATGACCTGATAAACGACCTTTTGAAAGGACAAAAGAAGGATGAGATACAAACGGAAAAACATTCTATTCATCAATTGCTTGACGAAGTGATCGAACTGGCAAGCGACAGGCTGGTTCTTAAAAACGTTATCGTTAAAAAAAATTATGCTCCTTATGATCTCAAAGCAAAAATGGACAAACCAAAAATAAAAATTGCTTTGACGAATATTGTCATCAATGCTATTGACGCTATGCCTTCAGAAAAAGGAGAACTAAGACTTTGTACAAAATTGATCAGGGGCAGACATGCCATATCGATACAGGACAATGGCTGCGGAATAAGCAAAGAGATTTTGCCTTTTATATTCAATCCTTATTTTACCAATAAGCCCGGTGGTGTGGGAGTTGGATTGGCAGCAACAAAAGATATTCTTCTTTCAAATCAAATAGGTGTAAAAGTAGATTCGGTGATGGGTGAGGGAACAAGATTCATCCTGTTGTTTGAAAAAAATAAGATCGTTGCAGGAAGAAGGAATTTAAAAATTAATCTACACACTGTTAGCCGGGATAAAATGTTTGTCCCAGCAGCATGTATGGCCTGAGAAGCATTTGATCAGCCGGTTGACATAAATGTTTTGAATCAGGCTGCTTCATATCATCAACATTAAAATCATGGATACTAAGGAACTTGAAAAATTACCAAGCAAAGATGGTGAAATTGAAAAAGGAACAGCTCATATTATCGTTGAATTAATCGAATATGAGCAAAACGCTGTTCTTAGCAAATCAATTATGAAAAAGACAACAGGATCAATAAATGCCTTGTCATTTGCAAGTGGTGAGGGACTTAATGAAAAAACTTCTCCCTTTGATACATATGCACAAATAATTGATGGTAGTGCGATCATTGATATTGATGGCAAATCATCCAGACTCCACACTGGAGAGGGGATACTTATACCTGCTCATAAACAAAGTCATATAAGACCGAATGGTAGATTCAAATTGATCCTGACTGTGATCAAAAGCGGGTATGAATAATGTAAGTTTACAATTGTCGCTTATTTAAGAGCTATATACATTTTCTAAAAGACAATCGCCAGACCATGGAAAAGGACGGTGTGGACCCGGTGGCTCAGGCAAATCTGCAAAAGGTTTTATTTCATCATAAAGCCTGTTCAGTTTAGCAGCAGTCTTCAATTTTGATCTTGATTCAATATGTTTCCATCCATATTTTTCAAAAAACTCTTCACCTTCTTCCGGTGCAAATTGAAATACTGCGCCGCTCCCTTTTAAAGCCGGTTGCATTTCTTTTAGTATCATTTCTAAAAGAGCAGGAGAAACAAGGTCAAAAACCCAGCGACGAAAATGATGTTGCGAAGAAATATCAGTAGCCAAATCAGCAGCTTGCTCAGCAGTCAGATAAATGATCAAGCCTTCTGTAATTACAAGAGCTTTTTTACATTCACTATTTAATTGCTGAAATAATTCAAGTCTTGCTTTTCTGTCGGCAAGATCGAGGGCAACGGCTCTGTACTCACATTTTGGTTTTTCATCTTTTAAAATTTCATTTTTGTAATTGATCATGCCGGGCAGGTCAACGTCTATCCATTTTAAAGATCTTGGCAATTCCATTCTATAAGCCCTTGCATCAAGACCGGCAGCAAGATTAATGATCATATCGTATCCCTGCTCCACATGTTGCTTTACGTATTCATCAAACAAGTAAGTTCTTGCTACAAAGGACCAACTATTCTTCCGGCCGAATTCGATCGCATTAGCAATTTGCATACCTTTTTCTCCGGCAAGCCTGCGTGCAAAAGGATCATAAAAAACTGCATCGGGTCTTTCACTTTCCTCGGCTCTGAAGATGGCAACCCATCTTGCAGTATCAGAAATATTTTCTACAAGTTGACTCATGGATTGAAGGTAGAAAATTATTATGAGCCGGGCTGAGTTGCTACTATTATGCGGTGGTTGCGTCGCACATTTGTGCGATTGGGAATTCTATTGAGCTTTTTTAAGATGTTCTTGTTTCATTTTGGTCAGGCGATCAACATGAATCTGTTTAATGCCGTAATTCATCGCTGTCAAAAATTTCAATATATTTTTGAGGATATGATCTTTTGAACCAGTTATAAAGATCTTCTCCTTTTAAATGATCACGTTGATATTCTACTACGGCTTCAGAATAATTCTTATAAATGTCCGACAGTTGCCCTTCCTTAAATAGCTTTCTGAGCAGTTCAAACTTTTGTTCTCTCGATTGTGTGTAACCAATCTGTCGATATGTGTTCAGTTGCCAGTTGGCAGGTTGATTGGTAACCTTTCTTTTACCGAAATTATCTGGTAGTTCTCCGATTAAACTTATAATGAGCTTGGCTTGAAATGTAATTATAATAGAAAATAAAAGCTCAAATGATTTAGCCTTCTTAATTTCAATTTTACAATTTTCAATTTGAATTAATAATTGCTTAAGATGGTGATTATCTACTGCAGTAATAGTTTGGGCAATTGAAGATTTTATAGTATCAATCATTTTTAAGATATGCTTCTTATAGTCTTTTAAAGAAATTTCATGATATGGCTCGAAACAACCATGTTCGCCATAGAGTTGGCGAAACAAAAAAGACAGATTGATATCTTTAACTGTATTTATTTTTTTACTCAAACTATTTTTTATAATGGCATGCAGTTCGCAGCTTTACGCAAGTTGTTGCTATAGGGGTCAAGTGTCTATTGAAAAATCTGTGGTTTTTAGTCCTTCTATATACAACGTAAAATGAGCGTATGGTTCTTTTAAGTCTTCAAATGTGATATTCCAAAAAGCTTCTTCTTGAAATATGATCATTACTTCAGTCGCTACAATTTTAAATCGTTCTTTCCAGTGTTTAAAATTTGTTTTTAAGCCCGCCTCTGTAAATTCTTTAATAAATCTTTTAGTGATCTTCTCATCCAGCTTTTGAATCTCGGCATCTACTTTTTCAAGAAAACCCAATTGCTCTTTACCTGGTTCTATATCTGTTCCTCGAACAGACATTAAGAACTCACCTGTATTATTAGTCCAAATATTTTTGTCTCCTCTGCTATAGGTCAAAGCAAAATCTCCCAGTTGGGTTTCGACGATGATTTTGCGTTTTGGTTTGAAGATGTTTGAGAAAAATCTCATGATCTATAGTTACTAAAGTAAGTTATTAAGTCCAATTGCCCCCAACTCGCAGCTTTATGCAAGTTGTTGTTCCAAATTTAGCTAAGAATTAAGAACAATAGAAAAATGAAATCACGACAGAGAAGTGTCCCGTAGGGGCACATTGTGGGTAGGAAAAGGTCATTAGATATTTCAGCGTTCCGTAGGAACGCATTGTGCATAATTTATAACGGGGTTGCACAAAACGTTCCGATGGAACGTTTTGACCATCCTAATCATTAAGCTACCTATCAAATGTTCCTACGGAACATATTCAGCAGTTTGATTTTGTTGAATAGAATTACAGAATGTAAACGAGTGCGACGCAACGGAAGTATAATAGTAGCAATGTAGCCTGGCTCATAATAACCTCCAACTTTCAACTGGCAACTTTCAACTATATTTGCGCCCTATGACAATCGAAAAATTGAATGATATGCGGTCCCGCATTGCCGGGATAAGGAGGTTTCTTTGACGTCGATAACCGCCTTGATAAGATCCAAAATGATAAGCAGCTTTCACTAAGTCCCGGTTTTTGGAATGATAATGCCCGTGCGACTTCCATCATGAAGGAAATAAAAGTGAATGAATACTGGGTTGATCTGTATAACCAAACAGGATCAGCAGTGGAAGATTTTGCCGTGTTGTTTGAATTCTGGAAAGCTGGTGATGCAACAGAAGAAGAAACAAAAGCTGCTTATGATAAAGCATTAACGATGCTTGATGATGCAGAATTTAAAGCAACACTCAATGAGCCTGAAGATGAATTGCCCGCTGTATTACAAATAAATTCCGGTGCCGGTGGCACAGAAAGCCAGGACTGGGCGGAGATACTTGCACGTATGTATCGTATGTATGGAGAAAAGCAGGGATGGAAAGTAAAAGAGTTGGACTGGCAGTGGGGCGATGGTGCTGGAATAAAAACCTGTACTTATGAATTTGAAGGGCCATTTGCTTATGGATTTTTAAAAGCAGAAAGCGGTGTGCATCGTTTGGTTCGCATTTCACCATTTGATAGTAATGCACGCCGTCATACTTCATTTGCATCAGTGTTTGTTTATCCATTGGTAGATGATACGATCAATATAGAAATTAAACCTGCAGATGTGAAAATGGAAACATCACGCAGTGGTGGAGCCGGTGGACAGAATGTAAACAAAGTAGAAACGAAAGTTCAGTTAACACATATACCGACTGGTATAGTGGTAGTTTGTCAGCAAGACAGAACGCAACTTGGTAACAGGGAATTGGCAATGCAAATGTTGAAGAGTCGTTTATATGAAGAAGAATTGCGCAAAAGACAAGCGATAAAAGATGCAACTAACTCCTCAAAGAAAAAAATAGAATGGGGTTCACAAATACGTTCTTATGTGTTTCATCCGTATAAGATGATCAAGGATCATCGTACTGATTATGAAGTCGGCAATGTGCAACCGGTGATGGATGGTGAACTGGATGGATTTATAAAGGCGTATTTGATGAGTGAAAAGGAATCGCAAAATTCTTAATCTTTTGTAGTAACAATTGGCTTTGCCAATCGTTTCAATAAATAATTATAGTCTTGATTTTGCAAATATTTCTATGTGTTAACTATGTGCCTATGTGGTGAGATTTTTTTTACCACATAGGCACAAAAGAAACATAGGATCCACATAGACTGTATTTCAGATCAATCATTATAGTTATCGCTTATGAAACGACTCTTTACAATTATCCTTTTCAGTTGTTTTGGTTTATCTGTAATTTCACAAGGCAAAGTATTGGATGCTGCTTCAGGCGAGCCATTATCATCTGCAAGCATCATTTTATTTTCTTCCGGTAAAAAAACAGGACTTGTTGCAAATAAGGAAGGTGTTTTCTCTTTTACAGCCTCGTATGATTCTATTCGGGTTTCAATGGTCGGTTATCGGTCAAAAACTGTTATTGCAAAAGAGTTTATTAATAAAAATTATTTTGAAGTAAGACTTGACGCAGTTGCTGCCGAATTAAGTGAAGTAATTGTAAAGAAAACAACAGCGCTTGAAATAATAAAAAAAACGATAGCCGCTATTCCATCTTTTCAGCCGAAAGAAAATTTTGAAAACAAAGGATTTTACAGGGAGATCATTAAAGACAAAGAAAATTATTTCTCAGTTGCTGAAGCGGTATTTGCTGCACAATTTCACCCGGCAAAAAGATCTTATAAACTCCAATTGATACAAGGCAGAAGCAAAGAAGATGTTGCTTATACAAGATTGTTTGAAGACTATCATCCCGGTGGAGGGCCACAGGCTGCGACCGGAAAGAATTTTTTCTTAGATATTCCTGATTTCCTTGATTCAAAAAAGATCAAAAATTTTATTTATAAAATTGATTCACTCGTTCAGTTCGATGGAAGATGGTCGTACAGCATCAGTTTTGATCAGAAGCCTGATGTAAAACAAGCGTTGGAAAAGGGAAAATTATTAATTGATATGGATGAGTTTGCAGTTGTAAGTTACGAGGCAGAGAATAGTCCGCTTGGTGCTGCTTATATAAAAGATCTTACTGGTAGTGATAAGATCTTTGCTGCTTTATTGAATATAGATTTCAAACGTAAGAGTTGGAAAGATAGGGTTGATTTTACTAAGGTTGATGGCAAATGGCTGTTGAGCCATATTGAATCAGAAAAAAAGATAGGGTATAAACAGGAAAAGAAAAAGATCGACCTGGATCTTACTATTAATTATGAAATGATGTTCACTGACCTGTTGTCAATTATAACAAATGAAATTACAATTGACAATGAATGGAAAAGAAAAAATTTAGTGAGTAATCTTCCTTCGGCTTTTGATCCGTCATTCTGGGGTACTAATAATATTATATCGCCAACAGAACAAGTAAAGCATATTGTAGAGACAATTGGAAAGAATAATAATGAAGCTAATATTCCTGCTGGCTCGATCAATGACTGGCAGTATTTAAACAGAAATTTATTTGTCTCCTATCAGAAGAATGATACAATAACAATGATCCCGATTATGAAATGCTGGTGGGAAAATGAAAAAAGTGGCGGGATGTTATTTAAAGACATGAATGGAGATTTCTCAATTGAAACAAAAATTAATATTTCTAAAAGCAATACGGTTGAAATGCCAGACAAAGGTTTTCAGCAAGCTGGAGTTATTATTCGAAAGAAAGATGATCAAAAAGAAAACTATGTTTTTTTAAGCATGGGAACTGGTGGCAATCCAAACCCAAAAATTTCTTTTAAAAAAACTGCTGAAAGTAAAAGCAAAACATTTGCAGAGAAAGTAGAAAGTATGAATGGATGGCTACGAATAGAAAAAAAAGGAAATAAAATAATTGCTTTATATAGATCAGTAGATGAAAAGGAGTATAAAAAGATCGGAGAATATTCAGGTGATTGGTTGAATTCAGAAATACAGATCGGGCTTGCTGTTTATGCAGGCTTCCCCGGAGATGGGCCAAAAATGAAGCCTGATATGAAAGCTGAACTCACTCAGCTTAAGATAGAGACACAATAATATCATTGGGTCAAAGCAGTTATCTTTGCAGCTCAAAATTTCAATATGAGTCTTGGATATTTTTCTTACCCGATGCCCGCAAATGAACCAGTATTAAGTTATGCTCCCGGTTCACCAGAAAGAAAAAGATTAAAAGAAGTTTTAGCTGAATTAAAAAAAGAACAGCTCGATGTACCAATGTATATCGGTAGTAAAGAAGTAAGAACAAATAAAAAAGGTACTCTTCATCCTCCGCATGAAATTTCTCATACACTTGGAACTTATTCTGAAGGTGATGAAAGACATGTGAAGCAAGCAATAGATGCTGCATTAGCCGCAAAAGAATCATGGGCTAATATGGATTGGGAAACAAGAGCAAATATTTTTTTGAAAGCTGCTGACCTGATGGCGACAAAGTATCGTCCCTATATGAATGGAACAACGATGCTTGGTCAAAGTAAGAATGCATTCCAGGCAGAAATAGATGCAGCATGTGAGTTGATCGACTTTCTAAGATTCAACGTTCATTTCTTAAGTGAAATATATAAGCAACAACCGATCAGCAGCCCGGGTATGCATAATCGGATGGAGTATCGTCCTCTTGAAGGATTTGTTTTAGCCATCACTCCATTCAATTTTACAGCTATTGGTGGTAACCTTCCAACAAGTGCTGCTATGTGTGGTAATGTTGTTGTTTGGAAGCCGGCACATACACAAATTTATTCTGCGCAAATGTTCATGCGCATTTTAAAGGAAGCTGGCTTGCCTGATGGAGTAATTAATCTAGTTTATGTAAGTGGGCCTATACTTGGAAATGGATGTTTCAATCACTCTGATTTTGCCGGTGTTCATTTTACCGGTTCAACTGGTGTATTTAATTATATGTGGGAGACTATTGGAAAGAATACTTCTATATATAAGTCATATCCGAGAATAGTTGGAGAAACAGGCGGTAAAGATTTTGTTATCGCTCATAAAACTGCGGATCCCGATGTTGTTGTTACTGCATTGCTTCGTGGTGCGTTTGAATTCCAGGGGCAAAAATGCTCTGCAGCATCAAGAGCATATATCCCTTCAAATATTGCTGAAGAAGTTAAAAAGAAATTGATCGCTGGTGTAAAAAGTTTTAAGATGGGAAGCCCGGAAGACTTTACAAATTTTATCAATGCAGTAATTGATGAAAAAAGTTTTGACAACATTAAAAAATATATTGACAACGCAAAAAAAGATAAGAAAGCAGAAATATGGGTAGGGGGTAAGTGTGATAAAAGGCAGGGTTATTTTGTACAGCCAACTATCATTGAGGCAAAAGATCCAAAATATGTAACGATGTGCGAAGAGATCTTTGGACCAGTACTTACAATATATATATATAATGCAAACCAGTTTGAGCGGACATTGGATCTTGTTAATTCAACTTCGCCTTATGCGTTGACAGGTGCTGTGATTGCAAAAGACAAATCGGCCATTGAACTTGCAACAAATAAACTTAGAAATGCTGCCGGCAATTTTTATATAAACGATAAACCAACCGGAGCCGTTGTGGGGCAGCAACCATTTGGTGGCGCAAGAGCCAGCGGTACAAATGATAAAGCAGGAAGTATCCTTAATCTTTATCGTTGGTTGAGTGCAAGAACGATCAAGGAAACATTTAATCCGCCAACAGATTATAAATATCCTTTCATGCAGGAAAAATAAATTGAAAGCCCCTTTCACGGGGCTTTATTATTTTAGCATAAATATCAGAGCAATTGAAATCGATACTTACAGAACCGCAATTAGAAATAACAATTAAACGACTTGCTCACCAGGTATTGGAAAATCATGTTGATCTTACCAATACTGTTGTGATAGGTCTGCAGCCACGGGGAATTTATCTATCAGACAGAATTGTGGATGAAATAAAAAAAGAAACTGGTGCAGATAAAATTCAATATGGTAAATTAGACATTACATTTTATCGCGATGATATTCGAAAAGAACTTCATATTGCTAACCGTACCGATATTCCTTTTTCAATAGAAGGAAAAAATGTGATCCTGATAGATGATGTATTATATACAGGAAGAACAATTCGTGCAGCACTGGATGCTTTACTTGATTTTGGCCGTCCCGAAAAAGTTGAGCTCTGTGTTTTGATCGATCGCCGATTCAGCCGGCAATTACCGATACAACCAGATTATGTCGGAAAATCTATCGATTCCATCCTCTCACAAAAAATAAAGGTGTATTGGAAAATCAAAGATGGGAAAGATGAGGTGATCATTTCAAATGAATAAAAGCATTTTATTCCTGCTTCATTTTAATTCAAAAAAAATAATTTTTCTAACCTAAGACATTCGTCTACTGATAAAAGAGTCAGGAGATCTATGTAATTTTTTGCAATATTTATGCAATCGGTTGCATCGATATGCACATCAAATACACAGCACATTACATTTTACAAACATCTGTTTGATTAAAAAAAAATATGTAATCGGTTGCATTTATAAAAAATTCTCTTATATTCGTTACGACAATTTTTAATGTTAGTAGCTTATATCCTTCAAACCAATTTTAAAACTGCTTGTATTATGAAAAGAAAAAATCGACTACTTGTCGCATTGACGAGACACGCATTCCTTCCTGCATTTTTCCTTTTATTAGGTTTTAGCGCTTTTGCTCAAAAAACAATTACGGGAACTGTTACCGGACCGGATAATAAGCCGGTTGTTGGTGCTTCCGTAGTTGTAAAAGGAACAACTGTTGGAACAACCACTAATGACCAGGGGACATTTTCAATTGCTCTACCTGCGAATCATGATGTGCTTGTTTTTACTTATGTGGAATATGAAGTAAATGAGGTTACCGTTACGGGTAACACGGTTAATGTTACCATGAAATTAAGAGACGTCACTCAGAATGAAGTGGTCGTTACAGGTTATGGTACTCAAAGAAGAAGAAATGTAACCGGGGCTATTTCTTCAATTAATAATAAAACACTGAATGAAATATCGGCACCTAATCTTGCCCAGGCATTGCAAGGCAGGATGGCTGGCGTTAGCGTTGTAAACAGTGGCACGCCGGGATCTCAGCCAATTGTTCGTATCAGGGGGATCAGTTCTATAACCTATGGATCTGATCCTTTATATGTCATAGATGGAGTACCAACAGGTAACATATCCAACTTTGATATGCAGGATATTGAAACCATTGATGTGTTGAAAGATGCTTCTGCTGCGGCAATTTATGGATCACGTGCTTCGAATGGAGTGATCATGATCACAACCAAAAAAGGAAAAAGGGATCGTAAATTACATGTAGGTCTTAATTCTTATTATGGTGTACAAAGGATAACTGAGCGACTTGATCTGCTGAACCCGACCCAGTTTGACGCATATTCAAAGGCTTACAACGGAAAGTTAGTGGCCAGACGTGATCCCAATAATAACCCTGTATGGGTTACCCGGCCGATCTATACTGGTGCTTCCACAACCTATGGCAACAATGTTACCGATTGGCAGGATGAATACTTCCAGGATGGTCCGATGACCGAAACCAATATTACCTTGAGTGGCGGGAATGAAATTTCAAGGTTTAGTGCTTCCGGAGGTTATTATAAACAGGAAGGTACTGCTCCCAACGTAGCATTCCAGCGCTACAATTTTAAAATAAATTCTGACCATATTATAAGCAAGGTATTTACATTTGGTCAATCCCTTATTGCAACTAATTCTATTCAAAAAGGAGATGCCAATGCCGGGGGTACAAGAAGTAATCTTGTCAATGTGATCCGAATGATGCCTTATATGCCTGTAAAAGACCCAACAACAAATGGTGGTTATAGAGGGGTAATTAGTGGTTTAGATGGAGGAGATCCCACCAATCCGATTGAAGACGCTGAATTAAAAAATCCCCAGGAAAATTCAACTGTAAAGATCCTGGGTAATGCTTTCCTGGAGATCAATATTTTGAAGGGCTTACAATTCAGATCGGTTTTTGGTATTGATTATGCAAACGGACGATTTTACCGCTTTACGCCGATATTTAATGATAGTGGAACAGTTAATGGTGCCATTTCTACTATTGCTGGAGTCACTGACAACAGAAATACTTCAACAGTGTTACTTTATACTGAGCAGCTGACTTATAACAAACAATTTGGTAAACATAACATAACTGCAACCGGGGTGTTTGAATCCCAACATCAAAAAACAAGAGCATTAAACGGCTTCGGAAACCAGCCTACGAATAGCCTGAGAGTTATCCAAGGTGCAACTAATCAAGCTGTGTCCTCCAATTATGGAGAAAATTTCCTGGTTTCCCTCTTAGGCCGTATTAACTATGATTACGCAGGTAAGTATATTCTGAGTGCCGCTTTTCGGCGTGATGGACTCTCAGTTTGGGCTCCCGGAAAAAAATGGGGAAATTTCCCTTCTGCTTCCGTAGGATGGAGAGTTGACCAGGAGGATTTTATGAAGAATGTCGCATTAGTTTCTGAATTAAAACTCAGAGGTGGTTTTGGCATTACCGGGCTTAACGGATTGGTTTTAGGAAATTACCCGTGGTTAGTAAATGTAGCCGCGAATAGCTCTTCTTATCCTTTTAATAACGTCCCTAGCCAGAACAACAATGGGTTAGGTTCAGGCGTCAACCAATTGGGCAACGAGGACCTGGAATGGGAAACAACCAAACAAACCAATATTGGTGTGGACCTGGGGATATTGAAGAATAAATTTACATTAAGCGCTGATTATTTTATTCGCCAAACAGATAACCTGATATTAGGTGTGCAGGTACCTCCTTCATTTGGATATTTAAATTCTAGTGTTAACAAAAATGTAGGATCAATGAAGAATAATGGTTTTGAATTTTTATTAGGATATCATGACAAGGCGGGTGATTTTAGATGGGATGTTACTGCTAATGCCAGCTTTATTGACAATGAAGTATTAAAACTTGCAGAAGGACTTAACAATATCCCGGCTGGCGCTGATGCGGCAGATTATGGCGGATGGGATGTAACCAATACTGAACCAGGAAGACCTATTCAATATTTCTGGGGCTTTATCGTAGATGGTATTTTTCAGAATCAGGGTGAGGTTGACAACCATGCTACACAAGTTAAAGACCCAGATCCAACTAAGCCGCAGACACGTCCGGGTGATCTTATATTCAGGGATCTGAATAAAGATGGCAAGATTGATGCAAATGACCGTACTTACCTGGGAAGTTACTTGCCTAAAGTGAGTTACGGTTTTAATATTTCTTTAGATTACAAAGGGTTTGATCTGAATGCTTTCTTCCAGGGAGTACAGGGAAATAAAATCTATAACGATACCAGGGTGATTACAGAAGGAATGATCCGGTTTTTCAATGCAGGAACACAAGTGTTGAATGCATGGACCCCGACTAATACAAATACAAATATTCCCCGTGCCGTTACAGGTGATCCTAATGGCAATGCCCGGACTTCTACCCGGTTTCTTGAAAACGGATCTTACCTGAGGCTGAAGACTGTTTCTCTCGGTTATAATTTTGCTTCAGCAAAACTGAACACATGGACAAAAGGAACTGTAAGCAGTTTCAGAATTTATGTTTCGGGTCAAAACCTGCTGACATTTACAGACTATACCGGGTATGATCCTGAAGTAGGTAACAGAACGGGCGGTAGCTTGACCAACTCAATAGATTGGGCCATATATCCTCAACCGAAAGCGGTTCAGGTTGGAATCCAGGTAAATTTCCAATAACAAAAACTGAAACTAATTTTTTCTTATAAAAAAGAAATAATATGAAAAGTAATAAAATAATGAAAATAGCCTTTGCAGGGTCTTTGATCTTGGTTTTCATAGTTGCCTGCGAAAAAAAGCTGAATTTGGTGGATACAAATAGTCCCACACAGGAAAGCTATTTTAAAACTGCTGTAGAGCTTGAAAAAGGAGTGAATGGTGTTTACTCAATTATTCGTAGCACAAGTTTGTTGGGCAGGGCCTGGCATTATTTCCATAGTATGAGAGGTGGTGAAGTTGGATCAGGCGGGTCGCAACTGGAAGTAGAAAACAATGAATTATTGACAAAAGCAAATCCGGGAGTTACTAATGCTCAGGTTAACAATATCTGGACAGCCTGCTATCAGATGATCAATAGAGCCAACCTGGTGATAGCAAAAGGTCCCGGCGTTACTGATGATGTCAGTCGCAGAGATCGCGTAGTTGGTGAAGCGAAATTTTTAAGGGCATGGGCTTATTATGAACTGGTATCACAATGGGGAGATGTGCCTATGTATACAGAACCAGTTTCCTCTCCAACGGGTTTTAAAGGAAAAGAACCTTCGGCAAATATTTACTCATTGATCCTAAGCGACTTGGCCGATGCGGCGGCTAAGTTACCTGCATCTTATAGCGGTGCAGATCTTGGAAGAGCGACCAAGGGGGCTGCTAATGCGCTGGCGGGAAGGGCTAATATGCAAAAAGGGGATTATGCTGCAGCCAAAACTGCGCTGTTGGCGGTTGTTAATTCCAACCTTTACACATTGCAGACGGTTCCATTTTTATGGAATTTTGATGGGGATGTTAAATCGGGCAGTGTCGTGGTAACAGCCGGGCATGAGTTTAATAGCGAATCCGTATTTGAAGTTGCTTTTGTCGATAAAGGTGATAATGGTTTTGGTTGGGGAGGTGAAAACACTAGTTCAACTGCTGCGGGTTCAACGGTCCGTGCCCAGGACTGGGGTACCACGTGGGGCAATGTAGTACCTTCTACCAGTTTATTGGAAGAATTTGGGCCCGACCCAGTGGCCGATCCCAGGTACAAATGGACTTTTTGGGAGGATGGTGATATGGTTCTTACTAAAGGGGGAACTCTTCCTGGCGTACCACTAACAGATTTTACTAATGGCACCAGCACCAAGTTTGGAGCGGCCAAGAAAAGGATATTCCGGAAATATTCGCTGAATGATTGGGTTTCCGTAGCTGGTGTTGTTACTTCAGGGCTCAATTACCGTCTTATTCGATATGCAGATGTCTTATTAATGCTTGCAGAATGCGAAGCTGAAGTAGGAACTCCGGCGCAGGCCGCCATTTATATTAATATGGTTCGTGCAAGGCCAGGTGTAGCTATGCCGGCCGTAGCACCTGCAACTAAAAATGCCGCCTTATTGGCAGTAATGCATGAAAGGGCAGTGGAACTGGGAGGAGAATGTATAGACAACGTTGATATTATACGTTGGAGAAAAAAAGGTTATTTTCCTTCTATAAAAGCCGATCCAAGACCAGGACAGGTTAATGAGTTGCCAATTCCACTTTCAGAGACATCAAGAAATCCGCTGATTCAATAAAAAGTTTATCAGAAATGATCTTATAACTGAAGGCCGTCTAAAAAGATGGCCTTCTTTTATACTTGGCTAATACAATAAATTTAAACTTTGCGAAACAGCGCCCCTGTTTTCATTTAAGTATTGTAAGCATAACATCAGTAATATGATTAAAGGGATTTATTTTTTACTTATATACTTTGGGTCGGTCTTTTTTTTGACAGGCTGCAGGAATAAGCAAAAAGTTACTTTGTTTAAAAAACTATCTTCTTCTGAAAGCGGCATTCATTTTAACAATGATATTAAAGACACGGATTCTACTTATTCTTTCATCAATGAATTTGGATATATGGGCGGTGGCGTCGGCATCGGGGACTTTAACAATGATGGATTAAAGGATATTTATTTTACAGGTAACCAGGTTAGTTGCCGCCTGTATATCAATAAAGGCAATAACAAATTTGATGATATAACAACATCTGCCGGTATTGAAACAAATGTGTGGTGTACGGGTGTTAGTATCGTAGACATAAACAATGACGGCTATGATGATATTTACGTGTGTGTGTTTGGAAAAGACCTGATGACCCGTTCGAAAAATTTATTATTCATTAACCAGCATGATCTCACATTCCGGGAAAGTGCCGCAGAATATGGATTGGCTGATGAGGGCAATTCTACGCAGGCTGCTTTTTTTGATTATGATAAAGATGGTGATCTCGATATGTATCTTGCCAATTATTTATTGGCTGACCGTAACCCCAGTACCATCTACCCGCGGGACAGAAGTGGTTTATCAATTGCTAATGACAAATTATACCGTAATGATGGCGATTCATCAGGGGCAGGGCATCCTTTTTTTACCGATGTTACATTACAGGCAGGAATTAAAGAGGATGGGTATGGCCTGGGCTTATCTGTCAGCGATTTTAATAGTGATGGATGGCCTGATATTTATGTTGCCAACGATTTTTTATCCAATGATGAATTGTGGTTGAATAATCACAACGGCACATTTACAAATTGTATCAGCAGATCAGTGCAGCATCAAAGTTATTCAAGCATGGGATCAGAAGCAGCTGATATTAATAACGACGGATTACCTGATATAGTTACCCTCGATATGATGCCCGAAAACAATGAACGAAAAAAGACATCTTTTTCTTTCATGAACGAAGAACGCTACCAGGCAGAGCGGAATATGGGGTATGAACCTGAATTTATGCGGAATATGCTGCAACTTAATAACGGTACGTATGCTGCCGGAGATACAAGCATGCCTTTTTTTAGTGAAATAGGTCAGCTTGCAGGCATTCATCAAACAGATTGGAGCTGGAGCGTACTACTGGCAGATTTTAATAATGATGGTTGGAAAGATATGCACGTCACAAATGGTATCGGCAGGGATTTTATTAATGCAGATTTCCTGGAGTTCAGCTCAGGGATATTTAGTAATAATATGTCAAAAGAAGAGCAACAAAAAGCGATTAGAAAAAAACTATCTTCTCTTAAGCATGTTAATCTCTCCAACTACCTGTACATTAATCAGCACGGCTACACTTTTTCTGACTCTTCGGAAAGTGCAGGCATTAATGAGCTATCCATGTCAAACGGAGCAGCGTATGCTGATCTTGACAATGACGGAGATCTTGATCTTGTTACAAACAATATCAGCAAAGAGGCTTTTATTTTTATTAATAATACAATTCAAAAAAACAAACCGGTCAATAATCATTTTATTAGTGTCCGGCTGAAAGGAGATAGTTTAAATACCCATGGATTCGGTACCAAATTGTTTTTATATTATGATAAAGGCAATGTTCAGATGCAGGAGCAAAACCCGGTGAGAGGTTATTTTTCGTCTGTGGATATGCAACTGCTTTTTGGTTTGGGCAAAGAAGATCATATTGATTCTCTTATTGCTATATGGCCGGATAACACAAAGCAGGTGATCAGGAATATTGTTGCTGATACAACAATAGAACTTTCACGGAAAGATGCAGCAAAATATGATTGGCTTATACCCGCTGAAGTATCATCGCTTTTTTCAGACATAACTGCTTCTTCTGGTATCGCATTCCTTCATCATGACTATCCATTCAATGATTTTACGGAACAAAGATTGTTGCCGCAGAAATATTCCCAGTTAGGACCTTTTATTTCAACGACCGATATTAATAATGACGGGGCCACTGATTTTTTTATAGGTAATGGTTTTAATGCTCCCGGTAAAATTTTTACACAGCAACAAAACCAATCTTTTCATTCAAAAAATATTACTGATAGTATCAAGTGGCAGGAGGATATGGACTGTGTTTTATTTGATGCAGACAATGATGGCGATGCAGATCTTCTTATTACAAGCGGTGATACCCGGTATGAAGAAAATTCTGATTATTATAAGCCGCGCTATTATACAAATGATGGCAAGGGAAATTTCAGCCTGCAGCCAAATGCAATTCCTGCTAATGTAAAAACGATAGCAGGCTGCGTAAGCGCCGGTGATTATGATCATGATGGAGATATGGACCTTTTTATTGGCGGGCGGGTGTCTAAAACATACCCGGTTGCTCCCCAGAGCTTTTTGTTGCAAAACAATAACGGAGTTTTTTCCGATGTAACTGAAAAAGTTTGCCCGGCTTTAATGAATCCGGGTATGATCACTTCGGCTGCGTGGACTGATATCGACAATGATAAACAACCTGAACTGGTAATTGCAGGAGAGTGGATGCCAATACGTTTTTTTAAAAACGAGCAGGGCATTTTAAAAGAGGTTACTGAGCAAACGGGGCTGACAGAAACAAATGGAATGTGGCGCAGCCTTATTGCGACTGACATAGACAATGATGGAGATATGGACATTGTAGCAGGGAATTTGGGTTTGAATTGCGAATATAAAGCCAGCGTTGCAGAACCTATGGAGTTATATGCTGGTGATATAGATGGGAACGGAAGCATTGATCCTGTTTTTTTCTATTATATAAAAGATAACAGTGGTAAAAAGAAATCGTTTCCGGCAATCAACAGGACAATGCTTGCAAGCCAGGTGCCTTCAATAAAAAAACAATTTTTATTGAATAGCAAATATGCCAATGCTTCGTTTGAAGATATTTTTAAAGGAAAAAAAGATAATCTTCTGCATTTTTCTTGTAATGAAACAAGAAGCTGTTATTTTGAAAATACAGGTAATGGTAAATTTATTAAACATCCATTGCCCCAGGAAGCGCAATTTGCACCGGTAAATGCAATTATCTGCGATGATTTAAACAATGACGGGTATAAAGATCTGCTTTTAGCAGGGAATGAATATCAAACGGAAGTAATGACCGGGCGTTATGATGCTTCTTATGGATGTTTTCTGAAAGGAAGCGACAAAAAAATATTTACGCCTGTATCTCCTGTGCAAAGCGGATTTATAATTAAGGGAGATGTAAAAGATATGGCACTTATCCGCACGGTGAAAGGGGAGAAGCTGGTGCTTGCTGCTGTGAATAACGATTCACTGCGGGTGTTCCGTATCAATAAATGATCTAAAAAAATTCATGTACGTATGTTGCGCTTGGCATGCTTTGGTTTGATGATATGTTTTAGTCTTACTGTATTTTCCCTGCAATACAAAAATTTTAAAGTATCTGTGTATTTATGGGCTTATGAAACGCAGAAAATGGGAGATACAACGGCCCATTCATTCAAGGTATTTAAATTTGAGTAAATTGATTATGACAGAATGTGATCATAATAAGATATTTATTGTAAATGGTTTTTATCATTGTATGAAATATAGTAAGACCATATCGATATTTTTTATACTGGCATTTTTAATTGTATCCTGTAAGCACAAGCCACTGCCTAACCAGGAAATGATTGATCTTTTACGGTCAACAGATAAAAATGTGGACATTCCCGAAAATACCTTTTCTCCTGAAGCTGTTTTGAAGTTTGCTGATTCTTTGCTTAATGCGTCACCTGCAGCAGATGATATAATGAGGTTAAGGTATAAAAAGGCAAGTGCCTTGCTGCAGTTAGGAGAAGAACAAAAGGCTGCCGATATTTTTGAAGATATGCTGAGTAAAACATCGTCGCTTGACTTTGACCGGCGCCGGTCAATTATGAAAGAACTCGCCATAACTTATATGCGTTTAGGAGAACGAACCAATTGTTTTCACAATCACACATCTGAATCTTGCATTTTTCCTATTTCATTGGCCGGAGTGCACATGGATAAAAAAGGTTCCGAAAAGGCAATTGAATTATATAAGCAATTGCTGGCTGATGATCCCAATGATCTTGAATCAAGATGGCTTATTAATGTTGCTTACATGACAATTGGCGGATATCCTGACCAGGTTCCACCCGGGTTATTACTGGAAGTTGCGAATGAAGATACTTTAAATACAATAAAACCTTTTACAGATGTAGCAGCCAATGTAGGATTAAATATCAGCAATCAGTCAGGCGGAAACATTGTAGAGGATTTCAATAATGATGGCTATCCTGATATTGTAACAAGTAGCTGGTCGTTGAAGGAACCCATGCATTTTTACAGGAGTAATGGCAACGGCACTTTTACTGATGTGTCTGATTCTTCCTGGCTGGGCTACCTGACCGGTGGACTAAATATGACTCAAACTGATTATAATAATGATGGTTTCAAAGACATATTTGTTTTTCGTGGAGGATGGAAAGGAAAATTCGGGAATGAACCCAATTCTTTGCTGCGCAATAATGGCGATGGCACTTTTACAGATGTTACCAAAGCAAGCGGCTTGTTTTCTATTCATCCTACGCAAACAGGAACATGGGCTGATTTTAATAACGATGGCTGGCTGGATCTTTTTATCGGCAATGAATCGATAGTCGGCGGAGATCTGAATCCATGCGAATTATATATTAATAATAAGAACGGGACATTTACAGAAATGGCGGCCCAGGCGGGTTGTAATATAGTTGATTATGTAAAAGGCGTCACGTCGGGCGACTATGATAACGACGGAAGAATGGATATTTTTTTATCTACTATGACCGGGCATAAATTTTTATTGAAAAATGAATCCATCAAAGGCGGTCCTGTTCATTTTAAAAATGTATCTGAGGAAGCGGGCTTAAGCAATAACCTCACCGGTAGTTTTCCCTGCTGGTTTTTTGACTACGATAATGACGGCTGGTTGGATATTCTTGCATGCGGATTTGAGTTTACTGAATCATTGGCCTATTATGCGGCGGCTGAAGCAATACATAAAAGTACAGGCAATATGGGCAAAGTAATGTTATTCAGAAATAAACATGATGGGACCCTTGAAGATGTATCGGTTCAAACTGGGTTAAATAAGATCGCCTTTGCGATGGGTTGCAATTTCGGGGACATTGACAACGATGGTTATCTTGATTTTTATCTCGGCACAGGTAATCCGTGGTTTCAATCACTCGTTCCCAATAAACTTTTCAGGAATATAAAAGGGACACGATTCATGGACGTTACCACTTCCGCAAGAGTCGGCAATTTGCAAAAAGGGCATGGTGTTGCTTTTGCAGATCTTGACAATGACGGGGATGAAGATATTTATATAAAAATGGGCGGAGCTTTTGCTGGCGATGCATATGAAAATTCTCTTTATCTCAATCCCGGCCAGAATAATAATCATTGGATTAATCTTTCATTGGAAGGTGTTGTTTCAAACAAAGCGGCGATCGGTGCTAAAATAAAAGTCACTTTTAAGGAAAATGGATCGATAAGATCGGTGTATCGCGAATTGAATTCGGGTGGAAGCTTTGGTTCCAATCCTTTGCGGCAACATATTGGGATAGGCCAGGCAACCACTATAGAGAGTATAGAAATAATATGGCCAGTTACGGGCAACAAGCAGGTATTTAAAAATCCACCGATTGATATTAATATTAAAATAAAAGAAGGACTGGGTTCTCTTACTACATATAAACTCAATCATATTAATTTCATTGCTATCCGGTCAGGCTTAATAAGCTGTGCACCTCCGAAAAATTAATGATACAGACAGACCTAAAAGTCAGGTTAATTGGTGAGAGGTCGCCATTTTTTTGTTGCTTCAGGATAAATTCCAATGCGGTGTGTACGCACCAGTTCCGGTAAGGAACTCATGATGATATTTTTAGAGTTTTTCACCGGCATGTGACAATTAATACAATTGGCCTCCAGCGAAAACCCTTGCGTTGGTTGCAGTGTACAAAAGGTATGATTGCTTTGGTTATGGCAATTCATACATTTTTGTGCGTAAGCGGTTAAATTTCCATTTTCTTTTACGTGTGTATTATGACAGCTGTTGCAGGTCATTGTAGCGCTCATCCGAAAGCATTTACTGGCCGTCAATAAGCCATATTGATTTGCATGTACATCTAATGTGACGGAATCTATTGCTTTAGGATTTTTGTAAAAATGCCGGCTCAAAGTATCGCCCGGCATAAAGGAAAAGGCATTCGTTTTGCTTTGCATGATGCCTGAATGGCAAACCGCACATACATCGAGTGATATTTCACGGCTTTGCGAAGCAGGATTGATAATAAATTTTCCCTGCTTCTCTCCGGTGTGTGCTGTATGAAATTCAACATGATTGGCAGCAGGGCCATGGCATCTTTCGCAATCTATCCCATATATGATTTGGTTGCGATCAAACCCGAAATATAAATCCTGTTTTGCAAAAGTAGTATGGCATTCCAGGCAACGGGCTTCGATAAGTCGATCAAAGGATATTTTGTCGTTAGGATAACCCGGACTATTACCCCAATAATCCGTATTGGCGGAATAAGACATGGGGAGCTGGTAAAGCTCATTATAATAATTCCAATAGAGATAAGTTTGACCATGTTTACCTGTTCCTATTGTAATATCAAATCGTTCGGCTCTTTCCTCTTTCCCGTTTATATAGGCCACCTGGTATAGACCGCCGGCCCTTTTTTCCATTATCACTTTTCGGCTGCTATCCAGATAAAGAATATTTTTATTTTTTGAAAAACTGCCCTTGATATTTTCTTCAGATGCAGGTTCCGATTCATGATGGTGCCGTGTTGCACTAAAGGAATCATAAATCGCCTGATGACAATTGCGGCACGATTCAGTGCCTGCATATTCTTGCCCCTTTAAATTCTTAATGATTTTTTTTTCTTCCTGTTTACTCTGTACACATTTGGAAAGAAGAAATACAGATGCTACAATAATGATGATAACAATGGCAAGATGCTTATGTGGGAAAATATCCTTCATGAAGACAATAGTACAAATAACTAAAATGTTTTACATCTTTCTATTTAAGCTTAGCGCCTTTACTTGAAAATCTTTGCAACTTTGCATTAGATCCCCGATCATGATCCAGACAAAGTCCTACGATCCTGTAATATATAAACGCCTACCGGCAATAAACTTTCCTGCAAAGTATGGATACAGGAAGCGGCTTTGAGAATGTTATTGAGCCGACCCTGATTTATGAAAGACAGATATTTTCTGGTGATCCGATCAGCATAAAATAATTCAGGGCAATATTATTTTCCTTATTTTAAAAACGGTAGAACAATTCAAGGAAGTTTTACAAAGACCTGTAAAAAAATTTCCTTCGTTGCGTGATGTTACGATCGTCAATCTCTATTATGAGAATTCCACAAGAACGAGTGAAAGAAAAAGTGATGTGTTGATCGATAATATCCTTTATAATGAAAGAACAATTCGTGCCGCGTTGGGTGCTCTATTCGATTTTGGTCGTCCCGAAAAAGATGAGCTTTGTGTTTTGATAGATCGTCGTTTCAGCCACCAGTTACCAATACAACCTGATTATATCGGTAAATCTATTGATGCGATCGTTTCGCAAAAGGAAAAAGTATTCTGGAAAAATAAAGATGGAAAGGACGAAGTTTGTTTCATGAATGATTAAATAATTTATTTTCTTCTATTGATTTTTTAATTCGTGTACTTCAGACACTATCTTTTTTCATTTTAGAAAAATTGCAGTTTTTCATTGGTAAAAAATATTTTTTTTAAAAATTATTCCAAACAACTGTTTGGTTATCAGAAAAAAAAGTTCAGCAAAAAAAATTAGTTATGTTAATTTTTTCTGAAATTGCTGTGTCCTTCTAACCAAATTTTTAAAAAACTGCTTGTATTATGAAAAGAAAACTCCGTCTTCTTGCCGTTCCGGCAAGGTACTGTTTTACTCTATTTCTAACTTTTTTCGCTTTAGCAGCTGTTTCGCAAAAAACAGTAAAGGGCAAAGTAACTGGCCCTGATGCTAAACCGGTTTTTGGCGCTACTGTAGCGGTTAAAAACACAAATGTTGCAACTACCACTAATGCTGATGGTTCTTATTCTATTACACTTCCTGCAAATTCAAATGTCTTAGTCTTTTCTTTTATTGGCTATGATGTTTCAGAAGTTAGTGCTACTGGTGACCAGGTTGATGTAACGATGAAGCTTCAAACAACCACATTGAATGAAGTGGTTGTTACAGGTTATTCGGCCCAAAGGAAAAAAGATATAACTGGAGCTGTTACTGTAGTGAATGTTGCTCAAATGAAAACACAGCCATCTACAGATGCGGCTTCTCAATTACAAGGACGGGCTTCAGGAGTTACCGTTGTTCAAAATGGTATACCTGGTGCGGGTGCTACAGTTCGTATCCGCGGTCTTGGTTCATTTAATAACAATAGCCCCTTATATGTAATTGATGGAGTACAATCAGGAAGTATTTCCGGTCTTAACCCTAATGACATTGAAAGTATGCAGGTATTGAAAGATGCTGCATCTGGTTCAATTTATGGAGTTAGGGGTTCTAATGGTGTGATCATTGTTACCACCAAGAAAGGGAAAAAGAGGGGAGTAAGTGTTACTTATGATATGTATTATGGAAGTCAGCACCCAGGTGATGGGTTTGATTTATTAAATGCACAAGAAGAAGCAAATTTGTTATTCCTTGCCAAGAAGAATAGTAATTTGGCTACTACAGGTTCAGTCTTCGGAAATGGAACAACACCTGTTTTACCTGATTATATTTTTTATAGCGGTGTAGCAAACAATGGTGTTCCAATTATGGCAGGAAATCCCGGAGTAGATCCGAGCAAATATCAGCTTGATTATAAACGATTGGGTGACCCTGGTTATAGTCCTTATATAATAGTACCAGCAAGTAAAGGTGGTACTAACTGGTACGATGAGATCACACGTAATGCACCTATGCAGAATCACAATGTAACAATGAGTGGTGCAAATGAGAACAGCAGGTTTTTATTAAGCTTGAATTATTTTGACCAGGATGCGATCACTATACATAATTTTTATAAACGCTACACTGCAAGATTGAACAGTGAATTCAACGTAATGCAGGGGTTCCGTATTGGTGAAAATGTTCAGATATATTCTGCAGAGGCTAACCAGCCCGGAAATAATACAGAAGGAGATATTATAGCACAAACATATCGGCCAATGGCATTAATACCTGTATTCACTATCAGGGAAGGTGATTATGCTGGTACTGCAGGAGGAAGTGGTTTTGGTACATGGGGCAATGCAAAGAATCCTGTAGCAGTTCTTGATCGCAATAAAAATAACCGGAATAATAATGTCAACCTTTTTGGAAATGTATATGGAGAAATTGACTTCGCAAAACACTTTACCATTAGGAGTAGTTTTGGTGGTAATCTCAATACTTCCAATTCTTATACTTTTCCGTTTATTGAATATGAACACGTAGAGAATAATGCGAACACTGCTTATACTGAAAATTTTATTAGGAACACTAACTGGATATGGACAAATCAAATTTCATACAAAGCCAGTTTCGGAAAACATAATATCGCTGCATTGGCTGGTATTGAATCTCAAAAAGGCGCGGGACGCCAGCTCATAACTAGTTCTTCAGGCTACTTTATTTATAGCTATCTGCCATTTATTAATCCTGGAAATGGATTGACCCAAAACTTAGGTGGAAGCCAGACATTTACTCCAACTACCACTTTTTCTCAATTTGCAAAGGCTGATTATGCCTATAACGGCAAATATTTACTTTCTGCAACTGTAAGAAGAGACGGGTCATCAAAATTTTTAGAGCCAAATAAGCAAAGTACATTCCCTGCATTTTCCGCGGGTTGGAGAATTTCTGATGAAAATTTCATGAATGGTATTCAGTTTATAAATGACCTTAAAATAAGAGGCAGTTGGGGAAAAATGGGTAACGAGGCAGCAGCAAGTGCAACTAATTCCTTTACAAGTTTTTCAAGTAATCGTCAAAGTTCCTGGTATGATTTTTCTGGCACACAAAATAATCCCCAGGAAGGTTTCTATTTATCCTTTTTGGGTAACCCACTTGGTAAATGGGAAGAAAGTGTTACTTCTAATATAGGATTTGATGCCACACTATTTAATAATTCGACGGAAATAGTTTTTGACTTCTATCAGAAAAAAACACAAGACCTGTTATACAATCCTGTAGGACAAGCTATACTTGGTGGTACAGCTGTAAGCAACCCTGCCTTCAGCAATGTCGGCAGTATGAAAAATACTGGTGTTGATCTTTTGATCAATAACAAATTAAATATTACCAAAGAGATACGCTTAAATACAACACTTACATTTACTACCTATAAGAATACGATCACAGCGATCAATGGTGATCAAAAATTCTTTGATTTTAACAGTCCTACGAATGAAGCCAACCGTATCGGACAAAATGCTACAAGAAATATTGTTGGAGAAGCAGTGAATTCATTTTTTGGCTATCAGGTAATTGGCCTTTTCCAGACTGATGCAGAAGCAACAGCATGGAATCAGACCGGTGCAGGAAAAGGCAGGTTTAAATATGCTGATGTGAATGGTGATAAAAAAATTGATGCCGATGACCGTACGATCATCGGTAATCCAAACCCCGATTTTTCGTATGGCATTAATTTAGGTACCGAATATAAAGCCTTTGATATATCTGCATTTTTCTATGGCGTTGCAGGAAAAGACATTTTTAATTTTACAAGATGGTGGACTGATTTCTCCAGTGGTTTCCCCGGTGGCAGAAGCAAAAGAGCGTTGTACGAGAGCTGGTTGCCTGATGGTAGCAGACCAGATGCTAAAACCCCCATGCAGGAAACTGTAATAGCGGGAGGCGGATTTAGTACTTCAGGCCAGGTAAACTCTTATTATGTAGAAAGTGGAGATTATTTCCGTTTAAGGAATTTGATGATCGGGTATACACTTCCTGCATCATTAACGAGCAAAGTGAGAATTTCTAAAGCTCGTATATACATACAAGGAACTAACCTGTTCACTATAACTAAATATTCTGGTTTAAATCCTGATGTACTCAGTACGGATGATCGTGCAGCGAGTGTGGATGTGGGTACTTATCCATTAGTTAAGCAATTCTTTATTGGAGCTAATATTTCATTCTAAATTCATACCAGATAAACTCAATAAAAATTTTAATATGAAAAATAAAATTTCAAAACTCTTCCTGGCTCTGGCGGTGGTTTTCGTCTTCTTTGCCTGTAAAAAGAGTTTTCTTGAAGTCACCCCTAATGGCGTTTTGGATGAGGCGACCTTGTCAACCGAAAAGGGTATAAATAAACTTTTAATAGCTGCTTATGCCATGCTTGACGGACATGACGGTGGGCAAAATCTCGGAGGCGAATGGGGTTCAGGTGGTTCCAATTTTCTTTTCGGTGGAATTGGTGGAGGAGAAGCAAATAAAGGAAGCGATCCAGGTGACCAGGGACCAAATATGACCCCAGTTCAACGTCATGACATTACTTCAACTAACGGTGCCATTAACGACAGGTGGAAAGCGATCTACGAAGGCGTAAAAAGAACTAACCTGGTGCTCGAGATATTGGCAAAAGTTCCGGAGGTCGGTGATGTAGCACGCAAAAATATTTCTGGCCAAGCCCGTGCTTTAAGAGCATGGTATCATTTCCAGGCGAGAATTATTTTTGGAAAAGCATGTTTTATTGATGAAAAAACTGATCTTGACCTGGCGAGTGGTGCTATTGAAAGTGTATCTAATCAAACAGACATTTTTCCTAAGATCGTTGAAGATGCCAAATATGCTTATGAAAACTTGCCTGCTTCGCAGGATGCAATAGGCCGTATAAACAAATATGTCGCCGGCGCCATTTATGGAAAGATCTTGTTGTTCACAAAAGATTTTGCTACTGCAAAAACAGTTTTATCTGATGTAGTAACTAATGGAACAAATTCTAAAGGAGTTCATTTTGATCTTCTTGCTAATTACGACGACAATTTCAATCTTGATTTTGATGTAAGAGACGCTGCACCGTCAAAAAATCCTGAATCGGTTCTTGCTTTTGCGGCCTCGTCATTAGATAATGCTAGTGCGAGAAATGGTAACTGGGGTGATCTGCTAAATACTCCATCAGCTACTGGTGGTGGTGGCGCAGGCTTTTTTTGCCCTACTCAATATTTTGTCAACCAATATAAGACTACAGCCACAGGTGTACCAGTTGCCAGCCCACAGAACCTTCAGCTTATGGATCCTTTTGGGGAGCCAGGTGCAACTCGTTATTCAGGAAATGTTGATGTTCGCCTGGATTGGACTGTTGGTCGTGACCAGGTTCCGTTCCATGATTGGGGAACTTATCTTACAACATGGCCAAGAGATAAATCTGCTGGTCCTTATGCAGGAAAGAAAACAATGATCCGTCAATCACAGGTTGCCAGCACACATGATGGAAGTATCTGGTTTGTAGGTGGTGGAACAGCTTTAAATTTAAACCTGATCAGATTTTCTGATGTTATATTGATGTTAGCCGAGGCAGAAATTGAAGCCCCTGGTGGTTCACTTGCGAATGCCTTTGCTTTAATTAACAGGGTAAGGTCAAGAGCAGCGACTAGTAGGGTGGTCACCTTCCCTGCAGCAAATGGAGTTCCTCTTACTGCACCTTACACAGTTGCATTCGCATCACAAGCAGAAGCCCGTACTGCATTGCGGTTAGAAAGAGCTCTTGAATTGGGTATGGAGGGCTGGCGTTTCTTCGATCTTGTTAGATGGGGCATTGCTGCCACAGAGTTGAATGCTTATTACACTTATGAAAGTCCATTCGCATACCAGGTTATTCTTAGGCCAAAACCAACATATGCATCTCCTGCTAACGATTACTACCCGGTACCGCAGCAGCAGATTGACTTAAGCCACGGTCTTATCAAACCTTAAGCTGATAGATCTATTTATCAAATTTTATTTAAAGGCAGAGCTGAAAAGTTCTGCCTTTTTAATATGAATGGCTATTTGATTTTAATTGTCATTAATTAATTTTAATTTTCTTTCTAAGAAATTTCTAAAAGAAGTTTTCATGTTAAACCGGATCGTTTCCCAATCAATATTGTTCTGTTCAATTATTTTACTGCTCGCAAGTTGCAATGATAAAACCCTCGGAAAGTTTGTCAAACTAAGTAAGGATCATACAGGTATCACTTTTACAAATCAGATTTTTGAAAGTGATTCAATAAATATTTTCGATTTCGCCAACATATACAACGGGGGTGGGGTTGGAGTTGGGGATTTTAACAACGATGGGTTACAGGATCTCTATTTTACCGGCAACATGGTTCCTAATAAACTGTATTTAAATAAAGGCGACCTGAAGTTCCAGGATATTACTAATGAATCGCAAACTGATGGCAAAGGAATTTGGAGCCGGGGAGTGGCTGTTGTTGATATAAACAATGACGGCAATATGGACATGTACGTATGCGCTACAGCCAAGCGCAACCCCATGGAAAGAATTAATATTTTATATGTGAACCAGGGAATGAATAAAGATGGAATTCCTGTTTTTAAAGACATGGCAAATGAATATGGACTAGCTGATACAACACAAAGCACCATGGCTTATTTTTTTGATTATGATAATGATGGTGATCTTGATCTTTATATAGGCGTAAATCATATTGGGAAAGATGAATACACAAACGCATTCAGAAACCGAAAAATAAATGGTGAACATTCCAGCACAGGCCGATTATATAGAAATGACTGGAGTGATTCTTTAAAGCACCCATTCTTTACAGATGTTTCCCGCCAGGCCGGTATCCTGATCGAAGGCTTTACACATGCAGTTGATATTTTCGATATAAATAATGACGGATGGCAGGATATTCTTGTGCTGAATGATTATATATCAAACAATGTTTTGTATATAAATAATCATGATGGCACATTTACAGATCAGTCGATGAATTATTTCAAACATACTGCTGCCAATTCGATGGGTAGCGATGCGGTAGATTTAAATAACGATGGCCTTGATGACGTGATTGAAGTCGATATGTCACCGGAAGATAATTACAGGAAAAAAATGTTTCAAAGTCCCAATAGTTATTTCACTTACCAGAATAGCGATAAGTACGGTTATCAGTACCAATATGTAAGAAATATGATCCAATTGAATATGGGACCTTCCATGGGACAGATGGACAGTATCAAGCATCCTGTATTTGCAGATATCGGGTTCTTTTGTGGTATAGCTGAAACAGACTGGAGCTGGACGCCATTGGTTGCGGATTTCGATAATGATGGTAATAAAGATATTTTATTCACCAATGGATTTCCCAAAGATGTAACTGATCATGATTTTATAGTATTTAAAAGCAATGCTTCAAGGTTGATCTCAAAAAAAGACATGCTTGATGAAATACCTGCGGTTAGAATTCATAATTATATCTATAAGAATAATGGCAATTTGAGTTTTACAAATAAAACAAATGAATGGGGTTTGGAAGAATCAAGTTTTTCAAATGGTGCTGCATATGCGGATCTTGATAATGATGGGGATCTTGATGTTATAATTAATAATATTGATGACCCTGCAATGATCTATGAAAATCGGGTAGTAAATAAGATCACGAAGAAAAATTTTATTGATATTAAATTCAAAGGCCCTACTGGCAATATTAATGGAGTAGGTGCAAAGGTCATTGTTCATCAAAAAGATTCAATCCAAACTTTTTTGAACAATCCATATCGCGGCTATATCTCATCTGTTTCTTCTGTTATGCATTTTGGATTAGGTAAATCAGGTTTGGATTCAATAGAAGTCATTTGGCCGGGAAATTCAAGGCAAGTGATCGTGCAGCCACTTGTCAATACCACCTTGCAAGTTGATATAAAAATTGCAGTTTCATTTGAGCGATCAAAGGATTCGCCATTGGCAAAAGACAATTGGTTTACCAATATAACCAGTGCGTCAGGCATTAATTTCATTCATAAGCAAAGAGATTTTATAGACTTTAATATTCAAAGATTACTGCCGCATAAGTTTTCTCAATATTCACCGGGTATTGCAGCAGGGGATATAAATGGAGATCATCTTGATGATTTTATAATAGGGGGAGCACCGGGTTTTAGTCCAATGATCTTTATACAAAAAAGTAATGGCCAATTTATAACCCATGCTTTATTAGGCCAGGAACAATCGCCATTAAAAAGATCAGATGACAGGAGTTTACTTCTCTTCGATGCTGATGGAGATAACGACCTTGATCTGTATATTTCTGCAGGCGGATATGCATATGACCCCAACGATAGTGGATACGCTGACATTTTGTATATAAATAATGGACAGGGAATATTCTCTGAAGCGGAATCAACATTGCCTGCAAATACTGGAAGCAAGTTTTGTGTAAGGGCTTGCGATTATGATAAGGATGGAGATCTTGATCTGTTTATTGCGGGTCGTGTTGAACCGCATAATTACCCAAAGCCTGTAAGCAGTTTTATTTATCGGAACGATTCAAAGGATGGAAAAATACTTTTCACTGATGTCACTGATGCAGTCGCACCTTCTTTAAAAAATATTGGACTTACCTGCGATGCCATGTTTACAGATTTTAATAATGATGGTTGGCCGGATCTTGTTTTGGTAGGAGAGTGGATGCCTGTAAAATATTTTAAAAATGAACAGGGAAAATTCAAAGATGTTACCAATGAGACAGGGATCAGCGGCAAAGTTGGCTGGTATAACAGTATTACGTCAGGCGATTTTGATAATGATGGCGATATAGATTATGTAGTAGGTAATCTCGGAGAAAATTCATTTTATAAAGCAAGTGAAAAGTATCCCGTTTCTGTTTATGCAAAAGATTTTGATGGAAATGGAGTGATGGAATGTTTGCCGACAAAATTTATTTTGGATACAACTGATGGTCAATTCAAAGAATTTCCAACTCAAACCCGTGATGATGTTGTTGACCATATGCCATTTATTAAGAAAAGATTCTTGTCTTATAGATCTTTTGCCAGAGCAACCATAAATGATCTGTTTACGCCGGAGCAGTTTAAAGGAGTAATAAAATTTAGTGCAAACTATTTCAAAAGCTCATTTATAAGAAACAATGGAAATGGCAAGTTCTCCATTGAGCCACTGCCGGATATTGCACAATATTCAATGATCAATGGTATGATAGCCGAAGATTTTGATGGCGATGGTAACCTGGATATTTGTATCAATACAAATGATTTTAGTACAGAACCAGGAAACGGACGTTATGATGCTTTAACTGGGTTAGTTCTTAAAGGAAAAGGAAACGGGGAGTTTGTTCCGTTATCAATATTACAAAGTGGAATTTTTATTGGAGGTGACGGAAAAGGTTTAAGTAAGTTGAAAGCTGCCGATGGTAGCTTGTTGTTAGCTGCTACGCAGAACCAGGGACCTGTGCAACTTTTTAAAAGTAAACAGCATTCAAAGATTATTGAGGCCAGTGTTGGGGATGAATTCGCCATATTGACCTTGGATGATGGGAAAAAACAAAAAGTGGAATTTAATTATGGTTCTTCATTTCTTTCCCAAAGTCCAAGATTTTTATTCTTATCGCCAAAAATAACTGCCTGTGAAATAACAGATCGAAACGGAAAAACGAAAAATGTCCAGGTAAAAAATTAATCGCGGGGTAGTTAATTGACGCTGTATACCGAGATAAATATTCTCTAATAAACTTTTTTATCAAAAAAAACTGAATACCCTATCTTCGCTTTTTAATGAGCCTCTCTACCAGACACCTTCTTGGTATAAAAGACCTGACAGTAGACGA
>Ga0207686_10000313_pt1 | contig 34999 bp, 35 predicted proteins | sample KBSM24metaG_FD_184396 | JGI IMG/M metagenome (GOLD analysis project Ga0207686, IMG submission 184396) | Miscanthus rhizosphere microbial communities from Kellogg Biological Station, Michigan, USA - KBS M2-4 metaG (SPAdes) (version 2) | ecosystem: Host-associated > Plants > Roots > Rhizosphere >...
CGCATCTGACGCACTCGACAATCCTGCCGCCATGGCTTTATCGGGAGATCGAATCAGCGAGCCGGTCGATATCGACAACACTCCCCCCAGTGTCCGCGCTGCGGGTCAGGTTCAGGTTGCCGGCGATCGCGTGCGGGCCGCGTTTGATGTCGAAGACAAGACCGGTCGCATCAAGCGCGCCGACATCAGCATTGATGGTTCGCCGTGGCGGGAGGTTTTTCCGGACGATGGCATCGCCGACAGCGGCAAGGAACGCTATTCGCTCGACCTGACCATCGTGGGCCCCGGCGAGCACACCATTTCACTCCGGGCCTTCGACAACAGCAATAACGTGGGCAATCTGAGCGTCACATTTCGTCGATAGCGATGCACCATACGGTGCGAGTGCAACTTAAGTCGGATGAATTTACAGGCCAAAACGGCAAACTTCGCGGCGCGCTCAGGCCAACAATTGTAGTAACTTTCAATTAGTACTAAACTTTCGGCCTGGATGCAGCGTCCAAACAAGGTGCTGGCACCCATATTGCTGGAAGCAAGGGCAGCGCGGACTCCCCGCTTCTCCTCGAGCGTGAAATCGCTGGATACGCGGAGGCGGCAAGTGGTTATGAGAGAAGTCAAGCGAGTAACAATGGTGGTGCTGATGGGACTGATTTTGTCCCTCGGCGCATTCGTGCCGGCTTTCGGCCAAAAGAACGACAACCGGCCACCGAAAGAACCTGAAAAGGTGAAGCAGCCGGATAAGCAACCACGTGGCAACACGAACAGCCAGGGCAACAGTAATCGCCACGGCAGGTCGTAGATTTAATTGTTCACGATGAATGTCGAGACCCGGCTCTTGCCGGGTTTCGCGTTTTTGGGGTGTCAGAACCGCGAGCGGTAGCGACCGGATCATGTGATCCCGGATTGATACATTGATTCATTTGTTCATTGAATCAATGGACCGATGATTGAATGGATCAATCACCTGATCCGGTCGCTACCGCTCGCGGTTCTGACACGATATTTGAGGTTCCAAATTATGCGAAGAAGATCGATTAGCCTCACGTTCGTAATGGTAACGCTGTCGATGCTCACCATCCCCGTGCAGCTCGTTGCGCGCCCTCAAATGAGTCCGTCAACCCGCGACAAACTCATTGCTCGAGCTGAACAAGTCACTGGCGACAGATTCCCAATCACCACGTCCACCCCGCGCGGCGTGACAGTGTTTGCGGTAAGCGCGCCTTCGAAAGACGTACTGGCCGCCATCGATCAAGGCTTTGCGGATCTCTTTGCGGTGGCCCAACGTCACGGCTACCGCAATCGTTTGAACTTTAATAGCTATACGGTCTTCATCGCCCGCGCCGATCGCACAAAGGACAGCGCCGGACAATACTCACCCGATATCGCTGTGCCCGCCGGGCAATATGCCGGTAGCTCCTATGATCAAGGTGGATTCGTCTACGCCGCCGGAATGGTGTTGGCGTTCAACCCATCCGCTTTTCGTTTTCGCCGAACATGAGAGAGACTTCACGCGCATCTCAAACGTAGTCCGCTACGAAGGCGAGCATCTGATCCTCTACTACAACGATCGTCCGCTCTACGAAAAAACCGCCGACCACAGTAAAGGCGGCGGCCACCCGATTTTGAATTAAGAATTAGTTTGCGGTCTTAGCCTGCGGAGCAGGCGGAAGCATAAAGCCTGGGGCGTCAGCAATCGTGTCAGAACCGCGAGCGGTAGCGACCGGATCATGTGATCCCGGATTGATACATTGATTCATTTGTTCATTGAATCAATGGACCGATGATTGAATGGATCAATCACCTGATCCGGTCGCTACCGCTCGCGGTTCTGACACACTACCCCCAACACCCTACACCCAACCCCCTACGGAGTCGTCTGCGGCGCTGGCTTAGTCGACCGCTTTCCGGTTCGATCCACGATCACTCGCGCCGCGCGATAGGCCGCCACAAACTCCGGATTCGTCCGGCCAAACAAATTCACCATTGGATCGAGCTCGTTGCGCAGCACGTCGCTCGCTTCACGAATCAACTGAGACAGCGCTCCCGTGTGGGCCATACGGTTGGCCGTCGCGGCTCGCGGCGCCGACTTAACCTCATGGAAATTATCGATCGCCGTCGCCAGCTCCGCGAGATTCCCGGCGCTGACCTGCAAGGTCGCCAACTGAGCAGCTCTGGGAACCGTCTGCGCTTTGATCGTGTTTGCCAGATTCTCCAATTCCACATCATTCATCACATGCAGGCTCGATGAACTAACGTCCGTCAACGTCCGCAACTCGTTATCATTCGCCTGGTGGGCCAGAACCTTGAGCGCCTGGCAAATGAGGAAGAGCACATCTTCCAAAGCGTCGCGCGCGTTTTCACGGTCGAGGCTGGCGCCTGCAGTCGCAGTTCCCTGCTTTTGCGCCGCGTCGTTAACTGCCTGGACCTTGTCCTCGAACCGGTGAAATGCCGCCGCGAAGGGCGCCATCGTGCTCCAGACCGCCTGAAATTGTTCCGCCACGGCGATAACCGCCGTGAACATTCTGACTCGGTTTGTCTGCTTCAATTCCATGATGATTCTCCTCCTTCATTGGGGTTACTTTGGAGTGCGCCGGCAGAGTTCCGATTTATCGGGACGGCGACGGCGCTTTGGATGGAGTCGCGTGTCAGTACCCGGAGCGTTAGCGACGGGATCAATTGACCCTCTATGATTCACATGATCCGGTCGCTACCGCTCGCGGTACTGACACCGTCATGCACCAACCCGGACATCAGGTGTGTCAGTACCCGGAGCGTTAGCGACGGGATCGATTGGCCCTTCTATGATTCACATGATCCGGTCGCTACCGCTCGCGGTACCGACACCGTCAGCCACCAACCTGGACATCAGCTGTGTCAGTACCCGGAGCGTTAGCGACGGGATCAATTGACCCCTCTGTGATTCACATGATCCGGTCGCTACCGCTCGCGGTACCGACAACGTCAGCCACCAATCTGGGACACACATCAACTGGAACCTGCCACCCGCCGATTCGCTTCGGCCAGCCATCGACTTGTGACCATCAGACGCCAACTCGGCGCCGCCAGACGCCAACTCGGCGCCGCCGAACGCTGACTTGAGACCGCCGGACGCTGACTTGAGACCGCCGGACGCTGACTTGAGACCGCCGGACGCTGACTTGAGGCCGCCGGATGCCGACTCGACACAGCCGGACGTCAACTTGAGACCGCCGGACGCTGACTTGGGACAGTCAGAAGCCAACTTGAGACGGCCAGACGCCAATCCGGCGCCGTCAAATGATTTCATTGAGCCCGCTAACCTTACGTATACCAACAAATGCGACGATAGCGCGCCGGGGCAGCTCCCCGCAGCAGTCGAGGGCGTACCCGTCCCACGGTTACGCCCTCGTAAACGGGTCGCTGCCCCAGCACGAGCTGCGCTGCTGGCCAAAAGGCCGGTGCCCGCGCAACGCAGATTGGTCCGAGCGCTATAAAAGACTGATAAAAAGGAGAGCGGAACAGGTGAGAGCGATGACTGGCACATGAGAACAACCTGAACGCCTCTGGACGAAGCGCCGTGGGACGGTTGGACTAAAACCGCGACTGCTACGCGGCTGCAAACTCAGCAACAAATACCGGTTTGCAAGAGTACTTACGAAACGGGTGGATTATGCGACTGGATGACGGGGACGTCAAGGAAAAAGTTCGCACGGTGAGACACGCGTCGTGACTTTTTATTTGGGGCTCGGAAAACTCGATTTGTAGAAATCAATATTTCGATCGTCAAGCTCAGCTTCGAACCGCTCAAATACCATTCTTGCCTCCTCAGTCATGCCAAACTTTTCGCAACAGCGAAAGAATCTAAAGACCGGCGCTTGTGAATAGCGGGTGAAATTGTATTTGGGTTGGCCAATGAAAGAGAGATAACGTTCTCTGCATTTTGTTTTGTCGCCCTGACGAGTCCAGATACCAAGTAGTTCTGAGATGGCAAAGTCATTTAGTGGATCAAGAGCAAGAATTTCTTCAGCCGTCAATGCGGCTTCATCCAGCTTGCCCTGGCGCTGATAGATCTTCGCCAGCTCCGTTCGCGGGTGCAGTTGCTTCTCATCAATTTCGAGACTATCAAGTAATAGCCTCTCAGCTTCATCCAGCTTGCCCTCCCGCTGATATATCTTCGCCAGTTCCGTCCGCGGGTGCAGAGCCCTCGGGGCGAGTTTCAGTTCTTCTATTAACAGACGCGCTGCTTCATCCAGCTTGCCTTGGCGCTGATATATCTTCGCCAGCTCCGTTCGCGCTTGTAAGTCGTCTGGTTCAAGTCGAAGCAGTTCCATTAAGACAGACTCCGCTTCACCCAGCTTGCCCTGCCGCTGATATATCTTCGCCAGTTCCGTCCGCGGGTGCAGTTGCTTCTCGTCAATTTCGAGGCTCTCTAATAACAGCCTCTCAGCTTCATCCAGCTTGCCTTGGCGCTGATATATCTTCGCCAGTTCCGTTCGCGCTTGTAAGTCGTCTGGTTCAAGTCGAAGCAGTTCCATTAAGACAGACTCCGCTTCACCCAGCTTGCCCTGCCGCTGATATATCTTCGCCAGTTCCGTCCGCGAATTCAGATCGAGGCGTCTTACTCTGAGAACGTTCTGCAGAAGCAACTCCGCTTCAGCTAGCCTATCCTGCGATTTATACACTCTCGCCAACTCGGTAAGGGCAAACACGTTATTTCGATCTTTTTCTAGCAACTCACGCAACACTGATTCGGCTTGATCATATTTGCCTTGGCGTTGATAAATCTTCGCGAGTTCTGTACGGGAGTTGAGATCGCCGTTACGGATATTTAGTATCTCTAGAAGTTCTGCTTCTGCTTCGGCTAGCCTGTTTTGCTTTTGATGGATCTTAGCGAGTTCCGTACGTGAATTGATGTCGTCCGGTGAGGACGTGAGAACTTGTTGAAGCATCGCCTCGGCTTCCGTCAGTCTTCCCTGTCGCTGATAAATCTTCGCCAGTTCCGTCCGCGTGTGAAGATTTTCGGGCGCGGCCTTCACGAAGGATTCGAGGAGTGCAATTGCCTCGTCAGTTTTGTTCCGGAGCATCAATAGCCAGAACTTTGCCAAGTGAAGCGTTCCAACAAGCTTTGCCGAAACGTTAACGTGCTCACGAATGTGTCCATTTAATAAAAACTCAATAATTCGTTCGAAGTCGATCGCTGAACTCTCAGCCAGGTAGTTCTTCTTTAAACCAAAGATATTAATCAGCGCCTGCACCTCTAGCTGATCCGAAAAGTTGGTTTCTTTGCACCAATCCATTAGTAGATCATCTTTTTCCAGGTCGCGGTGCACACGAAAAAAGATCTCGGAAACTATCTCGTGCTTGGTTCTCAGATGGATCACTTTTTGAAGAGATTCATCGCGCCATTCGTCCACCACGATGGGCTCGTTTAGCAAACCGCGGAACTTCTCCAAAAACAGTCTTTGTTGAGCGACATCAGCACCGCAGAGCCGGCTGAGAGTAACGAAGGGCGTCCGCACCCCAAACAGATAAAAGAGCGCGATGTACTTGTAAGCTTCGCTAAACGCCGGAGTGTCTGCCGCGGTTTTCCTATAATCATCCCAGTCAAAATCAAAATCGATTCTTCGTTTCTTTTTTAATTCAAGGAGGATCGAATAAGTGGCGTTCACGTAGACCAGGCGTTCGTTCCGTACGATGTCGCGCAGCGATTCCCTGTCACTCTCGGGTACGGCAAGCAAATCGAACAGCTTCTGGTAAACAGTTTCGCGTTGATTGCGTGGATTGCGGACCTTGACGGGCACTGTTTCATCCTCGCCGTGGAGGTACGTCAACACACCGGTGCGCACCAATGTGCGATAACGATGTTCGCGTTCAGAGAGGATTATTCGAATGTTGGGGGAATGGCCGGGAAGCTCACGCAGCAGTCTTTCCAAGATGGCTTCATCGGCCGCGGGGTTGTCAATACACAACACTGGACTTCTCGAAGCAGGGCCGAACTTGAGTATTGAAAGAACTGATTGAACATCCTGTCGGCTGAGATGGCGTTCGAGATCGAGTGTGAAGACATCGTCGCCGCGTTCGGCCAACTCAAAAGCGAGGCGATGAAGAATCGTGGTCTTGCCCGAGCCCCCGTCACCCACGAGCCAAAGCGTGCCACCCGCAGTCAGACCCTCTAACCTTCGATAGACCGCGTCCATCACGCCGCTGTTGCGCACATCCACGTCGTTACAGACAACTTGAAAGACTAATTCGGATCTGTCATTGATGCGGTAATAATCGAGAGCGAGCGTGTTTAGCTGGTCACGCTCCGAAATGCGAGCAGCTTCGATAAGGCCGACCGTAATTTGCCTGAACCCGTTAATGGGTCTCACAGGAAACTGCGGATAATATCTTGGGATTAGTTCGTCGGCGAATTCCCATGTCCTTTCACTAATTGTGTCCCAACCCCAGTATTCAACCGTCAAGGAATCAGAAGAGAGCGACGATGCTTTCTGCTGAAGGTGTGTGTCGTTCTTAAATGTACTGGCGAAGATAAATCGAGTAAGTGGTTGACTGAGACCGGAGGTCTTTGACAATTCCTCCTCGAGCTCCTTCATCAGCTCGGTGCGAATGACCGAGTCCTTTTCGTACCGCGTGTCTTTAAGTTTGCACTGAAAAGTAATCGTTGAATCTGATGGAGAAAAGCCATCGATGCCAGATTGAGCCTGCCCCTTGCGCCCGAAACGTTCAATGCCAGGATCATTGAAGACTCGGCGGGAGATATCACGAACCAATCGTTCAAAGTCTTGGTCGTCAAGCAGTGGGGGAAGCTGATAACTCATACGGATCGAGAGAGAGCCAGGGTTGGTAGCGCGATGAGTGTGAACTACAGGCCCAAGACTACTCGGGACGTTGCTTTATGACAAGATGCAGGACAGCCTTTCCATTCGGCGATTGTTGGTGAAACGGGCGACAAATTTGGAGTGCGGTGGCAGAGCCGGTTTGGCGGCGGCGACACCGCTTTGGATTTTGTGAGATGAGTTTGGGCGAATAATCCAAAGCGCCGTCGCCGCTTCGCTCAGCCGGCGCACTCCAAATCGCGGGCTCGCAGCATCTCATTCGACCCATTCAAGGTCGACGTCGCGTTTTCATTGGTCCGATCCGTGGGCGTTGCCCACGGCTATTCAATCTCACGCCTGCGGCGTGAATCGTAAGCATGAGGCCCGGGTCAGATCAAAGAATTCGTCAGGCTTCGATTCTGCGACTCTTTTGGAGTTAGAATGCAGTACCGTAGACCCAGGATTACAAAATGCATAAATCAATTCTCATCACTTCCCTTCTCTTGCTCAGCGCAACGTCATTGGCCTGCAACAAAGCTTCCGCGTCGGTGATGACGATTCCGGATCCGGTAGTGGATGAGACCCTGCGAAACACATCGGCGAAGCAGACGGCGGTGCTGGCGGGAGGTTGTTTCTGGGGGGTCGAGGCTGTCTTCGAACATGTTAAAGGCGTTACGGATGTCCGATCCGGGTTTGCCGGAGGAAAAGGGTCCGCCAGTTATGAGGAAGTCAGCACGGGGAATACAGGGTACGCCGAATCGGTCGAGATTACTTATGACCCTTCAAAGATAACTTACGGAAAGCTGCTCAAGGTTTTCTTTGCCGTGGCCCACGATCCGACTGAGGTCAACCGGCAAGGGCCCGACACGGGCACGCAGTATCGTTCGGCGATCTTTTATGCGAATGATGAGCAGAAGCGCATCGCGCAGGCGTATATCGATCAACTCAATAAGGCGAAGGTGTTTCCCCGCGTCCTGGCCACGCAGCTCTCGGCGCTCGACACTTTCCATGAAGCCGAAGCCTATCACCAGAACTACCTCGCAAATCATCCGGATGATGCTTACATCGTTTATAACGATCTGCCGAAGCTTGAGAATCTGCGGAAGGAGTTTCCGGAGTTGTACTGGTGATCTGAGTTGGTTAAGTGGCCAGGAGCGAGACTAAGGCCACGACTTCGATTCTGCGATTCTCAACGACCGCGAAAGTGGTCACGCCCCAGAGCCCACGGTTGACGCGCGCAGCGCGCCTACCCTGGGATACGAATCCCCAATGACGCAACCCCGACGGGGTTGTGACCTTCCTTTGACGTTAACTCATGCACTTGGTTCATTCGTGGCACACCGATGCACTCAGAGCTTCCCAAAAATCAGGAATTGCGTAGCTACCTTCCTACGGAAGATGAAGTTACTTAGAGCAAGCGCGTCTCGGAGCTATTAGATTCCCGTCAAGAGCTACCCCCTTTTAGCCGCCGCCCAGAACTCAGCCACGCGAAGCTTTACCCATGCGTCATCGGCAAGAAGGAAACATCTTTCTATTAAGAACGTGCTTAGTACCGGACGTTCGCAGGAATCCGGGATCATGTGCGGGGTCACGTTTCGTTGGGACCCCGCTTCCAGTTGCCGCAGGCCGGCCTTGCCCATCAAGCTTGGTCCAGCGCGCGGCAAAGATGGATTCGCCAATATCCAGTAATCGCTTGAACTGGATTGTGCCGTTCTCGATGTCGGCCTGATTGATATGCCTGGTCAGTGAAGGCCGCTCTCCGATGAGATGTGAACTATCCTGAGCTGTGACAAACCGTATACCGACGACACAGACGCCGGCAATCACCAGAACGATCGTGAGAGCTTTCAGAATCATTGGTCGCATAGACAACTCCTTCCAGATTCGGACGACGCCGGTAAAGGACGCGCCGACAAATAGACTAAGGCAGCCCCCGATTCACACTTGTCTCCTGTGAGTCGTAACAGTAAACCTTTGTAATACGAGTCCTGCGCGAATGATCGGAAAGACTCCGTTCGAGGTTGAGTCCCTCCACGCTGCGTTTAGGTAGGTGTGCTCAGAACCAGCCTTTGCACAATGTGACAGAACGTCAACTATTTCAGAATCAGGCTAATGCGTCGGTTTGTCGAGATGGCACCTCCGTTGGATACCCTTTGCACCTCGGCATGATCGTGATCGCATCAAGCTAACCAACCTGGTGAATGTTCAGCGCATATATCTTCATTCCCGGATCGTATAGCAGTTGCCAGGACAAACCAGCGTCACGCTTGGACCCTTCAAGAAGACTGAGAAGAAGGTCCCGGGCCTTTTGGTTTTTTCCTCCTTCTCGACCGATGTGCTGCGCGAGCAGGTTCATGGGAACTGACCCGACAATGACTTTTGTCTTAGTCGCCTGACTGATAGCGGCGCAAATTGCTTGTAGGGTTACGAGTCCCCTTCTTTCTTGAACCGGCACTGTGATCAACGCATCCAGAAAAGATTCCTGCGGCGCCATTTGGCCGGCTTGATTCTTGATGGCCGTCGGAACGACATGAATCAACTGGCCATCGATCTCAAACCGAAACAGTCCCGCATTGCCGTTCGCGTGGTGAGCGTCAAGTAATTGGCGAAGAATCATTAACGTACGCTCGAGCTCACTTGAAGCAGGGGAGTCATTGTACTCAATACTTATGGCGCCGCCCTTGGGGATCAGAACCTTGGGTGCCTCGCCTGTTTTGTAATTAGCAAGGTCCCTCCGCACCTGTGCGGTGACGTCATCTATCTCGCTGCTATTCACATAGCGCGGATCTTCATAAGTGATTGGGCACCGGCATCTGGACTCCAGCACCTCTATCGCGTTGGCCATGGGACGCGGGCCTTCTACCTTTAGACTCTCCTTTCTGATTTCCTGCACCGCTTTACCTTGGCGGACCCAGCTAATGGACGCCAAAGCGGCGATTAATATGAGGGTTAACACCGCAATTAACTTGCGCAGCGACCGAGGATTGTTTGTACGAAGTTCTTGAGATTTCATGATCATTTCCTCCAGTTCAGTCTTTAAGTGTTTCACCAAACTCAGCGCCGGATTCGGCCTGAGACCTACGGCCATTGTCTGCTGCTCTGCGCTTCAGCTCTGCGGCTGATCACCAAAATGGGTTGGATATCAAGTTCAAGCTTGGGGAATGTGGTCGAGTAAGAGATCTCTCCCGTTGCACAACTGATAACCATCGTCTGTGGAAAAAAAGTACCGCAGGGCGCACGACCCTGGCTGCGATAATAATTCACGGAATCGGTACTCCACCCAACTAAATCGGGCCCCCAAAAATTGTCGGCATTTACTTGCCAGTTGCCACCGCCTGTAACGTGTGTCTGTGGGGTTGCCGGATGTCCATTAATTATCGCCCCGTCAAAATAGCAGGTATCGGGGCCACCGCCTCCGGGATCTCGCTCATTTATCATCCGCCCTGAAAAACTGGTCGATGTTGGAGTCAGCCGCTGCATAAATACACCGCAGGTGGCGCAACCGAAATTATCGCCCCAACTTGAAAACTCGGTTGTTTCGCCGGTTGGGACGGAGCATTGGACCGTGACCGGAAATGATGTGCCTTCGTCGCCCATCACCGGATTGCAAAACGTTTCGCATCCTCCCTCAGCGCACTCATTCTGAAGGTCGTTGTGAACCACCGTATTCCAACTGGCAGTAAAGGTGGCTTGCCCGCCATCGTTCAACGTGCCCTCGCTTCCGTACAGATCTATTGAGGCGACATTAGCATTTGTGGAGAAAAACGTGGCGTCTGCCGCAAATGGCCCCTCCTCAACATTCGCGAGCCCCGGACAGGCCTCGTAGTGATCCCATTCCCGAGCCGTCAACGGCCCTACGCTCTGGCCCGAACTCCCGCTAATGCTCGCCGGAATGGGTTCAGCATAGTCGAAGACAGCGGGACAGCTGCAAGGCCCGCCGCAAGAGAAGTTCGCGGCTGTTCTATCGGCGGAACTCACTTCGATTAAGCGGCCGATGATTGGCTGATCTCCATGCTGATTCCATCGCACTTGTCCGGATCTCACGTCAGCTGGGAAAGTATGTCCGTGGATGTCCGGCTTGTTTGCCTCCTTTAACGCCTCCAAGTCGACTAATACCGATTGTCCCGGCAAAATCTTAATCAAATCGAGAGCGTAATCGCGACCATCTTCGAACAATAACTTCATCAAAGCCTTGGTGGGTTTGTTTCCCACGTTTTTGAGGTGTGTTTGAAAATGTTCATTCTCGGTGAAAGCGAACGGATGGGCTCCGGAACGCGCCTCGTTGAGACGTACCGAAAGGAGTGGCACGTCGACGCAGCCTCGCCGATCGTCAATGCTTACTAACTCTCCAATGACAGATCCAGGCTCCCCGCTTGATTCAACCCGAACTCCTGCATCTTCAACGATACTTCCGCGGAGGGATTTCAGGACTGCGGCAAAGTCTATTGAGCGAACACCGTGCGGCTTTAGGGTGACGGTTGAAAGCGTCTCTGACTTGAACTCGCCACTACCCACGGTGTACTGCACCGTCAACTTAGCAGTTTGTATGTCTGAGGTCGTGTTTCGGAGTGACAGCAGAGGCCTGAAAAATGATCCCGCCGGAAACGCCGAGTGGTTTGCCGGTTGTGCCAACGGTAGACCCGTTCCGTCCAAGAAGGATGTCTTCTGTGCTTTAGGATCCACAAAGTGGAGGTTGGATGCAAAATGTCTCTTGTTGCTAATGACGAAACCTTGAGCTGCTAATGCGCCAACCACGCCGTTGTGCGACAAAGACAATCCACCAATATCGATCTGGCTTGATCGAAGGTGCAACCGCTTGACCACTTCATTCATATTCATCAGGGTTGTTTGATGTGAGTTCAATTCCAAGGGCTCAAGCGAGTACTGCTGGCCCTGCACGTCAACACTCATGAAGACAGTTAGGTTTTGATCCTGGGTGTTCGATAAAACGACGGAGGCGTTCATTTCCTCGTCGAGTGCCCACCACAGCCCTTCCAGTCTGTTCGACTTTTGACCCATGGCTGGTTCCATATCAAATGACAGCCCTCTGTTCGAATCCTCCACCGTCAGTTGCGGACCCAGCGCCATACCGTTCTCATTTTGGAAAGTTAATTCTACGTTGCCTTCTCTAAAACCATTGCCTCCGTTCACATCCGTCAAAAGCTTGCTCAGTGCCAGCGACACATTTTGTAACGGGCGTAAGTTTTGATCGGGAAGAGACAACGCCCCTCCGTCCATCGAATGCAGCTTAAGTGAAATAGTGAGCGGGGCATCCAGGGCGTTATTCAAAGTCAGTATTGATTCCCAACCGCCCTTCACAGTGTAGTAGGGCAATGTAAGGGAGTGCACCGGGCTCTGTGCCGAGTTAAGGACTGGCCGCGACGTGCTATCGGCCGCGTTCGACGGCGCTGGCACGTAGTTACTAACCGCCAAAGGCGGAATTTTCCTACCGGCGGCCTGAGAATGAAACGAAGAATAGGTGTAGACAGAAACTAAACCTAATACCGCCAAGAAAGTAAGGAAGGCGGAGCGCCCGGTTGGCCCATATTCCTTTGATGTAGTGCTGGTCATCATGTACCTCCGTTCTTTGATTGGTAGACTTGACCATGTCGCGGAGTTCTACCAACTATGTTCGTAACGACCCATCCGCCGCGCACACGGCGCTGCTGCCGAACATTCGCCGCAAAACTGCGGATCTAAGTAATATGCCCTTCTAAGTCGGTGTTATGCGCAACGTAGAAAGACTCCGTTTTTGAGGTTGAGTCCTCGCCGGGCTTGCGCTAGGATAGGTTTGCTCAGAACCAGCCTTTGCGCGAACGCGACAGAGGTTGTTAACTGATGGCTCCGTCGTTAGCGTCAAGTTAGCGTCGGAGCTTTTTCTTTCGAATCAGCGCAACACACTTCTCGCTGATTTGAAGTATCTTCGGAGATGAACAGCTCGCCGTGTGGAACGTCTTCCGCAGTGGATATCTCTTTCGCCGAAGATCGCTTTGAAATGAATCGTCGCGGATTAAACACCAACAAACACCATTAGTCAAGTGCAATTTCGATTACAGAATTGTTGCGTTCTGGTGATCGTCGGTGCAAATATGGACCTGCTTGACGTGTGAGCTCGGTCGGACAAGCTTTCCTTAAAAAACTTGGAAATAGATCAAAGAATTGGGGTCCCTGAGCGAGGAACGAGATCAGCCCAGTAGATCTCGCCTCGTCTCATTTTGGTGAATCTTGTGTGTGAAGATGATCGCTGGCCGCAGCTTCCAGATCAGGATCGAGATCGGCGCTGGTTCCGGCATGTTCACGTGCGTAATCAGCCAGCGCCTGATGAAGATCCTTTCGATCGACGATGCTTCGTCGGCGCGCAAGCGCTGGGACAAAGTCCTCAACCTCAGCGACGCTATCCGCAGGAAGTCGCTTGATCATGTCCATGAGTTCTTGCCGCTCCATGGCCGGAATTTTATCACAACCATTATGGCCTAGAGGCGTTGGGGACGAGAGTCTTGACAGCGATTCAGACATGAAAACAACCTAACAGCCGAGTCAAGTAAAGATCTTTTACAAAGCCTTCGTGCGCTCGCGAACTTCTTCAGAGTTCCCTGCTGGTTTTCATTCTGCGTCTCCCAGGGTAGCGCGGCAACAAGGCTAATTGGTGATCATGCCCTTACTAACGGTCGGCTTCTGACACGATCGCTAAATCGTTCAAGCCGTCGCGTAAGATAAGCGACTGTCTAATGTGTCGAATTTTGGAGGCTCAAATGATCGCCCGGCTCGGATTATCTCTCAACCTCATCTGTGATAAATTACTGACCGCTTCGCTACGGTATCCCAAACAAATGATCGCTAATAAGTTCTCGTCGAGAGGTCTATCTCAAATGAAAAAGAGTTATCGCGTCTGGTTAGTTGTGGCTGTGTGGGGAATCGCGCTGCTTACATTGGCGGTCCGCCCTTATGTTTTGAGTCATGCGAAAGGTGCTCGCGTCGAAGCTAATGGCACCGCTGCGGACGATCTCTATGCCGGTTTGCGCTGGCGCAATATTGGGCCGTTCCACGGCGGTCGTGTCTCGGCGGTGACCGGCGCGATTGGTCAGCCAGGCGTCTTTTATTTGGGCGCGCCCATCGGCGGAATTTGGAAAACCACAAACGCCGGCGTGACCTGGACCCCAATCTTTGATCAATTCACCAACGTCGATAGCATCGGCGCGATTCAAGTTGCGCCGTCTGACCCCAACATCATTTATGCCGGCACCGGCGACTCGGTGCAGGGCCCGGCCGGCGACGGCATGTACAAATCGATCGATGCCGGCAAGACCTGGACCCACATCGGGCTCGAAGAGACGACGAAGATCAATAAGATGGTCGTTGATCCAAAGGACCCGAACATCGTCATCGTCTCGACGCAGGGCGACGCCCAGCGTAACGGCCGCGGCATCTATCGCACGACCGACGGCGGCAAAACATGGGAGAACACGCTGCGTCCGGAATACGCGAACGGCACGCGCGACGTCGAGTATGCCTTCGATCAGCCGAATGTGATCTTTGCGACGTCACAAGGATCCGGCGGAGGCTTCGCCGGTTTCGGTGGCGGCGGTGGTGGCGGCAACGCGCCGCAGGGACCGAACGGCACCGCACTCTACATATCGACCGATAAAGGCAAGACGTGGGCAAAGGTCAGCACGTTGCCGCCATACACCGGCCGCATCAGCGTCGCGATCGCGATGCATACCAAGGGCCAACGTGTTTATGTGATCGGCAGTCCGCTGCAAGGCGGTTCGGGTCTGTTTCGTTCAGACGATCAGGGCGCGACCTGGCAGCACATGGCCGGAGACGAAACCCGCATTGCCAACGGCCAGGGCGCTTACAGCTCCGGTGTCTGGGTCGATCCCACAAACCCCGACGTCATTTATACGATTGCCACGACTGTCTATAAATCCACCGACGGCGGCAAAACGTTCAGTGCGTTTAAAGGCGCTCCCGGCGGCGAAGACCCACACGTCGCATGGTTCGATCCAACTGATAACAAGCGAATGTTCTTCGGATTCGATCAAGGACCCGCGATCACGCTCGACGGCGGACAAACATTTAGCGGCTATTATCAAATTCCGATCTCGCAGCTCTATCACCTGTCCACTGACAATCAATATCCGTACTGGGTGATGGCTTCACAGCAGGACACCGGCGCGATCATGACTCGCAGCCGCAGCGATCAGGGTCAGATCACAGTGATGGATTGGTATCCATTGCCTTCGTCCGAATTCGGCACCGTCGTCCCCGACCCGCTCAAGCCCACGACGGTCTACGGCGTCGGCTACGGCAACGGCCAGGGCAACGGCATGATCAAAATCGATCTGGCTACCGGGCAATGGGGCAACGTCGCTCCGAATTTCGGCACCGACAGAAATCTGTACGTCGAGCCTCGCGATTTTTGGAAGAGGTTTGATACGGCGTTCGAGCCAAGGGCGATGTATGTCGGCTACAACTGCATACTCGTCACTCGCGACGGCGCCCAGACGTGGAAGGCATTCAGTCCCGATCTCACCGCACCGAAAGGGCAGCCGTTGGCGCCGTGTGGCGTTGCGCCCGCTCCGACACCGGCGCCTTCTCCGGGAGCTCCTGCACCGGCAGGGCCGCAGTTTGCCGCGCGCGCTTCGATCTCTGATTTCTCAATCTCGACTGTCAAGCAGGGCGTCGTGTGGACGGGCAGCACTAACGGGCAAATCTACAACACGATGGATGGCGGTAAGACCTGGAACAACGTGACGAACTTCGGTGACCTGCCGCCGAACATTAACTTCGTGACGGTCGAAGCGGGACACAACGACGTCAACACCGCATACGTGCTCGGCAACCTCGGCTTCGGCCGCGGCGGTGGCGGCGGAGCGGCCGCCCCAACTGCCGAGCAGCACTACATCTATCGCACGCACGACGGCGGCAAGACCTGGACGCGCATCGTCAGCGGACTGCCGACCGACGAACGTACCGGCAGTCAGGTGCATGTAATTCGAGAGGATCCGAAACAGAAGGGTCTGCTCTTTGCCGGAACCGAGACCACGGTTTACGTCTCATTCGATGACGGCGACCATTGGCAATCGATGCGGCTCAATCTGCCGAGCACCTCGATTCGTGACATGGTCTTTCATACCGATCACAACATGAACGATATCGTCATCTGCACCTACGGCCGAGGCATGTGGGTGCTCGATGACATGAGTCCGCTGCGTGAGATCGCAGCTAAGGGACAGCAGATCGCGGCGGCGCCGGCTTATCTCTTCAAACCCGGCGACGCGATCCGCGCGCGCGCCAACGCTAATTGGGACCAGCCCATCAACCCGGAGTTGCCGCACGCACAAAATCCGCCGTACGGCGCGCTCATTTACTATCACTTGAGCAAGAAACCAGCGGGAGAGATCAAGCTACAAATCTTCGACTCGACGAACAAGCTGGTGCGGACCATCACGAGCACCCAGCCGCCAATGTTCGCGCGGCCGCCATATCCCGAGTACTGGCTGAAGCCGTCTGCCGAGCGCGCGCTCGCGACCGAGATTGGCACTAATCGCATAAATTGGGACCTGCGCTACGACGACCCGCCCGGTTTCAATTCCGACATCAACAATCAAATGAATTCGTCGCCTGGCTCAGTGACTCCGGGACCGCATGGCCCGCTTGCGTTGCCGGGCACGTACACGGTGAAACTCGTCGTCGACAGCCAGACGTATACGCAGTCGCTCGTCGTGCACAACGATCCGCGCATCGGCGAGACTCCGGCGATAATGACGGCGCTGCGAGCTCAGGACAAGCTGGCAGCCGCCGCCGTGCAAGGGATGAGGGACACCTTTGCGGCCAACGATGAAGTTTCGGCGATTCGCGCACAACTAGCCACGCTGCGCCGGGGCACTCTGCCGGCCGACGTGGCGACCGCCGCGACCGCTCTCGATACAAAGCTCGCGACGTTCGGTGGGGTGCAGCGAGCAGGTCGTGGTGGCGGTGGTGGTGGTGGAGGCTTCGGCGGACAGGCTCGCGTTCCGGGCAGCTTGTTGTCGTTCATTGCCATCAACAATGTATTCAACACAGTGCTCGGACCGCTCAGCCAGAACGGCATCGACATGGCGCCGACAAAGGCTCAGGTCGATACTTTGGAAAATGCGTGCAACGAGTTCACTGCGACGGCGAACGGCTGGAAGACGGCGCTGGGCTCAGACCTCGCCGACTTCAACACGTTGTTGACGAAGAACAACCTGACGCCGTTGAAGATAACAGCAACCACGGTCGCCGCGCCGCGGTCTTGCGCATTTATCCCGCCCGGTGCAACCCGCGGGAGTAAGTAGAACTTTCTCCAGCGGAAACCCGCGTGAGGGTGCCGGTTCCAGCGGAAACCCGACCGTAAGGGAGGGTGCCAGTTTGATGGAAGTAAAAGGCGCCCTCCCTCACGGTCGGGTTTCTGCGTCTGACCGTGGTTAGCTAAGTCCGAAGCGTTTCCGGCACTCGCCTGAGGCAATCAAAGCTTTCATCATCTCAGCCGCCCGGACAAAACGGGCGACCCAACGTAACAGTGGGTCGCCCTCTAAGATATAAAGACATGGTGCCCGCTAGTAGATTCGAACTACTGACCCCTCGCGTGTGAAGCGAGTGCTCTACCGCTGAGCCAAGCGGGCGTTTTTTTAGAATCAACAATTCGCGGGGTCGCTGAACCACAACGTGACTGTGAGTCTTACCGCGAACCTCGGCATATTATACGATCCGTGAGCGCTCGCGCCAGCGAACTCTCCGCGTGGCTCGTTTCCATTTCGGGTCTCTCAATCAGCGAGAAGCCTGCCGCGCCGATCCTCGTCAACCGAATTTTCAGCTTGAATTGTTTTCATGACACGCGCCAGCTCTTCGATCTGAATACTGCGTTCGCGATAGCTGCGCGTCAGATCGTCCAGCATCAGTTCGCTCTTCAAATTCACCTTGAAATCCTGTTCGGCAGCGAAACGATCTCGTTGCGTGCCCCGCTTTTGCGACATTAAGATGACCGGCGCCTGCATCGCCGCGGTCATGGACAACATCAGGTTCAGCAAAATGTACGGGTAGGGATCGAACTGCGCGCCGTTCTGGCCGCCGCTGTAGTGTGCCAGCAAGAAAGTATTGATAGCCACCCAGATAATCAGGATAGAACTGTAAAGAATGATGAACCGCCAGGAACCCCCGAACGCGGCAACCTTGTCCGCGACGCGCTGCCCGACAGTTAGTTTCTTTTCAATTTCTGTATTGACGTTGCGGGTGGCACGCTGCGAAACAAGCATGTTCGTTTGTCGCATCCGCGCTCCGATCTCGGAAATCAAATGGACGGCGACTTGCGGATGTTTCAGTATGAACTGATGAAACTTGTCCCGGTGCAGTCGATGCAATGTGCTGTCCGTCAGCGCCGTGGCATTGGCCGAGCGCTCGCCTTTGTCCAGGACTGCCAGTTCGCCGAAGAAGTCACCCGGCTTGAGTTCTGAAAGCGTGATTTGCTGCACGTCTTCATCGTGGACCCAGATACGGACCGCGCCGCTTTCTATCAGATAGAGCGCGTCACCCTGATCGAATGCGTGGAAGATCGCCTCGCCTGATTTGAAAAAGACTTGATCGACCTCTTCGGCCAGTTTCGCCAGGTCATTTTCGTCGAGCCGTTGAAAGAGGGGTACCAAAGCCAGATGCCGGGCTTCATCGCTCAATTCTCTTTGTGATGCGTTGGGGCTCACGATTCTTTCAACGGCTTGTCAATCAAGCCGGGATCGCGGCACTGGTTAAAAGAGAGGCAAGTTGTGACTGTGGTAAGCGGAGGCCTCGTGTCAGCGAGGCGAAAGGGTCATTGATAACACAAAAGTCGACTTCGCTCCGGCCGCCCACGATCTCGTTGAGCAACTTGGCATCGAGCTCGATCGGCGAGAAAAGCAGCATTTCAACGGTTCGCAGCCGGGCCATAAGGGCTTCGTGAGCACTGTGAAATAGAGGCACGCGCAGCCGGCCATCATCCTCAAGCGCAAACCAGTCGCCGTTCGCACGCCGCATTGCAAACATATCGGTCATGACTGTTTCATCATCACTTACCTCAACTGACTTCCCTGCGAGGTAATATGCGTTTCATTCTGACCGTCATAACGGCGGAAGCTTGAGATCACGAAGAACGCCCCGACGCAGGTAACCAGCCCGATGCCGATAGCGAACCACAAGTGAACTGTGCCGCCCTGAATGTCTACGACGCCGTCCGTACCTCTAAAAACTGTGAATAGATAGAACTGCCACGCGGCAATGGCCGCGAAGATCGACAAACCTAGTAACATTAAGATTCTTGCGTAACTCTTTGTGATATCCACGCGTGCCTCCGGCTATTTTGAAAGTCATCTCGCTTCGAGAGCCTGCTGATTCGAAACTTCGACGGACCGCTTAGACGTTAGAGGAACCGTCAGGAGCCGTCTGTGCGTTAGACCGCTTATAGGGACCGAGTCGAAACAACAACCACTGCCAACACCTAAATCATTGCCCGTATGTGTGTTGTCGCACCGACGGCTTGACGTTGAAGTTGTAGGTTGGTCATTGACAGCATCCTCGATTCGCAGAATCAAGTGAGACTGAAACTGCAGGGCGGGAATTGTCAGAGCGCGAAGCCTGCCGCCGCGGAGGTATCTGCATTGCTGGACGAATCAACAATCGCACCTGAACGACCAAGCATTACAATGACGACAGAAGAAGACACGCCGGCCACCATCCTCGTCGTTGAGGATGTTCACGAGACGCGCGACGGCATTGAAACGCTGCTGACGGCGGACGGCTACAGAGTTGACTCGGCCAGAGATGTGCGAGACGCAATTGAAAGCGCGCGACGAAACGAACCCGACTTGATTCTGGTTAGCCTGGCCGGGTCGCCACGCGAAGTTATTTTTAGTGCGATTAGTATTCGCCAACGTGCCGAGATAAGAGAAGTTGTCGCAGTGGTCATTTTTTGCCCCGAAGGTGTCGACGAAGGCGATGAAGTTGCCATCGGAAAGAATGTACATCTCACGCATCCCGACAACTTCAATCAGTTGAGGGGTCTTATTGCCCGCCTGTTGAAAGAGAATTCAAGCGTCGCGCCCGAGGGCGTGGCGACGTCCGCATAGGAAGAATCATATGAGCATCAATAACGAGAAGCCTTTTACCTTTAGATTTATAGACGCGAAACCAAGGGTGCTCCTCGAGTTGGAGAACACATCTGAGAAAGCGTTCAGGTCGATCGAGATTCTGACAATCTTTTTGAAGGATGAACAAACCCCGGACGGTGTTCCTTCGCAGGCTCATATACGATTCGACACCGTAAAGTCCATGCCCGCAAAAGACAGTGCGGTCGTCTCTCATCGAACGTGGATCAACGGAAGGCCGGTCGACGAAGAGCGCGATCAGATGGTCCGCCTCAAAGGCGTAACCGGCGAAGCCAATCCTTACGTGCTGAATCTTTCCTGGAGGGATGCGGAAGGCAAAGCGCGTTTTCAAAGGATACCGGTCGGCACCTGATCACATTAGGACCGCGCTGCAAACGCATTTGCAACTGCTTCAGCCGGAACATGCTCCATCGTCGTCTCAATCAAATGGTCTACGACGGCCTTCATGTCGCCTGTCTCTCGCCAGACGCGAAGCTGTTCGTCGGCTGAAGTACCCCGCTCGAGAATTTTGTGGATGTGTTCGATCTCTCTGCGCGAACCAAGGTCGTCTACGACGTCATCGACGAAAGCCAGGAGTTCGCGAATGAGATCACGAATCGGCATTTCTTCGCCCTTGCCGAAATCTATCATCTTGCCATCAAGCCCATAGCGCACCGCGCGCCACTTGTTCTCCTCAATCAACATCTTGTGATGGAGCCGGAAGGTCAGATTTCGATCCAGAAGTCGATCAAACTTGGCTACCAGGGCCTGGAAGACGGCCGCGATGGCGATCGTGTCGTCCACGCGGGTAGGAATATCGCAGATGCGAAACTCAAGTGTCGGAAAGAACGGGTGCGGACGCACGTCCCAATAGATCTTCTTGGCGTCGTCGATGCACCCGGTCTTGATCAGCAGTTTGACGTAGCGCTGAAAGGCACTGTCGGACTCGAAGTGGTCAGGAATGCCGGTGCGCGGCATCCTCGTGAACACTTCCGAGCGATAAGATTTCAATCCCGTGTGCACGCCGAGCCAAAAAGGTGATGAAGTTGAAAGCGCCAGCACATGCGGCAGCATGTAGCGCACCGCGTTCATGATTTGAATTGCCCGCTCAGGATCCGGAATGCCGACATGTACGTGGAGACCGAAGGTCAGCAACGAGCGTGCGATCATCTGATTCTCTTCGACAATCAGCTCGTACCTGGCATTCTCGAAAATCTTCTGGTCCTGCCAGTCTGAGAATGGATGTGTGCCGGCAGCGACAATCTCCAGGCCCTGTTTGCGCACCAGGCCGGAGAGGATGCTGCGCAGATTTGTGATGTCGACGCGAGCTGCTTTTATATCGTTGCAGATCCCCGTGCCCACTTCGATCATCGACTGGATCATTTCCGGTTTGACTTGCTCGCCGAGTAGCGTCTTACCTTCGGCGAGGATCTCAGAGACATGTGAGCGCAACTCGCGGGTCTGAGGATCGACAATCTGAAACTCTTCCTCGATGCCGAGCGTGAATTGCTTGGACATATCGTCGTGCGATCTCATCTCTTTTCGTTAACGCAAGCCGTGCAGCTGGGTTTGGATTAAGAACAACAGCGGAGGCAAGATCAAAAAAGCAACGAGAAAGGCGGCGTAGGTTTTCCTGTGGAACACCGTGTTTTCGGCAACTGCTTTGGCGGCGAGTGATCCTGGCTGGAAATGTTTTCCACAATGCGGACAGGACAAAGCATTAGTAAGGCAAAGACGATGACAGCATAGGCTTTTGGTAATATCCATGTTCTCTCTGTTTCATAGGAGCTCTACAAGTATTTCCGGATTGGTCTGATATGTTCTTTATCTCAGCCAGGTCGCACACTGCTTAGTCGTGTCTTTCTTGCGACCATTTCTTGAACATCAGCTGATGAGTCTGCCGGGCGATTGCGCGTTGGCCTGATGGTGTTCCACCACTATCTTTGACCGCACCATCCATCGGTATCCGGTCATCGCGCTGACCCTCTGACAGCCACGGATTAGCCAGCGCCCAACGTTTGGGATCGAACGGAGACGATTTCCGCAGGTTGATGAATGGATTGCCTCCAAGAGCAGTAAGTGGCCCAGCGGGAGTCAATGCGACTTTGGACCACTTGGACTTTTCATGACGGCCAAAAAAGCGAAACATCAGGCTGCCGGCAATGCCTGCGGTGATGCCCGCTCCGAGGGCCAACCACAAATGTGATCTTCCTCCCCCGGTGCTGACACCCGATGGCTCTCGCTTTACGACAAACAAGAAGAGTTGCCAGCTGACAACCAGGGCCATCAGCAGCAGACCGGCCAGAGCCGACACAAACTTAGACATATAACTCATGATTTAAGCCCGTCAATTTTTCGTAGCGGTTATCGGCTTCACGCTCAATCACCACTTATTTCGAGGAAGCGGTTCGGAGTTTTATTCCAGCGACGATCCGCGATTCAAGAGACGCGCGAATCGATTGCGTAGTTCCTGGGCATGAACACGAAGATCACGCAACTTCGCAAATGTTAGCTGAGATATGTCGGCAGCCGTCGGTTGACCACCGCCGGCTTTCGCGGCCGTATCTCTTACCTTGGTCTCTTTCAACGCCTCAGCAGCGATTGGGTTAAGGGTTTCCACTTCTTTTCCGTTGCCAAAACCTCTGATGGTTTACCGTAAGACGATTGGCTTGATGTCCTTGATAGCGTACGAGCCAGGACTTGGTAGAGAACGCGCCAGGACTTCGTCAACGTCAAGGCGTTGCCCCTTGCGAACCAGAGCCGTTGGCCGGTTACTCTGCTGGACGGAACTGGGCACAACCTCAATCGCGGCACGTTCTGGCAATGTCTGCTGGTCCTCGCTTTTTATTATGTTAACTAATGGCATATCTTCCCCTCTTAACTGGAACTGGATTCCGTTCCCGCATCCGATGACGGCGAAGCGTCCTTGAACAAACTATCGAAGGCCGGCAATGATTCGCTGCGATCACGATCTTTAAAATCAACGATCCATGAGCGTACCGCAGTCGACCATCTGTTTCTGTTCGGGGTGGATTTGACGGCGATCGGCCTCCGCCGGTCTTTACGATTTGCCTTCTTGATGAGTTTGGCTGACCGCGCCGTCTTCATTCTGTCACCTGCGTTTGGTATATCCATGCATTCCCGGTGTTATCGAGACTGCTTTGATTGCTGGGTGGTATTGTTCTGGTCACGGACGTGGACTTCACTCTCATTCTGTTTGCGGTGCGACCTCGGTGTGGCGTTGGAATATGAAACAAACTTGAAAAGGGTGAGGCTTTTCAAGATCTCCCTTTGTCTCGAGCTTGCCGGATGGCCGGAGTATAAGAAGCAGCGAAGTTTTTTAGAGGGAAACATCGCCAGACATCTTCACCAGACTAGATCTGACAAGGGAATGTGAATTCTAGTAACCATTGAAGCCGTCGCTGTAGCCGTTGTCATACGCCTCACGGAAATATCGCTGGTAGATGCTGCGATCGCCGAGACGCGAGCTGTAATCCTTCGTGCCTTTCTGGTAGGCAGCCTGGCTCTGGTAGTTATTGTTGTTTCGCTTACCGTGGTCTTTTTGACCTTGCTTGTTGCCCTCGTTGTATCCCGCGTTCAGTGCGGTTTGACGAAGTTCAGCAGAGCCTCCGAAATTGCCGTAGCCGTCCCAGTTGCGGCCGCGCCGACCCGTATTGTTGTTGCCGCGGTTCGGGTACTGATAGCGATCATCACGACCAGGATTACTCTGGTTATTACTGTAAGAGTTGTATCCGTTGTCGAAGGCTTCGCGAAAATATCGTCGGTAGAGTTCGCGGTTGCCGAGTTGTGAGTTGTAATCCTGCGTGGCTCTCCGATAGACCTCAGAGTTTCGGTAGTTCGACTTCTGACCGCCGTTCTGACGATCATAACTGCCTTGCCTAAACCCCTGGTTATAACCGGAATTCAGAGCGGTCTGGCGTAGCTCGACAGAGCCGCCATAGTTCCCGTACTGCTCCAGATTGCGATCGCGGCGATTGGGATCACCGTTGGGATAGCGATCCTGCGCGTTGACTATGATGGCTGAACCAAGCCCGACGCCCAGAATGATGGTTAACCCTAATACTAATACACCGATCCGCTTAGATAAATCTCTTATCTTCATAATAACCTCCCGATTTGTGCGTACCTGGCCTAGTCCTGGATTGGAAACTGCGCGGTAGCTTTTCGCAGTGAATTATCGCGGTAACCTAAGATAGACCAAATCGATCGGGTCTGTATGTGCTGTAACCCACATATGGGCAGAAAGAGAGGGTGCCATTGAGGTTTCTTCTGAAACAGACTCCCTATCTCGTTGAAAACTTGTCCCACTTCGATCCTCAAGCTGCGGTGGGCGGCATACCCATGCGTCGCAGCCAACGGAAGTGGGATCGGAGCCCGGCGCGGAAGGAAATGTGCTCGCGGTATTTCACGCCAAATTCCCGACACGTCTCTTCCACCAGTTTGGAAATGGCCGGGTAGTTGACGTGGCAGATGCGTGGGAAAAGATGATGCTCAATCTGAAAATTCAAGCCGCCCAGGAGCCAACTCTCCACCCGGCTGCGGCGGGCAAAGTCTACGGTAGTTTCGGTTTGATGTATCGCCCAGGCATTTTCTATGACGCCGGAATCTTTTCGCGCTAACGGAAATTCAGCCTGCTCGACACAGTGGGCCAGCTGGAATACCACGCTGACAACCACGCCGGCTACGATCACCGTGACGCCGTAGAAAAGAAACACAACCCAGACGCGGTGCAGTAGCAGCGGAGCCGCGAAGGCCATCGTGATGAACAGCACCTTAGAGCAGATAAAGCCGACCAATTCCCAACGCTTTGGCCGCGGCATTCGTTGTGAGCCAATCCGGCCAAGGATCACGTCACGGAAATCATCAAACAGGTGCCACTTGATGACGTTCACCCCGTATAACGGCCACAGGTAAAAGTGCTGCCAGCGATGAAAGCTGAAACGCTTCTGATGCGGCGTCACCCGGCCGACGAAACCGAGCTCAATATCTGCGTCGTGGCCCGTCACGTTGGTATAGGTGTGATGGACCACCGCGTGTTTCCAGTGCCAGACATACGAACTGGCGCCAATCAGGTCCATCGTCATCGCCGTCAGGCGGTTGATCCACGCGTGCTTCGAATACGCCTGATGGCTGCCATCGTGTTCAATATTGAAACCGATCGCCGCCATTGACAGCCCGAGCAGGACGGCCAACGGCAGAGCCTGCCACCAGTTAGCGGCGACCAGGACCAGCAGGAAGTAGAAGGTAAAAAAGACGGCCAGAATGATCGCCGTCTTCAGATACATCTGCGGACAATCACGCTGGCGCCGGCCGGTGCGGCGAAAGTATTCATCTACCCTTCGCCGCAATTCCACCTGAAAACTATTGTCCCGGCCGAAGGTTAATCGGGGACTAGGATTTCGTGTATTCAACTCAACCTCAATTCAACATCCCCTGTGTTATCCGACATCACAAACACTCAAAGTTGTTTTGTTCTGCGCAATGTGTGGTATCGCACACTGCAATGATCGTGCCGACGCCCAGGGATTTTCGCATTGCGCTATTGCCGGTCGTCCGATTCATTTCAAAAAGGCTGGGGAATGTCGAATCCTAATTGCGCAATCCCAACTGTCCTGATATAGATGCCCTCGGCGACCGGATATATGACGACCTTCCAACCTGGCACGGCTCTACAACTTGCTTGGTGAATGCCTTGACGCTTCTCATCAGCTGCGAAATGTCAGGCTTGCTCACGTAGTCGTCGGCGCCAGCTTCAATTCCCTTCTTCTTATCAGTGTCGTAGGCGGCGCCGGAAAAGAAGATAATCGGGATGTGCGGGTCAAAGGCACGCATCCGTCGGCACAATTCAAAGCCATCGATCTCGGGCAACCAGGCGTCGAGCATAACCAGGTCGAAGTGTTCTGTTTGAACCAGCGATAAGGCTTGCGCGGCGGACGGTACGGCCTGGGCGTCAATAAAAGCGAGCCTTAATAAAGTTACCAACATCGCGCGCGAGTCCTCATCGTCGTCGATGGAGAGAACCCGGGGTCGGGGATTAGATAGCACATTGCCTCCGTTTTCAAGGAACGACTGATCGAAGTCTTCATGCTAGCTCACGGAGATAAGTCCGTCTGTGTGGTAACACACGTAAAAGACACAACTACAATTTTTCCGAGTCTAATTTGCAGAACGGAAGGTGCTTTTCTCATATCGGCCATTGTTTGATTGCTCCCTGGTCTCAGCTCTGTGTGTTGCCGCACAGACCCCACGCGGCTCGAGTTGTACGTTGCTGGAGTCATTCTTCCGTTTCATAAAACTGCCTGCCAGGAGGGAACCTGTTGAGCGAAAACAAAAAAGCAATTGGTGAGGCGAATACGCAAGAGTTCAAGCGTGGAGTTGAAGCTGGACTCAATTCAGAGGGCACTAAGTACTGGCAAGCCGGTTACGAACTCGGGCAAGAATATAGCGACCGGGAGACCAAACACCCGGTCGAAGAGACTCTACCTGTAGAGCCCGCCACCCCACTCTTCCTGGCAGACACTTTGGATGGTCATAAGCACGCTGCCCAGGACGAGAAAGATAAAAGCGCGGAATAGCGTCTCTGGTTCTCGCACAACAACGTCACTCGGGCTGAGGCGGCTTCCGACGAGCGTCCCTTGCCTTGAGCCGTGTTCAAACTCGTGTTGTCTGCGCTGCCCTTAAGGCTGAGCGCGCCAATTGATCCTCACTGGCAGGACCCGCAATAAAGCGCATCATGGCGTGTCCCAGCGCTACCGCGCCCGCATACGTTGCGGCATCCGCGAGGATGGGAGCCACTCCCGGAGCGAACACCATCCACTTCGGAAACGTCGTCGCATAAAGATAATCTCGGGGCGGGCCAATGACGGTCACAATGCCAATGAACACGGCCAGGCCGCGCCATCCAAATCGGCGAGCCACTCGCCAGGTGACGAGGTAGATCGGCGTTAGCGAGATCGCAAGGCCAACGTAAAAAAGCAGCAGAAAAGATCGCGTCGGGGCAAACGGGATATGCCACCAACCCCAGGCCTCAGACAGGGCGATCGCCCCCATTCCCAGCAACCCGGCGGCGGCGCCACCGACCAGCGCACCCTCGACGCGCCGAGGGGTCGCGCGCGTAAAGTAAATCACGGCCACCAGGGCCACTAAATACGCGCAAGTCCAGAGGATGATTTCCTTCGCTGTCATAGTTCTTGCGCCACTGAAAAATCTAAATTCTGAAGCGCGGCCTGAGAGCACCGCGCTTCCATTTTGCGTCTTCTGCAATTCATGAGTACCGCTACCAACCTGCGCGCGCGGCACAAAGCTATCTGCCTGGCGCACCCGACCGAACCGTCAGTTCCGTGCCCGCCGGCAAGTCCAGACTGTCCTTGCCGGTGACATAAACTGAGCCGGCCCCACCTGCCGCGCCAACGACTCCACCGATCGCCGCACCTTTGCCGCCGCCGGCAATTGCGCCAATGATCGCGCCGATGGCCGTACCAATGCCGGCGCGGGTGACGGTTTGCGTGGTCTGGTTGTCGCCTTGCGCGTTTCCTTCATTGTCAACTTTGATTGTGTCGCCATTCTGGGATCGAACGCTGGTGAGAATGCCCGCGAACTTGTAAGTCTGGCCGCTGCGCAAGCGGATAGTGTCGAAGTCGAGCGTCATCCCGGACCGGCCAGTTAATTTTCCGCCCTGGTTAACTGTGCCCACAGTACCTTCGATGACTGCGCCGTTGTATTGACCGTTGTCGCGTACGGTCATTGTGAACCGGTCGCCCTGCTTGGCCTGCTTGGTGGTCAAATCATTGTCCAGAACGGCGACGACGGTTTCACCATCGTTCATGATGAATTCACCGGTGTTCACATCGGTGCGGGCCGTTGAGCCCCTGTAGATGTTCCACTGCGGAGCCGCCGACGTCCGGTCGTAGACGCTGTTTACCACCACCGGCTGGCTCAATCGGTCTGAGAAGATTTCGCGGCGAATGCGTAAACGCTGGCCGTTTTCGATCGACTCGAATGTTACGTTGAAATCATTTTCCCGGTAGCCGGTGGATTTCACGGTCAACTGATCTCCGTTCAAGCTTGCGGTTACGTGGCTGGTCTTACCATTGAGCTCTTCCTGGCGCTCAATGCCATTCGCTTCGAATGTCGATTGCGGAGCACGCGTCGAGGCCATCGTCATCGTTGATCCACTACGCTCTATTGCCAGCGACTCAGGCGATTCCAATCGCGCCAACATTCGATCGTGAACGCTCTGACGGTCATTGTTGGAAAGGCTGCGCGTCACGCGATCGGCAACATCGCGCGGGTTGTCGCTGCGTGACGGATCCAGCCGGTACGTTCCGGTTAAGCGGCTATTTGAGGTGTACCCTGCTTCAGGACTTCGCTGATCGGCGCGGGTCTGCCAGCTGGTTGAAAGGTTGTAGGCGCCAGCCAGCGTGTTTAGCTCTCCACGCAGAGTCGACCAATCATTCTGCGCCTGGGTCGTCAACTGATTATTACTCATGTAAGTGTCGATCGGAGTGGCGCGATTGAGCACCGGCGCAACATAGTTGGCCAGCGGCTGTTTGGCGTCGAACTGATTGCGCAATTGATCCGTGGCATCCCGGAAGTAGCCAACCGCCACCAGCGTATTGCGTGCGCCTGTCTGATTGGAATTGCGATCGAAAGCAGCGTTGAGACTTGAACGAAAACTGTCGCCACCTGCGGCAATGCGTCGAATTAGTTGATTGAGTTCGCTCTCGGACAGTCGCAACGATCTACTTGAACTCATGGGCGGAGGAGCTTGCTGGTTCCATTGCCAGCTCACGCCATAGGCCTTGGCCAGCGCGTTCAGTTCCGTGCGCACCGACATCCAATCGTTCTGCGTTTGTAAGCTCAATCGATTGCGCGTCATAAAACCGTCAACAATGGATGCCTTTTGCAAGACGTCCTGAACATCACTAGCGGTTGCAGTATGACGATCGAAGCCTTCCCTGAATCGATCCAGGGAGGTCGAAAATGATGGTTCGAATGAGTTGATGTCATTTCGCGGACGTGTTTCGTCAATGCGCGCATTCACCAGTGCCAGGTTGAGGCTGTTACGGTATCTGTTGGTGCTTTGTTCGAGTCGTTGCAGAATGCCGCTGACCTGTCGGTCGCGGAGCCGGTTAGATTGTTGCGCCTGCGCGTTCGCGCAGAAGATTCCCAACGCCAACAGGATAAGTAAAGCCGTGATACGTTTTGATCTATTCATCTTTTCCTTTCAGCTTCATAAGGAAGCTGCTGTTAAAGTTTTCCAAACACACGTCGGCGGATCTAATTCACAAAAGGTACAGGCTCTGATTGGAGGGGGGGGTACCGTAGACGCGGAGACAAATCCTCTCGCTGCAGCCCGCTTTCCGGAAATTTACAGACGGCTCAAGAAAGAGGTTGCTGGGCCCGGTCCGAGATGTCGAAAGTTATTTCTCTAAAGTAGAGCTAGTGAGGTTATAGCAGCTGAGTCAATGAGGGTCTGTGCGCTAACACACAAAGGCGAAGACATGCCGGGCTACGACAAATCCATTATCCCAGCAGCCGCTCAAACTCGCCTCTTACTACCTGGTAACATTCGCAGACCGTCTCTTCCAGCCTCGGGCGGTTGAGGATCTGAATATGACCGCGCACATAACTAATCGCCCCGGCATCTTGCAGGCGGCCGGCAGCCACGGTCACGCCTTCACGGCGCACTCCCAACATGTCGGCAATCAATTCCTGAGTCATCACCAACTCGTCCGTGTTCAATCGGTCATGACTTAATAAAAGCCAGCGGCAAAGTTGTTGCTCCACTGAGTGCAGCCGGTTGCAAACTGCCGTCTGCGAGATTTGCGTAATCAATGCCTGCGTATAACGCAGGAGCAATTGCTGGAATCTTCCACCGCGTGCGAATTCATCTTTCAGTATCTTTGCCTTCATCCTGAGCGCGCCGCCGGCGCTTTGTACCACCGCGCGATTGGGCATGGTGCCACCGCCCATGAAAAGCGCAATCCCGACCACGCCCTCATTACCGGTTAAGCCCATTTCAGCGCTGTCGCCGTTTTCCATTGTGTAGAGCAGAGAGACGATTGAATTGGTCGGGAAAAAGACATAGTCCAATTCTCCGCCAAATTCGTACACGACTTCACCGAGGGAAAAAGAGACCTCGCGTAAGCTTGGACGCAGCCGTTCGTAGTCATCGGCCGGAAGCGCGGCGAGCAGCCGATTTTTAACTTGCTCATTTGAGTCTGCAATCATGGGTTCGTCAGGCCTGGATTTCTCAACTCATCACGGTCCGTCTCAAGTTGAGATTCTAATTGATGTTGATGAAGCTTCCAACACGCGCGATGAGGGTATGTGGTCTAACGCACAGACGATACCTCGTATTTAGTTGATTCTGTTAAGTGAAGAGAAACAGGAGATCAGGACATGGCTTTAAAGTTTACTTGCTCAAAATGTAATAGCGATATGCAGCAGGGCGTGGTTGTCGATTTGAGTTATGCCGGGATACTTTCCAGCATGTGGGTCGAAGATCAGCCTGAGACCGGCGTGGTAGCGGGAATTGCCGATAACCATAAACGAAAACTGAAGACAATAACCTACCGTTGCTCAAACTGTGGCTTCCTCGATTCTTACGCCAAGTGAGTCTCAGAAATTTCCTGCGGTTCAATCAGTTCCATAGATTTCCAGATCCAAACTCTGCAAGGGTTCGAGATATTCCTGCAATCGAAGCCGCTGATCTGGCGACGCTTTCACTCACTCTTTATTCGATTAATGAGAGCGATGGATTCCCGGATTGGTAACGCAATTATTTACACGGAAAAGATAATGAAGCACACAGTGGGTTTGTGGATCGATCATAGCAAGGCTGTTATCGTGTTTCTGGCCGGCGACGATGCGAACATCAAGCTGGTCACGTCAGATATCGAAAGTCAGCACCGGCAATCCGGCGTCGCTACGCCCGCGGATGATATTCTTCAGAGAGAGTTGACAGGACGCCTCAATGGTTTCTACGACGACGTGATTTCATGCATTCGTGGGGCAGAAGAAATCTTCATACTTGGTCCAGGCGAGGCGAAAGGCGAACTGAGAAAACGACTCGAGCAAAGCCACCTCGGCCGGCGCATCGTCGGTGTCGAGGCATGCGACAAGATGACTGATCCTCAGATTCTGGCGAAGGTCCGAGAGCACCTTCGTGACCGTCTGGCGGCCGCGAGTTGAGAGGAAACCAGAAATGATCACCGTTGCTAATCGTCTGTACGTGAAGTCCGAGTACGCGGAGGCCTTTGAGAAGGTGTTCCGGGAGCGCGCTGGACTGGTGGACAAAATGGTAGGATTCATTTCGAATCAGATCTTACGTCCGGTAAACGAAGGCGATCCTTACGTGGTGTTTACGACGTGGAATAGCCGGCAGGATTTTCTCAACTGGGTGCGCTCTGACGCATTTGTGAAAGGTCACGCCCAGTCAGGCACGCTGCCCAAAGATGCTTACTTCAAGACCAACGTTTTGGAACTGCACGAGGTCCTGCAGGATTCGTCGCGTCCGGAGCTGGCGCCCGAGCCGCGCGGTGGGCCATTCAATATGCATTAGGGATGATGAGGTCAGTACCGGGAGCGGTAGCTACCGGGTGCCGGAACGCGATCCTGCATCGGTGACATACTATGTGACCTAACGCACAGACCGTGTCAGCGCTTTAGTCGATGCTTTTAAGCGAATAGAAAAAGGAGAGCCGGCAGTGATTAAGCGCGACCCTGTAGACAGCCGATTCATGGCGGCGACATGTGATACATATTCCAACCAACGACAATTCAACAAAATCGAATCTCAATCGCGTTGCCTTTATCGGTAATTACCTGCCCCGCCAATGTGGGATTGCAACCTTCACCACCGACTTATGCGAGGCCATTGCGACCGAGCACAGTGAGATAACCTGCATTGCTGTACCGGTCAACGACACTCCGACCGGCTACTCTTATCCGAACCGCGTTCGCTTCGAATTGACGGAGAAAGACTTAGAGTCTTATCTACGCGCAGCCGACTTTCTGAACATCAACAGCGTAGACCTCGTCTGCCTGCAACACGAATATGGAATCTTTGGCGGGCGCGCCGGCAGTCACATACTGGCATTATTGCGCGAGCTGCGCATGCCTATCGTCACAACTCTGCACACCATTCTGCGCGAGCCTGATCCGGACCAGCGGCGAGTTCTGCAGGAAGTCGCCGGCTTGTCCGATCGAATAGTAGTAATGAGCTCCCGCGGCGCAGAGTTCCTGCACGAGATCTACGGCGTGCCGAGTGAAAAAATCGATTTCATCCCGCACGGCATTCCCGACGTCCCATTTGTGGATCCGAGTTTTCATAAGGATCTGTTTGGTGTCGAAGGGAAGACCGTGTTGCTGAGCTTTGGCCTGCTCTCTGCAAACAAGGGAATCGAAAATGTTATTTCGGCTTTGCCAAACATCCTGGCGAAGCATCCGAATGTCGTTTACATAATCCTGGGCGCAACTCACCCGCACGTCATCCAGCACGACGGTGAAACCTATCGGCTGGGCCTGCAATGGCTGGCCCAGGAAAAGGGCGTCGAGAGCCAGGTGATCTTCTACAACCGCTTCGTCAGTTTAGAGGAGCTGATCGAATTCATTGGCGCGGCCGACATCTACATCACCCCTTACCTTAACGAAGCGCAGATCACATCCGGCACGCTCGCTTATACAGTGGGCGCCGGCAAGGCGGTGATCTCAACACCTTATTGGTATGCAGAAGAGATGCTCGCCGACGAACGCGGAGCGCTGGTGCCCTTCGGCGATCCGGCAGCGCTGGCGGATAAGGTGATTGATCTTCTGGATAATGAATCGAGCCGTCACGCCATGCGCAAGCGGGCTTATATGTTTGGACGCGACATGATCTGGCCCCAGGTGGCCCAGAGCTATCGGAAGACATTTGATCGCGCCCGCGCCGAACGACGCCATTATTGTCCAGTTGATTTTGCGGTTAAGCCGCTCGACAAAAGACCGGGAGAATTGCCGCCACTCAAACTGGATCACTTACACAACATGACCGACGCGACCGGCATGTTGCAGCATGCCCTCTTCACGGTGCCGAACTATAGCGAGGGCTACACAACCGACGACAATGCGCGTGCACTGATGGTCGGCGCGCTGCTCGAGGAGTTGGGCCATGGTGAGGCGAAGGATTTATCCAATCGCTATCTGGCATTCATTTCTTACGCGTTCAATCCCGAGACCGGACGCTTTCGCAACTTCATGGATTACCAGCGCAACTGGCTGGAGGCGAGTGGTTCCGACGATAGTCACGGCCGCGCGCTTTGGGCCCTCGGTACCGTGTTGGGCCGCTCAAACACTGCGGCCCTGCAGAGCATGGCCGGACGCTTATTCGAACAGGCAATGCCAACCATTCTCAAGACCACCAGTCCGCGGGCCTGGGCCTTTGCGCTCATCGGCATCCACGAATACCTTCGCCGGTTTGAAGGCGATCGGATGGCTGACCAGGTGCGCGAAGAATTGGCCGGGCGACTGCAAAAGTTGTACGAGATCAATAATTCCGAAAGCTGGCACTGGTACGAAGATCGACTCACCTACTGCAATGCTGCCCTTCCGCATGCAATGCTCTTGTGCGGCAAATGGATGCCAAATGACGCGATGTTTGCGGCCGGATTGGAGTCCCTCTCCTGGCTCACTGACTTACAGCGGTCAACCGGTGAGCGGCATCATTTTGTGCCCATAGGCTCTAACGGTTTCTATCGGCAGAACGGCAAGCGTGCGCGTTTCGATCAACAACCGGTCGAGGCTCAGGCCACCGTATCCGCCTGCCTCGAGGCATACAGAATCACCAAGGACAAACGTTGGCGCGTTGAAGCCGGTCGCGCTTTCGACTGGTTCAGCGGGCGCAATGATCTGAATCTACCCGTTTACGATCCGACCACTGGTGGTTGTCGTGACGGCTTGCATCCCGACCGGGCCAACGAAAATCAGGGAGCGGAATCCACGCTCGCTTATCTTCATGCGCTATTGGAATTGCGCCTGGCCGAACACTCGGTCCACTCTGCGGAGATCCCTACTCAATGACCAATCGACCGACCGAACTCTTTTACCGCCACGAACACAACCCCATCTTGAGCGCCGCTGATTGGCCCTATGCGATCAATAGCGTGTTCAATCCCGGCGCCACCCTGTTAAGCGACGGCACCACTCTGCTCTTGTGCCGGGTTGAGGATCGGCGCGGACACTCACATCTGTGTGCGGCGCGCTCTGCCAATGGCATCGACAACTGGCAGATTGATCAGCAGCCCACGTTGATGGCTGATCCCGAGAAATTCCCAGAGGAACTTTGGGGCATTGAAGATCCGCGCATCACTTTCGTCCCCGAGTTGAGCGAGTACGCGGTGGTCTACACCGCTTACACTCGCGACGGCCCCGGTGTAGCCCTGGCAATGACGAAGGACTTTCGCAGCTTCGAACGATATGGCGTCATCATGTCGCCGGAAGATAAGGATGCTGCGCTCTTGCCGTATCGAATCAACGGCTGTTGGGCTTTGATCCATCGCCCTGTCAGCGCACCTCGCGCTCACGTCTGGATTTCGTATTCGCCTGATCTGCGCTACTGGGGCGGCCACAAGCTGATGCTGGAAGCGCGACGGGGTTCATGGTGGGACGCTAATAAGATCGGACTGTCGCCCCCACTGATTGAAACGCCCGAGGGTTGGCTCATGATCTATCACGGAGTGCGACAGACTGCGGCGGGAGCGATCTATCGGCTTGGACTCGCTTTGTTTGATCTCCAATCGCCCGAGGTTTGCTTAAAGCGCGGCGACGACTGGATCTTCGGACCGCAGGAACCCTATGAATTGCACGGCGACGTAGACAATGTCGTCTTTCCGTGTGGGTACACGATTGCGGCAGATGGCGACACTATCAGGATTTATTACGGAGCGGCAGATACGAGCATCGGCCTGGCGACGGGCAGCGTGCGCGCGCTTCTGCAGTCAGTGATGAAAACTAAATGACGAGATGATTACGGAATTCATTAGTCGCTGAAAAAGGTCGGGAGCACAT
>Ga0207686_10000315_pt1 | contig 34957 bp, 24 predicted proteins | sample KBSM24metaG_FD_184396 | JGI IMG/M metagenome (GOLD analysis project Ga0207686, IMG submission 184396) | Miscanthus rhizosphere microbial communities from Kellogg Biological Station, Michigan, USA - KBS M2-4 metaG (SPAdes) (version 2) | ecosystem: Host-associated > Plants > Roots > Rhizosphere >...
TGCCGATCCCGAAAGGGAGCGGGAGCTGGTAGCCCTTCGCCTCGGCTTCCGCAGCCCAAATCGGCAAGCCCGACCAATGCGGCCCGGAAGTCGCGGCGTCGGCAGCCAACGCGCCGCCGGAAAAGATGGAAAGCACCCATAGGCAGCGCGCAATAACCCGGAGTGGAGAGGCGGACCAAGACATTGTCGAATATTCGTTGCCGTGATGCGCGTAATCCATGCAGCAGGCGTCAGATCATCACCGACAGGCGCGCAACCGCATACGATCGTGAGCCGGCTTGGCCAGCAACGTTACCGGCCCATGCGTCGATCGAAGCTATCGGACACCCGTCGGACAAGCCCGGGGTCTGCTCTGTCATCGCCCTTCGAAGCAAACTTCACCTGAACGCTGCCGTCCGCCAGTGTTTCCAGCGTAGTTGTAATCGTAATGCTGCCGCGTTGGCCCTGGACCACGCCGGCGCCGCGATCCTGTGCCGTGATCGTCAGGCCCTGATCGTACATTGCCCCATTCGCAGCGTCCCAGGATTTGTCGAAACGCTGTTGCGGCGACGTTTGCGAAACGACGGGTGTGTAGGTGGGGACGTAGGCGACGCAGGAAGCCAATAACATGGCAGAAAAGATAATCAGCTGAGGCCGTTTGAGATCCATCGGTTGCGCTCCCGGGGTTAGCGCCGTGTTGGCGGCCTGCGATCGGGCACCGTTTCGTGCCGAAGAACACCGAGCCAAGTATAAGGCGCGCCCACGGCAAGGTCCATAAGGCGCTTGAATTGTCGACAGGACTGCCAGCCTTTACGGGATCGGGCTCTCACCCGTGCCCGATTGCGTGGACCGTCGTGGCGTTCTCGCGACTGAACTCGCCTCCGGTGCGATGGCCTAACCTGTGAGGTCGCGAACCCTCGGGGAGGGCATCGTCTGGCGTCCGGCAGGCGGACGCCGACCGAGGGGGAAATGCTGCGAGCCTCCACTTTGAGGAGTCTGAAAATGAAAAAGTATCTTGTTACTTATCTTGCCCCCGCCTCGGTAATCGACGACTGGAAGAAAACCGAACCCCGGCAGAGAAAGGAGGCCGAGGAGAAGATGCAGGGCGATTGGAAAAAATGGATGGGCGATCACACCAAGATGTTCGCCGACAAGGGCGCCGGGGTCGGAAAGACCAAGCGTGTCACCTCCAAAGGCACGACTGACGCAAGAAACGACATCATGCTGTATGCGATCGTCGATGCGGAGTCGCACGAGGCGGCGGCAAAGACGTTCGAAGGCCATCCGCACTTGCAGATCCCGCAGGCTTCGATAGAAGTCATGGAGATCAATCCGATGCCGGGGATGTAGGCGACGCGGCTACCGCCGCGCGCTCGGCGCAGCAATCACCGCAAGCACGGGAATTACGGCGGACCGCACGCGCATAAGGTTCTTTTCAGGGAACGAACGCGAGGAACAGGAACGCCGCAAACACTATAAGGTGTACAGCTCCCTGCATCATGTGGGTGCGGCCCGCTGCCAGCGTGACCACGCTGAGAAGAAGCGTGAGCGCGAGCATCACAAGATCCTTTGGCCCCAGGCCCAGGACCAGCGGTATCCCGAGAACGACCGAGGCCGCGGCCACGACCGGGATCGTCAAGCCGATGCTCGCCAGCGCCGACCCGAGTGCCAGGTTCATGCTGGTCTGAAGGCGATTCGCGTGCGCAGCACGCACCGCCGCCCACGTCTCTGGGAGCAGCACCAGCATCGCAATCACGATCCCGATGACCGCTTTGGGTGCTCCCACTTGTTCGACGAGTTGCTCGATCAAGGGCGAGAGAAGCTTGGCGAGGCCCACCACCGATACCAGCGAGACGATAAGCAGGCCGAAGCTCGCCCACGTTGCCCGGTTCGTCGGCGGCGCAGCGTGCGCGTCGGGACTCGACGCGTCCGCAGGCGGAAGGAAATAGTCGCGATGGCGCACGGTCTGGGTGAAGACGTATACCGCCCAGAGGGCCGCCGACGTGACGGCTGCGAAAGCAAGCTGTCCGGTGCTGAACGTGCCGCCGGAGGTGGTCGTGGTGAAATCCGGCAGGACGAGCGAGAACGCCGACATGGCGATAAGTGCGGCAAGGCCCGCGCTCGCCCCCTCCGCACGGAAGGACTGCTCGCGGTGAACGAGGGCACCGACCAGGACGCACAGACCCACGACGCCGTTGCAGATGATCATGATCGCCGCGTAGATCGTATCGCGCGGCAGAGCGGCGGTGTCGGCGCCGCCAGCAAGCATCAGCGACAGAATCAGCGAGGCTTCGATGATCGTCACGGCGACGGCGAGAATGAGCGTCCCGAACGGCTCGCCGACGCGATGCGCGATGACCTCGGCGTGGTGAACGGCTGCTATCACGGCGCCGATCAGAGCGGCCGCGCAAACGACCGCAAGGAGCGACCCCACACCCGCGACCATTCCGCCGATGAGCAGCGCGAACGAAAGCGCCGGAAGGAGCCAGGTCCAAGCGGCCATGCGATTACTTTCTTCCCCTATGGCAGCACGGACTGCCGACGCGACGCTACGCCATCGCCCGCGGGGGGTCAAGAAAGCACGCACCGTTTCTTGACTTGACAATTGCCGTGGCGGAAAGTCTCCATTCCTGCGGGCTCACCACCTCATGACCGGATCGATGGGATGCAGACGGCCTCCTGGCCCCGTCCTCGGATTCTTCCCTTCGCCAGTGCAAAGTCGGTGGAAAGAAGCTTCAGGACATTTCAACGGGGGGGACCACCATGAAATCCATGCGATATATTCTCGCGCTTTGCCTGGTCGCGTCAGCGCTCGAGGCGAGAGCGGAGGGCTGGCTTGACAGCGACATCTCCGACATTCTCAGCAAGGTCAAGTCGATTTACAACGAAGTTTCCGGGGACGTCTCCGACACCGCGCAGGATTTCAAGCGCCAGCTCACATCGCTTCAGCAGAAAGGCGCCAGCGTGAAGGAAACCGTCGAAGACAGCTTGGACTTGGTGCAGCATCGCCGGACGCCTTTTCTCGACTTCGTCAATGGAGGCTCGGTGCGATGCGGCCAGGGTTCGGCCTGCGCCCAATTTCGCGCGGCCCTCGAGGATTTCGTACTCGACGTTGCGGACCTGAAGACCCGGTTTCCGCAAATCGAGAAGCATGGGCTCGGCGACGGTACGATTCTGGTTGACGTCATCGAGCACCTTCCACCGCTCGCCCTCTTCGGCATTCACGAAGCTCTCCAGCGCGTCCCTGACTGGCAGGACGTCCCCCAGAATCTGGCGGACCTTTATGACGAGATCGATGACCCGGACGCCTTCTCGCTGGAGCTGCCGGCACCGAGCGCGGCCACTCCGGCGAGTGCGATGACGCGCATCGCCGGCCCCGCCGGCGGCCAGGGAGCCTTCGGCGCGGCCGGGACCAAGACAGACGTCTTCTGCAGCAAGGGTAAACAGCCGAAATGGGACACGGTGCGCTTGAACCGATTGAAGGCCTTCTTTGCGTTGATCAAGGGCATCTTCGACACCGCCTCGGAGTACGCTCCCGATTGGTATCCCGTGACAGTGGCGGGTGAAGGCGCGGCGGTGCCGATACCGCTAAAGGGCGTCTTCAAGGGTGTCGCCGACGCGGTCGATTCGATCGTCGCAACGGTGGACGCGCATCGCGCCAATCTGGGCGTATGCAAGCAAATCGAGACCGACGTCGCACAGTGCACCAAGCTGCTGGAGTATCGGACTCCGGCCGGCAACAAGAAAGCGTACTGGGTCGTCAAGGGCATCATCCACGCGCAGGGCGACTTTTCGCCGGCGGCGGACGCGTTGCTGACCGAGGCGGGGGGCTTTCACAGAAGGTTCCTGTGGCAGCAGGCCTACCAAAAAATCTGCGATGCCTATGCCGCGGTCACCTAGCGCCCGCGCCTCATGCCGGGGTTCCGTTGCTCTCACTTGTCTCATGCTTCACTTTCCGTGATTCGATGGGAGCGCCCGTCAATGCGCCTGCGGTCGGCCGCCGCCCGCGGCGATCCATTCGTCGACCAGCTTGTCGAGGACGGCGAGCGGCATCGAGCCGTTGTCGATGACCGCGGCGTGGAAGTCCTTGACGTTGAAGCGAGGGCCCAGCGCCGCTTCGGCGCGGGCGCGGAGCTCCCGCATCTTGTGGTAGCCGAGCAGGTAGCCGAGAGCTTGCGCAGGGGTGGAGAAATAGCGGTCCACCTCGCTCTCGGCGAACGCCTGATCGACGCCGCCCTGATGGCTCATGTATGCGATGGCCTTTTCTCGCGGCCAGTTGTAGGCGTGAATCCCCGTATCGACCACGAGGCGCGCGGCGCGGAACAGGCGCGCCTGCAGGTTGCCGTAGCGCTGGTACGGATCCTTGTAGAAGCCCATCGCATATCCGAGCGACTCGGCATACAACGCCCAGCCCTCGGCGTACGCGATGTTGAAGCTCGCCTGAGAACGCCACGGGTGCAGACCCTCGATCTCGGCGGCGCGCGCGAGCTGCATGTGGTGGCCCGGCACGGCCTCGTGCAGAAAGAGCGTCTCCGTCCGCCACTTCGCCTCGTCTCTGAAGCCCAGCGAGTTGATGGTGAAGTAGGCGCTCGTGCCCAGGGCCAGCGAACCGACCTGATAATTCGCCGCAGCGCTGCTCGCGGATTCCGCCGGCGTCATGCTGCGCACCGCGTACGGCATGCGGGGCACGTTGTGGAAGAGCTTCGGCAGCTGCGGGTCGACGCGCGGCGCCATCTCCCGGTAGGCGGCGAGCACCGCCTCGGACGAGTCGAAAAAGAATTTCGGGTCGGTGCGCAGGTACTCGATGAAATCGTCGGTCGTTCCCTTGAACCCGACTTCTTTGGCTATCCCGCCGATCTCCGCGCGCAGGGTCTGCACCTCGGCAAGTCCCAGTTCATGGATCTGCTTCGCGGAGCGGCCGCGTACGATGCGCGCACGGATGAGGAACTCGTAGTACCGCGCACCGCCTGCAAACGACGCGAGTCCCGCGATGTCCGGCGCCTTCGCGCGGTAGTCGGTCAGGATGAAAGCCTTGAAGCGGCGCAGCGCTGGCTGGTAGTCCTCGGCGATCGCGCGGCGCGCATCGGCAGCGAGCGCCGCGCGCTCTGCTTCAGGGATGCCTTCGGCCATGCTCGCGAAAGGCGACATCAGCGCGCTCTGCTCGACCTTCTCCACGAGGTGCGCGTCGATCGCCCCGACGATCCGGTCAAGCACCGGCCGGGTGCTCATCCATCCGTTGGCCATGCCCACCCTCAACCGGGCGATGGTGTCTTCGGCGAGCTGGGACACCGCGCGGACGCGTTTGATGTAGTCGCGATAATCGTCGGCCTTGCGGAACGGCGTCACCTGCGCCGCGCGCGGCAGGACGTTGTGAAGGCCGCCCAGTGTCGTGAGCACCAGCGCGTCGGCATCCGGAAACTGCTGCGCCTCGACGGCGAGCGCCATCCTGTCGAGCAGCAGCTCGTACGAAATCCGGTCCTGGCCGTGCAGAGCTTTGGCGTCCAGCGCCTTCAGGCGCGCGAGCGCCGTGCGCTCGCGCGCGTGCTCGCGTTCCAGCGTGGCGAGGGATAGATCCGGCAGAAGATCGTTGTAGCCGGGTACCCCGCGGACGGTCGCCTGGATCGGATTGCGCCGGAACGTCGCGTCGAGGTCGTCGTCCAGCAAAACTTTGAGCTGTGCTGCTGCTTCGGCAGCGAGGTCTTTGGTCTGGGCGTGCACGCTGTCGATCCCGAGGGTGATGATAAACGCGAGGAAGATAACACGATGTCGGGTCATTTTCGGACGCAGACGCGGCTCAGGCCCGGAGGAGCGGTCCGACGCCGAAATGATGTTCCCAAGCATGAACACAAGAATACCGCGCCGGCACGGCTCGGGCCAAAGCCCTCCGTAGGGGTGTCGCTTCGCCAACCGATCCGATCTGGATGAACCAATACCGCGAAGACGAGATCCGCGCCATCGTTAACGAATGCGCCGAGCGGCGGACCTACGTGGCCGCGCACTGTCATCCGGCGAGCGCGATCCGGCGCTGTGTTGAATTCGGAGTGCGGTCGATCGAGCACGGCACACTGATCGACGACGATACCGCCTGGTTCGTCGCGGAACGCGGCGCCTGCATCGTGCCGACGATGGTCGTCATCTTCGTGCTGGTCGAGATGGGCAAGGAGATCGGGTTTCCGGCAGTGAGCCAGGAAAAGGCCGAGTATGAGTACAAGCAGGCGCTGTCGGGCATGGACAAGATGCGCGCCGCTGGCGTCAAGGTCGGCTTCGGCACCGACCTCCTCGGCTCGACCTACGTGCAGGAATGCCGCGAGTTCACCATCCGCAGCGAAGTGTTCACCCCGCTCGAAATTCTGCGGCAGGCCACGTCGATCAACGCCGAGATGATGATGCAACAGGGCAAGCCCGGCTGTATCGCACCGGACGCGCACGCCGACGTCCTGTTGGTCGACGGCGACCCGTTGCAGGACATGTCGCTGCTCGCGGCGAATGGCAAGAACTTGAGGATGATCGTCACGGGCGGTGACGTGGTGAAGGACGAGCCGCGGTAGTCGTTGCTGCAGGGGCGCCTGTTGACAACCCCGGGCCCGTACGGGATATTGCCGCAAGCCTGCCGGTATTCATGAGCAGACCACCGAGGAGGATCGGATCATGTTCAACAAGGTGCGTTCGACATGGTTGCTCGCCGGCATCACGACGTGGCTCGTCGCTGCTGTCGCGAGTCTCGCGCCACTCTCGCTCGCCGTCGCCGACGGCATCACGCCGGACATCCTCGCAGCGGCGAAGACCGAGGGCCAGGTCACCTACTACACCTCGGCCGACCTGGTCTTGGCGAACAAGCTGAAGGCGGCTTTCGAGGCGAAGTACGGCATCAAGGTCAACGTCCTCCGCCAGAGCTCGAGTCTCATCTTCAACCGGGCGAACCAGGAATTCGATCTCGGCACCAACGCGGCCGACACCGTCGAGACTTCCGTGATGAGCCACTTCGTCGACATGAAGGCGAAGAAGATGCTCATGCCATTCACTCCGGCGACCGCCAACCTCATTCGCAGCCCGAAACTCTACGATCCGGAGCATTACTGGCATTCGGTAAAGCTCGAATTGACGTCGATGAATTACAACACGGACCAGTTGAAGGGCGATGCCGTTCCCAGGACTTGGAAGGATTTGCTCGATCCCAAGTACAACGGCAAAGTGGTCCAGGGACATATCAAGTCGAGCGGCGACACCGCCTTGATCGCCTACAACCTGGTCAAGATGTATGGCTGGGAATACTTCGAAGCGCTTCGGAAAAACAACGTGCTGACCATGCAGGCTTGCACCCAGGTCGAGCTCGTGGCTCGCGGCGAGCGGCTCATAATGATGTGCGACTATTCGCAGCTCTTTACCGCGCGCGCCCAGAACATCCCCGTGATCGGCGCAGTGCTCCCGCAAGACGGTGTCTTCATGCTTGCCGGACCGCTGGCGATACTCGCCAAGGCGCCGCATCCCAACGCGGCGAAGGTTCTCGTGAACTGGCTGTTCTCGCCCGAGGGCCAGACGATCTACGTGGAAGGTGGCGACGCCGCTTCCATCGACAGCCCGGACGTCAAGCTGCCGCCCGACTTTCCCGACCTCAAGAAGTACAAGCTGATCGACACGGACATCGATGAGTTCAGGAAGTGGCTGCCTGGAGGCGTCCAGAAGTTCACGGAGCTTTTCGGCGGCTGAGCTTCGCACCCTGCTGAGATGAAGTTCTGGCTCTGAGCGCGGGCCTGAATCGCTTGGCCGGATTGCGGCGCAGGCAGCTCCGGCTGCAGGACCTCGTCTGGGTGGCGGCCGCCGTGGTCCTGGCCGTCCTGGTGCTGCTGCCCGTCTATCATCTCCTCGTGGCGAGCTTCACGACGAAGGACGGTTTTTCGCTCGCCAACTACGCGCAGCTTTTCCGTGTGCGCCGTTTTCAGGAGGCGATGCTCAATTCACTTCTGCTCGGCATGGCATCGTCGGTTTGCGGAATGCTGATCGGGACGCTCCTCGCTTGGCTGGTCAGCCGCAGCAACATGCCGTTCCGCCGCCTCGTCCGCGTTTGCGTGCTTGCCAGCTTTGCGGTGCCCGCCTTCGTCAACGCGCTCTCCTGGGTGCTGCTCGCCGGCCCCAACGCGGGCTCGCTCAATCAGCTCTGGATGGCCCTGACCGGCTCGCGCGAAGGCTTCATCAACATCTTCTCGATGCAGGGATTGATCATCGTCTCGGTGGCGACCGTCTATCCTCTGGCGTTCATCTTCATGCACAACGCCTTCGAGACAATGGACACGGAGATGGAGCGGGCGGCGAGGTTGCTGGGAGCCAGCGGCGTGCGGGCCTTCTTCTCGATCACGCTGCCGATGGCGCGCCCTGCGATCATTGCCGGATTCATCATGACTTTCCTCGAGGCGCTCGCGCTGTACGGAGCACCCGCGGCGATCGGCGTGCCGGCGCGCGTCTATGTCGTCACGACGCAGGTATGGTCGCTGTTCGAGTACCCGCCTCAGATCGGGATGGCCGCAGCGCTGTCGCTGCCGCTCGCTCTTGTCACCGTCGCCCTGCTCTGGCTGCAGCGCGTGCTCATCGGACGCAGAGGCTTCGGGACCATCCGGGGCAAGGCCGGTCGATGGCAACGCGCCGAGCTCGGCGCATGGAAATGGGTCGCTGCGAGCATCGCCGGCCTGATTATCTTCGTTACTTTCATTCTTCCCAACGCCGTCCTCGTCTTCCGGTCGTTCTACCGGGAGAGCTACAGGGGTATGGCGTGGACCAATTTCACTTTCGCCCATTACAAGTACGTTCTCTTCGACTACATCGACGGCCTGCCGTCCATTCGTCACAGCCTGGTGACGTCGCTGGCCGCCGCGACGCTGGCCGCACTGCTTGCCTTGATCGCGGCCCTTCTGTCGAGGCGAAAAGTCGCGCGATTCAGCGGGCTGCTAGTGTTCCTCTGCATGTTGCCGCTCGCAATTCCGTCGATGGTATTCGCGGTCGGTCTGGTCGCCGCCTACAGTACCGGCTGGATCGTGCTCTACGGGACGCTGTGGATCATGATGCTGGCCTATCTGATCAAGAACCTTCCGTACGCGTTCATGACCTGCAACGCCGCGCTTGCCTCGGTCCACGTCGATCTGGAAAGCGCGGCGCGGGTCCTCGGCGCATCGACGTTGCGAACGGTGCGCGACATCACCGCACCGTTGATCCGGAATGGGCTCTTGAGCGGCTGGATCGTGGTCTTCGCCAACTCACTGCGCGACTTGAGCGCGTCCGTGCTTCTCTACACCTCGGCCACAACCGTGATCTCGACGGCGATCATGGACGTGTACTATGCGTCGGCCTGGGGCGCGGTCGCCGCCCTATCGGTAATCCTGCTCTGCATCAACGCAATCGCCATAATGACCGGTTATCGGATGTTCGGCAGGAACGTTCTTAGCCCGAGTGCGTAGATACGAGCGACTTGAATTTCGGCAATGATGAAGCTCGAGCTCATCAACGTGGTCAAGCGCTTCGGCGATCAGGCCGAGGCCGTCATCCGCGGTCTCAGCACCACCGTTGCCGAGGGCCAGATGCTCGTCCTGCTCGGCCCCAGCGGATGCGGAAAGACGACGACGCTGCAGCTGGTTGCAGGGATGCTCCATCCCGACGACGGCTCCATACTCGTCGATGGCAAGGCAGTAGCGGGACCGGGCTGGGGCTTGCCTCCGGAGCGCCGCAACTTGGGCATGGTCTTTCAGAGCTATGCGGTGTGGCCGCACAAGACGGTGTTCGAGAACGTCGCGTATGGCCTGCAGTTGCGGTCCGTCCCTCGGGAGGAGCTTCGGCGGAGGGTACAAGAGGCGCTGGATCTGGTCCATCTGGGTGAGCTGGGCGACCGCTATCCTTCCGAAGTTTCCGGTGGGCAACAGCAGCGCGTCGCGTTCGCCCGAGCGATCGTGGTCAAGCCTTCGCTGCTTCTGCTGGACGAGCCGCTCAGCAACCTGGACGCGACCTTGCGCGAACAGATGCGCATCGAGTTGAAGCTTCTGCAGCGCAAGCTGGGGCTCGCGTCGATCTATGTCACCCACGATCAAGCCGAGGCGATGGTCCTTGCCGATCATCTGGTCGTGATGAGAGACGGAATCATCGAACAGCAGGGTCCGGCCGAAGCGGTGTTCCGCCGTCCCCGGTCAGGATTCATTGCAAGCTTTCTCGGTATCACGAATCTGCTGAAAGGGCGGGTGATCGAGATCGCCCCGGATGGCGCGCGGGTCGAGATCGGCGCGCTGGGGGCGCTGTCGGCTTTCCTGGCGGACGATGTCCGAACACATCTGAAGCCCGGTGATGCAGCTTGCGTTTCGATCCGCCCTCTGGAGCTAACCCTGTCGGCATCCCGACCGGCTGCTGCGGCCAACGCCTTCGAGGGACAGATAGTGGAGAGAATCTTCCTGGGCGACCTGACCGAGTATCTGGTTCGGTCCGGAGAAATCCGCTGGCGGGTCCACGTCGCTTCTTCGACCCGCTTTGTTCCCGGAGACCCCGTATGGATCAGTTTTGCCGCCGAGGCTGGCAGCGTCGTGTTGGACTCATAGTCGGGAACCCTGGAGCGAGGAGGAAGCTGTGACGTGGAAATCTGAAGAGGAAAAGCTCGGCTGGATTCGCGAGAAGCTTTACACGCCCGTAGTCTCCGACACATTGGACGGCCTCGGCTTTCGGCACCAGGCGATGCGTCACGACATCCGGCCACTGCATCCGGACTTCATCGTCGTCGGCCGGGCGCGGACGCTGCTCTGGATGGCGACTTACGAGCCGGTGAAACCGAATCCGTACGTGAACGAGATCAGAGCGATCGATTCGCTGCGGCCTGGCGAGGTCGCGGTCCACAGCACCGATCATTCCTGGACGGTGGCCCCGTGGGGTGAGCTGCTGTCGACCGCGGCGCAAATGCGAGGTTCGACCGGGACGATCGTCGACGCAGTCGTCAGGGACGTCAAGAGAATCATCGCGATGGGCTTTCCTACGTTTGCGCGGGGTATCATGCCGCTGGACTCGTGGGGGCGCGGCTTCGTGGCCGACGTCGACGTGACCATCGAATGCGGCGGCGTCGAGGTCCGGTCCGGCGACCTGGTGTTCGGAGACTACGACGGCGTGGTCGTCATACCGAAAGCGGTCGAGGACGATGTGCTCGAACGCGCATTTCGCAAGGCGACCAGCGAAAATCATACCCGCGACGAGTTGTTGCAAGGGCGCCTTCTCGGCGAGGTCTACGAAAAATACGGCGTCCTATGAAAAGCATGTTCACAATAATCGTTGCACTTCCGGACTCAGGACGATAGCCGATGAGATATCTTCAGTACGACGAGAAACTGTCGCAATGCTTTTCCAGCGTGATCATGGACACCCTGGACAGCCTGGGAAGCCGCGTCCAGTGCATGGATCCCGGCATCCGTCCGCTCGTGCCCTCGATGCGTGCCTGGGGCGAGGCGGTCACAGCCCGATTCATCGCTGTTCGCGAAACGCCGAAGACTCCCTACGGATTGGAAATACAGGTCGTGGACGACCTGCGCGAAGGCCAGATACTCGTAAGCCAGTGCGACGCGGAAGAATTGTCGGCGGCATGGGGCGGATTGCTCACGACGGCAGCACGGAGTCGGAAAGCAAGAGGCATGGTGACCGATGGCGGGGCACGGGATTACGCGGAGATCGTCGAGCTCGGGTTTCCCACGTTCTGCAAAGGATTGACGCCGTACGACTCCCTCGGAAGAATGGACGTGGTTGAGACGAACGTGGGCATCCGCTGCGGCGGCATCGCCGTGCACCCCGGAGACCTGATCTTCGCCGACGTCGACGGAACTGTCGTCGTCCCTCAGGAAATGGTGGAGGAAACGATAAGCAAGGCATGGGAGAAGGTCAACGGCGAGGGCAAGGTCAGGGCCGCGCTCAGCGCAGGGGCGGGGATCGCTGAAACGTTCGCGAAGTACCGGATACTGTGAAGGGAAGCCTTGCGCAGCGGCGCTCTCGCTCCGGGTTGGGTCGCCCGTTTACTTTGATTACAATATTGCGCCGGTCGTCGCTTGCACGTCGAATCCACGAGGGACAGACTCTCGTCAACGTCTACGCGATATCGGGGTCTGTCCCTGATTGCACGCACCTGGAAGGGGAGAAACAACAATGAAACAACGTCGGCTCGAAGCGCTTGGCATCAACGCGGTGCTGTCCATCGCTTTGTTCTCCATCGCCGCCGCCGCATCGGCAAAGTCCGAAATCAAGGGCGCGGCGATTCTCGATCATCCGTGCGGCAAGACGTCGGTCAAGCAGATGGGTCTGACCCACGCCGGCAAGATGGAAGAGGCGAACAAGCTCACGACCAAAGAGATGCAGGACCAGTGGAAGGCGATGCCCGCCAAGGACAAGACGATGATGTCGGGCATGATGAAGGAGATGTCGCAGACCGAGGATCAATACGCGGCCGACATCAAGGCGAACGGCGTCCTGGTCGTCGATGGACCTACGGCGATGCTGACCGTAAAGAAGACGACCAAGGACAAGAGCGGCAGCAGCACGTCGACGATGACGCAGAACTTCAAGATCGACGGAAGCACGTGCCTGGTAAGCCGGTAAACAGGTAGCGCTCGCACCGCCTGAAAGCGCTGCGCGAAGCGGCGCTTTCAGGTCCCTTTGCCGTTTCCGCTCCATTTTGTAGCGGCGGCAATGAACGATGGACGATAGCTCCAATCCAATTGCCATCGACTGCTTCGCATCGGAAGGGCGATGAAACCCACCCGGCCCATTTTGCCTCAGCGTGGACGCCGGACCTGTCTGCTGATCGTAGCGGCGGCGGCGTTGGCGGCGTGCATGGTGAGCACAGTGTCGCGGGCCCAGGCCGAGTATTCGGCCGCGTTCGTTTCGCAGGTGGTGCCGAGCTTCGCCGAATTGCTGGCCCCGGCCGCGGTCTCGGTGACCATGCAGAACACCGGCACTGCCACCTGGTATCGCACCGAAGGCGACGTATTCCTGGCGACGCAGGAACCGCAAGACAACTATTACTGGTGCATTCAGGGCAATCCTTACGGCAGTCACAGCGGTAACCGGGTTCTGCTCCCGTACGACGTCGCGCCGAACCAGGTGGTCACGTTCAATTTCACGGTGAAGCCGCTGGGATGCGTTTTTTCGGCACCGGCGCCTCTTCGCTTTCGCATGTTGTCGCAGCTGCACGGGACCTTCGGCGACGAGACCCCTGATCCGCACGTCGTGGTATCGACCGCGTCGGAATTCGTCGCGCAGCAGGTTCCCGCGACCGTCCCCATCGGCGCGATCGTTCTGGTCACCGAGACCTTCAGAAACACGACGCCGACGACCTGGCAGCCGACCGACGGATATACGTTGCAATCGGCGGGGCCCGCCGGCAACACCATATGGAGCGTGAGCCCGGTTGCGCTGCCGACATCGGTGCCGCCGAACGCGACCGTGACATTCACTTTCTACATTACGGCGCCGGCAACCGTCGGGGCCTACAATTTTCAGTGGCAGATGAGCAAGCCGGACGGAACGCCATTCGGAGGTGTTTCCCCGGCAACTGATGTCCAGGTGACTGCGGCCGGCCCGCCGAACTACCAAGGCTTGTGGTGGAACGCTCCTGCCGGATCGGAGTCCGGCTGGGGCATCAACTTCGCGCATCAGGGCGACACGATTTTCGCCACCTGGTTCACTTACGATTTTACCGGCAAGGGATTGTGGCTGGTGATGGCAGCCTCGCTGACCGCCGCCGGCACTTATACGGGCACGCTGGTTCAGACGTCGGGTCCGCCGTTCAGCTCGGTGCCGTTCAACCCGTCGCAGGTAGTCGGAACCGTGGCCGGCACAGGAACACTCACCTTCACCGATCTCAATACGGGAACGTTCTCGTACACGATCAACGGCGTGACGCAGACCAAGTCGATCATCCGTCAAGTGTTCGATCAGCCGCCGACGTGCACGTTCGGCATCCTGAGCGACCTGACGCTCGCCTACAACTATCAGGATTTGTGGTGGGCGGCGCCGGCTGGGTCCGAGATGGGCTGGGGCGTCAGTCTCACGCATCAGGGCGACACGATCTTCGCCACCTGGTTTACCTACGATCTCGACCGGACGCCGTTATGGCTATTCGTCACGGCCCTTAAAACCGACCAGGGCGTCTATAGCGGCACTCTGTATCGCACCACCGGCCCGCCGTTCAACTCGGTGCCATTCGATCCAACCAAGGTGGTGGGTGCCGCGGTCGGCACCGCAACGTTTACCTTCGCCGACGGCAATACGGGAACGTTCGACTACACGGTCAACGGCGTGACTCAGACCAAGGCGATCACGCGCGAGATCTTTGTCGCTCCTGGAACCGTCTGCCAGTAATCCGGATCCGCGTTCGGCCACGAAGGACGCCGGACGCGGCATCACTTCACGCGCTGCACCAGACGCCGGTACTTTTCCAGCTCGTTGCGCAGGAAAGGCTCGAACGCCGATGGCGGCTCGTCGATCGGCTCTGCGCCGAGACGCTCCAGACCGCTGCGAAACTCGGTCGACGCGAGCGCTTTCTGCACGGCGGTCTGCAGGTGAGCTATCGTTTCCGGTGAGGTTCCTTTCGGCGCAAGGAGCCCTTGCCAGGACTCGAACACCAGGTCGAAACCCTGCTCGACCATCGTCGGAATATCGGGAAACAGGTGGGCCCGCGTCTGTCCCGCATTCGCAATGACGCGGACCGCTCCCGGCGCGTGCGGAGCAATTGCCGGGGCGTCGGCGACCAGGAGATCGACGCGGCCCGCCACGACGTCCTGCAAGGCGGGCGCGCTTCCGCTGTACGGAATCTGAAGGATGTCCACGCCGGCAGACGCCTTCAACGATTCGATCGCGAACTGGACCAGCGTCGCGCCCGAAGCGTAGGTCAATGCTCCCGGATGCTGGCGCGCATACTCGACGAGTTGCGTTACGTTCTTCGCCGGCAGTTCGGAGCGCACTGCCAGGACCAGCGGCAAGCGCGCAACGCGCCCGATGGGAGCAAAGTCCCGCATCGTGTCATAACGCAGGCCGGTGTCCAGCGCGGGCGCGATGGTGAGATTGCTGGCGCTGCCCAGCAGCAACGCGGAGCCGTCGGCGGGTGCGCGGGCGGCAATCTCGACCCCGATCGCGCCGCTGGCCCCGGACCGATTCTCGACCACCACGGTGGCGCCGAGCGGTTCTCCGAGCGATTGCGCCACCAGCCGCGCGATCAAATCGCTCTGGCCGCCCGGAGGGAAGGCGACGATCAGCCGCACCACTTTCGCGGAAAAAGCCTGCGCCGCAGCCAGTGGGCTCGCCATCGCCAGGGCGCTGCCCGCGATGGCCCGCAGCATCGCACGCCTTTCCATCACCTTCGCCTTTCGATCTTGCCCAGGACCCTCGGCAATGGATGCGCTGCACCCGCAGGCGCGCCGCGGGCGACCGCGGCAGCAAATTCGGACACCGTCGGACAATCGAACAGCATTTCCATGCCGACCGAGACGCCCAGGGCCGAGTCGACGGCGGTGAGCACGTGCGTCGCGCTCAACGAATCGCCGCCGAGATCGAAGAAGTTGTCTCGCCTCCCTACCGTAGGCACCTTGAGCACATCGGCAAAAATCCGGGCGATCTCGGTCTCTTCGCGGCCGATCGGCGGTTCGCTCTGCTGGATCGTTCGCGCGACGAGCGCAGCCAGTTCGCTGCGGTCGATCTTGCCCGAGGATGCGCGCGGCAATTGCGCCACATCGATGATCCGCGCCGGAATCTTGAACGTCGCGAGGCCTGCTCTAAGAAAGCGGCGCAACTCGCTCTCGCTGACGGTATCGCGGAGCACGACCGCAGCGGCGAGATCCTGGCCCAGCGTCGGATGGGCGATGGCGAATGCCGCCGCTTCGATCACCTGCGGATGTCGGACCAGAGCGGCTTCGATCTCGCTGGGCGCGATCTTCGTGCCTCCGCGATTGATGATATCGGTGTGCCGTCCCGAGACGTAGATGAATCCCTCGTGATCGACGCGTCCGACGTCGCCGGTTCTGAACCAGCCGTTGCGGAACGCCGCCCGGTTGGCTCTGTCGTCATTCTCGTAGCCGTCGAATACCTCCGGGCCCCGGACGACGATCTCGCCCGGCTCACCGGGCCCGAGCAGCTGCCCGGCATCGTCGGCGATCGCGACCTCGATGTTGGTCGCGAGACCCACCGATCCGGCCGGCGTCCGTACCGGCGGAAATGGTGTCTGCGCGATGCTGCCCGATTCGGTGGTTCCGTAGCCGACGATCACCGGTACGCCGAATGCCAGCTCCAGACGGGAACGGACGGCGTCGGGCAAGTCCGTGGTGCCGCCCCAGATGGTTCTCAGGCAATGGCGCGGACGCGGCGTGCGGCGTTCGAATGTTTCGAGCACGGCGATGTGCGACGCGGGCGGCGCGAAATACTGCGTGGGCGCGAGCGATTCCAGCAGCTCGATCGTCGCTTCCGCCGCTATTGCGCCGGGGCAAATGATCGAAGCTCCGGATACGAGACCCGCCAATGCGCGCCGGATCCCGGCGCTGGAATGCAATGGAAAGGCGATCAGGCACCGGTCGGAACCATCGATCCGGGAAAGCTCGATGCGATTGCGCACCGCCTCGGCTACGCTCCACTGTTTCCATGGCACGATCTTCGGCGCGCCGGTCGTGCCCGACGTGTGCATCAGCAAGGCGATGTCGTCCGCGAGCGATGCGCCGATGGCTACGCTGCCACGCATCGATTCCGCGACGAGCTCCGGACTGCCGTCGGGATCGCCGGCCGAGCCGTGCAGCGCGATCAGCGTCACCGATGCTCGTCGGCACGCGCGGACGGCGGCCGAGTCCCGGCCCTCGGATACGATCACCGCATCGATGCGCATCGCGACAAGCAGGCGAACGAGCGCATCCTCATCCAGTGCGGCGTTCAAAGGCGCGCACGTCGCGGCGGAGCACACCGCCAGCAGCACGATCGCGAAGTCGGTCCCGTCGGGCAGCGCGATTCCGATCCGCGCGCCCCGGCCGAAGCCGGCTCCGGCCAGGGTGGCCGCGATCGTGTCGACCTTCCGTCCGAGATCGGCATACGTGAGAGCCCGCTCGCCCGGGGTTACGATCGCCACTGCCTCGGAATGGTCGCGAATCGAAGCCGCCAGCAATTGCGAGAGCGTGGCGTCCGGGTGGCGCGGCCTCGCCCGAGACGGTATCGCCGGTTCTGGCGTGCTTATCAAGTCCAAACTAGCGCCGGGCGGGATCGACGGCAAACACCTCTACCGCCGCCGCCTTGCCCTTGAACGGCACGGGGCCGAGCGGCTCGACTGCGATGCGCTCGCTCAACGACGAGCGCGTGGCTTCGTCGATCAGAATGACGCGTTGGGCGACCTTGGTGTGCGTCTCGAGGCGCGCGGCCAGATTGACGGTATCGCCGATGCAGGTGTAAGTCGCGCGCTTGTTCGTCCCCGTGTATCCGGCCACCATTTCGCCGGAGGCGATCCCGATGCCGATCCTGATCGTCGGCTTTCCGGCCGCCGTGCGTTCGACGTTGAACAAGTCGACCAGCTCGACCATTTCCTGAGCGGAGCGCACGGCGCTCTCACCATGGTCGGGGAGCGGCACCGGCGCGCCGAAGACGGACATCAGCCCGTCGCCCATCATCAGCGTCACCACGCCGCCGTGACTGCTGATCGCATCGAACATAAGCTCGTAATATGTATTGAGCAGCTCGATGGTCTCCTCGGGTGGCTGCGATTCCGCAAGCGACGTGAAGCCGCGGATATCGGAGAACATCACCGATGCGCGGACCAGCTTGCCGCCCAGTGAGAAACCGGAAGTCTGCAGATCCTGGGCCACTTCCGGCGTAGCGAAGCGGCGCATCAGTTCCTTCTGCTGGTCTCGCAGGCGTTTTTTCTCGAGGCTCGCCCCGATGCGCGCCTTCAGCAGGCCCGGATTGACTGGCTTGGACAGATAGTCCTCGGCGCCGAGCTCGATGCAGCGGACGATGGTCTCGACGCCTTCGAGCGACGAGGTGACGATGACCGGCAAGTCGCGCAGGTGCCGATCGCCGGCCAGTTGCTCGAGCACCTGGAACCCGTCCATCTCGGGCATTTCCATGTCAAGCAGCAACAGGTCGAAGCCTTCGCGCCGCAGCATCTCCAGCGCGACGCGGCCATTCTCGGCCGATGCGACGCTGTGCCCCTGCAACTCCAGGCTGCGCGTCAGCAGCAGCCGGTTGACTTTGTTGTCGTCGGCCACCAGCAGGCGCCCCGGCCCGCTTCGCAGCTCACGCATGACGCAACGCAGTCAGGGCGGCAGCAACGCGCGAGTATTCATCGGCCAGTGCATCGACTGCCGCAGCGCCGCCCGCGCTCACCTTCGCTGCGCTCGTAAGCTCGAGCTCTCGCGCCATCGCACCCAGAGTGAGCGCGCCGAAGGTGTTGCTGTTGGACTTGAGCGAATGCGCGGTCCGGCGGAACTTGTCGGCGTCTTTCGCCGCAAGCGCGCGGCGCAGGTCCTCCAGCATGACCGGCGCTTCCTGCAGGAAGGTGTCGACGAGCTCGAGAACGAACTCGGCCCCAGTGGTCTCCTTCAGCGCTTCGAAGGTCGCGCGATCGATCGTCGGTGCGCTCATCAGCGGTCCTTGAGCGCCGACGCCTGGTTCAACGCTTCGACCAGTCGCTCGACGCGGATCGGCTTGGTCAGGTAATCGTCCATGCCGGCGGCCAGGCACATATCGCGGTCGCCCTGCATTGCGTTGGCCGTCATCGCGATGATGCGCGGCCGCTCGCCCAGTTGCCATCGTGCGTTGATCTGGCGCGAGGCTTCCAATCCGTCCATCTCGGGCATCTGCACGTCCATCAGCACGACGTCGTAGGCCTGCCGGCGCACCGATTCGATCGCCTCGATGCCGTTCGACGCCAGGTCGGCGCGATAACCCATCTGCTGCAGCAGGCGCAGCGCCAGCTTCTGGTTGACCACGTTGTCTTCGGCCAGAAGGATGCGCAGCGGATGCCGCGCCGCCTGATTGGGGTCGAGCTGCGGCTTGCCTGGCGCTGCCTCGACCTTCGGCGCGAGGTCGCGCGCAAGCAGGCCCACCAGCGTGTCGAACAACTGCGACTGGCGAATCGGCTTGGCCAGATAGGCATTGAAAAGACGCTCGTCGTCGCCCGCTTCGCGTCTTCCCAGTGAGCTGAACAATACCAGCGGCAGCACGGTGTTTCGCTCGCGAATACGCCGCGCCAGCTCGATGCCGTCCATCTCGGGCATATGCATGTCCAGCACTGCCAGCTCGAATTCCTCACCGGACTCGAGCCACGACAGCGCCTCCGAGGGCAACCCGGTCGCGCGGCACTTCATTCCCCACTTCGCGGCCTGCAGGCTCAGGACGCGACGATTGGTCGCGTTATCGTCGACCACCAGCAGGCGCTTGCCTTGCAGCTCGGGCTGCACGCCGACGAAGTCGCGCTGCCGCGCAGCGGGAAGCTCGGTGACGGGCACCTGGATGTTGAACGAGAAAGTCGAACCTTTGCCGGGCCCATCGCTTTCCGCCCACATGTGTCCGCCCATCAATTCGGAGAGCCGCCTGCTGATGGCGAGGCCGAGACCGGTGCCTCCGTATTTGCGCGTGGTCGACGAGTCGGCTTGCGAAAAGGACTGGAACAGGCGACTCATCTCGTCGGCCGACAAACCGATCCCGGTGTCGCGCACCGAAAAGGTGAGCTCGACCCGATCCGACGACATAGGCTTGGCAATGACGGTCATCACGACCTCGCCGGACTCGGTGAATTTCACCGCATTCGACAGCAGGTTCAGCATGATCTGGCGCAGGCGCGTGACGTCGCCGACGACGGCTGGGGGAATGTCGCCTTCGAACACATAGACCGTGTCCAGGTTCTTTTCCACCGCGCGCGCCGTCACCAGGTCAAGTGCGGACTCGACGCACTCGCGCAGATCGAACGGCTGCGCCTCGATGTCCATGCGGCCGGCTTCGATCTTCGAAAAGTCCAGGATGTCGTTGATGATGGTCAGCAGCGCGTCGCCCGATTCGCGAATGGTCGCGACGTAGTCGTGCTGCTCGGCATCGAGCTTGGTGTCGAGCAACAAGCCGCTCATGCCGATCACCGCATTCATCGGCGTGCGTATCTCGTGACTCATCGTCGCCAGGAACGAGCTTTTGGCCTCGTTGGCGGCTTCGGCCGCGGCGCGCGCTTGCTTGGTCTCGTTGAACAGCCGCACGTTCTCGATGGCGATCACCGCCTGGTCGGCAAAGGTCTTGAGTAATTCCTCCTGAGCTTCGGGAATCGGCCCCGATTCGGTCCAGCCCACGACGATCACGCCGATCGGGTGGCCCTCACGCAACATCGGTACACCCAGCATCCGCCGCCAGCCCCCGAGCTGGGCAAAGCGTTGATCGTAGTCCGGATCGGCGAGCGCATCCTCCATTCGAACGATGGCGTTGGTGAGTATTGCTCTTCCCGCTATTTGCGAAATGTTCGGACGCGCCGGATAGGTGCTCCGCAAGGCCGGCACGGCCTGGTACCCGTGGCTGGAGACCCAATGCAACAGTTCGCCGTCGAATCGGAACACATTCGCGAACAAGCTGCCGCAGAGGGTGACGGAATTTCGCGCGATGGCGTCGAATACGGGCTGCACGTCGGTCGGCGAGCCGCTGATCACGCGCAGAACCTCGGCCGTTGCCGTCTGCCGCTCGAGCGCCACGTTAGTCTCGTTGAACAGACGAGCGTTCTGGATCGCGATCACGGCTTGGTCAGCGAACGTCCTGAGCAGTGCCTCGTCCTTCTCCGTGAACGGATTGGGCGGCTGGCGCACTACCATGATCGAGCCGATACCGCGGTCCTCCCAAAGCATTGGCACCCAGGCGGCCGAAAAGTCCCCGACCTGCTCAACCGTGCCACGCGCCCAAAGATTGGACTCGGCGAATTCCTCCATGCCCTTGATCTGCACGATGCGGCGATCGCGGATGGCCTTTCCGGTGGTGCTTTCTTCCACGGGCATGGGCAGCGTGCGGGTCATCGTCTTTACGATCGAGCCACGGATCGCGGCCGGGTGCACCAGGGCGTCCTCGCGTACAACCATGATCCCGAGGTGCTCGGTACCGAACAGCCGCTCGCAGCTGTCGAGGATCTTCTCGAACACCGGGGCCGTGTCCTCCACCGAGCTGCTGATCACCTGCAGCACCTCGGCCGTCGCGGTCTGGCGCTCCAGCGCCTCCTTGGTCTCGTTGAACAGGCGCGCGTTCTGCAGCGCGACACCGACGTTGGCGGCGATGGTGGAGAGCAGCCGCTCGTCATCGGCGTCGTAGATGCCCTCCCTCTGCGTGCTTTGCACGCTGATCGCTCCCTGACAAGTGCCTGCCACAAGGATCGGCACTCCCAGATACGACAGCGCCTGCTTGCCGACGACGACGGCGCCCAGCTCGAGGCCGCGCCGGTCGGTCTCGCGGTTGATGATCAGCGGCTTGCCCGACTTGATGATCCTGCTGGTCAGGCCTTCGCCATATTTGAGCGGCGTCAGCTTGTCGCCATGCTGGTAGGGAAAATCGATGATGCCGGTGCGCCGGTCGAGCAGCGCGACATACGCGATGTCGGCCCGGAAGACCGTGCGAATCTGCTCGCCGACGAGCTCGAGCAGGTTGGCGAGATCGAGCTTCCCGGCGAGCTGTTGCGAGACCGTGTTGACGGTGGCGAGCTCCGCCGCGCGCTGCTGCGATTCGGCGAACAGGCGCGCATTTTCGATCGCGACCGTCGCCTGCAGCGACAGCCCGACCAGGAATTCGAGATCGGTGTCGCCAAAGGGCTCGCCGCCGGCGCGCCACACTACCATCACGCCCTTGACAGTCTGCCCGGCAAGGAGCGGCGCGACCATCATCCGCTCGTTGTCCTCCTGCTCGGTACCGGCAATGAGAAGCGCGCGAGGGTCGGCGCCGGTATCATTGATGCGCTCCGCGCGACGGCTCTGGATCAGATCACCGATGATGCCCTCGCCGCTCTTGATTACCGCGGACTGGATCACGTCTGCGATGTCGCCCACTGACACGATGGCGCGGTAGGTGTCCCCGCTGGCGTCGGGCAGGAAGATCGCGCTGCTGCCGGCATTTAGCAGGGTTTTGGCATGACGCGCGATTCGATCCATCACCGTCGACAGGTCGAGCGTCGAGGAGATGTCGCGGCCGACTTCGGCAAGCGCGGCGGTCTCGCGCGTGCGGCGCTGCGTCTCGTCGAAGAGCCGCGCGTTCTCGAGTGAGACGCTCATGCTGTTGGCCAGCGTCTGCAACAGCCGCACGTCCGAATCGCTGAAGGCGTGCTCATGCTCCATGTCCATCAGCCTGATTACCCCGCGCGCCTGATCGCCCGCAACCATCGGCACCATGATCAAGGATTTTTCCATTTGCGTGCCCGGCAGCAGCGAAGCCCCGTATTTCTCGACGGCCTCCTCCATGTTCTCGTTTACGACGAGAGTTTCTCGAGTGCGCAGGACGTGCGCCGCGAATCCGCGATCGCCCAGCCGGATGGAGACGACCTCCAGCCGTTTGCCTCTTTCGTACGTGTATGGGTAGTGCACCATCCCCGTTTCCGGGTCGTAGATGCGTATGCCCACGTCTGCCTTGTTGAAGATATTGCGGATCTTGTCGCCGACCGCGTCGTAGATCCCCTGGATGTTGAGCTCGGCGGCAAGCGCGGCCTGCACGCTGTTGATGATCGCGAGCTCGGCGTTGCGCTGCTCGGTTTCTTTCAACAGCCGCTGCGTCTCGTCGAAAAGACGCGCGTTCTCCAGCGCGACGCTCATGCTGTTGGCCAGGGTCTGCAGCAGCCGCAGGTCGGACTCGCCGAAGGCGTGCTCGCGCTCCATGTCCGAGAGCGCAATCGCGCCCCGAACCTGATCGCCGACGATCAGGGGAACCAGGACAACCGACTTCTCCATCTCTGTACCGGGCAGCGGCGTCGTGCCGTGCCGTTTCGCTGCTTCCGCCATATTCTCATTGATGACGAGCGGCTCCCGAGTGCGCATCACGTGCGCCGTAAACCCTCTGTCGCCCATGCGGATCGGCTCCGGGGTCAGGCGACGCCCGTTCTCGTAGAGATAGGGATGGTGAAGAAGGCCGGTCTTGGCATCGAAAACACGGATGCTCATGTCACGGTTGCCGAAGATCTCCCGGATCTTGTCGCCCACCGCGTCGTAGATGCCCTGGATGTTGAGCTCGGCGGCCAGCGCGGCCTGCACGCTGTTGATGATCGCGAGCTCGGCGTTGCGCTGCTCGGTTTCCTTCAGCAGGCGCTGCGTCTCGTCGAACAGACGAGCGTTTTCCAGCGCAACACCCATGCTCGCCGCGACCGTGCTGAGCAGTCGCACCTCGGCTTCGCCGAAGGCGTCCTCTCGCTCGTAGTTCTCGAGAATGATCGAACCGATGACCCGGTCGCTGCCAAGAATCGGCACCGTTACCGAGGACTGGCTGTCATCGGTCCCCGGCACCGCCTCCACGCCCAGCGCCAAAGCTTCACTGCGATTTCTGACAACCACCGGCTGACGCGTCTCGATCATCTTCGCCCGAGGACCGCCAGAACGAAACGCGGTCGGCGGCAGGTCCGCTTGCCTCACGCCATGCTCGTACTGGTAAAGATAGTGGGCGTAGTTGGTTGCCGGGTCGTACCACCGGATGCCGATATCGCCGGTATGAAACACCTCGCGCAGCTTGTCGCCGACCAGGTCGACAATGGCCTGGAAGTCGAGCTTCTCGGCCATGCCCTGCTGGATGCTGTTGATGACCGCGAGCTCTGCAGCGCGCTGCTGCTCGGCCTTGAACAGGCGCTGCGTCTCGTCGAAAAGCCGCGCGTTCTGGAGCGCGGTCCCCAGCGAGGCGGCGATCGTGCTGAGCAGGCGGAGTTCCGACTCGCCGTACGCGTTTTCGCGTTCGTAATTCTCGATGCCAATCATCCCGAGCACCCGGTCGCCGCTGATGATCGGCATCGCGATCATCGACTTGCTCTGGTCGGTGCCTGGAATCGCGCTGCCCATGCTTGCAGCGGTGTCCACCACTTGCGGTTGCCGCGTGCGCAACATCGTCTCGAACAGGCCGCCACGGGCGGGCGGCCGGGGCGCAATGTTCAGTCGCTTCCCGTGCTCGTACGCGTACAGGTAGTGCAGGAGGTGGGCCTTCTCGTCGTACCAGTTGATGCCCAGATCGGGCGTGGCGAAGACCTCGCGCAGCTTGTCGCCGACCAGGTCGACGATCGCCTGGAAGTCCAGCTCGGCGGCCAAGCCCTGCTGTATCGAGTTGATGATCGCGAGCTCAGCGTTGCGCTGCTCGGTTTCCTTCAGCAGTCGCTGCGTCTCATCGAAGAGCCGCGCGTTCTCGAGCGCGGTGCCCAGCGACGCGGCGATCGTGCCGAGCAAACGGACCTCAGACTCGCCGTACGCATTCTCGCGCTCGTAGTTTTCGATGACGATCGTTCCGAGCACGCGGTCGCTGCTGATGATCGGAACGGCAATCAACGATTTGCTGCTGTCCGTGCCGGGAAGCGACCCGCCAGGCATTCTTCCGTATTCCGCCGCGGTGTTAATGACCAGGGGTTGGCGGGTCCTGCGCATCGTCTCGAACATGCCGCCCGGCGCCGGTGGTCGAGGTGCAATAGTCAGGCGTTTGCCGTGTTCGTATGAGTAGAGATAGTGACTCAGGTTGGTCTTTTCATCGTGCCAGCGGATGCCGAGGTCCCCTGTGTTGAAGACTTCGCGCAGCTTGTCGCCGACCAGGTGGACGATGGCTTGGAAATTCAGCTCGGCGGCGAGCCCTTCCTGGATCGAATTGATGATCGCCAGCTCGGCGGCGCGCTGCTCGGTTTCCTTCAGCAACCGCTGTGTCTCGTCGAAGAGGCGAGCATTTTCCAGCGCGACACCCATGCTCGCCGCCACGGTGCTCAGCAGTCGTACTTCGGCCTCGCCGTAGGCATTCTCGCGTTCGAAGCTTTCGAGGATGATCGAGCCCAGGACGCGGTCGCCACCGAGAATGGGGACGCGGACCGAGCAGAGGCTCGCATCGGTCCCCGGGATCTGCTTGACGCCCGCCGCCGCTGCTTCTGCCTGATTTTTATAAACCACGGGCTGACGATTCTCCATTAACTTGAACCATTGCCCTCCAGCGGCCGGGGTCACCGGTGACACGCTCAATCGGACCCCGTGCTCGTAGTCGTAAGGCGAATAGAGAATGTTCGCCTTCGCGTCGTACCAGCGGATGCCGATATCGCCCGTGTGAAAGACTTCGCGCAGCTTGTCCCCCACCAGATCGACGACGGCCTGGAAGTCGAGCTTCTCCGCCATTCCCTGCTGGATGCTATTGATGACTGCCAACTCGGCGGCGCGTTGCTGCTCGGCCTTGAACAGGCGCTGCGTTTCGTCGAAGAGGCGTGCGTTTTCCAGCGCTACGCTCATGGCGTTGGCAAGCGTGGTCAGCAGACTTACGTCCGAATCCGAAAAGGCGTGGGCGAGTTGTTTCCCCACGGTGATCACGCCGTTCACTGTATTGCCGTGCAGGATAGGAACGTAGATGAACGAGTTGTCTACCGTGTCGCCGCCGATGTTCTTGGCACCCAGTTTCACCATCCACTTGTTCAATTCATCGACGGTGTGGATGACGATAGGTTGCCGTGTGCGCAGAATTTCGCGAGTGAAGCCGACTGGCGGACTCGATTCCGGATGAAATCGTTCGCCGTGATCGAGGAGGAACACATAGCGAACCAGATTGGCTTCTGCATCGAACAGCCCGATCCCAACTACGTCGGCAGCGAATATCTCTTTGATCTTGTCGCCGACCAGATCGTAGATCGCCTGCATCTCGAGCTTCGACGCCAGGCCTTCCTGGACGCTGTTGATAATCGCCAGTTCGGCGGCGCGCTGCTCGGTTTCCTTCAGCAAATGCTGCGTTTCGTCGAAGAGCCGGGCGTTTTCGAGCGCGGTGCCCAGCGACGCGGCAATCGTGCCGAGCAGACGTACCTCGGAGCCGCCGTACGCATTCTCGCGCTCGTAATTTTCGATGACAATCGTTCCGAGCACGCGGTCGCTGCTGATGATCGGAACGGCGATCAATGATTTGCTCAGATCGGTGCCTGGGAGGGCGCCGACGCTGACCCGTGCATAATCCTCGGCGTTGTTTAGAACCATTGCCTGGCGCGTCCTGCGCATCGTCTCGAACAGACCCCCGGGGGTCGGCGGTCGAGGCGCAATAGTCAGGCGTTTGCCGTGTTCATAGCCGTAGAGATAGTGGTTCAGGTTGGTCTTTTCGTCATGCCAACGGATGCCAAGATCTCCTGTGTCGAAGACTTCGCGCAGCTCGTCGCCGACCAGGTCGACGATCGCCTGGAAGTTCAGCTCGGCGGCGAGGCCCTGCTGAATCGAATTGATGATCGCGAGCTCGGCGTTGCGCTGTTCGAGGCTGGCGTTGGACGACTCCAGTTCCGACGTTCGCGCCTCGACCTTCTGCTCGAGACCCTGCGACCAATGCGCGTTGTCCAGCGCGACGGCCGCCTGGCTGGCCAGCATCCCTAGAAGGTCGCGGTCGGATTCACGGAAGCGCCCGAATGCGCCGTCGATGTCGATGTACAGGTAGCCGAGCAATTGGCGCTGCGCGATCAGCGGCGCGATGATGCGCGAGCGCTGGTCGAGCTCGCTCGCGCCGTCCGGACCATGCGTCAGGATAACGGCGCGCGTACGCCGCACTTCGGCCAGCGAAGGCTCGATGTCGCGCAACAGTGGCTGCGCATCCTCGCCGCGGGGCATCAGCAATCCCGCCAGACGCAGCCCTTGCCCTGACTCCAGCACCAGCAGAACCCGCTCGGCACCGGACAGCTCGGTGGCTTCGTCGATCAGGAATTCATGTAGCTCTTCACTGCTGCGCAATTCGTTCAGCCGAAGACCGGTGTCGACCAGCCGCTCGAAAGGTTCACGCAGATTCGCTTCGCCGGCCAGATGTGCGCCGCGCCGCTGCGGCGACAGGCGGCGCTTGCGGGCGTCCTTGATCCACGCGTGGACGATCTCGCGATGCGCCTCGATCTTGCTCAGGTAGTTGCGGCGCAGGCCTTCGTCGCTCAGGCTGACAATGCCCTTCAGCATCAATTGATAGGCCATCTCCAGTGCTTCACGCGCAGCCTTCGGCTGCTTGCTGGCTTGCAGAGCCTGGCTGTGTCGCCACCAGGTCAATGCAGGCGACATCCCATCGAGCGCAGCGAGGTCGTGTGCACGGTGCAATCCGGTGGCGCGCCGCGTGGCGGTCAATGCGGCGCGGGGTTTTCCCAGCACCAGGCAGGTTCGTCCGATGGCCGCCAGGGCATCGATTTGCGCGGCGACAAGATCGGCATCGCCGGCGAGCTTCGCCGCGCGCTCGAAACAGCGCATGGCCATTGTGGCATCGCCCTGGAGCAGGGCAACCCGCCCCTCATTCATGGCGATGTTGACTGCAGACAGGGGGTTGACCAGCGCTTCTGTTATCGCGGTCATCTCGGCGATATACGCGCGCGCACCGTCCAAATGCCCCATCTCGAGCTCGACCTCTGCGAGCGCAGCGAAAATATTGGCCTGAGTCACGCGCGCACCGGTCCGACGGTGAATTTCATTAGCCCTTAGAAACAGGCGGCGGGCGCGCCGGTACAGTCCGAGACGGCTGTAAGCAATCCCCATGTTCCCGGTAATGACTGCCTGGCGTTCGACATAGCCGGCCGCCTCGAAATCGGCGAGTGCCTGATGCAAGAGCTTCAACTGAACGGCAACATCGGCCTGGTTGAACATGAGCATGTTGAGGGCGTTGCCGGCGCCATACAGATCGCCAGCCTGCCGGCATAGCGCCAACGCGGCGCTGGACGCCTTATCCGCCTCGGCGGAGCGACCCTGGCTGCTGCGCGCCATGGCGACCAGCCACAGCGCACGCCCTTCGTCGCCGCGCCGCCCCTGCGCATGAAACAATGCGCCGGCCCGTAAAGCATGGCGCACCGCCTGTTCGACATCGACCCTGCTGCGATATTGGGCTTCGGCGAGCCGATACAGGCTCATCGCTTCGAGAGCGGGCTGTTTGCTCTGCCGTGCGGACTTGAGCGCGGCAGTCGCTGAGGCGACGGCCGCCTTCAATGCGCCCCTGCGCATGTGAACCAGGGCGAGCCGGTTGTGCGCCTGCGCGTTCAGCGCCGCCGTGCCTGCGCCCCTGGCAAGCTCGAGCATCGCATCCGCGTCGGCGCTGGCGTGCTCCGGGTCACCTTGGGCAATGAAGCTTTCCGCTCGAAGGTCGAGCAGGTCGAGCCGGCTTTCGACGCTCAAGTCGCCATTGGCCAGAGCGGCGCTTGCCTGCTCGATCGCCTCCGCGTGGTGGCCGGCCCAGGCTAGGTCGCGGACGCGTTCTTTGATCGGGGCAGAAGCATCCGTCCGTGGCGCCTTTGGCCGGAGCCGCGACGCCTTCTTTCCCTTCGAATCCGTCATCAATTGCACGAAGTCTCCATCCATTGCAAGGGTGACCTGCCGGCGCGCCGCAAGGGGCCCTAATGCGGGCGCGGCGAACCGGATATTAGTCTACCGGCGGCCCGCGTCAATCCATCACGTCGGGCCCCGAGTCACCGCAGCGCGGATAACGACGTACTGATCTTCAAACCAGCCCCCGATCGGACAATTCGGCTTTCAGGTAGGTGTAGAAGATCGGCGCGGCGATGACTCCCGAAATACCAAACGCCGCCTCCATCACGAGCATTGCCAGCAGCAGCTCCCACGCTCGGCATTCGGTGCGGCGGCCGACGATGCGCGCGTTGAGGAAGTACTCGAGCTTGTGGATGACGATCAGGAACACCAACGAGCCGACGGCGACCTTGATCGACACTGACAGGCTCACCACGACGATCACGACGTTCGAGACCAGGTTACCTACGACCGGCAGCAGTCCGACGATGAACGTCAGGACGATCAGCGTCTTCTTGAAGGGCAGGTTCACGCCGAAGGCGGGCAGGATCACCGCCAGATATATACCGGTCAGCACGGTGTTGATCAGCGAGATCTTGACCTGTGCGAAAACGACGCGACGGAACGCGTCGCCCACTCTCATGATCCGTTCGGCCAGCTCGCGCGCCAGCGGCCGGTCGGTCTCGATCGGCAATGCCTCGTGCAATGCAACCATTGCGCCTACCACCATGCCGATCACCGTTTGCGCCAGCACCCGCCCAGCTTCCTTTCCGATCGACCGCACGTCGGCAGCGTGATCGCGGAACCACTCGCCGATCGTTTCCTTCAGATCCTCGGGACCGTCCGGCATCTCATTCACGATCCAGCTCGGCAGCAGCGTACGTGAGCCGTCGATGATCTCGGCCATGCGCCCCAGGAGCGCCGAGAGGTTGCCCTGATCGCTCCTGAAGAAAACGATGGCGCCGAGGATCGCAACCGTCACCAGGGTCACCACCAATGCCGAGAGCAGGCCCACGGCAATGATCTTGGCGCGCTTGTTGGAAATATGCTTGTCCATCGTCGGCGCGATGACGTGGACAAGCTGGAACACCAGCAGGCCGGCAAGCATGGCCGGCAGCAAGTGCAGCTCCAGTATGAGGACGAGCGCGACGCCGGTGAGCGCCCAGGCGGCGATCGTGTATCCGGAGGAATCGGGTCGACCGGGCAGCATCCGGGCAAGTCTACGCTGTGCAGCGGCGAAATTGCGGACCCGCGCCCGTCCGGCCGAAGATCCCGCTTTGTGATACGTTTCCAAGCCCACTCATCATCAGCACGGAGGACCCATGGCACCGACACTCAGAATACTAGGCGCGATGGCGGTCGCCGCCGTGCTGGGGCCTGCGGCGCAGGCGCAGGGCCTTGTCACCGAGAAGAACATTTCCCTCCCGATGGCGCAGACGATCGCCAATGCCGCGATGGAAAAGTGCAAGGAGATGGGCTACCGGGTATCGGTGACGGTGGTCGATCGCGCGGGACTTCCGATAGTGATGCTGCGCGGCGACGGCGCCGGCCTGCATACCCCCGAGGGCAGCGACCGCAAAGCCTATACCGCGCGCACGTTCCGCCAGCCGTCGGCCGATTTCGTCAAACGGATGCTGGCCGATCCGGCGTCGGTGGGCTCGAAGGAATACACACGCGTGCTGGCACTCGGCGGCGGGCTGCCGATCAAGGTCGGCGACGACGTGGTCGGAGCGGTCGGCGTGTCCGGATCGCCGGGCAAAGACGACGAATGCTCGAAGGCCGGCATCGACAAGGTTGCCGACCAGCTCAAGTGATCTGACCGATGGCCGCCCGCACGCGCTCGCGCGTGAACGGCACGGTCGTGACGCGCGCGCCGACAGCATCGTATACGGCGTTGGCCAGTGCCGCCGGCACCGGCGTGGCCGAGGCTTCGCCCGCGCCGAGCGGCGGGTCCAGCGGTCGGCTGACGAGCTCGATCAGGATCTCCGGCGCGTCCGGGAACCTCAGGATCGGATAGCTCGCCCAGTCGACGCTCGTCACCCGCGAACGGTCAAATCCGACCTCCTCGAACAATGCCCTCGACAAGGTCTGCAGGATGTTGCCTTCGATCTGGGCCTTGAGCGCGGCCGGATTGATGATCAGCCCGCAATCGTGCGCGCACGCGACGCGCCGCACGCGGATCGCGCCCGACGCCTTGTCAACGTCGGCCTCGATCGCCATCGCCACATAGCTTTCATTGTGCTTGTAGTGCATGTAAGCGAACCCGCGGCCGGCGCCGGTCGCGCCCGGGGCAGGCGATGGACGCGGCTGCCATCCGATCAGCGCCGCGGCGCGCCGGATCACCTCGACCCCGCGCGGGTCGGACAGACCCCGCAGTCGAAACTCGACGGCGTCGCGCCGCGCGGCGGCCGCGAGCACGTCGGTGAAACTCTCGACCGCGAAGCAGTTCGCGACCTTGCCCGGCGCGCGGAAATTCGACGGCCGCAACGGCGACGACTTCAGCCAATGGACGACGACTTCCTGATGCGCGACGGCGTACGGCGGATCGCCGTTCTGGCTGATGAGCCCCGTGGTCAGTCCCGGCGTCTGCGCGATGCCGGCGGCGTCGAGCGCCAGCAGCGGCATGTTCGGCAGGTTCGCGGTGGCTTTGGGGATCCACATGTCGGTGCGCCATGCGGCGATCTTCCCGTCGTCGCCGACCGCGCCTTCGAGCGAGAGCAGCTGCGGCGGCGCTTTCGGATCCCAGCCGTGCTCGTCCTCGCGAGACCACTGGACGCGCACCGGCCGCGCGACGGCCTTCGACAACAGCGCCGCATCGGCCGCCGCATCGTCATGGCCGTTCATGCCATAGCAGCCGGAGCCGTCGAGATAGACGACGCGCACGGCATCCTTCGGCAGCGCGAGCGCCTTGGCAATCGTCTCGCGGAAGCGGTGCGTCGCTTGTGAGGCCGACCACACGGTCGCCTTGCCGTCGCGAACATCGGCGACCGCGCACGACGGTCCCATCGACGCGTGCGACTGCATCGGCCAGTAGAATTCCGCGCTGACCTTTTTCGCGGCGGCGAGCGCCTGCCGCGCGTCGCCCTTTTTCACCAGCGTCTCGTCCGCCTCGAGCGGGCCGGCGCGCATCCACCCGCGCACGGCTTCGGCGCCGAGCAGCGGCGCCGACTCCGACCACTGTGTCTTGATCAGGCGCGCGGCGGACACCGCGTCCCATTCGCTGGCGGCGACGACGCCGAGAAAATCGTTGACCCGCACGACGCGCACGCCCGGGATCGCACCGATCGACGCCTCGTCGACGGCGACAAGCTTCGCTCCAACGGCCGGCGGCCGGACAACGCGACCGTGCAGCATGCCGTCGATCTTGAAATCGTGGACGAATACGTGGCGGCCGTTGACCTTGCCCGGAATATCGGGCCGTGCGAGCGGCTGGCCGACGATGGTGTACGAGGCGGGATCGCGGAGCTTTGCCTTCGCATCGACCTTGACGCCGAAGCGCTTGTCGCCGACCAGATCGCCGAAGCGAATGCCGGCGCCGCCCGATTTCGGCCGGACCTCGCCATCGATCGTATCGAAATCCGCCGATGGCTTGCCGGTGCGGGTCGCGGCGAGGGCGATCAGCGTCTCGCGTGCGGTCGCCGCCGCCTGCCGGATCTGGACGCCGCCGCGCATGATGCCGCTGCTGCCGGCCGTCGGACCCTGGTCGGGAGTCAGCCCGGTATCGCCCTCGACCATCGCAATCCGGTCGACCCCGATCCCGAGCTCCTCGGCGGCCATCTGCGGAATGGCGATGCGCAACCCCTGGCCGAGATCGACCTTGCCCGAAAAAATCGTCACCGAGCCGTCGGCATTGACGGCGATGAAGCCGTCGACCTCGGCGGTGTCGAGTGTCCTGCCGAGCGGAACGTCACCGCGCGGGCGTTGCGCACGAGCCGGTCCCGGAACGGTGAAGCCGACGACGAGCGCCCCGCCGGCCTGCAGGAATTCGCGGCGCGATAGCGGCGCCTTCATGCCGTCGCCTTGCCCGAGGCGCGCAGCATCGCGCGCAGGATTCTTTCGTGCGTTCCGCAGCGGCACAGATTGCCGGCGAGCGCCTGCTGCGCATCCTCGCGGCTGAGATCCGGCTTGCGCGCGAGCGCCGCCGCGCCGGTCATCACCATGCCGGTGACGCAATAGCCGCATTGCGCCGCCTGCTCGGCGACGAATGCCGCCTGCAGCGGATGCGGCTTGTCGTGGGTACCCAGGCCCTCGATCGTCGTGATTTTCTTTCCTGCGGCCTTCGACACCGTCATGCGACACGAGCGGACCGCTTCGTTGTCGACGATCACAGTGCATGCTCCGCACTGACCGAGGCCGCAGCCGAACTTGGCGCCGGTCAGCGACAGCGAGTTGCGCAATACGTAGAGGAGCGGCTCGTCTGGATCGCGGACCTCGACGGTCCTGGATTCGCCGTTGACGTTGAGCGTGAAGCTCGGCATGACATCCACCTTTCGCGCGCCGGCCGGAGAAAAATCATCGCATCCGTCCTGCGTCTTGTCCAGCAAAGGTGCAACAAGGAAAGTGGCGCGGACTCGCAGCTTCGGACGATCCAGCTCGCGTTCAGCATGGACGGCGATCAGGCGTTCACTGGCCGGCAGTGCGCGATCCTCAGCCGAGCTTGCCGAGCCACAGCGACAGATCGCGCAGGGTCTCGCGCAACGCCTTGAACCGCCGCGCGCCCAGGTGCGCGGTCCACTCCTGCTCGATCGCGGCGACGCAATCGCGTATGGGCACAACCATGGCCCAGCCCCGGTCGGTCATTCGCACGACGCGTGCGGCTGCGCTGGCTCCCGTCTGCCGCTCGATGTAACCGCGGCTTTCGAGACCTGCCAGCACATAATTCATCGCCTGGCGGGTCATGTGACATTGCCTGGCCAGCTCGATCGGCCTGCGTCCCTCGGGACCCGGATACAGGAACACGCCCAGCTCGGTCGGGGAGATGTCAAAGCCCTTGGCGTTGAGCGCCGCGAGCATGCGCGCCACAATGACTTCGTGCGGCAAGCGGAGCAGCGAGCCGATCATCGGCGTTATTGCCTGCTGCGAGCGCTTCCTGCGGGCGGTAACCCTACCGTTTGACATGACAGTTGGGATGGCAGTTGATATCGGTTGATGCGGCAGTTGAGATCCGGCAGTTGACAGCGACGTAAAGAATTTGTACATTAGCAGGTACAGAGTCTTTACACAAGGAGTTTGCCATGAATCAGTTCCTTTCACCAGCCTCGCCGGAAGTCATCCGCCTCGGCCAGCTGGAAATCCGGTATTTGCAGGAAGCGGGCGATGGCTGCCAGATGGGCGCCTTCGAGATGCGCGTGCCGCCAGGCTCCAATGTTCCGCCGCCGCACAGCCATTCGCTGAATGAAGAGCTGGTGTATGTGCTCGAAGGGACGCTGCGCTATACCGTCGGCAGCGAAACACGAGACCTCAAGCCGGGCGACTCGATGGCCACCCCGTGCGGAGTCGTCCACGCTTTCAGCAACCCGCACGCGGTCGTAGCGCGCGCGCTGGTGATCAACACACCGGACATCGGCGCGCAGTACTTCCGCGAAGTGAAAGGCATCATCGAGGCGGGAGGGCCGCCCGACAAGGTCCGGCTGACGGCGACGATGCAGAAATTCGGACTGGTGCCGGCCGCGCCTCCGGGAGCGCCATCGCGCTGACAACCGAAGACTGATGCCGTCGATTGCAATCGATCGCGCACGCCGATGCGGTCGCCGAATCGAACGACGGCGTCCGAACCCAGGCTAGTTCAGAGCGTCAGCGGTTTGCCGTAGCCGGTGAGCTCGAGGTAGCCGCGCCCGACCTCGCGTCCGCCGCGAAGCGCGCGCACCGCGCCTTCCCAGTAAACAGTGCCGGTGCTCGCGCGCGCATCGAGCTCCTGGTCGTCCATCAATGGTTCTAGCGCGTATTCTTCGCCGCCCGCGCCGACCCGCATCGCGACCGGATATTCGACGCCGGTGCGCGGCGAGCGCCAGCGCCGATCCGCGGTGAAGCGGATCTCGCCGGGCTCGAAGGATCGCGACGTTCCACCGGGCCCGCGAAACGTCCCGCCCGCCCAGAGCGTGCCGCCCGAATGATCGCGCATTCGAAAAGCCATCAAGGCGCCACCGTCGTCGAGGTTGATGCCGATCCAGTCCCAGCCGCTAGACTCGGGCGCCAATGCTGCACTCGACCATTCGTGGTCGAGCCAGGCGGTGCCGCTGACGTTCGCGTCCTTCCCCTCGATCGCGACCTTCCCCGAAATCGCGAGCTGCGGCTGGCTGTAGTAATAGCTGGCGTTCTCGACGCTCGGTCCCTTTTGCGAAAAGCCCCGGTCGCCCTCGAGAAGGACGGCCTGCGCGGGCGCGAAGCGAAGCTCGAATCGAAAATCGCGCGCCGCGATCGCCGCGACATAGGCATCTCCGGCAAGCTTGAGCGACCAGTCGTCGATCCATGCGGCGGTCGTGTCTTCCGCCGCGCCGGCGAGCTCGAAGCCGGCACGCGCTGCGCGCTGGTCGTGGCGGAGCCTGCCATGGCGCGGA
>Ga0207686_10000317_pt1 | contig 34936 bp, 44 predicted proteins | sample KBSM24metaG_FD_184396 | JGI IMG/M metagenome (GOLD analysis project Ga0207686, IMG submission 184396) | Miscanthus rhizosphere microbial communities from Kellogg Biological Station, Michigan, USA - KBS M2-4 metaG (SPAdes) (version 2) | ecosystem: Host-associated > Plants > Roots > Rhizosphere >...
AGGAAATAGGTTAGGCACTGCGAACCGCGTTGGCAGTGCAACGGCGGCCGTGCATTGGCAATCGGGTCAAGGCGTTTCCATCCTCGACAACACCGGCAACACCGACGACGCCGGGTCGGCGGGCGTACCATGGCGCGCACCGTATGGAATCGCGGTCGGCGCGAATTGCGGAAATTATATTATCAGCGGCAATCGCGTGACCGGCAGCGTTGGTTCGATCAATGTCGCCGCCGACGGGGTCGCGGACAAAACCCGCCGCTGCCATAATAACGCATTGGCCAACGCGGCAACGAACGGCGGCTATGCGGGTTGGTCGGCAGGGGCGCTAACGTCCGGCGCGTATTCCAACACCACGCCGTTTGTTCAGCAAATCACAGTGCAAGGCGGCAACATCCAGGGCATCGTTATTGACAGCGTGACCGTTGCGGTCGGCGTGAATCTGTCGGGCACGTACACGCTCGATCCCGGTTCGCAGCTAGGCGTGACCGCGTCGGTGCTGCCGACGACCGTTGCCGTCAACACGCTGGCGTGATGGCAACCGCCGCGCTGGCGACATCGGATATTCCCGAATTCCTCACCGTCATGAGGGCGATGACCGGGATTGTTGAGACACCGGGCGCGTCCGACAATCCGAAAATCATGGCGATGGCTGCGGAGATCGCCAAGCGATATCCGGAAATGCGCGCGTACTGTTCCGGGTATACTCACGATTCGATCCCGTGGTGCGGTCTCACGGTCGCCTATTGCATGGCGATGGCTGGCATCCGGCCCCCATTCGGTGACACCGATACGAAGCGCTTTCTTTGGGCGCGCGCGTGGTCGACCGATCCCGGTTACGAAAAGATAAGCAAGCCGCGCCTTGGCTGCGTGGCGGTGCTGACGCGCTCCGGCGGCGGTCACGTCAGCCTATTCGAGCGGACCGAAGGTTCGTCGGTCGTGCTGCGTGGTGGCAATCAGGGCGACGCCATTAACGCCAAAAGTTTCCCGGCCAAGGATGTCATTGGCTATTTCTGGCCGGTTAGCGAGGCGCAACCGCTGCCCGACGTGCCGGAACCGACCGAACGCCGACTGTTGCAAAAAGGTGACACCGGGGGCGACGTTGCTGCGCTGCAAAAAACGCTCGGCATCCCGTCGGATGGCGAGTACGGCAGCGTCACCGAAGCGGCTGTCCAGGGCTTCCAGGCGGCCACAGGGCTCGAAACCGATGGGGCCTGCGGGGATGCTACCTGGACCGAGATTGACGCACTGGCAGCCCGCCTAGCGGGCGGCGGCGACGGGCTACCGCAGACCGTCAAGGATGCCGTCGTCAAGATCGCCAGCGAACACTCCGCCACGTCAATCAATTGGCCGGATCGCGGGCAGGCACCGGCCGGATACATCCCCGGCATGGCGCTTTGCTACGCGCTGGCGGTGACGTGGCTTCCCGATGACAGCGCGGACATTCCCGGATTCACGCGCGCTATGGCGCAAGCTGCGGGCAATCCGTCGACCGATGCGCTGGCGTATCTCGCCCCGGAATTCGCCCGCCTCGATATGGACAATTCCAGCGACGGCATCGATACGCTGCGGCATTTGTTCGTGTTGCTGGTCGGGCTCGGCATGCGGGAATCATCCGGGCAATACTGCGAGGGCCGCGACACCACGGCGGCCAACGTCACCGCCGACACCGCCGAAGCGGGGCTGTTCCAGATGTCTTGGAACATGCGAACCGCGCATCCGTACATTCCGGAATTGCTCGAGTATTATTTGGACGACCCCAACGGCTTCCTGCCGACGTTCCGCGACGGCGTCACGCCCAACGCTGCCGATCTGCAAGTTTACGGCAGCGGCGCGGGCGCGACCTATCAATGGCTGGCGAAATACTGTCCGGCATTCGCGGTGATGACGGCGGCAATCGGCCTGCGCACGCGGCGGTCGCATTGGGGGCCGGTCAACCGGCGCGAGGTCACGCTGTCGTCGACCGTCAACGATCTTTTGTTGGCGGTACAAGGAATCATTTCCCAAGTTCCGGAACTGATCGAACCGGTCGAACCGCCGCCGGTTGCGAAAATTGCAACGGTCGACATCGTCACGACCGGCGACGTTCGGGTGACGGTCAACGGTGTGGTGGTGGTCTGATGGGTCTAGCAGAGGAAGGCGGCAAGGTCGCAACCGGATTCGTGACGGCGCTCGGCAGTCAACCGGTCTTGCTAGTGCAGGCTGCCATCATCGCGGGCGTGGTGTTCATCCTGTATGCGCAAGGGTCAAAATCGTTCATCGAACGAGAAAAGTTGCTGCAATCCATATTCGAGTCACAGCAGAACGTGCGCGAGATTCTTTCCAAATGCATCGTGCCGCAGGATCGCCGCACGATGTTGACGCTGCCGCCGATCACGCCGCTGCCGACGGAATGAAACCGCTGCCGCGTGTTCTCGCTGACGGGCTCGACGCTGCCGTGCAGGCGCATTTTGTCAAGCTGTTCTCGGTGCTGATGACGACGCCGGAAGATGCCGCCGCCTATAACCGATTCAATCGCGGCTTGAACAATCTGGTCACGGCCTACGATGTCATCGCGCCTATGCTGGAAAAGCTCGAACGGGAGTACGAGGCATGAACATCATTTGGCTGGCAATGAAACTGCTCAAACATCGCGACATCCTCGACCGCGTCAAGGATGCGATGCCGGGCGAACCCGATACGCCGGGATACGTTCCCGCATTCCCGGTCGGTAGCGTCGAATGGCTGCAAGATTCACTGAACCTACTCGACCACGCCGAACTAGAAGTCGACGGGGTCTATGGTGAACAGACCCGTGCGGCGGTCGAGCAATATCAAACCGACGAGGGGCTGAAAATCGACGGATGGGCCGGACCGGAAACTATCGCCCGGCTGGTCGAGCAATTGTCGGCGATGTGAGTGCGCGGCGGGCGATCTCGCGCATTTTGATGATGACCTCTGCATCCGTGTCGGGTTCGCGGGCAAGGCTTGGCGGCGGGTCTTTCGTCAGGCTTTGCAGCGCCGCCCGCAGCCGCTCGATCTCGGCCTTGGCATCGGCAAGTAAGCCGTCCGATATGTCACTCTCAGCGCGCAGCCGCTCGACCTCCGGTTCGTGCGAGGTGGCTACCAATTGCAACGCCGCTACATGCTCGCGCAGCCGCTCGATCTCGACGTGCATATCTTTCATTTCGGCGATCTCGTCATACCGAATAACGCGCAGCCGCTCGATCTCGGCCAGGAGCTTGTCCCGGTCAGGTACTTTGAGCCGCAGCCGCTCGATCTCGGCACACGCCTCACGATAATCTCGCCGCCATTGTTCATGGGCGCGTTGCAGCCGCTCGATCTCGTCGGCGGCCTCTGCCATGAGAAACGGGCCTTCCTCAAAGTTACCGGGCTCGCGCAGCCGCTCGACAATGTCGGTCATGGGCGGCTTGCCGAATTCATAAAACTGAATCCATTGCAGGTTCGTCATCACCCGGCATCCCCGTCGACGAGTGGGTGATCTTCCCGCCGACGGGGTACGCGCCACGCTACTTTACCAACCGCAAATGCCGACCGCCCCGCGCGGCCGGTTCGATATCGGGGACCGCTGGCGTTTTTAAGGCCGCCTCGTCGACCGCCCGATAAAGCCAAAACCGCTGACCTTTAACCAGCACGCCGATCCGCCACACCACGCAAAGCCACGCGCGGGTGACGGGTTCGGCGTGTTTGCTATCCAATTGCGGTTCGAGCGAAACCGGTCGCCAAGCGAACCACAAGCGCCACTCGCCATAGCGGGCAAGCCATCGGCCGGTTAGCGTTGTCCAGATCATTTGCCGATGAAACTCTCGGCATCGGCGACGAGTTTGCGCTCGGCCTGCAACACGGTCGCCACTAGCTTGCGGTGATCCGACAGCAAGCGGTCGGCGTACTCGTTGCATGCTTGGGAAATGTATTGCCCGTGTTCGAGCGCGTGCTTGCCAAGCGCGCGGTATTGCTCGGCCAATGCCTCATTGAACGCGGTGATGCTGTCGTCGTTCGGTGCTGCATCGCGGCGCGCTGGCGGTTTACCGCCGGTAATGGCGCGCTCGATTCCTGCCAGTACTTCGTGGTCGCCTGTCTGTCCGTTGCTTGCCATTTGAATCTCCTATGTTGAATTCTGTTTTTGTAGGTATTTCCGCAATCCTTGCTCGCCTTTTTTGCGGTCGCGCGCATATTTCGCGCCTTGCTTTCTTTCGGCATCGGTCAACAGTGATTCCAATTGTACGGCGGCGAGCATCAACAGGTATTTTTCGATAGGCTGGCTGTGAAGCCAATCGGAAAACCGTTGCTTGCTTTTTTTTCGGTCGTAATCCATTGGCACAGCAAGGCGCAACATTCCCCATGTTGTCGCTATGATTTCGCGCGGATTGATCGGCTCCCAAATGTTCATTCCGGTGCCTGTGCGTCATCCATCAGTTTGCGCAATTCTTTGCCGATGGCGGCAATGCGGGCTTTCTCCGCAACGGTGCGGTGCTTGTAGAATTCCTCAAACACGGCCTCGCCGCGCATGGCGGCTTCTTTTGCCATCGCCTCTAACAGAAGGGCCGCCCCGACTTCGCGCGGCGAATCGGAAGCCGGGGCGGCATCTGTGGCGTCAGGGGGTTGAGCAACAACGCCGTCAGATTCGGTTATTTCTCCCGTATCGGGATCATGTTCGACTAGTCGAACGCCGGAAATGGTTTCGACTTCCGTTTCGCCATCAAGCCAACCTAGGCCGCAAATGCTCAACGTGGCGCGGCGCTTTGCCTTGGTGACGGCTTTCATGACGGCGTTGGCACGCGCATCGCCTTTCAGAATTGACGGAAACGGCACCGAACCGAAATCCTCGTCGAACCGTCCGTCGGGCGTGGTCGCCTTGACGTGAACCGTCAGAATGTCGTCGACGACGTGACGTGAAACGACTTCGACCCTCACATTGTTAATTTTGCGCAATTGGTCGGTACATGTCCGCGTTGCGTACAGCGTGAGTTTCCCGTTAAGCATGATATAGGCGAACGGCTGCGTGAGCGGATTGATCCCCAACGATTTGCAGACTGCGTTGTAGTAGCGCACGCGTTCGTCCGGCGATAACTTCGCTAGGTCGCCCTTGGCGATAACGGATTCCATCACGTCGCCGGTCGGCGCGGATTTTGCGGGTAGGTTCATCGGCCCATATCCTGGTGTGAGTTGTCCCATTCGACGTCGCTGATCGTGCTGCGTTGTTCTCTGCGTTCGAGCACAGCCATTCGCCGGTCGACCAATCTATTCCAGTATCGTTGATTGATGACCGGCGGCGTCAGCCATTGCGCCATCAGTTGCCGCCACAGCTCGGCGGCCTCGTCGTGCCGTTGGTGGCGCATGGCGTCGGCCCATGCGCTCATTAGGCGGCGATCAATCACAGCATGACCAACGCGATTGACGTCACGACGATAGCGCTTGCGAGCGCGGCGCAGACGATAGCGGCGGCGGCCTCGATGTATTGGACCGCCCCGGTCATCGGGGTGACTGACATTTGACCGGAGCGGTCCGCCCCCATGTCATCAGGCTCGGATAACGTGGGGGTTTTCATTGGCGGGGTCTCCCTTGGTGCAAATCAGCGGCGTTGATTTCTATTGGAGACAGTGTTATACACATCGCAATGGCTATGTCAAACACAATTAAACGGCGTCGACCGGGACCGCCCATCACAACCGGCAAAAGCCCGATTGTAGGGGTTCGTTTTCCCAAGCCGGAACTGGCGCAACTGGATCGCTTGGCCAAGGCCAAGGGCTGCACGCGCTCGACCGCCATCCGCGAACTAGTCCGCATCTACTGCCGCGAAGCCGCTGAATAACCATTAGCCGAAGGGGCTCGGCGTGACTGCGACCGGCACCCGGTACGACTCGCCCATTGTCACCGACCGCAACGCCACCAATGCCGGGCTCGCCACGATGGTGCCGCGCGCGGACTTCGACCGTTTCCAAGCCATTGCCAAGGCTCGCGGCATCACCAAGGGCGCGTTGCTGCGCGAGGTGGTGCGTGCGTTCGTCGAGCGGGAGTCGACATGAACTTCGACGGACTCGAGCGCGGGCACTATCGCGCGATCCTCGCCGATCCGCCGTGGCGGTTTCGGACGTGGGATAAATCCGAAGTACTCGCCAAAGTGAAAGGGGCCAACGTCGGAAATGGGCTTGCGGCGCATCATTACCGCACGCTGCCGGTCGATGAATTGTGTGCGCTGCCGGTCGGCGAACTGGCGGCCACTGACTGCAGTCTGTTCTTGTGGGTGACTTGGCCAAATTTGCTCGACGGCCTTGCCGTGCTCAAAGCGTGGGGCTTCACGTTCAAAACGGCGGCATTCGTTTGGGCCAAGGCGCACGCCGGGCAACTCGAACTGTTCGAACAATCAATTCCCGACCAGATGGGCCTTGGCTATTGGACGCGCGCCAATACCGAACCGTGCTTGTTGGCCACGCGCGGCAAGCCGAAGCGCATCAACGCCGACGTGCGCCAAGCCATCATCGAACCAAGGCGCGAGCACTCGCGCAAGCCCGATTGCGTTCACGGTCGCATCGAACGGCTAGTGGCAGGGCCATATCTCGAACTTTTTGCCCGTCAGCGTCGGCCCGGATGGGACGTATGGGGCAACGAGGTCGACAAGTTCAAGACGGCCGACAACTACAACGGCCCGGACGATTTTTCCAAATCCATTGATCTGGCCTACGCGACCATTCGCGAACGGCAGGCGGCAGGCGGCAAGGGATGGGAACCACCATGACCGGCGATGTAACATTGACACCGCGCGAGATAGCGATGGCGGCGCATGTTGGGGTGATGCGCAACATCACGGCGTTGAGTGCAAAGTTGATTCCTGCAAACGGGTTCAACAAGGAACACGCATGGAATGAACATATCGAGGGGGCATGCGGGGAGGTTGCATTTGCCAAGCTGGTAAATCGGTATTGGATGCCGTCGGTCAACACATTTCGTGCGGCTGATATTGGTCTCGACATTCAGGTTCGCACGCGCTCGCGCCACGACTACGAACTTATTGTTAGGCCAAGTGACAATCCAGAGCATGTATTTGTGCTGGTCACCGGTCGTTCTCCGAATTTCAGGATTCGCGGGTATGTGTTCGGCCGCGAGGCTCGGCGCGACGAATGGTTTCGCGACCACGGCGGTCGACCGCCAGCGTGGTTTATCCCGCATGATGAACTGCGCCCGTGGGAAGATTTGAGGATGCATTGTGAGTTGCCGCAACAGCACGACGAAATGCCGTTCCGACGCGAGCTCGAGGTCGGCGGATGAAATGGTACAAGCACGACCCGAATGCGGCGCTGGCGGGCATGATTGGCCTCACCGTCGAGGAACGTGGTGCCTACTACACGCTGATTGATCTGCTGTACGCGCGCGACGGCGAGGGGGTCAGGGACGACCTTGTGTGCAGCGCACTAGGCTGTCACGGGCGGACTTGGAACGCGCTCAAAAAGCAACTTATCCACAAGCGCAAAATATGGGTCCGGGAGGACGGATCGTTGATGGCCAAAAGGGTTGAAAACTCGCTGAAAGAGTCGCGAAACTTCATTGAAAAGCAAACGAAACGCGCGCGAAAAAGATGGCACCCTGAGGAAAATCAAGACCTTACAGATGCCATTGCCCGCAATGCCTCCACAACCACAACCACATATACTACTTCTTTCTTTCCTACTGCCGCGCGCGAGCCTGCGGCACCAAAAAAAGAGGTCATCCGAAGTAGCAAGGCAAGCGACACTCTCGCCCACATCGTGAGGGCAAAGGGATGGGTCGAAAATGACTGATCCCGACTATTTCCCCAAAAAGGCCGACCCGCTGCAAGCCGAGAACGCCAAGCGATACCCGCCACGGCACCGGGCACCGCCCATTCCGTCGGGCGAGGATTTCGCCACGCTTACCGCCAAGCACGGCCGCCCGGTCGGGGTGTTCGAACACGACCGCCAGCACGTCTACGAGGGCGGCAAATGAACCTCGTGCACTCCCTCGCCCCTTGGTTCCTGGCGCGCTATCAGCCCGGACTCGAGCGCACAGCACGCGAAAACCTCTGCCGTGTCGGCTACGAGAACTGGTATCCAACCCTCGTCGACATCCGCCCTCGACCGCTCAAGACGATCCCACCGAAAGCCCGACACCTCGCCCCGTGGTTCGTGCGCAAGGTCCGGCGACCACGCTTCCCCGGCTACATCCTCATTCGGCCGCTGCCGTGGTGCCGCTACGACGTCAACCGATTGTTCGATCTGACCGGCTGCGGCGGCATCATCGCCATCGACGGCCTACCGGTGAAAATTCAGGATTTTGACATCGAGCTTATGCGCCTTGCCGAAGCGCGCGGGCAGTTCGACACCTGGACCGGTCGAGGCTCCGGCGGCAAATACCGGGTTACCGGCACGGTCGACGACAGCCACAAGGAATGGGTCGAACAGGGCCAAAAATTTCTAAATGTTGACGAATCCCGCAAGTTTGCGCTACTGGTCGACGCATTCGGCCGGTTTGCAACCGTGATTGCCACGGTGGAGGAACCCGAAATTCAACCGGTTTCGCATCGCATCTAACGGATGCCAATGCGCAAGCTATGCCCGCCCTAGGCGGGTTTTTTGTTGTCTAAGGTTGGGAATCCGCTTTTCTCTGGACTCGCCCTCCTTGGGAGCGAATTCCTACAGGCGGCACGTCCACGTACTACTTCGGCCCGGTAGTGGCCTATCGGGCCGATTTCTCCCATCCGTGCTAGATTGCAATTGGCGGAGGATTTCAGCGGTGCTGATAACGTGGTTAGGCGAAGCCGGGTTGATCACCGTGCTTAGTTGTGAAACCGCCCTCCGCTGCTAACCCATGCCCACACGCCCCCCTGTCCACAACGCACACAATCGGCGTTTGGATTACGAGCAGCACAGGGGCAGCGCACGACAGCGTGGGTACACCAAGGCATGGGACAAGCTCGCCCTAGCGTACAGGCGGCAGCATCCCCTATGCGTAGGTTGTTTAGCAGTAGGTCGCACCACACTAGCGCAGTGCGTAGACCACGTACTACCACACCGTGGGAATCTAGCACTGATGTGGGATAACACGAATCTACAGGCGCTATGCATGTGGCACCATGATGTAGTGAAACAGATACTCGAATCACTACACGCACATGGTCGCATTGATGATGGTGAATTGAGAATGAATAGTAAAACTGCAATGCAATTGACGCGGAACAAAATACGTTGAGATTTGACGCGAAACACACCGGGGGGGATGTGTTTTTATTCAAATCGCCACGTTTGGGGGACCGGCCCTCAAGTTTCCGATCAATCCTGCACCTTCTAGGGGAATTTGGTCCTATGGGTCGCGGTCACAAGCAACACAGCGACGAGGTGAAAGCGTTGCGGGGAAATCCCGGTCAGCGGCGGTTGCAATTGCAGCAACCGGAGACTGTTGCGGTTCCGGTCGGCATTTCGCAGATATCGGTTTTGGATACTGCGCCGATTCCGGCGTTCTTGGACCGCCCGGAGGAGCAAGTAGCGTTCCGCACCATCGTCGAGGATTATTTGCAGCGTCGTGTTGCGCGTGCTGGCGATCTTGCTGCGTATGGCCGCTGGTCGGTTTATTTGCAGATGTTCATTGAGGTCAAGCGGAAGGTGATTGCCGAACAGGCGCACGTTGCTACGGAGTCAAAATCGCCGTTGATGCGGGTGATGAAAGACTTGGAGGAAATGTTGCGGGCGTTGGAGGATCGGTTAGGGCTCAATCCGATGGCGAGACAGCAGATCATCCGGCAGTTAGCGGCGGCGGCACCGACGAAATTAGCCGACGATGTGCAGCCCGCCGACACGAAACGCAAATCGAAAACGCAGAAGGCCGCCGACGCCGTTCCGGAAATGCCGCTCGCGTTCCTCGCCGCTGTGAAGTGATCGCATGGTTTCCAAGTACGTCTTTGACAAGAGCACTGCGGATAAGGCATGCGAGTTCTTTCCGCGCTTTCTGCGGTTTGTCGAGGGCGAATGGGCGGGCAAGCCGTTCGAGCTGTCGCCGTGGGAGAAAGAACACACGCGGCAGATTTTCGGCTGGAAGCGGCGCAAGGATGGTCGGCGGCGGTACCGGTTCGTGCGGGGCTGGATTCCGCGCAAAAACGCCAAGAGCACATGGGCGGCGGGCATCGGGCATCTGCTGACGCTCGGCGACGGTGAACCGGGCGCGCAAGTTTACTCGCACGCGCTCGACAAGCCGCAAGCGTCGGTCGTGTTCGACATTGCCTCGAGGATGGTGTCGCTGTCGCCGGAACTGTCGAACTTTTACGAGATCACCAAGCAGTCGTTGTTTTGCCCGGCGAACATGGGAGTCTTTCGGGCACTGTCGGGCGAGGCATACGGCAAGCACGGGCTATCGCCACACTGCAACATCGGCGACGAGGCGCACGCTTGGCGCAACGGTTTGCTGCATACGTTCTTGATTCAGGGCATGGGCGCGCGGCGGCAACCGCTCGACCTGACGATATCGACGGCGGGCGAGATCAAGACCTACGGGTTCGACCTGTACCAGACCAGCAAGGCGTTGCTGGCCAAGCCCGACCTTGATCCCGAAACGTACGTGTTCATTTACGAGGCTGACGACGAGGACGATTGGACCGACCCGGACATTTGGCGCAAGGCAAACCCGAACATTGACATATCGGTGAAGCGCGAATTCCTGGCGGCGGAATGCAAGCGCGCGCAACAGTCGGCCCGGATGGAAAACGACTTCAAGCGCTATCACCTGAACCTGTGGACGGAGCAGGCGCGGCGTTGGTTCCCGATGCATCGTTGGCGCGAGAACACCGACGCACCGGACAACGCCAATCTGTGGAAGGAATTGCCCGACAGGTTCCGGCAGACGGGTCGACCGGCATTCTGCGGGCTTGATCTTGGCAACACGGCGGACATCACGGCGGCGGTGTGGGTATTCCCGCCGGACACACCGGACGGTCGTGTTACGCTGGTGCCGCGTTTCTGGTGTCCGTCGGATGTCGTGACCGAACGCGATTCACCGCGCACGCCGTACAAGTCATGGGTCGCGAGCGGCGCGTTGCAAACGACGGTCGGTAACGTCACCGATTACGATTTCATCGAGGCTCAAGTGATCGAGGACTCGATTGCGTTTAGCTGCAAGGGTCTCGCCTACGATCCCTGGAACGCAACGCAGGTTGCGATCCATCTACAAGCGGAAGGTTTGCCTTGTGTCGAATTCCGTCAGGGCTATCGGTCGATGGCCGCACCGTCGAAAGAGATCGAACGCCTATTCATGGCTGGCGGCTTGGAGCATGGCAATCATCCGGTCATGGAGTGGATGTTTCAGAATGCAACGTACCGCAAAGACCCGGCGGGCAACATCAAGCCCGACAAGGAACGGGCGAATGAGAAAATCGACGGCGTGGTGGCGACCGTGATGGGGCTTGGGCTGATGAACGGGCTGGCGGCCGCTCCGGTGTTCGACGTGCGCGCGATGGTGGCATGAACATCAGCGCGTGATTAGCCGGGGGACAGATATCACGCGCTGACGATCTGCCGGTTTACCGCTGTGGCGGGTTGTTCGGCTGATTGGGATTCGGGTTCGGATTAGGATTGGGGTTCGGGCGCGGTTGACCTTGTCCCGGCTGTCCCGGCTCGCCTTGCTGTCCGGGTTGGTTCGGTTCGTTTCCCATCTTGGCGTTTCCTCTGGAATGCCTCCCTGCGACGACGGAACAAGTCGGCGCGGCTGAAAATGTTCCGCAACGGAGAATCATCATGGTTGATCTTACCATCGTGCCCGCGAACGTAATTTCCGCGCCCGACGCCAAGCGCGAGGACGGTACCGCTGGCGTTGCACTGACGGCCGGTCAACTGGTCTACAAGGATTCAACCACGAAAAAATGGGCGCTGTCCGATACCAACTCGGCGACGGTCGAGGCGCGACAGCCGACCGGCATTGCGCTGCACGCGGCGGCCATCAATCAACCGATCACGGTTCACAAGTCCGGTGACATCACTATCGGCGCGACCGTGGTGGGCGGAACGGATTACTACGCATCCGACACGCCGGGCGGCATTTGCCCGCGCGCCGATGTCGGTGCAACCGAAAAGGTCACGATGATCGGGCTGGCGAAATCGACGACCGTGATTGCGGTCGATTTCCAGTACAGCGGCGTGACGCTCTAACCGCCGTTGCGAATAATCTCGTCGATGAATTCCTGATCGGCGCGGTTCTGCCACTCTAAAAGATGTTTGTCCAAAATGCCGCCGAGCGGTTCCCCGTCGGGCGTCATTTTCAGATCGTCGGCGGTATCAAAAACTTTTCGCAACGCGCGCCCGTAGTCGGGGTGACGGCGGAATTGATCCAGCTTGGCAGCGGCTAGCGCGTATTTCGTTTGCGTCAGAACGTCGGCGAAATCGACCATCGACTCGAACATATCTTGCACATCGTAAGCTTTCTGACGTGTGGCCCGCGCTTCCTTTGTTTCTGTCATGGGGGAATCTCCTATGTCGCTGTCAGGGATTGTACTCGGCATCATCAACATCGCAATAGTCGTCGCGATCCTGTTGCTGGTCGGCGCGATCATCGAATGGTTTCTGTCGTGGATGCAGTTTCCCGTGCCGCTGATCGTGCGCAAGCTGTATCTCGCGGTCGTCGCGCTGATCGCGCTTTACATGCTGGTCGCGCTGTTGCTCGGCATTCCGACGCTGCGGATCGTCGCCAGTGCGTGACGACGTTAAGGTCGCGCTGGTCGTGTTCGTAATCGTGCTGGCGATTTTCGCCATCGCCGGATGGCTTGGCTACGCACACTGGTCGACGCTCGTCGACTAAATCCCCGGAGTTTCAAATGCTGACCCAAAAGGACAGCCAGCGTTCCGCGCTGGTCGTGAAATCCGTTGCACGCAAGGCCGACGGTAACGCGCTCGAATTCGTGATGTCGGATGCCACGCCGGACCGTATGGGCGACGTGATCGAACCTGCCGGATGGAATCTGGCTAACTTTCAGAAGAATCCAATTGCCCTGTTCGGGCACGACACCAAGTTCATCGTCGGCAACTGGCGCAACGTTCGCGTGGTCAAGGGCGAGCTGCGCGGTACGCTCGACCTGATGGCCCCGGTCAGCGAACGCCAACGCGAGGTCGCCGCCGCCGTCGAAGCCGGTGTCCTGCGCGCGGTGTCGGTCGGCTTCCGGGCGATGAAAGCCGAACCGGTCGACGAGGATGAACCATTCGCGGGCACGCGCTTCCTCGAGCAAGAATTGGTCGAGGTGTCCCTCGTCGCCGTCGGCGCAAATCCGAACGCGCTGCAAATCGCTAAATCCCTGAACCTATCGCCCGAAACGGTCGATCTGATTTTCGGCAAGCTCGCCGCAAAAGATCAGTCAGCCCGCGATGGCATCACCGGCAAGCTCGCCGAAAAGACGACCCCCAATCGAAAGACATCATCCATGTCGCTCTCCGAACGCGTTGTGCAGTCCGAACAAGCGGTGATTGCCGCCAAGGATGCACTCACCAACCACATGACCAAAGTTGGCGACGATAATATCAGTGAAGCCGATTTTGAAATCACGCAAGAACTCTCGCGCAAAGTAGCGGACGCCGAACGCACGCGGGACGCGCGGAAAATGGCCGAACAGCATATGGCCATCAAATCCGATATCGTCGTGGCAAAGACCAGCAACGAGTCGGACCGCCGTCCGTTCGCGGTGGCGAAAAAGAGCATCCGGCCGGGCGACTACTGGTTCCGGGCGGCGGTCTGTACGGCGCTCGCCAGAGTGCAACAGCGCAACGCCGACGAGGTCAGGCGCGAGCGCTACGGCGACGACGAGCCGACCAAGCTGATTTTTGATCTGGTCACCAAGGCGTCGACCGTTCCGGCAACCACGACGTTGACGGGATGGGCGGCCGAACTGGTAACGACGGTGAACGTCGATGTCATCGATCAGTTGATTCCGAATTCGGCCTATGCACCGCTGTCTAATTTTGGGCCAAAGTTCAGTTTTGGCCAAGCTGGAATCGTCAGCATTCCGGCGCGGTCGGCAACGCCGACGCTCGCAGGGGCGTTCGTAGCTCAGGGTGCGGCCATCCCGGTCAAGCAAGCCGCATTTACCGCAGCAACGCTAACGCCAAAGAAGATGGGCGTTATTACGGTTCTGACCCGCGACATCGCTGAGCACTCGACGCCATCGATTGAAGCCATCGTCCGGCAAGCGATGCAGGATGATACGTCGGTCGCAATTGATACCGTGCTACTCGACGCCACGGCCAAGGACACCACGAGACCTGCCGGGTTGCGCAACGGTGTTTCGGCAACGACGGCAACCGCCGGCGGCGGATTCAATGCGCTCGTTGGCGATATCAAGGCTCTGGTCGGCGTGCTGGTCGCGGCTAACAGTTTGCGGTCGCCCGTGTTCATCATGAACCCGGCGCAAGTGTTGTCCATCAGCATGACGCAGAACGCGGGCGGCGATTTTCCGTTCGCGGCCGAAGTCAACGGCGGCCGGTTGCGCGGCTATCCGATCATTCAGTCGACTTCGGTCACCGCTGGCATGGTCATCCTACTCGACGCCGCTGATTTCTTTTCGGCGACCGGCGACACGCCACGGTTCGACGTGTCCGATCAGGCGGTGATTCATATGGAAGATACGACGCCGCTTGCTATCGGCACGACCGGCTCGCCGAACGTCGTTGCCGCGCCGACGCGCTCGCTGTGGCAGACCGACTGCATCGGCATTCGCATGATCCTCGACATCAATTGGGCCATGCGCAGAACCGGTGTGTTGGCTTGGACGCAAGCGGTCACTTGGTAAACCCTAGAAAGGAAAACACATGGTTGACCCAAATCAGGCAGCAGCCGAATCGGCAGCTAAGGCGGCAGAAGCTGCCAATAAGCGGCGCAAGGATGCGGCGGAAGATTACAAAAAGGACAACGACCGCCGCGCCGAACTCAACAAGAAACAAGCCGAAGTGATGGAAAACTCGCGGCCGACGCCGACGCAGGAAGAAACTGATCTTGCCCGGCTCGGGCTGTTGCATCCCGACGACAAGAGTGCAACCGGCAATCCCGAAATGCCGCCGGTTGCTGAACAGCAAGCCGAAGTCGCCAAGGCCGAACAAGAAAAGGCCAAGCGCGATCAGGCGACAGCCGATGCCGCCAATGCCGAAGCCAAATCGGCGCGCGAGCAATCCGGCTTTGTCAAACCGCAAGCACCGCAAGCACCGCAGCAACGCCAGAAATGAACTTACTACAACGCGCGCTTGCCCTGATCCCGGCGGTTAAATCCGCCGGGAATTTCGCGCCCGGCATTCCCATGCCGCTCGGCGGTTGGTTGCCGTCTGCCGCCAATATGTGGAATTTCTGGCAGTGCGGCTACGACGTGCAGGGGCGCGGCCGTTCGGCCATCGTCGACGCATGCGTGCAAGCCTACGCACAGACCGTCGCCATGTGTCCCGGCACGCATTGGCGCGTGCTCGAGAACGGCGGGCGCGAGCGCGTCAGCACGTCGGCGCTGTCGCGCATTCTGCGCAAGCCAAACGACTATCAGACGATTTCCGATTTCATGCTGAACTTGACGACCGGGCTCGAAACCGACGGCAACGCCTATGCGCTGGCGGTGCGCAACGACCGGTTCGAAATCGAAGCGCTGCATTTGATGGCCCCGGAACGCTGCGGGCCGCGCATCGCGCCCGACGGCTCGCTGTTCTATGCGCTCGGCGGCAATGAAATCGTGGAACGGATATTCGACGACATCGGCGCGCGCGAGGCGCTGTCGGCGGTGCCTGCGCGTAACGTGCTGCACGTCAAGCTGCGCACGCGCTCGAGCAATCCGCTTAAAGGCGAATCCCCAATCATGAGCGCGGCAATGGATGACGCCGCCTCGAACGCGATGATGGCGCAGTCGCTGGCGTTCTATTTGAATTCCGCCAAGCCGTCTGGCATTCTCACGACCGACTTGCCGATGACGGCCGACCAGATCAAGGAATTCCGCGAACATTTCAACAATGTAACAAAGGGACTCGGCGCAGGCGGGGTGCCGATCTTTTCCAACGGCATGAAGTTTCAATCGGTGTCGCCGACATCGCGCGATAGCCAAGTCGTGGAAATCATGGGCTACACCGACAAGCGTATTGCGGCTGTGTTTCGCGTGCCGCAGTCGGTGCTGAACCTTGGCGATCAGGGGCCGCAGGGATCGACCGAAGCGCAAATGCAATGGTGGATCGCGACCGGGCTTGGGTTTGTGTTGAACCATATTGAGGAAGCAATCGGCCGCATGTTCGGACTCGTCGGCATGCCGACCGAATATCTCGAATTCGACACCGACGCGCTGTTGCGGTCGCAGTTCAAGGACCGCGTGGAAGCCTACGCGCGCGGCGTTCAGGGCGGCATCTTCGCGCCCAACGATGCGCGTGCTGCGTTCGAACTCGAACGCGATCCCGACGGCGACGATGTGCGCGTACAGCAGCAAGTCGTGCCGTTGAGCTACGGGGCAGAATTGCAACCGCCGACGCCGGGCGCGACGACGCCAGCATTGCCGCCGCCGCCGGACGATCAGGGAGATTCGCAGGATGACAACCAACGGGATTTCGCCCAACTCATCCGCGCGGCCATCGACCGACATTCCCGTGCAGTCGTTTCGTGAGGGGTTGGCCGATGTACTCGGCCTTGAAGTGGCGCAGGCGCGGGCGGAAGTACAGCGCGCGCTTGCCGTGGTGCTGGCCGAAACGCGGGCGACCAATGCCGAATTGCGTGGCGAGGTCGCAACACTGAAAGCGGAAATCAAGACACTGCTGGCAGGAGTCAGAAATGGCGAAAAAGGCGAAACGGGTGCGGCCGGAAAAGACGGTGCGCAAGGCGAGAAGGGTAACGACGGTCGCGACGGCGCGGACGGTGCGCCGGGAAGGTTTCCCATACCTTGTCGATGGGCAAGTGGCATCCACTACCAAAGCGCGGTCGTGACGCACGACGGCTCGACGTGGATTGCACAACGCGACACCGCGCAGGCACCGCCTCACGACGATTGGTTGCCGCTGGCGGTGCGCGGTAACGATGCGCCGGTCGGCGAGGTGCGCGGACTGTACGACCCGGCGGTGACATATCGCAAATTCGATATGGTCAGCAAAGATGGCGCTGAATTTCGCGCCAAATGCGACAACCCCGGACCGTTACCCGGTAGTGACGATTGGATGCAATCCGCCCGGCAGGGCAAACCCGGCAAGCCGGGGCCGCGTGGCGAGGCGGGCGCGGAGGGTAAGCAAGGGCCGCCGGGAAAATCCCCGCGCTGGACGGCACGCGGGTTCAAGCTCATCGACGCCACGTCCGGCGATGAAATTGATCTGCGGCCGTTGTTCGAACACTATCACGCCGATGCTAGCTAGAACGAATTACGCCGACAGGGGTTGGCGAGACAATCTGGCCGCCAGCGGCTCGAGCCTGCCCGGCCGGGTTGGCGATGTCGTCATACCGCCCGATACCACGCCGCCGACCGTCACCATCAACAAGGCGGCCGCGCAATCCGACCCGACGAGCTCGAGCCCGATCCTGTTCGACGTGGTGTTCAGCGAACCGGTCACCGGCTTCACCGCCGCCGATATCAGTTTCACCGGTTCGACTGCGGGCACGCTCGCGGCGTCCATCACCGGCACTGGCCCGACCTACACGGTTTCAGTCACCGGCATGAGCATAACCGGGAATGTCGTTGCCTCGATCCCCGCCGCTGTCGTTATCGACTTGGCGGGCAACCCGAACACCGTTGCAACCTTCACCGACAAGACCGTTGCTTGGGTTCAGCCCGTGGTCGGCACCGATGACGGCAAGATGGACTTTTCGCTGGTATCGCAAAGCGGACTATTCGTTTTGCTCGATGACTTCTGAGGGAGACAATTGAATGTCCATCACGGTCAAAGACGCCAGCGGCGTGACGCAGACGGTCGAAACGCCATCAGCGGTCGGCCAAGCTGCAATGGCCGCGTCAAAGCCTGTCGTCATCGCCTCGAATCAAAGCGCGGTGCCGGTTAGCGGCACGGTCGCCGCTTCGCAATCCGGAACTTGGAATATCGGTGCGATCACGACGCTGCCCGCCGTCGTGGTCAGCGGCACTGTGACTGCGAACGTCGGCACCGGCACGCAGCCCGTCAGCGGCACGGTTGCCGCTACGCAAAGTGGCACGTGGAACGTCGGCAGCATCACGACGCTGCCGGTGCAATTTGCAGCGGGGCCAGCGACCGCCACAACCCAACGCGTCACCATCGACACCGGCCAAGTCGGCTCGCTCGTCGCTGGCGGCGTTCCTTGTGTATCGGGCGGGTTCGAATATGAAACCGTTGCTGCCAACGTGAGCACCGCACAGATACTAGGGGCAACCGGCGCAGTCGGCGACTACCTCGAGAGTCTGCTCTGCGTTGTGGCAACCGCAACCACATCGCAAGTCTCAATCGCCGACGGCAACGGTTCGGACATCATCGTGCTGCCGAACAACGTAGGCGCGGGCGTTGGCAGCTATCCGATTCCAATTGGCCTCACGTGCGTCAATGCCACGACTCCGGGATGGAAGGTCAAGACGGGCGCGGGCGTCACGGTGCTGGCGACGGGAAACTTTACCTGATGTTCCACAATCGCCGTCGCCTCATCAGTGCAGCACAACGGCCGTTCGTTGCCGCAGGAGGCGGCGGCGCTTGGACGCCTGCCAGTGTCACTACGGACTTCTGGTTCGACGCCTCTAACGCCGCCTCGATCACCGCCTCAAGCGGCGCGGTCAGTCAGTGGAACGACCTTTCCGGCAACGGTCGCCACGCGACGCAATCCAGCGGCTCCTTCAAATTCACCGACACCGCCAGCGCCCAGAATGGCAAGCACGGCCTGCTGTCGGTCAATGCCAACGGCACCTACATGGTGACTTCGGCTTTCAGCCGCACACAGCCGTTCATGATCTTTGCAGCGGTTAAGACAAACCTCCCTACGCCCGGCTCGGGCTATCTTAATATTATGAATGGGGCCACGACTAGTTCGGGCAACAGACCTGTCGTCTACGCGGCTGGCGACGGCTCTGTGCCGGGCATTCAGGCGGGCGGTACCTACCTCGCTGCAACAAGTGGGGGACCACAACTCGGCTTGCCCTACTATTTCACTTCCGTCTTTACCGGCGGCTCCTCGATCATGCGCGAGAACGGCGTACAGATAGCGTCCGGCCCCGTTGGTGCAACGGGACTGAGTGGGCTCGTCATAGCTTCGGATAGCGGTGGCGGTGAAGCTTATGACGGCTATTTCCTTGAACTGTTCTGCATCCCTGGAACATCACCGACCGACATCACCAACGCCGAAGCCTATCTAGCAGCAAAGTGGGGCATCGGCTGGACACCTCACACTGCATCCGCCGCGTTCTGGTTCGACGCCGACAACGTCCTCACGCTTACCAAGGATGGCAGCAACTTCGTCAGCATATGGAGAGACATCTCAGGTAATAATCGCAGCGTCAGTCAAGGTGGTGCTGGCTTCCAGTTCACCTACACGACCGGCGTTCAGAACGGTAGGGCCGGATTGCTCAGTGTCGCCGCCTCTCAGCAAGTCATGAACATGGCAGGCTTTACACTGACGCAGCCCTTTATTATCGCGTGTGCAGTAAAGACGACCACAAACCCCCTCGCCAAGTCGCTACTATGGGACATGAACAACGCAGGCGTTGGCCTCGTTGCTACCTTCGGCGACGGTACTACCGACAGCGGCATCAGTTCTGCAAGCAACACCGTGAGGGGCGGAGGCACACTCGCCAATAACACTCCATACTATCTCGTCGGCGTCTACGACGGGACTTCCTCAAAGTATCGCAAGAATGGCGTGGCAATCGCGGGGCCTAGCAATATCGGATCAACCGGCCTGACTGGTGCTATGTCAATTGGCTGCTACCCCGACGCCTTCGCTGGTTATTTCCTAGAAATCTTTCTGCTCCCCGGCAGTTCCACCACCGACATCGCTAACGCCGAAACATATCTAGCAGCGAAGTGGGCGATCTGACATGCCTGGATTGAACAAGCGTTCCGTCATCAACATGAACAACATGCAGTTCAATCGGGAATATACCACCATCAACTTTCTAAAGATGGCGTACCTCTACGGGCCTTCCACAACTCCCGACTTTGCCCTGCTAGACGCTAATGGTTATGGAACCAATAATTCTATTGGAGAGCTTATTTGGGCATTCAACCTGCCATCGTCGGCCAACGCCCCCGGAGCCTACGTCTTGAAATGGACCGGCGACGGCACCGTCTGGCTAAATGATGGATACACTTGGACGGAATCAAGTATCAATGTCACACGAACCTCAAACGGCCGCTACACCGGCACTAATGGCTATATCGTAGCGACCCTGACGGGATTTCCGGGCGGGCTGTTTGACGTTCGGATACATACTTTCAACAACTCCAATCCAATCACAGACCTAAAGTTCTACATGCTGGCTGACGAAGCTGACCTACTCGCCGGAAAGATATTCCGCCGTGGTTGGAAGCAGACCCTTCTGGACTTTAACCCCGGCGTCATCCGAATGCTGAACTGGACCGGCGGCAGCTCGAACCCTCTGGTGCGATGGTCAGACCGTATCCCGCCAAACTATAACCAATACGTCAACAGCTTTAGAACGCTGCCCTACGGAGCAACTACCGGCACGCAGGACCAAGTGCTGGCAGGTGTTACCGGGACGCCAGTCGCGATGCGACAAGGCGAGATTGCGCAATTTATGATTGGCCCTAGCAGTACTTCCAACACAACAGGGTCAGTAGTCCCCTCTACCATTTCGAAGGGGACCAACGGACGTGTTACCACCTCTGCCGCTCACAATTTCACCACTGGAATGAAGATCATTCACTTCATCCAGCACGGCGCAACCGGATCAATGTGGCAGCTACACTACAAGGTCGCCACCATCACCGTGATTAACTCCACTCAATACGACCTAAATATCAATACTTCAGCGTTCGATGACTTCACTGGCGTGGGGTACAATTATGTCATGCCACACGTCACGCTTAGCGTAGGCGGACGACCGGCGTATCCCGTCTTTCTATTCCAGCCTGAGCAGCCGATGACTATTTTTGGCAACTTTTGGGCACCCGGTGGCATGGCGTGTGTGGTGTTCGATAAGTACCTAACTGGAGATATGAGTATTGGACCTGGAATGTGGAGGACGTTTCAGACAAACGTACAGCCGGGTAGCTTTGCATATTATAATCCCGGCTGTCCAATCGAGGTCTGTACGGCCCTAGTCAACGAGCTTAATGCGGAGAAGCAACTCGCGCATCCGGGTAGCGGCGCAATCAATATGTGGATTACCGTTCCCTATGCCGGTCTGCTCTCAGTAGACCCCGACTACGACGCCAACGAAAACCTCGTCGTCAAGACAATCGACCGTTGCCTTAATGGCGATGGTGGAAGCTGGGCCGGCCTTACCGCCGCCGCCGCGCTGCTCGTCGAGTACTCAAACGAAACCTGGAACGCCGTTCAAGGCTTCGATGCTGGATATTACCTAGCTCGCATCGGCCAAGCTCGCTACGGCACTTGGCCTGGAGGTACAGGTTCAGGTTCGTATGCAGACGTCCATAGCTTCGCGACCACTCGCGCTACAGCTTTCCATCAGGACATTGCCGCCGCCTATCCAACCCAACTTGCCTCTGGCCGTTTAATCCGCGTCATGGGTGCTCACGCTGGTTCTGGACCTGTGAGTGGAGGGCCTAACAATGTCCGCGTTGATGGTAATGCTAGTACACTCGGTGATGCGTGGAACACTGGCGGTACTGCACCGTATACCAAATACGAGGCTATCGCTTGGGCTCCATACTTCGACGTCGCCGGGGGCCGGTACACGACCGATCTTCCCACCTACACGGCTAATTGGCTTGCCGCCGTCGGAGCTCCAGCCAAAGAGGCAGTCTGTGCCGGTTGGGTCGCTTTTGTCGACATGCTTGGCAGTGACTACGGCAGGATATACGAGACGACGGTACAGCTTCCCCAAAGTGCTCCGTGGATGGTTGCTCGCGGCAAGAGCGTGGTGCACTACGAGGGCGGATATAACTGGCCGACCTCCACAATCAACACCGGCTTAACCACAGATCAGGCAGCGTTTCTGACCGCAGTTCTAAACTCGACGGCATGGGCCTCTTCACAGAGAACGGTTCACAACACATGGGGAGCTACAACAGGGGCCTATCACCCCGCGCTCTATTTTGAGACTACCGACAACCGTTGGGGATACAACAGACCGCACTTTGACAACTATCTTGGTGGCGTCGAGGGCGCGGCGCTCAATCAGACCTGGGCTACAATAAGTGAATACAATAACGTGCAGGACGGCCTTGTTACGCCGCCTGACCCCGGCGTCACTACCGTTCCGCTGATGCTCGCGTTGCGCCTGCGTCTGCACGCCTAAAATCAGGAATCCGACATGGCGTTGAAACTTGTGACCGCTCCGGCGGTCGAACCGATATCGCTTGCCGAAGCCAAGGCACATCTGCGCGTTGACCACGCCGACGACGACGCGACCATTGATTTTCTAATCGCGGTCGCGCGCTCGCATCTGGACGCGGTGTCGGGATGGATGGGGCGCGCGCTGATTAACCAGACGTGGGATATGGTCGTCGACGCGTTCCCGACGGTCGCCGCGAGCTGCTGGTGTGGCACCGCCACGCCGACAACGGGGGTTGCTGCAATCCGACTGCCGTGGCCGCCGCTGCAAAGCGTGACATCAGTAAAATACTACGACAGCGCGGGCGTGCAACAGACCATGCCAGCGACCGACTACGCGGTCGACACCTATAGCGAACCGGGCTGGATTATTCCGGCGACCGGCTGGCCGACGACGCAGGCAACCGCCAACGCCGTGACGATCCGGTTCGTGGCGGGCTATGGCGCGAATGCGCTAACCGTGCCCGCGCCGATTCGGCATGCGGTGCTGTTGCTGGTCGGGCACTACTACGAGAACCGCGAACAGGTGTTGATCAATCCAGTAGGCGCGGCAACCGCGCTAGAACTGCCGCTTGGCGTGACGCATCTACTCAACCCCTATCGGGAATATGCGTTGTGAGCGGAACCCGCGCGGGCGAATTGCGCGAGCGGATCGCGTTCGAGTTTCAGGAGCTGGTCGATGACGGCTACGGCAATACCGTGTCGGGCGATTGGACGACCGGGCCGACCGTAGCCGCGCGCATTCAACCGCTACGCGGCGCTGAAACCGTGCAAGCCGCGCGGCTCGCCGGAAAGCAACCGGTCGAAATCACCATACGCCGGTCGGCGGCGACCGTAGCGGTAACGACCGATTGGCGCGCGCGCGATGTCCGCACCGGCACGGTTTACAACGTGCGCTCGGTCGTGAACCCGGATGAAAAACACCGTTTTCTCGCGCTCGAATGCGAGTTGGGCGTGGCGACCTAATGGCGCAGAACCAAAGCGTCGAAAAGTTCAAGCGGCTGACGGAGGACTTAAAGCAGGAGGTTCGGGACGCCGCCATTGATGAACTGAACAAGCAGGCGAAAGACCTAGCCGACCTGATCCGGTTCGTCGCGCCGGTCGACGAGGGCGGCCTTAAGCATTCGGTCGGCGTCATCCCGTCGTCGAAAGGGCCGACGCAGGTTCGCGTGATCGCGGGCGGCAGGTTGACGGTTAGGCCAAGCGTATCGAGCAAGCCCTACGACTACGCGCGTGCCGACGAGTTCGGCACCGTGAATATGCCCGCGCATCCGTTTTTCTTTCCGACCTATCGGCTGCGCAAAAAAAAGATCATCGCCGAAATGAAAAAGCGCATCCGCGCCAACATCAAAGCCCGGTCGGCCGAATGAGCGAACCTAGCCTGGAGCTGCAAGGCGCAATTTTGACCGCGTTGAAAGCCGACGCCGGGGTCGACGCGCTGATTGCGGATCGCATTTACGACAAAGTACCGCCCGCGCCGACGTTTCCTTATGTCACCATCAGCGACGACCAAGTGGTGTCAGCGCACGCCGATTGCCTCGACAACTCGACGCAAGTGTTCTCGACGCTGCACGCGTGGTCGCGCGCCGGGGGGAAAGTGGAAGTCAAGCGCGTGTCGGGCGCGGTCGTGAAAGCGTTGAACTTTGCGCAATTGCCGCTCGGCGGCGGCTTTCGGTTGGTGCTGCTGGAACACGACAGCACGCAATTCCTCGTTGACCCGGATGGCCTCACTACACATTCGGTCATCGTGTTCCATGCGTTCGTAGATGAAACCTGAACAGAAGGGCTTCCCCAATGGCCAAGCCGATTACACTTCCATATTCAAAAATGCTGATCCTGATCGGCGACGGTGCCACGCCGACCGAAGTGTTCGAAGCACCGTGCGGGTTGACTAGCAAAGGGTTCGACCTGAACGCGGCGTCGAACGACGTGCTGGTGCCGGACTGCGACGACCCTGAAGCGCCAGCGTGGCTTGAACGCGCAACCCGGTCGCTGTCGGGACAGATCACCGGCAACGGCATCCTGGCGGTCGAGAGTTTCGACCTGTGGCGTGATTGGGCGCTGTCCGGCTTGCCTAAGAACGCGCGCGTGCAACTCGAAGGAACCGGGCTCGGTTATTACGCCGGGTCGTTCCTGCTGACAAAGTTCACGCTGTCGGCCGCGCTCGGCGACAAGGTACAAACTGACATCACGCTAGACAGCGACGGGCAGATTATCTGGACGGCAGTCCCGTGAGCGGCGACGGTTCAATCATGCTGACTTGGGCGGGCGAGGAACGCCGGTTCCGCCTTGCCATCGGGCAACTACGCGAACTGCAAGAGTCCATCAACCGCAACCGGCCGGTTCCGGTCGGGCCGTGGTCGTTGTACCAAATGATATCGCGCGGCGATGCGTGGATGGACGATCTGCGCGAGGTGATCCGGCTTGGCCTGATCGGCGGCGGCACGCCGTCGCATATGGTTCCCGGTCTCGTCAAACGCTACGTCGAGGAGCGGCCGCTGTTCGAGTCGGTGCCGACGGCGCAGGCGGTGCTCGGGTGTGCATTGTTGGGCGACGTGACCGATCAGGTAGGAAAAAAAACAGAAGTGGAGACTCCAGCGACGTCATCAAGTTTTCAATCATCTACGGAACCGGTGCAGCAATCGGATTCACTCCGCAACACGTCGACCAATGCTCACTCTGGCAATTCGCTGCATGCGTCGAGGGATACAACCGCGCCAACGGTGGCGAGTCCAATCCCGACGCAATGACGCCGGACGAATTCGATCAGTTGCTAGCTGACCGCTACGATTTCATATCAACGGTGCATTGATGGCAGATACCGCCGCGCTGGTCGTTGCGCTCTCGGCGCAATTGACCAAGTTCGAAAAGGACATGAACGACGCGGTCGGCATCGCTGCGCGTGGTGCCAAGCGTATCGAGGACACGTTTGCGCAGGCGAACCCATTCGCCGGGCTCGGTCGCGCGTTGGGCGCGTTGGGGATCGCAACCGGGGTCGAGCAAGCCGTCGAGCAAATTCAGAAGTTGATCGAGGCGACCGCCAAGCTCGGCGACCAAGCCGAAATCGTCGGGCTGACCACGCAGCAATTTCAGGCGTTGCGGTTCGCCATCGTGCAGACCGGCGGCAGCGTGCAGTCGGCCGATAGTTTCATGGACCGGTTCGCAACCAAGGTGTCAGAAGCCGGGCAAGGCTTGGGCGAGTTGGCCAAGGTGTTCCGGGTCAACAACACCGCAATCAAAGATGCGGAAGGAAACCTGCTCTCGACGCAAACGCTGCTGCTGAAATATGCCGACCTAGTCAAGAACGCCGCGACCGCGCAAGACAAGATGAATCTTGCGGTCTTGGTCGGCGGTCGGCAAGCCGGTCCGGCATTGGTGCAGACCTTGCAAGAGGGTTCGGAGGGATTGCGCAAGTCGGCGCTGGAAGCGGAAAAGCTCGGCGTCGTGCTCGACGATAATCTGATCAAGCGCGCGCAGGAAATCAATACGCAATGGCAGACGCTGAAACTGCAATTATCGACCACGTTCGCCGAGCTGGCGGTGTCGATGGCGCAAGGATTCCGCGAAGCAATCGAGGAATCCGGCGTAAACGATTTTCTGAAAAACATCTTTGACGCCATCGGGCTTATTCCCAAGATCGGCAGCGGCAAGACGAGGGCGGATGAAATCGCGCGCGAGGGCGGCGAGCCGTTAAAGGTCACGGTTCCCGGCGCTGCCACCAAGCTGCCCGACGTGGGGGCCGACGAATTCGCCAAGTTGCTCGAGCAGCAACGCCGCCGCCGGGAGCTGCTCGACGCCGAAGCCAAAACCATCGGCTTGACGGCGGGCGAAACCGAAAAGCTGAAAACGCAAATCCTGTTAGAGAGTCAGGCGCGCCAGCAAAACATTCCGCTGACCGATGCGCGCAAAACCGCGATCACCGCTGAGGCGGCGGCGATGGGCCAAGCGGCCAAGCAACTATTTGAATTCCGGCAACGCTGGCAGGGGCTCAACGACACCGCGCAATTCGCGGGCAATCAATTGATTGACGTGATCGAAAAGGCCACGGAAAAAAGTCAGACCTTCGGGCAGATCATGCAGGGCGTGCTGCGCACGATCACGCGCGAACTGTTGCAAGCGGCCATCACCGGGCAAGGCGCGTTCGCAAAAATCCTTGGCACGGCAAGCGATATTCCCGGCGGCACGGGCGGCCTCGCTGGCGCGATCCTGTCGGCCGTTCCGAAATTCGCGGGCGGCGGTGTGTCGTCCGGCGGGCTGGCGATGGTCGGCGAACGCGGGCCGGAACTGGTTAACCTGTCGCCGGGCGCGCGCGTGATGCCTGCCGATGCCACGCGGCGGCAAGGCGGTGGCGTCACCTTGGCGATCACCAACAACGTCGACGCAACCGGGGCCGATGCCGCCGCCATTGCGCGGCTCGAGCGCGGGTTGGCCGCAAGCAATCGCTCGATTGAAAAGCGCGCGGTCGCCGCCGTTGCCTCGCATGGAATGAGGTTTGGATAATGTCCAAGAGCAACACCTTCGAAAACGATCTTCTGAAATTGATTTTCAACGGCACGCCGATTGCCAACCTTGCCGACAACGCGGCTGGATCGCCGCTGACGAATCTGTTCGTGTCGTTGCACACCGCCGATCCCGGCGATGCCGGAAATCAAACGACGAGCGAAACGGCATACGGTTCCTATGCGCGCGTGGCGGTTCCGCGCACGTCCGGCGGATGGACAGTCGCGACGGCCGGGGCTGTGAGCCCGGTTGGCAACATCGACTTTCCAGCCTGTACGACCGGCACCGCCACCATCACGCATGCTGCCATTGGCACGGCGGTCAGCGGCACCGGAAAAATTCTCTACAGCGGCGCAGTGACGCCGTCGATTGCGGTCTCGGCCGGTGTTACGCCCCGGGTCGGCTTGGCCAGCGTGGTCACTGAGGATTAAATGGCCGCGCTTTATAATCTTGCACGAATGACGACGGCCACCACGGGCACGGGGTCGATCACGCTTGGGTCGGCGGTGTCGGGCTTTCTGACGTTCGCGCAGGCTGGCGTGCAAAGCGGCGACGTCGTTTCCTATGGCATCACCGACGGCGTCAACAGCGAAGTCGGCACCGGCACCGTCACCGGAACCACGCTGACGCGGACCGTCAGCAACTCGACCAATAGCGGCGCGGCCATCACACTTAGCGGATCGGCGCAGGTTTACGTGACTGTGCTCGCCGCCAATGTGCGCGAACGGCTGACAGCGGATCGCGCATACTTTGTCCGAACGGACGGCCTCGATACCAATCACGGTCTAGTCAACGCGGCCGGTGCCGGTGGCGCGTTCCTCACCTTGCAGAAGGCATGGAACACGATTGCCGCGCTCGATGTGGCGGGCTTCACCGTCACCGTTCAGATTGGCGACGGCACCTACACCGGCGGCGTTTTGATTACGTCGTGGTTTGCGGGCGGCGGTCTTGTTGTCTTTCAGGGCAATGCCTCGACCCCCGGTGCGGTCATGCACAGCACGACAAGCGCCAATTGTTGGGACATCAGGGCTGCGGGTGCTGGCGTGTTGCGGCTCAAAGATTTCAAATTGACGACGACCACGCTGGGCGATCACATCGTAATCACCGCGCCCTTGTCGCTGGAATATTCCGGGTTGAATTTTGGCATTGCAGCGGGAGGGCCTAGCGGTTGTCACATCCGGGCATTCCATCCCGGCACAAAGATTGTGTGCCTTGGCAGTTATACAATCAGCGGCTCGGCGTTCGCCCACTTGCTGCTGTGGTATGGGGTCTATGAAAGCGGCCTGCCCGCCACGGTCATCACGCTTTCGGGCTCTCCCACTTGGGGACTCGCATACCTGTTCATTGACAATAATGCCAAGGTGTCTCACGTCGGGCCGACGTTCTCGGGGGCTGCGACGGGAGCGCGCTACAACATCGGCGTGCTGTGCTCGGTCCGCACCAATTTCGCGGGCGACTATTTCCCCGGTAGCGTTGCGGGCGGCTCGATCTTGTCCGGCGGCGGGAGCGTTTATTTATGAGCAGCCCGTTTAATCCGGCCCTTTGGTACTGGAAAGTTTTGGACAGCAGCCCAAGCACGCAGGTGTTTTCCGGCGCGTCCGGTTCATTCGTACCACTGGCAAATACGACGTACACGACTTGGCTCGTCGCTGACGGCGGCAACGTGCCGTCAACATGCGACACGCTCGCCAATCTCTACGCAAGTTTTGACGGTTACAACGCTTCGGCGCGGCCGTTTTATCAAGAGCTGACAGTTACCGGCGACGTTACGCTGACCAATCCGCTGCCGTCGGTGCTGGTAATTAATGGGCCTGTTACACCATTCAAAGTGATTCTACCGCCAATGAACCGGCCGGGTTCGCTGGCGAAAGGCGACGGCCTGATGATCCGAAACGGGGGGCCGGGCGGTGCTGGATCATATCCGTTCAGGGTCTACTACAACGACGGCACCACGATCACATGGTTTACCCCGTCTGGCGGTTACATTGGCGGGTTTCAAGATGTCTATTTTACGTTGACGGACAACACGACCGTCAACGGCACCGTGATCGCCACAAGTTATCTTTCGATAAAAGGTGGCACGGTCGAGGACGCGATTCATGCGTTGAACGGCCTCTATGTCGAGGGGCCTAATCAGGCCGATCTAATTCTGAAAAAGGGCGCTGGCAGCAAGGCGGTCCTGTGGGGAACAACCCTCACGTCCCAAGTAAGATTTGAAATGGCCCTTGCGAGTGACGACGCGGAGAGCACGGGAAACGCGGGCAGCAATTTTTATCTGGCACGGTATGCCGACAACGGCACGACGATGCTTGATAAACCGATAGCCATCACGCGGTCGAATGGCGGCGTGATATTACGGGGCACCAACACCAACGACAGCGCGGCCGCCGGGTTCATCGGCGAATTTCTGGAACACTCGGTTCCTACCGGATCGAAAGTCTCCCTGACCACGACCATACCGGCACAGATCGCAACGCTCACTTTGACGGCGGGCGATTGGGACGTGTGGGGCGTGCTGCAATTCGATGGCGGCGGCACCACGACGATCACCTGTCTTGTAGGATCAATCCACACGACGACGGCGGCGCTCGACTTTACGCAGGGGCGCTACTTCGCAACCCCGATGTTCGGCAATGCCGGGGCTTTGGCGTTCTTGCCGACTCTCAGTCTTTCACCGTCGCGGTTCTCGGTGGCGTCGAGCACGGCAATCTATCTAAACGCCAGCGTGACGTTCGGCGTTGCCGCCTGCCAAGCCTACGGCCGCCTGATGGCGCGGCGGCGGCGTTGATATGCTCGGCGGCGAGGCACTAGGCCGACTCGCGCTCGGCGAAATCTTCGTCGGCGAGATCAATGCGACCGTCTTTGCGGGCAGCGGCACGTTTGAGGCGGTCGGCGAGGCGCTCGTTCCGACCACATTCGCGGCGGCGGGTATTGGCGCATTCGCTGCGCAACCGGCGGGCTCGTCGGCAACGCTGACGGCGGGCGGGTCGGGCGCGTTCAATCCGAGAATGGTCGGCCTGTTCACGCCGATCCCCGGACAGGAACCGCCGCTATTCGACCAACCAAGCGCGGCGGTCGCGTTCCTCGTCAAGTTTTCGTTTGCGTCGGCGGAAAAGAAAATATGGACCGGGTTCGGCAAGCTCATCACGCTCGACGGTCAGGAGTGGGACGGCCTAGGCGAGATCGTCCAACTCGACGGACTGACCAGTGCGTTCGGTCCGCAGGCACCGCCCGGCCGGATCATGGCGTCGGGGGTGTCGGCCGATCTGATCACGCTCGCGCGTAGCGAAACGTCAGAGTTCGTCAATCGGCCGCTGTCGATCTATCTGCAAGGGTTCAACGGTCGCAAGGTGTTCGGTTTGCCAGTGCCGCTCGCGCTGCGGATTATGACGAACATGGAAGTCACGCGCGACGCCGGAACGCGTACCATCGCCGTTAACCACGAGTCGCCCTACGCCGGGCGCAACCGTCCGGCAGCGGCGTGGTACACCGACCGCGACCAGCAAAAGAGATTTCCGGGGGATACGTTTTGCGATCAAACGCCGTTCCTGCTGTTCAAGCGCGAGGTGTGGCCGACGTATTAGAGCGCGACCTGTCGCGCTTTCTGTTCGGGGCGGCCTCGCGGCCGTTCGAGCTTGGCACGCATGACTGCGGGCTGTTGTTGGCGGATTGGGTAAAAGTTAGGCGCGGTGTCGATCCGGCCGAACCGGTTCGCGGCCTCTACCACGACGCTGCAACGCTCGACGCGCTGTTACCATTCGGGGGCTTGCCGCGTTTGTTCGACCGGTTGTTCCTGGCGGCCGGGCTTGTTCGCACCATCGCCCCGGTCGTCGGTGACGTTGCAATGATTACGTTTGTTGAGCAACCGCCGATAGGGGCGATTCGAACCGGGCGCGGGTTCGCGATGCTGGCCCAAGGTCAGGGAGTATGCAGCATTCCTGTGAAATGTGTTCGAACGGTTGCAGCGTGGAAAGTCTGAAATGCCCGCAGCAATCGGAACCTTGATCCTGACGGCGGTTGGTGCGGGCGGGTTCGCGACGACGGCGGTCATTGGCGAGGCGACGGTGGCGAGCATCGTTGGCACCGTCGCGCTGACCGGCGCATCTATCGGCCTGCAATTGGCGCTTGCGCCCAAGCCGCCGGAACCGGGCGAACAGAAAGGCCAACTAACCACGCGGCAACCGGTGCCCGTGCGGCGGCGCTATTACGGGCGCGTCAAGATCGGCGGCGCGCTGATGTTTTCTGAAACACTGGACAACACACGTTATCAAGTGCTCGCGCTCAATCACGGCGAGGTCGCCGACTACGAGCAACACTGGCTCAACGAGATCGTCGCGGTCGTTGTCGCCAATCAAGTCACCAATGCGTTCCTGCAATCCGGCTTTCCGTTGGTCGGCATCATTTGGGAATACGGCACCGAAAGCGATCTTGGGTTCGGCTTTCTGCAAGCGCAGTTCCCCGGCAAGTGGGATGCCGCGCACCGGGGCCTAGGGATCGCAAAGGTTCTCATCACGACCGGACAACCGGCCGACCAGGAAAACTTCACCGCCGTTTATCCTGGCGGATTGCCGCCGCCCTATCGTGCCGTGGTTGCGTCGACCAAGTGTTGGGACTTTCGCAATCCGGGGCAGGATCGCAACAACAAGTTAACGTGGCAGTTCAGCGAAAATCCGGTGCTGCAAATTCTCGACTTTCACCGCCACGCCGACGGCATGGGATTGGCACCGCAGGACGCCGTCTATTTTCCCGACAGCGCAATTCAAGAGGATTGGATACCGGCGGCGCAAGCGTGCGACGAGCTGATGACATTGCAAACCCTGGCGACCGAACCGCGTTACCGCTGCGCGGGCGGCTACGATCTGACCGACCCACCAAAGGATGTATTGGCGCGCATGTTGGCGACCTGTGACGGGCAGCTATACCAACGCCGCGACGGCTCGATTGGCATCCGGGTCGGGCGCATCGTTGCGCCGACGGTCACCATCGGCGACGAACACATTCTAAGTTACAGCGAATTCCGCGCGGGCACGCCGGACTATTTGAACATCAACGAAGTGACCGCCAAGTTTACGTCGACCAAGCACGACTACCAATCAATTGACGCCAACGCCTATCGCGACGAGGACGACATCGACGCCACCGGACAGGTAAGAACGCAATCGCTCGACCTGTCGTGGGTTCCAAGTCATGCGCAGGCGGTGCGCCTGATGAAGATCGCATTTAACCGCGCCAACCCCGCATGGTCGGGCACCATCGTGACCAATCTGTTCGGGCTGAACGCGTTCGCCGAACGCTATATTCGCGTGCAGATTTCCGAACTAACGGTCGATCACACGTTCGAGATTCTATCGTTTGAAATCGCGGCAGCGGCGGGAACCTGTACCCTCGCCATCATCGCAATGGATCAATCGGCGTTCGATTGGGCACCGGGCGAGGAAGGCGAGCAGCCCGTGGTTCCGGTGGGGTTCTAATGCTCGCATGGCCGACGTTGCTGAAACCGAATGCCGGGGGCTTTGCGCCGTTCGTGCGCAGTTTGAGCGGCGGGCAATCGTTGAGCGGAATCGAACAAGTCGTTCCGCAGTTTCACGACCGCTGGCAGGCGCGGTTCTCATTCGCGCTCAACCGCAACGACCGGGTGTTGGCGTTGCGTTCGTTGCTGGCCGCGCTACGCGGCCGCGCTAACACTGTCGCGCTGCCCGCGTTCGAGTGTGGGCGCTCGCCAGCGTTCGGCCCGGTTGCACCGGTAACGGCGTTCCAGTTCTCGCCAATCAATGCGACTGAGATCGTGGTTGCAACGGACGGCGCTGTGCCAGCGGCGGGGTATTTGTTCAGCATCGGGCCGCGCATGTATGTTTCGCAGGCGGTCGTCACGCTTTCGCCGGGCCGCTTTGCGGTCACCATCTGGCCGTGGCTGCGCGTTGCGGCACCGCCGGGCACACCGTTGAATTTCTCTGCGCCGGTTTGCGAAATGCGTTTGGCCAGCGATGCGGAAGGCGCGGACGCGCTGACATCGCTCGAGGTCGGCCGATTGGGCACGGTGTCGCTGACGTTCGACGAGGCGTTGACGCAAGCGGACATCACCGAACTGCTGTAAGGAATATCGCAATGGTTCTGCCCGTTCCGTTCGTCACCGCGCCGCATACGCTCGGCACCATCGAAATCAATCAGGACGAAACGTTCGAGCTGAACCTGACGCTATTGCAGGTCAACGACGACAACTCGCGCTCGCCTTACGATCTTTCACATGGCGGCGTCGTCACCGCGCCGCTGATCGAATTCATCATTCGCCCGCATTTCGACCATACCTCGTTGCTCAAAAAACTAACGTCACCGGCCGGTGGCATCGGCGGCGTTATCATTGATGACGCGGTGCAAGGTCGCATCGGCTTGGTGATCGACCAAGCAACGGTTGCCGCCGAGTTGCCGATCACCACGCCGGAAACATCCTACCCGCATTGGGATTACTTTTTGTCCGAAGTCATCGGCGCGCACGTCACCGAACTGATGCGCGGGCCGTTCGTCGTGTTCCCCGGTCGCCGCGCATAACGGAGCAAGCCAAATGCCTTCCGCCTTAACATCGTTGCGCGAACAGTTCACGGTCGCGCTGCAAGCGGGGCCGCGCGGGTTGCCGCCGGATCATGAATTCTCCGGGTCGAGCTTGCGCTTTCGCAATCCCGACGGGTCGTGGGGCGCGTTCGCCAATCTGCAAGGCGCGTCCGGTACAGCCGGGGCTGCAATCAATTTCCGCGACAAGGCGCAACTCGAGGGCGCGACCGTTGGCGCGTCGGTCGAGTTCGTGACGCTGTCGTGCTATGCAACGCCGGGCATCGGTGCCGCGACCTATCGCAAGGTGGGAGCGGTCGCGCCTGCCGATCCGCGCCGAATAAAATCAGCCGACAACATTTGGTTTCGCGCGGTTCCCGACAACGTGTTCGATATGACCACGCTCGGGGCCGGGCAAGGGTCGGCAACGCAGGACGACACCGCGCTGTCCGATGTCATCACCTATATCAATTCGCTTGGCGCGGTCGGCACGTCGGCGCGGTCGGTGATCTACTATCCGAATGGCGTCTACAATCACACCGACTGCACGGTTGTCGTCAGCCGATCCGACGTTGCCGTTATTGGGCAAAGTCGCAACGGCTCGTTTATCAATTACACCGGTCCGAACCCTTGGCTGAAAGTAGGTGGGGCCGCATTGGCTGCACGCGTTGACCATTTCCTGATGCGCGATCTAACCGTAAAGTTCGCAAGCGTTGCCGCCTCAACGACACTGTGCGCGGTTGAATTCACGTTCGACACAACGTTCGAGCAATTGCATTTAGAAATGTTCAACAAGGTGTTGACGCTTGGCGTCATCGGCTCGGCAGTGTCCGGTTGCTATTCGACCGTGATGCGCAATTGTTCCGGGTTCTCGGCGAACGCCGGACAACCGGCGATTACGTTTAATCACGGCGCGGGCTTCTATATGTCCAACGTCGAATGGTATGTAAACGGCGTGGTCGTGCCCGTGCATCCGGCGTCGCAAACAACCGTGGTCGGGACGGAAGTGTTTCACCAAAACGGCAGCCAATGGGATACCTGTCAGGTTGACAATTGCCTGTTTCAATTTTTTGACATCGCATTTTCGCTGACCGATGGTATTTGCATCAACTACTACATTTCGAATTCGATCATCGCCAACAATAAACGCTACGCGTTCTTCATGACGGCCGGGGTCGGCGGCGCTATCGGGTCGGTGCGCGTCGAAAATTCGTGGATCGAGTCATGGGAAAGCGACGCGGTGTTGATCAACGCAAGCGGCGGATTTCAAGACAATCATCAGTTCCGGGGCTGTTACTTTTCCAACGCCGGGCTATCGAACATCAGAATCATCGGAGTTCTGGCGACCAACATTCTGATTCAAGGAAATAGGTTAGGCACTGCGAACCGCGTTGGCAGTGCAACGGCGGCCGTGCATTGGCAATCGGGTCAAGGCGTTTCCATCCTCGACAACACCGGCAACACCGACGACGCCGGGTCGGCGGGCGTA
>Ga0207686_10000318_pt1 | contig 34744 bp, 32 predicted proteins | sample KBSM24metaG_FD_184396 | JGI IMG/M metagenome (GOLD analysis project Ga0207686, IMG submission 184396) | Miscanthus rhizosphere microbial communities from Kellogg Biological Station, Michigan, USA - KBS M2-4 metaG (SPAdes) (version 2) | ecosystem: Host-associated > Plants > Roots > Rhizosphere >...
GTTCGAGATTCGCTTCGCGGCGCGCTTCGGCGGCGAGCGCCGTGCCCTTGGCCAGCGAAAGGAACCGCAACCAAAGCGATTCCTCCGACAAAGATTCAAATAGCTTTAGCAGCGCATGGTCATCGCTCGGCTGCATCGCACGAATTCGCACGGTGGAACCATCACGCAGGACCACATCGCCGTTGCGATGAGGAAAGCCGATCGCGCATGAGTAGTTTTGATTAGTCTTATTGCTGGTGTCTGGCATCGGCCGCGACAGGATATGACTTTTATGAATGATCTCGTTAGTGATTTGCTGCATGACTCTCCTTGGTGTCAGAACCTGGAACGTTAGCGATGGGATCAATTGACTCCAAGCATCGTGCGTCGGTCCGGCCGGTATGCTTCCGGTTCTCGCACGCCAAAGGCGCAAGCAATGTGCCGTCCGGTTCATTAAGCGCGCCAGGTTTACGCGATCGATCGCTGGGAAAACTTTCTCAGAATCTGAGTGAAAGCCCGCATTTCGCAGCGCCGGCAAAAGCCGCAAATTGACGAAAGACTGTGCGTTTCTCGGGTGTGCACGTGGGAATGCCCGTTGCTCTCTCAGCCTCGGGAGGTCTGGTTCCATGCTTCGGAAAAGTGATTCAAAGATCACCCGGCGCGCATTCTGTAATCGGGCTTTGGTTTCCTCTGCGGCGCTCGCAGTGGCCGGCACGAGTGCCGCTGGCCAAAAGGACCAGCAGCAGAATCTGGCCGCTTATCCGCCTACGAAAATCCAAGGGGCCGAACGCGTGATGCCCGGCTCGTTTCTCTATTTCGATTATCCGAAAGCAAACGATCCGGCCGTGCTGGTGCGCACGATGGATGGGCAATACCTCGCCTACAGTCGCAAATGCGCCCACCTCGGGTGCTCGGTTGATTACGACACCTCCGCGCGGTGTCTGCGGTGCCCGTGTCATCGCGGCATTTACGATTCGCGCAACGGCTACGTGATGTTTGGACCACCGCCCAAGCCGCTTGATCAGATCGTGTTGCAGGTGCGTGCGGGCGGCGAAGTGTGGGCCGTGGGTAAGCGGGGTGGTGGAGACTTTAATGCGTGAGCGTGTCAGAAGCCCGCGCGTAAGCAAGGGCTCGTCTGAGGATGAAAAGCCTTGGTAGGGAAGTCGCTTAACGTCGGGCTTCTGACACGGTGCGGGAGGCACAAATATGAAACGATACATAACAGGTCTCGTCGTCGTGACGATGACAAGCTTTATCTTCGCGGTGACCGCGCAGGCGCAAAAGGCGCGGGCCGCGGCGGTGGTTGACAAGTCGGTCGCACAGCAGCCCTTGTACACGGACTTTCGCGGCGCGAAACTCGGCATGACGCCGGAAGAAGTGCGCGAGAAACTCGGCAACCCGGTTTTGAAGGACGTTGAGATGGATTACTTCGTGCTGTCGGAAACGATGACGGCTCAGGTGGTTTACGATGCGGCGCACAAAGTCAGGATGATCTCCGTCGACTATGCGAACGGCGCCGGCGCCCCGGACTATCACGCTGTTGTAGGCGAGGAGCTGGTCACGAAACCTGACGGCTCGGCCTTTGCGATGGTCAGGTATGAATCGCGCGGCTTCTGGGTTTCATATAGCCGGACCGCCGGGTCGGTTACCATCGTTACGGTCACGATTCAGAAGATCTGAATCGCACGTCAGTGCTGTGAACGGTAGCGACCGGATCAGAATGCGACGCTCGTTTGGTGCGCCCATCTTATCTCTCGGCTACCGCTCCCGGACATTGACGCACGCGTTCGGCAACAATAACGTCGTGGATTTGAAACGGAAGCCGTAGTCCGGAACCGCCAACGTCTGTCATAATCACGACAGAGCGGAAGGAACAGACTTTTATGGAAACTACCACCGTGCGTAACGGGAAACACACAGCCATCAACCTCGGTCATCTAGCTGCGAAAGCCGCCGAAGGAAAAATTCTCGCCGAAGATTTGGTGGAAGTCGGCAAGCGAAAAGCCCAGCGATTAATTCGCAAAGGCTACGAGGCCGGCGAGGATTATCTCGATGACACGACCTACTACATCAAGCATCATCCCTGGCAATCGATGGGTGTCGCGCTTGGCATCGGCCTCACGCTCGGATTCCTGAGTGGATTTTTGGGCCGCAGAAGGTAAATTGCGAACTAACGGTTCGCCATCAATTCAATAAATCGCTGGAAATGATGCGCGGCATCGTGCGGGCCGGGCGCAGCTTCAGGGTGATATTGCACCGAGAAAATCGGCAAAGTTTTGTGCCGCATGCCTTCGACGCATTGGTCATTGAGATTGATGTGCGTGACCTCCATCTCAGGCGGCAGCGTCTCGGCTTTCACGGCGAACCCGTGATTATGTGAAGTGATTTCAACGTGCCCATCGCGGAAATCTTTCACCGGTTGATTGCCGCCGCGATGACCGAACATCAACTTGAAAGTCTGACCACCAAAGGCGCGGCCGAGTAGTTGATGGCCGAAGCAAATTCCAAATGTCGGCGTGCCTGACTGGGCGAGACGCTTTACTTCCTCAACTTCCTTTGACATCGAAGCCGGATCGCCAGGGCCGTTCGAGAGAAAGACTCCGTCGGGCTTCATCGCCAACACTTCATTCGCCGGCGTCGAGGCGGGGACGACCGTAACGCGGCAGCCGGCCTGGGCCAACTCACGCAGCGAGTTTGTCTTCACCCCAAAGTCATAACAGACAACGTGAAAACGTTCCGCGCTTTGCGCCGGGAATTCGTAAGGCTGCTTCGTGGTGACCACACTGGCCAGTTCGCGGTTCTCCATCGGCGGCGACTTGCGCGCCTTTTCGATCACGCTGTCCACATTGCTGTCGACCGATGAAAGGCAGGCCCGCATCGCGCCTTTGTCACGAATGTGCCGCACCAGCGCGCGCGTGTCGATGTGATCGATGGCCACAATGTTCCAGCGTTTTAAGTAAGCATCCAACGACTCATTCGAGCGCCAATTCGACGCGACGCGACTTGCTTCGCGCACCACGAATCCTTCCACCCACGGACGCGACGATTCGGTATCTTCATCGTTGACACCATAGTTACCGATCAGCGGGTAAGTCATGCAGACGATCTGTCCGGCGTACGAAGGATCGGTCAGCACTTCCTGATAACCGCTCATTGAAGTGTTGAAGACCATCTCGCCTACGCTAGAGCCGTCGGCGCCCCATGAACGCCCGCGGAACACGCGGCCATCTTCGAGTGCAAGGATTGCGTTGTCCATCATGGTCCTACTTCTAGCTTCCCAAATTTATACTGAATCCGCTGTTGCCGCTTGATTGCGAGGGGAAGAAAGGCTTCAGCAATCCCGCCAGCGCGGCCAGGTTGCGTGTTTGAATTAACAGTTCGCCCGGGCCGGTGAATTCGGCCACGATGCCTTCGCCGCTGACCATGCTGCGAAAGAAACCGGCCGCGGCTTTGCGCAGAGTGTATTGCGTCGTTCCTTCCCACGCGACCAGGTGGCCGGTGTCGACGACATAGCGTTCGCCGGGCGCGAGTGTCTTGCGATGAATAGCACCGAATGAAGAGACGAGGAGCACTCCTTGTCCCTGGACCATCAGCACAAACAAACCTTCACCGGCGAAAAAAGTTTTCGCGCCGCCCCACTTTGTATCAACGACCAGGCCGGCGTCGCCGGCGAGATACGAACTCGACTGCACAAAGAAAGTTTGATTGTGCATTTCGATCGCGGCGATGTCACCGGGCGCGCCGGGCGCGAGCGTGACTTCTCCCGGGCCGCCGCGCGCGGTAAAAGTTGAAACGAATGCCGACTCGCCACCGGCCGCGCGTTTGAGTGCGCCGAACAGTCCGCCCTTCATCTGCGATTGCAATTCGACGTTCGCCGACATCGAGACCATCGCGCCGGCTTCGGCCATGATTGACTGTTCGGGTTGCAGTTTCAGCACTGCGAGCGAGAACGCGGGTTGATGTTCGATTTGATAACTGTAGCCGCGGCCCGTTCCCTGGCCGTCGCTGTCGATGTTGATTGAATGAGTTGGCGGGGTGGATTCGATGCGCGTGCCGCAGCGACCACAGAAGGTTCCGCCGGGAGCGATGGCGGCGCCGCAATTTGGACAATTCATTGTTACCTGATTCCTGGTTGCGAAGGGGTGAAAAGACTATTTGTCATTTGTGATTTGATATTTCTCATTTGTCATCGGAAACGACGTTCCATCTTCAAATCAACAAATGACAAATCTCAAATAACAAATGTCAGATAATCTTTTTTGGGTCGACACCCGCCCGTCAGTGCCGCCCCCCGACTGCTTCCTGACGCTTGCCCTTCAGGAATTGCTGCGCTTCGTGCAGCCAACGCTTCTCAGTTCGATACTTGTATGCGGGCGCGGTTTTCACGGCCTCGATGCACGCCTGCATCGAACTGGTGGCTTCCTGACTGTCGCCCAGACCGGCGTAGGCGCGGCCCATCAGATAGAGACCCTCGGGATCGTTATCACGGCGCGCGAGAAACCGCTCTAAGGCATCGCGCGCATCGGCGTATTGTCCGGCGGCGATGTAGGTCGAGCCGATCTCGCGCCAGATTTCATTCTGTGAGTGCGACTGGTCGCGTTGCACCACCTCCTCGAAGTGGCCGACTGCTTCAGCCAGACGTCCTTGCGCGCGCGCGATGCGGCCCAGCTGATAGTGCGCGTCCAGCTCTTCGGAATCGATTTCAATCGCCCGTTGAAACCGCTCACGCGCTTCGCTGAGTTCACCGCGCTGTTGATGAATCAATCCCAGATTGTAATGCGCCGACGAATCGCGTGGATTGATCGTGGCTGCTTCCAGATTTTGCTTGAAGGCGGCGCGCGCGCGTTGGGTGCTGACCACCTCGTTGAAATATCCGCGCAGCAACAGAAATGCAAACAGCAACAGGAAAGGCGAGCCGAGGACGTGGCCGAAGAGCCGATAAGCAATGAGCGACAACGGCAGGCTGATGATGCCCGCCAGCACGAGAATCGCAATTGACCGAAGGATGGATACTCGGAAGAGGGTCCGGACCGCCGCTACAAAACCGACAACAATCAGCGGAAGTCTAATGGTCATGAAAAGATTCTTGGAAATGTAAACCGGATCGTTCAGCTGCGCTTTCAGCAACGCCAGTTGGTCCGGTGAAAACGAAAACCTCTGGATCATCGCTCGCATCTGTTCCGAGTCCTGCGACTGAATTACAGACGCGGCGTACGCAGCCTGAATTCCACTGAAGTGCAGAAAGGCGGCCACCAGCAAGACGATCAAAAAGACGGCGCAGTAAACATAAAGACATACGGAGGACAGCGAGCCGTACTCCTGTTGCAGCACCACACCAAAGCTGCCGCGACGATCGAAAAGGTTTGCGACCAGCGTGATCACCGGCACGATTACGATGGCGATCGTCAGGATGGGCGCCACGCCATGAAACAAAACGTTGCTCACGGTCGCCGGCGACGGTTTCAAGATGGCGTGATTGCCGGCCAGGAATTCGATGAGAACTGAACAGACGATCTGAATTATGTAGGCTGACAACACCGCCGGTCCGAGCCGGCCGTGATCGCGGACTTCACGCAGGCCGCGAAACGGCGCGTAGAAAATCATCCCAATCATTCTCAGCCAGTCACTCATTGCATTACTCGGCTTATCGATCGTCGTCGTCGGACCCGTCGTCGTCGCGGCGATAGTTCGCGCCCGGCGGCACTCCGCGATTATTCGCGTCGCGCGTGATCACCTTCGCAGAACCCAGAGGCCAGTAGCGGAACAACGCCTTGCCGTAGATATATTTTTTCGGCACGAGTCCCCAGATGCGCGAGTCGCTTGAGTTGTCGCGGTTGTCGCCCATCACAAAATAGTATCCCGGTTTCACGTAAGTCGGTTGTCGCGTGTAGGGATTCATGTTCAGGTGCGGATCGAGGTAGGTCTCCTCCAGATCGCGCCCGTTTACGCGCACGTGCCCTTCATGCATCTCGACCGTGTCGCCCGGCAATCCGATTACGCGTTTGATATAACTTTTCGAAGGATCGTCCGGGAACCAGAAGACGACGATGTCGCCTCGATAAATATGCGGCGCCCACTTGTAGTCGTCATAGTAGACCAATTTGTTAACGAAGATGCGTTCGCCGTCATGCAGATAAGGCAGCATCGAAGTGCCTTCAACCTTCACCGGCTGAATGATAAAGACCATCACCAGCGCCAGCACCATCAGCGCAAAAATCAGATCACGCGCCAGCAGTCTCGATTCCTGCCACATGTGCTTGCGGGCTGCGTCCCTGGGTCGCTGCACCTCGATGTCGCGGTCATCATCAGGATGAATTGTGCCGAAAGGAGGCGGCTGGTTGAATTGCTTACCAAGCATAAGGTTCAAATAGATTGCGGGCGCTGTCCAGTGACAGCGTTGCCATCCTTCGATGTTATCGAGGTTATAGGTCGTTCGCTTTCGTTGTCAAACTTTGAGTTGCGTTCGTTTGCGGTTTCATCAGATTGCCTGAAGCGGCTTTCACTGGAGCGCAAGCGTCCTCTGCTTGCATTCTTTAAATAAAGGCAACCGCGACGGTTGCGCTCCAGTCGGATAGGTCATCGTCACATTTGGCTAAAGCTTGACACGTCCGTTTGGCGCTCACTATCATCCGGTTCAGTATTCGCCGCAACCTTTTGTAGTGTTAAGTCAATCAGGTCCCCGGAGACCGGAGGCAACGTCCGTGATTAAACTCGATATCATCAATCGTCTGGCTGAGGAAACGGGCATTCCCAAATTGAAAGCCGAGCAGGCCGTTGAAGCGCTCTTCAGTTCGATGAAGGACGCGCTGGCGCGCGGCGATCGGATCGAGTTGCGCGGTTTCGGCGTCTTCATCGTGAAGCCCCGCAAGCGTGGCGTCGGGCGCAATCCTCGCACCGGCGAGGAAGTGGCCATTCCCTCGGGCAAGACGATTCGCTTTAAGCCGGGCAAGGAACTTCACAGCCGCGGATTTGCGAGCGACGATTCGGATGGCGAAGACTGAACGTGCAAATAGATTGATCGGGCTTGCACCTACGCCGTGCGACGCTGATTGTTCATAGCGGGCACGTGGCTGCGGGATTTGTGCCGCGAGAATGAAGAGCGAGCTTTTCATTCTCGCGGCTTGTGTTTTTGGAGCGCGCCACGGACTATAAACTCCACATGCCGCCGCACGACATAAGTTGTTTATGGCTGTGCATAGAAAGGCGATGAAGCGAAAACCTGGATCGAGAATAAATCTCTCAGGTTAGGAAGGGTGGCTTGCCCCCGCTCCTAACCACTGCTTCACATTAACCGGAAAGAGGCGGGGGTAAACCCCCCTTCCCAACCTGAGAGTTTATTCAGCTACTCGATTTCAATCAGGGCTTTTTGTGCAGAGCAAAGTTGTATGGACGAAGTAACTGAACCGTTTGCGCCGGTGAGCGCTGAACCGAAACGGCGAGTCGTGAATAACCCGACCGCGCGTCAATGGCTCCTGCATGTGACGCTGTTTCTCATCACAGTTTGCACGACCACGATATTCGGAATGGTTGCGGCCGGCGTGACCTCTGCGATTGGCAGTCCGCCGCAAACCGGCTCCGGGCCCTGGTCGATTCCCGCGGCCTATCTGTCGTTGGTTATCGCAATCGTGCGCTACGGAGTTTCCCATCCGCACTATCTCGGGCAGGGGCTTTTATTTTCCGGATCATTGTTGGCGATTCTCACGGCGCACGAGTCGGGCCATTATCTTTTCTGCCGATATTACGGAGTCGACGCGACCTTGCCGTTTTTCCTTCCGCAGCCGCCGCTGCTGATCCCGGGAACCTTCGGCGCCTTCATCCGGATGAAATCGCCGGTGCCTTCGCGGCGTGCTCTGTTTGATATTGGCTTAGCCGGGCCGCTCGCAGGTTTCGCGGTGATTCTGCCCATCGCGTTTATCGGCATAAAGACTCTGCATCATGTGCAGCTCCTGGCCGGCGAAGCGAATGGCGGCGGCGGCTCGATCATTTTCAATGATCCGTTGCTGTTCCGGCTGATAGCGCGCGCCTGCAAAATCGATCTGGACAATTCCGAGGCGAATTCCTTTTATCTGGCAGCGTGGGTGGGCGCACTCGTTACGGCATTGAATCTGATGCCGGTGGGCCAGCTCGATGGCGGCCACGGAACGTTCGCGCTCTTCGGCAGCACAGGTCATCGGTGGATTGCCCGGCTCGCATTCTTTTCGATGTTGGCAGTGACCGGTCTGGGCTTCCTGTGGTATGGCACTCCCGCGATGATTCTCTACGTGGTGCTGCTGGCCGTGATGTTGCGCGTGCGCCATCCACAACCCGAACAGATGGAACCTCTCGGCGCGGGCCGCATCATCATCGCAATAGTGACGCTCATAGTTTTTGCGCTCTGCTTTCTACCTTTTCCGATAACGTTCGGCTAGATCGGAATCCACCTGAAGGAGTCGGATGAGATTCAAATTTCTGATAGTGATTTCCGTTCTGGCTTTGTCTGTCTTCGGAAACTCGATGGCGGGAAATGCAGTGCTGATGCAGCAGACTGATAACGCAGTCGAGTCCATTCGTCAGCATTACGCGAGCATCAATCAGAACGCACCGCGCTATCGTCGCGTGAAAAAGAACCTCGCGGGTTACTCTGCGGAAGGCGGTGAGATGGTCGCTTATCTTCACGGGCCTTCAGTGATGAAGATTGTGGCGACCTTCTTTGGCGAGACCGGGAGGGCCACCGAGGAATACTATTTTTGGAACGGCCAGCTAATCTTCATCTTAAGCACCGACAATCGTTACGACAAACCCTTCGGCAAGGTCGTGAGGAAGATCGAGAACCGCTTCTATTTCAAGGACGGCAAAATGATTCGCTGGCTTGATGAGAGCGGCAAAGAGGTGGCGCCTGATTCACCGGAATACGCGCCGAAGCAAGCCGATTACTCGAAGATGTCGAAGGAATTTGTCGATGGGGCGAAGTCCAGCTCCAGTACGATCGAAAGTCGGAATTGAATCGCCACCGGTCAGGTCATCGCCGGCAATAGTCCCTTAATCTCGCGCACCATTCGATTCACTTCTTCCTGATCGGCCAGGGCAATCATGAAAAATTTGTAGCCCTGGTGGAAGCAGATGACGCCGTTGGCGAAGAGCCAGACGCCATCGAGCAAGGGATTGCCGCCGAAGATCCAACTGATGGGCGCGCCGGTCAGCCCGACGGGATTCACAATCTGCGCAAACATCACTGCACCCATGGTGCAACTAAAGGCGCCCAGCAGCGGCGCGCCGACATACTTGGCCATCTTCCTTTGAAACTCGACGCGCTCGCGTTCGGCTTCGTCTAATTCGCCGGCGGCGATGCGCGCTTCCTGCTTCTTTAAATACTCGTCGAATTTTTCACTGGCCTTTTTCAATCCCCAGACGGGCAATGCTGAATGCGTCAGCCAGTGCGGATGGGTTCCCAACAACACGATGTCGAGACCGGGAAACGCAGCGCCGGCGCGAATGCCGAGCACGAGTGAAGCGGTTACCACTGCGGCTGTGCCCGGATTTTCTTTGATCCAATCTTTCGCTTTGGTGAGTCCGGCGGTGGCGGCCGCGGTCGCTCGCGTCGCCTTCACTCCTTTGCCGGCCATTTTGGCTGCCGAGCCGACGTACGTTGCCGCATCGTCGAAAGCCTTTTCGGCCTTCTTGCCGGCTGGACCAGCAGCGTCGCGAATGACCTTGCCGGCGTCAGTCGCTGCGTCGCGGATAATCTTGCCTGCTTCTTTCGCGTGACGTTTGGCTTCACCGGCGGCCTGGCGCGCGTTCTCTCTGAGTTTTGGATCGCCCGTGAACGATTCGGCTTCCTTACGCAACTGTTCGGCCCCGTCGGCGAGTGTCCTGGCGCCTTTGCGCGCCGCATCGCCCGCGACGCGCGAAGCGTCTTCGACGATTCCGCTCATCCCGAGTTTCTCGTCCAGCTCGCGGGCCTTTTGTTTCGCGGCGCGATGCAGGTCGTCAAATTTTTCTTTGTAATCGCTCATGGAACCTCCGAATCATTCTACGCCAAGTGCCGCAGCCGAGTTCGGTTTTCGTGCCGGTAAGCTCAGATGTTTATAGTGGCTGTTAGCCAAAAAGTATCGGGAAAGAGTCAAAATCGACCCTGATTCACGCTTTTGACTGAGGTGAACGGCCAGCCCCGAGCACGCACATCGCTTTACATTTTCTTTGTTCCTTCTTACTTTTTCCATATGCCGAAATGTCCAACGTGCGGCCGGCCGGCCGAACGGCAAGATAATCCATGGCGGCCGTTCTGTTCCGAGCGTTGCAAGCTGATTGATTTCGATAAATGGACCAGTGAGGAGTATCGCGTTCCGGGGCAGACAGTAAACCCGGCTGAGATGCCGGCCCCGGCTGCTGCGCGCGATGAGGACCATGAAAGCGAATAGTGCTTTGCGTAAACGCGTTGCGATTCTGATTGGACTGATGTGCCTGCTGGCCGGCGCCTGTGCGAAGCAACCGCCGGGCAACGGGACCTTCGCGGTTGCGAATAATCAAGCCGCGAAACTTTCGGATTATAAAGGCAAGGTCGTGGTGCTCGATTTTTATGCGACCTGGTGCGAACCGTGCCGCGCAGAGACCCCGCGGCTGGTCCAATTGCAAAAAGACTATGGCGCGAGCGGGTTGCAAGTCATCGGGCTGAATGTCGGCGGGGACGATGACCGCGATCAGGTGCCGGCCTTTGCCAAAGAATTCGGGATTGAATATCCGCTTGGTTTTCCGGATGACAACCTGGTGGACCAGTACCTCACTGATAATCAGAGTATTCCGCAAGCGTTCGTCTTCGATCGCAATGGTGATTTGGTAAAACGATTCATCGGCTACAGCGCGAAGTCGGACGCGGAGTTTGTGGGCGTCGTCCAGGCAGCGGTGGCAGCCGGCCCAGTCGCGCAACAAACGAAATGATTCGCGAAAAGCTAATCGACAAAGGCATCGGCGGCGAGCACAAATTTTTCTGGCGCAGCTGGTCGTCTTCGAGGACACACGTTGGTAACAGAAGCGCGGTATAGTAATTCTGCTGAACGACATCGTCTGATCTGAATCGCGCAGTTCCCGCACCTACAAATGAGAAAAGCAAAGATACTGGCGACGATTGGTCCGGCCTCGCGCGACCCGCAGGTGTTTGAAGCGATGCTGGCGGCGGGTGCGGACGGCGTGCGCATCAACATGTCGCACGGCAACTACGAAGAGAAGGCGGGCGACATTCAACGGGCGCGCGCCGCTGCGGAAAAAATGGGACGGCCCCTGGCGGTGCTCGTCGATTTGTCGGGACCGAAGATTCGCACGCGTTCTTTGAAGAATCACCAGCCGGTTGAATTGAAGGCCGGCCAGCTGTTCACCATCACGACGCACAACATCGAAGGCGACAACACTCAGGTCGCCACAAATTACGATGGCATGCCGCAGGACGTGCATCCCGGCGCGCGCATCCTGGTCGATGATGGCGCGATCGAGTTGCGGGTCGAAAGCACGACTGCGACCGATATGGTTACGCGCGTGATTAATGGAGGCATGCTCGGTGAGCGCAAAGGCATCAATCTTCCCGGCGTGAAGCTGCCGATTCCCTCGCTCACCGACAAAGACCGCGAAGATTTGAAGTGGGCCGCGCAGCAGAAGGTCGATTATTTTGCGCTGTCGTTTGTGCGCAGCGGCAAAGACTGCGAAGTGGCCAAGGAATTAATCAAACGCGCGGGCAGCTCGGCGCCGCTAATCGCCAAGATTGAAAAGGCCGAGGCCATCGATCATCTCGACGAAGTGATTGCGGCCGCCGACGGCGTGATGGTGGCGCGCGGCGACCTGGGCGTCGAGACCAGCGTCGAACAAGTGCCGGTCTATCAAAAGCGAATCATCGAGCAGGCGAACGCGGCGGGCAAGTTGGTGATTACCGCGACGCAGATGCTGCAGTCGATGGTCACGAATCCGCGGCCAACTCGCGCGGAAGCTACCGATGTGGCCAACGCCGTGTGGGACGGATCGGATTGCCTGATGTTGTCGGGTGAAACCGCGACGGGAAATTATCCGGTGGCGGCCATTGCCACGATGTCGCGCATAATTGAAACGGCCGAGACTCGCCGCGAGAAGCGTTCCATCATCAGCAAGCTCGTCGGACGCCAGAGCGGCCGCGTCAGTCGCGCTTTGTGCGAGGCCGCCGCTTTCGCCGGCGACGAAATGAATGCGCGCCTGATCGCCGTCTTCACCGAATCGGGATTGATGGCGCGGCGGCTCGCTTCCTTGCGGCCGGATCAAAGAATCATCGCACTCACTTCCTCGCGCGACGTCATCAACGAGCTGTCATTGATCTGGGGCGTTGAATCAGTAATGACGACGCCGTCGAAAAGCACGGAAGAACTTCTGAAGATTGGTGAACTGGCCTTGCTTGAGGCTGACCTCGTCGATCTGGGCGAGACGATCGTGATTATGGCCGGCCGACTGTCGGGACTTGGTTTGTCGAGTTCAGTGACGCTCTACAAGGTTGAGGGCGACATTCACGAGACGGTGTAAGCGCCCGCGTTGTCGCTGCCCGTTTCGCCGGCAGCGGGCAGGGACAAGCCCTGCCCGTCCAGTATGGCCGTCAGTTCTGTTTCTCGTTCTGTTTCTCCTTCGACTCTGCACTCTCACCCGATTTGGCGGCCGGTGGTTTGGTGGTTTGCAGACGCGTTTTCAAGTGGTCGTCCATATCGAGGCGCTGCACACCTTCCGCGTACCAATTCGGCATCGGTTTACCCATCAGGAAGTGATCGAAGAATTCTTTCATGCGCACCGTATAGTCTTTCTGGTTTGCGCGTTTCGCCAGACCATGGTTTTCGCCGAGGTATTCCAGCATCACGACCGGCTTCTGCAGACGTCGTAGAGTGTTGTAGTACTCGACGCCCTGCGTGAAGTCGACGGCGCCGTCCTTGTCGTTGTGCAGGATGACGAGCGGCGTCTTCACATTCTTCGCATTGGCCACCGGCGAGTTGCGCGTGTACGCCTCCCAGTTGTCCCACGGTCCGGTAGTGAATCGTCCCTGGCTGGCCTCGAATATCTCGCCGTTAGTCACGCCGCTATTTTTGTAAATCAAACCGTACATACTAATCAGGTCGGTGAGCGGCGCGCCGGCGATCGCGGCGGCAAAAATCTCTGTCTGCGTCACCAGGAAAGCTGTCTGATAACCACCCCATGAATGGCCGGTGATACCCACGTGCTTCGCATCAACAATGCCGGTGGCAATCGCCGCTTTCACCGCCGGCACCATGCACCAGACAGCGGACATTCCGGGATCGTTCAGCTTGTAGGCGATGTCGGGATTGAGCACCGCATAGCCATTGCTCGTGTAAACGGATGGATTGAAGCCGTTCGCCGAGGGCCGCGCGTATTGATAGGCGCTCTGCGATGTCTTCTCGTAGAAGTTGACCATCATCGGATACTGCTTGCCCTTTTCATAATTCGCGGGCAGATGCAGCGCGGCTTGCAGCTTGTCGCCTTTCGCACTGACGTAGTCGATGAGGACCGTGCCGCTGGACCACAGGAATTTTTCAGTTCCGGCTGCGAGGTTCGTCAGCCGCTTGCCGTTCGTCAATGAAGCGTCGGTCACGTAAAAGTCCGGTGGATCTTTGTAAGTCTGACGCGTGTAGAGATAGACGTCGGCCTTCCGGGCTTTGATTACCGGGCCATAGGCTGCTTCGTCCCACATCAGCCGCTTCACGCCCGGTTTGCCGGGTTCCAGCATTCCGATCCCGTCTTTCTTGGTCCACTCGCTGTAGGCCTCGAGGTAAATCGGTTTCGAAAGATCGTAGCCGCGCTGCTCGGGGTCGAGGATCTGTGGTCGCCGATAGCGAATCTGATCGGTTTTGCCGTTGACCGTGAGGTTGACTGCGGGTCCGCCGCTCACGGGAACCTGCCAGATGTCCCAGTTGTCGGACAGCAAAACGTACTTGCCGTCTTTCGACCAACCGACGAAAGGTGTGGGTGGCTTGGCGACGTTTACATCAGCCTCGGTATCGACAAACGAGGTCGGCACGGCCTTGGTCAGGTTCGTCGATTGTCCGGCGACCATGTCGTAGGCGTAGTACTGACCATCGTCGTAATAAACGAAGTGCGTGCCCGTGGGCGATGAGCCCATCGTCCAGCGCGATTTAGTCAGTGCCCGTTTGCGCTCGCCCGTTTGCAGGTTGATGACCGAGATGTCGGCAAAGGCACGACCGTCGAGGTGACTCATCATCTCGTACTGATCGTCGCTGCGGCCGATTGCATATTTCTGTTCGGCCGCGGGCGTTACCTGGCGCGTTAGGTCATCGGCGAGCCGAATGAACTTCTTTTCAGCGGGACGATAAATCGCGAGGTAGCTGTAGTTTTTGTCGGCGCCCTCCTGCACCTGCTGCTGCGATTGCAAGCGCTTGTCTTTCCAATGCCAAAGCACCAGGTCAACCTTCTCGTCGGCGGAGGTTTCGGCGCCGGGGCCGTCGCCTCTTTCGCCTTCCGGCCTCTCCTTCTTCTTTGCTTTGTTGATGCCGAAAAGCAAAGCGCTGAGGTCCTTGGTCCACGTGGCCGAACGATTGGCACTAACGGTCATGCCGATCGGAAAGTCTACGTTGTCGTTCGGATTAAAAATCGTCTTCTGTGGGCCGTTCGGACCAAAATCCTTAAAGCCGAGGACGCTGTAGAGTTTGTCCTCATAGGCTTTGTCATCGACGCCCTTGAGCGCGGTCAGGCCGTTGCCTTCTTCGGTCCACGCCAGGCGCGAGTAGACGGCCTTGCTGTCATTGTCGAGCGGACGAATGGCGCCGCTTTCCATGTCGCGAATCGCCACGCCGTTACCGGACTTGTCCTGCGCATCGATGGTCCAGGCGAGATAACGGCCTTTCTTATCGAAAGCAAAGTCGGCGACGTTGCCGATATTGATTTCCTGGCCACTCGCGAGTTCGCGCAAAATCAAATCAGATCCTTTCGGCCGATCATCTCGAGCTGGGCCACCGCCTGCGGGCGGAGCTGCGGGAGGTGCGCCAGCCGGAGTGTCGGGACCATATTTGGCCATGGCTATCCAGCCGCCGTTTTCACCCGACAGAGTAAATCGTCGCACTTTGGCAATTTCGATCTTTTCGCCGCTCGCGAGATTCAGGATGCCGACTTTGTTTTGCAACGGCTTTCGCTGTTTCTTGAGCATCGCCGCTTCGGCTCGCGAAGGAAACAGCGTGAACACCGCATACTTGCCGTCACTCGAGAACGCGACAGAGGGTCCGGTGATCGGCAGGTTAGCCAGATCGCCGGGACCGAAAATCGCCGGAGGCTGCGGTATCTCGCCTACCGAGAATTTGTATTCCTTATCGCCTTTGGTCTGGCGGATGATCACTTCGCTGTCGCCTTCGGTGGGACCAACTCGATAACCGAACCATTCTCCGTTTTCAGACAAGGCGGTGCCGCTGATGCCTTTCCAGGCCATGATGTCGGCCAATTCGATCGGACGTTGTTGGGTTTGGGCCCAGCCGTTTATGGCCGCTACCGGCAGCAACAGGAAGAGACAAAGTGACAGAAGAAGAGGGGAACGATGTGTTCTCATGGTAGTTCCTTTCATTGAGCGAGTTTCAGGGCGCGATGCACGGATCACACTTTCGGAATGCCGCCAAGATTATGACTGAATTGGAATGAAATCAAGGATTGTCGGAACCGCGAGCGGTAGCGACCGGATGATAGCGCCAGTTTGATTTGGCGCCGGCTCACCTTTGTTCGCACACGTTTTTTGATCCGGCCTCTATCACGCCGGTGCTGACACGTGCTATTGCGAACTGACCATCTGGCCGACGCTTTCCTTCTGGCGCTGCTTCTCTTTGCGCAGCTCGGCTTCAGACATCTGCGGGTCGCGCCAATTGTCGAGGATGCCGACCTGGTGCACACATTGAATGGTGCAGGTCGGCGCGCACCATTTCTCAGTTTTGTATTCGCGCTTGAAGTCTTCCCAGGTGTAATCCTCGAGCGGAATGCCGGGATAGCCGCGCTGCTGCGAACACCAGTGCACTTTGCCGTCTTCGCAAATGTAGAGATAGCGCGAGCCTGAGCGGCAACGCCATTCGTAGGGTTGGCCTTCGGCGATCGTGTCCTGAAACCAATTAAGCCGCGCGTGATCTTTATTACCGAGTTTCTTGACCGCGTGAAAAATCTCTTTCTCTTTTTGAGTGAGCGGCTTGAGCGTACCGTCGTCATCGTGGATAACGCCGACGGTCGTCGAGAATCCGAGTTCCACCGCACGCCTGGCGACGGTCAAAGCATCTTCCGGATTCTTGATGCCGCCGCCGATCACCGAATTGATGTTGATGTGAAAGTCGGCGTGCTCTGCCAGGTAGCGCAGCTTCTTATCAAGCACGCGCAGGCTCTTGCGCGAGACTTCATCGGGATTGATGTTGTCGATGCTGATTTGCAGTGCGTCGAGACCTGCGTCATTCAGGCGCTTGATGCGATCCGGCGTGAAGTAATAGCCGTTTGAGATCAGTCCGGCGATGGCTCCGTTGGACCGGATATGCCGGATGATTTGATCCAGGTCGGGATGCATCATCGGTTCGCCGCCCGAGACCGTAATGATCGCGGTCTTGAATTCGGCGAGCTTATCAAGGCGACGCTTCATCACGTCGAGCGGCACCGGCTTGGAAGTCTGGTCGTATTCGTTGCAGTAACCGCAGGCGAGATTGCAGCGGCGCATCGGGATGATGTGCGCCAGCACGACATGGTTGGTCGACAGGAGCGCCTTTGAAATGAACGCTCCCTCGCGAAGTTTTAGCCTGAAAAAAGTCGACGGTCGCACTGCGTTAGTTTTCGAAAGAATATTCTGACGTTGTCAGTAGCGCAAGTTGTCAACTTGCGTTTGGTATCAGAAGCCCGACTGTAAGGGAGAGCGCCTCTCGATATCGCATGATGCAAGCGATGAGCGGGCACCCTCCCTCATGGCCGGGTTTCTGACATAAAGAAGGGCTTCAGTTGCCCGAAGCCCTCCGCAGAAAAGCGCTATTGTCGCGACTAACCTTTGATTCGCTTAACGTTCGAATCAAGCTTCAGGTCGAAAATTCCCTTGTCGAGGTTTCCGTTTCGCGAAACGTTGCTGAGTCGCATCGTCGTCGAGTCGTCGTTCTTTTCGACCATCTTCGTTTGCACCGGCAATCCGGAGTCATCGACCCAGAGCTCGATGTATTTGTAACTGGCGGCCGTCTTAGGCACGGCTTTCACGTGGGTGGTGTGGACGCCGCCCCAGATTACTTCTTCGCGGGTGTCCTGAAAATCGCCAAAGCGCGAACGGAGCTGTGCGGCTGTCATATTCAACAGAGCCAACACGTCATTATCTTTGGCGCTGCGCACCGAACCGTTAGTGCCGATGATCGCCTGATTCAAGCGGGGGCGGTAAAGAATGTAGCCACCATTTGCGACGACCAGGATTTCCTGCTGCGGTTTATTCCAATCCAGGCGCACCAGGGACGCGGCTTTTCCGCCCGCCGGAATATAACGAATGGTCCCGTAGTATTTATCGGAATCCCCCAGCTGCGAGTTGTACTTCTCCATGCTTATGTCGGCGCTCAAGGTTCGCAGGCTTTGTTTCTGTCGTTCCATCTTCGTCAACATGGAACTAACCAGCCCGGCCTGCGCGTTGGCCTTCGGCAGAGGAATCGCGACCAGCGCCGCCAACATCAGGGCAACGAGTGTCGGGGGTACAAGTTTTTTCATCATAGCTCCTTAGTAAAACTTAAGGCCCCTGCGGGCCCCCTTATGCAAAACCGTGAGTACGCTTCGACTGATGCGTCTCACGGTAAATTAATCTGTGAATTATAAAGCATGATCAGCGTATGTCAACCTCATATGCAATGACCTTGCCGGAGTCGTCACGCTTCGGCCGCCGATCAATGACTTGTCCCGCGGGACGGTTGAGACGGCCCTTGGCGACGCGGTCTATCTCATTCGTATCCGACTGATTGCCAACGATTTCAGAGGTCCAGACAACAGTCGTCATCAGCGGCGTGTTGCTGACAAACCAACTCTTCGGTGTCAGAAAAATAAAAGCCAGGATCAACACGCACAGCACATCCCACTGCCAGGATGTCCGAGAATAGTTCCAAAAGGCGATTTTTTTGGCAGTGTCCGAGATGAATCCCATCTTGCGTTTCTCAGATAATTCAGTCACTTCGTGAGGCTAAACGATATGACCGTCACGCATTTGGATGATCCGCTGACAGGCGGCGGCTGCCTCGGGATTGTGCGTAATCATTATGATTGTCTGATTGAATCGGTCGTTCAGTTCGCGAAACATGTTCAGGACGATTTCGGAATTTTCCGAATCGAGATTGCCGGTCGGCTCGTCCGCCAGCACGATTGCGGGACGATTAACGACCGCTCGAGCCAGCGCGACGCGTTGTTGCTCGCCGCCGGAAAGCTCGAGCGGCTTGTGATGCATCTTGTCCTCGAGCCGCAACATGCGGAGTATTTCGCGGCGTCGATCCGGATCGTCTGCCCCGTTGCCCTGAATGCGTTCGGCGAGGCGCAGATTTCCTTCCGCGGTTAAGGTGGGGAAGAGATTGAAGCGTTGAAAGACGAAACCGATCTTGCGACGGCGAATGTCTGTTCGCTTGGCATCCGTCGCCGCAGTCAAGTCCTCGCCGTCGATCACAATCCGGCCCTTCGTCGGGGTCAGCAGGCCGCCGAGCAAATGCAGCATGGTCGACTTGCCGCAACCGGAGGGTCCCATGATGCCGATGAACTCGCCTTCCTGCGCCGCGAGCGAAACGCCGCGCAAGGCCGGCACGTCGACTTTGCCAACCCGGTAAGTCTTTTCGAGATTGTCAGCTTTTAGAATTGTTGCCATACATTCGGTACGCACGCCTCCGCGTGCTGCATGCCAACGGCATGCGTACCTTATTCATATGCCAGCGCATTAACTGGATCGAGGTTCGCCGCGCGCGCTGCGGGATAGAATGCGCCGAGTGCTCCTCCCAGTAAGCCAATAGCTGCCGCCGTCAGGGCCCATCGAGGACTGAACTCAAAAATCAGGCTGGTAGCTTTGTGAATTCCGAATCCGGCGCCCGCCGCCAGGGCAAAGCCTACCAACAAACCGAGAAAGCTGATCAGCAGTGCTTCACGTTCGATTTCACTGATGATGTAAAACCGCGATGCGCCCATCGCTTTCAAGATCCCGATTTCGCGAGTGCGCTCGGTGATGGTCGTATGCATCGCGAGCATGATCACGAGCGCGCTGACGATCGCGGCCAGCACGACCAGCACGCGCAGAAAAATCGTCAGGCCGGGAATTGAGTTTTCGATCGTGGCAAAGATCTCCCGGGTCAATTGAATCTTGTTTCCCGGAAATGCTTCGTCAATCCGCTTGGCCACTGCGACTTGTTCGCTCGGGTTCTTGACCTTAACGTACATGAAGGTGCACTTGCCGGGCGCCTGCAATGCATCCTGCAGAGCTGCCAACGTCATCTTCGCGCGCGCGCCGGACTCTGGCGCATAGATGCCGGCAACGCGATAAACCTTATCGCCGAAGACCTTCAAGGTGCTGCCCACCGGATGGTTCCGCGCGGCTTTGGTCTCATCGATTACGATTTCATCCGGAGACTTGGGTGCCTGACCCTTAATGATCCGGATGTTGTTCATCTTCGAGAAGCTGTCCCAATCGACGCCTTCGACCTGATCCACGCCGAACGCGCCGGCCGGATAAAAGTAGCGAATTACCGGCGTGACCGATTCGACGCCTTCGATGTTTTGCAGCAATTCGACGTATTTCGTGCTGACGTTGGCGGATGACGACGTTAGATTCAGTGAACCCGGGCGGGTGAAGATAATTTCCGCGGTGACATTCGACGAGCGCTTTTGCAAATCGTCAGACATCCCGTGAGCGAGGCCGGTGAAAAGCATCACCAGAGCCACCCCGAGCGCGACTCCTAAAACGCTGATGGCCGAACGCAACGGCCGCTGCCGAATATTCGAGACGACTAGACTGTCCAAACGGATGCCTCTTTCAAACGCGCCATCTTAATACAAGGCCGCGGGTAACGCGAAACTCGGCGGTGCGAGTGACGAGTGACAAGTACAAAGCGGGTGGCTTCAGTTATGAGGAATTTTATCGTTCACGCCGGCGTTTCACCGCGGCGTAGTGGCCTTGAGCTTCCGATTCGAAACCGTTTCAAACGGCCTCACCGATTCTTAGGCGGGACAGACTTCTTTTCGTCCAGATCGACTTCCGGAAGATTGTTTTTGTTATTCAGGATGAAGGCATCTGGCTGGTATTCGTGGTTGATCGTCAACGACTCTGGTGTCTGATACGTAATGCTGACCTTGTATTGATCATGTGGCCGGGTCAGAGAAATTTTTGCGGGCAACATAAGATTGCCTTCCGCACCAAACTTCGCCAGCGGCCCGTAAGTCACGTCATTTATCAACACGCCGTTCTCGTCGAAGCTTTGCAGCCGCGCGAACCGGATGCCACCCACGCGATCGAACCAGAAGCGCCGCGACAGTCGCGCCCCTTTGTCTGCGTTGGCGACAATCTCTTCGAGTAAATAGTAGCCGCGCACCACACGCTTACTGCTGTCGCTTCTGGTTGGGTCTTTCTCGGATTCGAAGAACTCGGTCTGGACATAGAATGTTCCCGGTGACTCGGGATTGATCGGGTTGAGCAGCAGGGCATCGGTCAAATGTTGCGGACGCAAATTTGACAGGGCGTTGACTGCCTGGGCTTCTGAGTTTTTGTCGCCCGGCTTGGCAGTGCCATCCATATCGAGCTTGGCATAGACGGCGCTGTTGGTGCCCTTTACAAACTTGCGGTATTTTTCCTCACCCTTAAGGATCGCGATCCGGAAATGTTCGCCGTCCGAAGTCATCTGCACAATATCCGAAGCCACGACGGGCGCCTGAATGTTCAAGTAAATCTTCCCTGGCCGTTGCAGTGTGATCGAACCTGGAACGTTCCGGTACTTTTCAGCTAGACCCGAACTGGCGTACGACAGATCTTCGAATTGAATATCCACCAGCCCGTGGATCGATTGCACGCCGACCAACTTATTAACCGCCTCAATTAGTTCCGGCGTCTTCGCAGTCGCCAGCGGCGTCAAAAGCTTCTCGGTTTCGACCTTCTTCTTCTTATCGATCAGACTACAGCCAGAAATTAGCAGCAGCAGGGCGATCAGAATTGTGATTTTTGAAATTTTCAATTTGCCGGCGAATCGGGGGCGAGCGGAGATGTGCATCAAGCATCAATAAGGCCGGCTCTCAGACATCTGGCCGGCTCGGGTTCACAAGAATCAGTTGGTAAGCGGAGTCAGCTTACAAAGCAGCCTTGGCGATTGTCAACGCGTTGTCGGGATTACGATTGGGTGAATTGAATGCGGCGGCCATATTAAGTCGACCGCCGCAAGGTTTAGACGCAAGGGCCTTTACGGATTGCCCGCGCTCGCGGAATTGCTGATTGCCAGGTTGAAGGTCGTGCCGCTTTCCAGGCGCAGGTTACTGCCGGTCAGGCTCAGTGTCGATCCGCCCTGTGCGGACGCGCTGGTTGACTGGTTAATCTGCAGCCCGCGCAGTGAGCCGGTAAGATTCCCGGTGGTGTTGGTGGCGGCGCCGACGGTGCTGCCGACCGCAGTCGTAGTCGTGCCCGCCACGTTTCCGACAGTTGAGGTCGTAGTGTTGACGACTCCGCCGGCGGTGTTGGCCACGCCTCCGAGCAGTCCGCCGCCGTTGCCATTTCGGGGCGGTGGAGTTGAGCTCGTGTTCGCCGACGACTGTCCCATCAAATCGCTGTCGATACTCGAATTGTTTGCTGGCGTGTGGTTGCGGGCCTGAGTGATGGACAGGATGCTGGCGGTGATCGGCATCTGCATCGAGCCGGAACGCAATTGATCGATGGCCAGACCGATATGCGACTCGCCGGCTTCTTTGGTTTGTCGCTGAACGTCAGTGACCCGACCAATCAATTGAGCGCCTTTGGGGACGACGACTTTCCCGTTTTGTTTGATTGCCTCGGTGGTTTTCAGAATCACTCGATCGCCGACCTTCGCATGACGAGCATCGAGCGCGCTCTCGAGCTGCGCGGCCATCTGCGTTTCGGCGAGCAGATCGATTTGGCGGCCTTCCTTCTGTGCTGATGCGCGACTACTCGCATCGACGTTTCCAGTTGTCTTCGTTTTTTGGGCGACGATGATTCCTGACACAGCAATCATCAACAAAACAGCGAAGCAAATCCTTTTCATGATGGTCCTCCGGATTATTGTCGTTGACGGGAGCACGACTTGGTTGATGGCCGCGATTGTACGGTCGTTGCCGCCGGCATGCGCGACGGTTCAATTACATTTTCGTTGCGAGGTCACTGCGGCTGGGAGCGCGGACCTCCACGTCCGCATTACCCCGCGAATGCGAGGCGGTCGAATTCTGATGAACTGCGGACGAGTACGTCCGCGCTCCCGGCTAATGCGATCAGCGGCAACCCGCGTGTTCGCAGCCGCAGCCGATTTCCATCACCTTCGATTTTTCGGCATTCTCGCAGTATTCGCTGCAGTACTTGCTGTCCGGTTCGGCCGGACAATCACACGCGCCGTGCGCGCATTTGTTGGTATTGGTATCAGCCATCGCCGCGACCTCCTTCGCGTTTCGTTGGGGGATGGCGTTTCGATTGAGGGGTGTGTAGTTATGCTAGGCGCGCGAGCAGGGAGTGGTCAAGTTCCCTTCTACTTAAGCAATCCTGACAACCAGTGCATGATGTTCAAGGCCATCTGTTTGTTATCGATGCCGGGCCGATTCATGCCGAAAGGCATCTTGTTTGGGCCGGCCAATTGAGCCGATAGCATTGCCGCTTCGCCGAGCACCACGACGCGGCCCTTGCCTGAACTCATGGCCAGACCTTGCGACCTTCCGGCTGCCGACATCGGATTACTGTTCACACCCGCCATTGCATCAACAGCCGAATCAGCCAGCTTCATGAAAGCGATGCTATCCGCCGGGCCCTTGAGCGACTGACCGGTGAAAGTGATGATCTTATTTATTCGTTCCGAATCATTTCGCCCACGGGTGATTGGATGATCGGCCAGCCGCCCGCTTTCGCGCGTGTAGATGATGAAACCTGGATTGTTCGACTCTTTGTCGTAATTCTGATTGTCGACCGTAAACATCTTGCTCATGTTCACGCCGAATCGGTCCGCCAGTATTTGATTAGCCGATCCCATGGGCGCGTGATCGGCAATCAGCAGAAGATTGCCGCCGCCTTTCACCCAATCGCGAATTGCGTCGCATTCCTCCGCGGTGAAGGCAGGATTGGCAGCCTCGGGCATGTTCATTCGTTCTGCGCCCAGCGCGTTGGAAATGACCAGGATGTCGAATCCCTTCAAGCCAGCAGCCGCAAACTTTTCCTTGTTGGGGGTTACGCGATAACCATCACTCGTGATCAAGTCTGCGAATGGTTTGTAGCGACCGCTCGCTGTATGAAAGTTATTGTGCGCTTCGTCGAACAGCACCTTCGGTCCGGTCTTCGCATACGCAGGATGCGCGACCTTGGCGTCGAAGTTTGGATCGGCAACCTGTTGAGAGTAAGACCGAGTCACGGTGACAACCGCAGCTATTATGATCACAGCCGCTGGCAATACGAGTTTTCTCATGATGGATAACTATTGACGGCCCCTGAAATTATACGTTCTTAGCCGTGCAACTTCGTCAGCCGCTCGGCCGCGAGCATCAGCGTCTCGTCCTTCTTGCAGAAACAGAAACGCACTTGCTGCGAGCCTTTCGCCGGATCGCTGTAGAAGCTTGACCCGGGCACACAGGCGACGCCGACTTCACGAATCAGGTGGCGAGTAAATTCAACGTCGTCCTGGAAGCCAAACTTGCTGATGTCAGTCATTACGTAGTAAGCGCCGTCCGGACGAAACGTGCCGAACCCTGCTGCTTCGAGTTGCGGCAGAATCAAGTCGCGACGTGCTTCGTAATCTCTTTGCAGTTGATCGTAGTAAGCAGGCGGCAGCGCCAGCGCGTAAGCTCCGGCGGCTTGCAGGGGCGCCGCGGCGCCGACCGTAAGGAAGTCGTGCACCTTGCGAATCGCGCTGGTGATTTCAGGTGATGCAATGCAGTAACCGACGCGCCAGCCGGTAACTGAATAAGTCTTCGACATCGAATTCACGATCACTGTGCGTTCGCGCATCCCCTCGATCTGGGCCATTGAGATGTGCGCGATCTCCGCGCCTGCACGCGGATACAGAATGTGTTCGTAAATCTCATCGGTGAAGCAGAGCGTGTCGAATTCCTGACAGAGCCCGGCGATGAATTCCATCTCGTCGCGCGTGAAGACCTTGCCGGTCGGATTGTTGGGGTTGCAGATGATGATGGCCTTGGTCTTCGCGTTGAAGGCCGCGCGCAACTCGTCGCGGTCAAAACTCCAATCAGGCGCGCGCAGCGGAACGTAGCGCGGCGTCGCATCTGAGAGGATCGCGTCCGGTGCGTAGTTCTCATAGAACGGCTCAAAGACGATCACCTCTTCGCCCGGATCGACCGTGGCCATCATGGCCGAAATCATTCCTTCGGTTGAGCCGCAGGTGACGGTGATTTCCGTTTCCGGATCGATCTCGAACCCGAGATACCACTTCGTCTTTTGCGCAATCGCATCGCGAAACGCTTTCGCGCCCCAGGTGATGGCATATTGATTCACGTCATCGGCGATCGCCTGCATCGCGACGCGCTTGATGTCCTCAGGCGCGGCAAAATCCGGAAAGCCCTGCGACAAATTGACCGCGCCGTACTTCATCGCTTCGCGCGTCATTTCGCGAATGACTGATTCGGTAAATTGGCCGGCTTTTTTAGAGACGCGAGTTCGTCTGGAAACAGGAGTGCTCATGATTGCCAGGAGCCGGTGTCAGAACCGCGAGTGGTAGCGACCGGATCAAGTGCGAACTAATTCTTGAAGAGACCTTTTGATCCGGTCGGTACCGCTCGCGGTTCTGACACGGCATTTGCGCGGTATGCTCTCACAGCGTCAATACTGTGGCAAGCACGGTTGACCCTGAGCAGCGCGGTTCGGAAGATGCCGATGTGAATCAACGCTCGTTTACGCGAACAGTCTTATTAGCATGCGCGATTGCCGCTTTGATCGGTTTGGCCTTAGCGCAGGACACCAACTTACCGAAGCGAGCTGCGCGCAGTGCGATCGAAAACCCGGCGGCGCTCGCGAATTTTTTCGCGGCGTTGTCACAAGTAAGTTCCGGCCGAAAGATTGAACCGGTACGCGTATTGCATTTTGGCGACTCGCATGTCGCCGCCGACGTCTTGACCGGCGAGATTCGACGAAATTTGCAAAATCAATTTGGCGATGGTGGCGCAGGTTATCTCGTTCCGGCAAATCCGATGTCGACGAAGCGGCGCGGCGTTTCGAGCGGCGCGACCTCCGGTTGGCAGATCGAAGGGATCGGCGGACGAATGGAGCGAGACAACATCTATGGTCTCGCCGGGATTAATCTGATCACCAACCAGCCTAACGAACGGATTTGGATCGAAACTGCGGCGAACCACTTCGAAGTCTATTTTGTGCGCGAGCCGGGCGGAGGCGCCATCGACATCACACTCGACGGCGCCACCGTGCTCGATAAACCGCTGGCGCTGAACGCGCACGGAACGGCAACCGAGTACGTCTCGTGCGACAGTCCGGCTGATGCGATTCATCGCCTGGAGATTCGGACTCTGCGGCCGGGTAAGACTCGCATCCTGGGAATTGTCGCTGAACGCCTGGCTCCCGGAGTGAGTTATGACGTCTCGGGGATCAATGGCGCGCGGATTTCTCGCCTCATGACCTGGAACGCTTCGGCGTTCGCGGCCGGGTTGGGTCAGCGCAAGCCTGATCTGATCATTCTGGCTTACGGCACCAACGAGATTGGCGATGGCGATTGGACCCCGCCATCTTATCGGCGGCTGCTGAAGAGTGTCATTCAACGCATCCGCGCGGCGGCGCCGCAGGCATCGATCTTGCTTTTTGCGCCGCCTGATCGCGGAGACCTGCCGTTGGCTGCGGCCCGCATGCCGGCGCTAATCGAAACCGAACGCGCCGTCGCCTTGGAATCGGGCGTCGCATTTTGGAGTGCCTTTGATGCGATGGGCGGATTGGGCTCGATGAACAATTGGGTCGCTCGCGGCTGGGCGCAGGGCGATCGAGTTCATCTAACGCGACCGGGGTACGACTTGATCGCCGATGCATTCTACCGGGACTTGATGCGAGCTTATCAGCAGCGGCTCACCGGCCCAACGAAATCGCCCACTGTGGATTACCACAAATAGACGGTATGGAAATCTTGCCTCAGCGCCGTTGATACGCGCGTAAACATTTAAACCAGGCCAAGGCACAATTGCGGCTGTTCGAAGTTCGAGTTCTCAGCTCGACTGAAAATCATTAGCAGAGCTGACGGGCTCGACGCCCCAGACGCGATGTTGCTAACCAGCGGCAGTTACCTAATCTTTCTCGCGCTCGTCTTCTTTATTTATTGGCCGTTGTTTTCGCGCCGGCGGCTGGCGCTGTCATTCCTGCTGATCGCGAGTTACTACTTTTACGCGCTCTGGAATCCCTGGTCGCTAATCTTCCTGTTGCTGATCTCGTTAACGGACTTCACCAATGGATTCTGCATCGGCGCGCTCGCACGGCCTGCTTACAAAAAGTTTCTGCTGCTGACCAGCGTCGTGATCGATCTCGGGTGTCTGCTGTTATTCAAGTACTTCAACTTCTTCAGCAGTTCTGCGGCCGACCTTCTCACTAAATTCGGCAAGCCCGTGTCACCGCTGGTGCTTCATCTAATCATGCCGCTCGGATTGTCGTTCATCACCTTCCGCTCGCTGAGTTACGTGATCGATGTCTATCGCGGCAATACGAAGCCCACCCGCAGCCTGCTGGAATATCTGACCTTTGTCGCATTCTTCCCGACGCTGGTCGCCGGACCGCTGGTGCGCGCCGGACAGTTGCTGCCGCAGCTTCGTTCGAGACAAAGCCTGACGAACGAAGACGGCCAGCGCGCAATTTTCTTAGTCATGATCGGAGTCATCAAGAAAATTGCGATTGCTGATTTCCTCGCGAACAATTTGGTCGATCGCGTTTTCGATCAGCCACAGCTTTACTCGTCGCTCGAAGTCCTCGTGGCGATTTACGGTTACGCGCTGCAAATCTATTGCGATTTTTCCGGCTATACGGACATCGCGATCGGCTCGGCGCTGCTCCTCGGATTCAAGCTGCCCGAGAATTTCAACGCACCGTATCGCGCGCGCAGCATCGTCGACTTCTGGCGGCGCTGGCACATCACTTTGTCCGATTGGCTGCGCGATTATCTCTTCGTCTCGTTCGGCGGCTTGCGCAAGCGTCGCTTCAATCTCTATCGAAATGTCCTGCTGACGATGCTCATTGCCGGCCTCTGGCACGGCGCGGCGTGGACGTTTGTTTTGTGGGGCGCATGGCACGGATTCGGTTTGTCGGTGAATCACTTGTGGGAGGCGCACCGGCGCAAGCGAAAGCGGAAGCCGCGTCAGGAATGGTGGACCAGAGCGATCTGCGTCGTGATCACATTTCATTTTGTAGCCGCCGGCTGGGTGCTGTTTCGCGCCGGCAGTGTCCGCGCTGTCTGGGACATCGTGGCGCGCCTGGGTGCGCTGCAATTCAGCACGGCGAATCTTTCGCGCCCGATTCTGTTGGTGCTCATCGTTGGATTTCTGACGCACTGGATATCGCAACGCACCTTCGATTCTGCGTCGACGATCTGGAATTGGTTGCCGTCCCCCGCGCAGGCAATCGTGATTGTCAGTGTGGCTTTTGGTCTTTATTACGTTTCGAGCGCCAACGCGCAATTCATCTATGGAAATTTTTGAAGGGAGAGTCAGAAACCCGACCGTAAGGGAGGGTGCCCCATGATTCCGCACGACCAAGTATGAACGCGCGCTCTGTCTCGCGGTCGACCTTCTGACATTCGTTTAAATGGCAACAACTTTCAATCGATTACAAATCATGCGAAAGCCCGGCCGCATCATCATTCTGACGGCCCTACTAACCATGCTGCCGCTCATCGTCCCCGGCGTCGCACACCTGCTCGGCGTCAAAGGAACGAGCTATCGAGAAATGTTGCCGAGTCCGCACGAGCTGATTTCCTTCAAAGGCGCTACGGCGAACGCGAGCAGCCTGCCCGGCGCATCGGTCGCAGATGGTACGCAGCCCGATCTTCCCGAACCGCCGCCGGACGCGGGCGGCATCGTCGATCCGGCGCGCACACTCGATTCCTTCTACGCGAGCCTGGCCCGCACCGACACCAAGCAGCCCGGCGCCATCACGCGCATCACTCATTACGGCGACTCGCCGATCACGAATGATGGAATTACCGCGCCCGTGCGGCGTCTGTTGCAGACCCGCTTCGGCGATGCCGGTCACGGTTTCATCCTGCTCGACCGGCCCTGGGCCTGGTACGGACACCAGAACATTTCGTTCGCACCGGGAGGCGGTTGGGCCAACGACTCGATCATGAACCCAATGGTGAAGGACGGCGCCTTCGGGTTGGGCGGGGTTGAGTTTCGCGCCAGCGGCGCGGGCAAATACACGAAGCTGGGGCCGGCGCCTGACGGTGACACCGGGAAGAATTTTACGCGCATGGATGTTTACTTCCTGCGGCAACCGAACGGTGGTCAATTTGAGGCGACGGTCAACGGCGGCGCTACGCAGAATATTTCCACCGCCGGCGAAACCGCCGAGTCAGGCTTTTTCGAAATCGATGCGCCGCAAAAAGGTGAGAACAGTTTCGAGATCAGGACAACCAGCGGTTCGGTGCGGATGTTCGGCGCGGTCCTCGAGAACGATGGTCCCGGCGTCGTCTACGACAGCCTTGGGGTCAACGGCGCGTTTGCCGGATTGCTGGCGACCGTCATGAATGAGCAGCATTGGACCACGCAATTGCAGCACCGGAATCCCAACCTCGTCATTCTCAATTACGGCACGAATGAAAGTCAGTACGCGTCCGACGATCAGATGGCCCGTTATGAGCGCGACCTGCGCGAAGTGGTGCGTCGGGTGCACGCGGCCCTGCCGAATGCGGCGGTGCTGGTGGTCTCGCCGATGGATCGCGGCACGCATCAAGGGGGCAAAGTCATCACGCTGCCGGCGATTCCGAAGATCGTTGAAATGCAACGCCGCGTCGCCGCCGAAACCAATTGCGCGTTCTTCGATCTGTTCGCCGCGATGGGCGGCGAAGGCACGATGGCTAAATGGCACGAAGGCAAGAACCATCTGGTCGGCGGCGACTTGACTCATCCCAACGGCGCCGGCGCCGAAAAAATCGGCGAGTTGATTTACCACGCGCTGATCGATGGTTACGACCGGTATCTGGTGCGTCATCCGCTGCCAAAAACGCAGACGCTGGCGCAGAAATAATTTGACCTGGAGGATCAAAACAATCATGGCTTTGCCACAATCAATCAACGACTTTTTGAGCGAGAGCGCCAACAACGCGGGCGTTCCGCCGCCGGCTAATGGTGATGACCTGTTCAAGACGGGCGTGCTCGACAGTTTCGCGCTCGTTGATTTCGTCGCCGTGCTGGAAACGGAATGTCACGTCAAGATTCCGGACAGCGACGTCGTGCCGGGAAATTTTCAGACGCTCCAGGCGATTGAGAATTACGTTCAATCGCACCAGGGCTAACTGGGATGGATGCCTTCGTCATCGGTTCGGGAACGTGCCTGCCGGACCTCGTCGTGACCAATGAAGAGCTGGCTCCGCGCCTTGGTTTGCAGCCGGAACAGATCTTCAAATCATCGGGGATTCGTAGCCGGCGATGGGTTGACGGGAAAGCGACGACCAGTTCGCTGGCAGCGGCAGCGTTACGCCGCGCACTTGATGACGCGGCGGTTTCCGCGCATGACATCGACTTTCTGATCGTCGGCACGATGACGCCGGATCGTTTCATCCCCGGCAGCGCGCCGGCGATTCAGCACGCTTTGGGTTTGCGAGAGGTTCCCGCACTCGACATTCGGGCCGCCTGCTGTAACGGCCTCTATGCGTTGCAGCTCGCGCGCGCTCTGATTCAATCGAACATCGCGAACCAGGTCGCGATTTGTCTGGCCGAAGTACAGTCGCCGTTTCTCGATCTGTCTCCTCAATCAGCGACCCTATCGATGCTTTTCGGTGACGGCGCTGCGGCGCTGATCGTGTCTGGCAGAGACCCGACCGTTAGGGAGGGTGCAATCACGTCACCATTGGAAATCGTGGATGTCATGATCGCGACGAACGGACAGTACGTTGACGACCTCGGAATACGTTGCCCGGGAACTGAGTTTGGCAATTCGCGGTCGCACGGTCCCGACGATTTTCCGTCTGATTATCTCCCGCGGATGAACGGTCAGTCAGTGATTCTGCAAGCGTCGCGACGGATGGTATCGGCGTGTCAGACCGTCCTTGAAAGAAATGAACTGAGCGCGAAGGACGTTCGTTGGCTAGTTCCTCATCAAGCCAACGCAAACCTGCTTGCTCAAGTAGCGCGTAGTTTGGGTCTTTCCCACGCTGGCGGTGAAGTGATTTCGGTGCTTGAAGAATTGGGCAATACGTCGTCGGCATCGATGGGCATCGCCTTTGATGTACTGCGTCAATCCAAACGAATTCAGCCGGGTGATTATGTGCTGCTGCCAGCGTTTGGGGCGGGCTTTACCTGGGGCGCGGCCCTCTGCCGAGCATCAGAAACCCGACCGTAAGGGAGGGTGCATCTCATTTAATTAAAGACCGGGCACCCTCCCTGACGGTCGGGTCTCTGTCACGGTTGGGATTTCAATTGCTCGACAATTGAACGCACTGCCTGGGCCATTGAACCATTCGGCGTAAGACGAAGATAGTTTTCGTAAGCTGCGATGGCTTCCGGGTTCTTACCAATCTTCTCGTAAGCCGCACCCAGCAGTTGATAAATGATCGGTTCAGTGTCGGAGAGCTGATCGACCGCGATTTTAAATTCGCGCGCTGCCAGTTCGTATTGACCTTTGTCTTCATACAAACGGCCGATGCCGACGTGGGCTTCGGGTTGGAAGCCGCGCGCTTCGCGAATTGCGCGATTGAATGCGCCGATGGCTTCGTCGGTTTGGCCCGTCTCACGATAGATGCGGCCTTCGACCGCGGATGCTTCCGGATAAATCGGGCGCGCACCGCGGGCCGCTTCGATCTCTGCGAGCGCGCCGTTCGTGTCATTCAAATCTGAGAGCACGCGCGCGAGGCCAACGTGAGCGGCTGGATACGCCGGCCGAAACTTCAGCGCCTGCCGATAAAGATCGACTGCGCTTTGGCGGCTCGAGTCGTCCTTTGCGGATTCGCGAGCGTCCTCGGCTTTTTGAAACAGCAACTCAGCTTGATCGGTCGTGCGAATCAGTCGAACCGGAATCTGGCCGCGCTGCGTCGCTGAGATCGGCTGCGAAACTTCTTTGAAGCCGGCGGCCCGAACGCGCAGGTTGTGCACGCCGGCCGACAACTTCAACGCGCTCAGCGACCCGCTGTCGTTTGTCGAGCCGCGGCGAACTTCGTCGATCCAAATGACGGCCTTCGGTTCCGTTACGATGGTAATCGTGCGCGCGCCGGCCGGCGTCGTGACGCGCTGGCTCGGGCGTTGATGCGCTGCGGCCCCGCAGGCAATTACGAGCAAACACGCAGCAGAAACAAGCAACCTCATCATATCTACGTTTACCGCGAAGACGGCGTCCGCGCAAGTTCACATCCTTTTACAAATCGCGACCCTCTTGGACGGTTGGTAGACTTGCCACGTCATATCGACGCTGCTACTCTTTGCAGTCACACCAGCCAATTCTGAAAGGAGCAACAGGATGAAGAAGCAATACGCGCTAGCCCTATTCCTCGGTGCAGTTTTGATCGTGGCCTTTGCGGCCATCGCCGGCAGTGGACGCAACGCGTCGGACCTGCCTGCGCCTCCCGCGGTCGGGACAATGATCGATGATTTCACCTTGCCCGATTTTAATGGCGCATCGCATTCCCTCGCGTCTTTGAAAGGCAAGAACGGCACCGTGATAATTTTCATCGCGACCAAGTGCCCGGTCTCCAACGCCTACAACGATCGCATGGAGAAGGTCTTCGAAGACTACCAGGCGAAGGGCATCAACGTCGTCGGCATCAATTCCAACAGCACGGAACCGGCCGCCGAAGTTAAGTCACACGCCGCCGAGAAGGGCCTGAAATTCACGATTCTCAAAGACGACGGGAACAAGATCGCCGATCGGCTGGGCGCGTTTGCCACGCCTGAAGCGTACGTGCTGGACGCCAAAGGGAAGCTCGTCTATCACGGCCGCATCGACAATTCGCGTGATCCTGCCGGCGTCGAATCCAGCGATCTGCGCGAGGCTTTGAACGCAGTGGTCGCGGGTAAGCCAGTGACGAAGACCGAAGCGAAAGCGTTCGGCTGCTCGATTAAGCGAGTCTCGTAGTGATTCAACTGAAATCCATTGTCAGGCAGCCGGCGGCATTTGCGGCCGGCTTCGCCGTCATTCTCGTTTTCGGCTTCGCAGCGCTGGCCCAGACACCCTCTGACAGCGCTGCGAAACAAGAGGACTCGGTCGCTGCGATCTTCGGCAAGCTAGCGCCGGTGAAGCCTTTGGATTGTTGGCACCCCGATCGTAATTTGACTGACAGATTGGTAACAGACAAGAGGCTGATCAAAAAGCCGTCCGCTACACCAAACTTTATGGCGCCGATCTTTCAGGCGCAGCCCGCTCTCCCAAACACTGAAGACATTCGCGTAATCGATCTCGAAGGCTTAAAGAAAGTCCTGCAACGCGATCCGAATGACAAGCGGCCGCTGCTGTTGAACTTTTGGGCGACCTGGTGCGATCCGTGCCGGGAAGAATTTCCCGATTTAGTGAAGCTTGACGCTGACTATAAAGATAAGCCCCTGAACTTCGTCGCTGTGAGCCTCGACGACATCACTGACATCAAGAGCGAAGTCCCGAAGTTCTTGAATCAGATGAAAGCGACGATGCCGGTCGTGCTCTTGAACGTCAAAGATCCCGAACCGGCGATTAAGATTGTCGATCCAACCTGGGACGGACAATTGCCGGCGACGTTTCTTTACGACAAAGACGGCAAGGTGGTCTTCAAACATTTCGGCAAGATCAAGCCCGACGAGTTGCGCGCCGCGATCGACAAAGAGATAAAGAAGTGAGCCGTAAGCAGTGAGCAGTTAGCAGTTCGTACTACCCACTGCCCACCGCACACTGCCCACTGGTTCACATGATCACCCCGGACATAATCGCCACACACAACCTTACTTCCGACGAATTCAACCGCATCAAAGAGCTGCTGGGACGCGAACCCAACCTGGTCGAGCTCGGCGTCTTCTCGGTGATGTGGTCCGAGCATTGTTCGTATAAGTCGTCGCGCGTGCATCTCAAGCGACTGCCGACTTCCGGCGAACGCGTCATCGTGCCGCCCGGAGAAAACGCCGGCGTCGTCGACGTCGGTGACGGTTGGTGCGCCGCCTTCAAGATCGAATCACACAACCATCCTTCATTCATCGAACCGTTTCAGGGCGCCGCCACCGGCGTGGGCGGAATCCTGCGCGACATCTTCACCATGGGTGCGCGGCCGGTGGCCGCCATGAACAGCTTGCGATTCGGATCGCTCGATGATCCAAAGAACGGCCGGCGCAATCGCTCGCTGCTGGCCGGAGTCGTCGCGGGTATTGCCCATTACGGAAATGCGTTTGGTGTCCCGACGGTGGGCGGCGAAGTTTCGTTCAGTGATTCATACGCGCTGAATCCGCTCGTCAACGCGTTCGCGTTGGGCCTGGTGCGTCACGATCAAATCTTCTTTGGTAAGGCGACCGGTGTCGGCAATCCGGTTTTGTACGTGGGCGCGAAGACGGGCCGCGACGGCATCCACGGCGCAACCATGGCGTCGGCCGAATTCGATGAAGAAGCGTTGGAGAAGCGCCCGACGGTCCAGGTCGGCGATCCGTTTCTCGAAAAACTTTTGCTCGAGGCTTGTCTGGAAGCGATGCGGAGCGGCGCCGTCGCCGGTATCCAGGACATGGGCGCGGCCGGCCTGACCTGCTCAACCTGCGAGATGGCCGCGCGCGCCGAGACCGGCATTGAAATCGATTTGTCGCTCGTGCCGCAACGCGAAACCGGCATGACTGCGTACGAGATGCTTTTGTCCGAATCGCAGGAGCGCATGCTGATCGTGGCCCACAAGGGACGTGAGCGTGAAGTGATCGAGATTTTCGCAAAATGGGACCTGGACGCAGTCATCATCGGCGACGTTCGCGACGATGGCCGCATGCGCGTGCGTCACGAAGGCGAAGTTGTTTGCGATGTGCCGGTGAAGGCTTTGACTGACGAGGCGCCGGTTTATCAAAGGCCGATGGAGTCAGTGGGCAGTGGGCAGTGGGCAGCGGGCAGCAGGGTGAAAGATGGCGGCAATGACGCTTCAACCAACGAAGGACCAACGGAGAACGCACCCTACAACGGAGCTCTCTTGAAAATGCTGGCTTCACCAAACCTGGCTTCCAAAGAGTGGGTTTATCGCCAATACGATCATATGGTGCGCACGAACACTGCGGTGCTGCCGGGTGCTGATGCGGCGGTCGTGCGAATTAAGGAGACGCGTCGGGCGCTGGCGGTGGCTCTCGACGGTAACGGCCGTTATTGCTCGATCAACCCGCGTGAAGGCGCGAAGCTCGTCGTGGCTGAAGCGGCACGCAATGTCGTCTGCGTCGGCGCGCAACCAATCGCGATTACCAACTGTTTGAATTTCGCATCGCCCGAGCGTCCCGACGT
>Ga0207686_10000320_pt1 | contig 34504 bp, 23 predicted proteins | sample KBSM24metaG_FD_184396 | JGI IMG/M metagenome (GOLD analysis project Ga0207686, IMG submission 184396) | Miscanthus rhizosphere microbial communities from Kellogg Biological Station, Michigan, USA - KBS M2-4 metaG (SPAdes) (version 2) | ecosystem: Host-associated > Plants > Roots > Rhizosphere >...
CCATTGTGACGCAATATGTGTGCGGCTTTTCGACTATTCATGATTTTGACCTTAGGGGAACTTCAAGATAGGCGAAAAGCCGCACACATATTGCGTCACAATGGCGTGGTTCGCAAGCGGACTCAGCGGGGTTTAGGGGATAGGGTGTAGGGTGTAGTTCGGCGCGTGAAACGTGTCGAGAGGCTTTGCCTCAAGACGCTCTCATTCAGATGTGCTTCAGCTATGCGAACTCGCGCGAGCGGGCCAAGCGCCCCTCAAAGTCGTTTCGTTTGAGAAGTTGAGTTTGTGACGCTTGGCTGAAGGCGTGTGGATGAGAACGACTGCGTGCGCGCGCGGAACACTTCTGCGCAGCTTTGCTGCAAAAGTCATTTCTCGTGGGTCGGCGAGATAGTAAGTGCCAGTACCAGGAGCGGTAGGGACCCGATCTAGACGAATGTTGCGTGATGATCCACCTCGCTACCGCTCGGGGTACTGACACGATTTAGTGCCGACAAGACTTTTGCAGCAAAACACTTCTGCGCAAAACCTGTGAGGTCGATTATTTTTTCTACACTCTACACTCTACACCCTACACCCCACACCCTGGTCTCTGATCACTCACCGGCGGTAACCGGCTCCGGCACGCGTCGGTAGCGATGGGCGATGGGCCGGCGCCGGCCAATGCCGATCGCATTGCGCGAAATGATTAGCGTGGGCGGCAGCTGCCGGCGTTTGAATTCATTGCTGGACGATTCGACGCGATTAAGAATTTCGTAAACCAGATCGGCGTTATGACCTGCGGCGATGATTTCATCCGGTGAACGCTTCTGTTCAAAATACAACCTCAGGATCGGGTCGAGTGTTTCGTACGGTGGCAGTGATTGTTGGTCCAGCTGTCCCGGTGCGAGTTCGGCCGAGGGCGGCTTGTCGATGATTGGCCACGGAATCAATTCGCGTTCGCGATTAAACAACCGGGCCATTTCATAAACTTCGGTTTTCAAAACGTCGCCAATGACAGCCAGACCGCCATTCGTGTCGCCATACAACGTGCAATAGCCGAGCGCCAGTTCTGATTTGTTCCCGGTCGAAAGCAGTAGCCGGCCTTCCGCATTCGAGATCGTCATCAGAATATTTCCGCGCAGACGTGACTGCAGATTTTCGACGGCGATTTCGATCGCACCCTTCGTTTCGATCGAAGGTTCAGGCAGGCCCAACTCTATTCGCACGACGTGAAATGCTTCGCTGATCGGTCTGACCCGGCATTCGATTCCCAGGCGACGGCTCAATTCCAATGAATCATCCACGCTGCCTCGTGACGAGTACGGCGACGGCATCGTCACAGCCAAAACGTTTTCCGGGCCGACTGCTTCCGCCGCGAGCGCGGCAACTAACGCCGAGTCAATGCCCCCCGACAGACCAAGCAGAACTTTGGTGAAGTTGTTCTTGCGCGCGTAATCGCGAATGCCGAGCACCAGCGCCGAGCGCACCGTCTCGATGTCGTCGCCCGGCAGACAGCGCGAATCAGGCACGCCACAATCAAGGTCGACGGTCTCGACAAATTCTTCGAAGGGCGGCGCTTGCAGAATGATACGGCCGGTGGCATCAGAGATGATGCTGGCGCCGTCGAAAATCACGCCGTCATTTCCACCGACAAGATTCACGAACACCATCGGCAGCCTGGCCATGCGCGCGCGATGCGAAACCATTTCGCAGCGCACCGCCATCTTGCTCCGGTTAAAGGGCGAAGCATTGATGGATACGAGTAACTGCGCGCCCATCTCGATCAATTCCTGCGCGGGATCGTTCTGGTAGAGACGCTGCTTCCAGAATGTCTTGTCGTTCCAAAAGTCTTCGCACACGGCAATGCCCAGTTTCGTCCGATCGAGATCGAAAAGCCGACGTTTCAATCCCGGTTCGAAGTACCGCGGGTCATCGAACACGTCGTACTCGGGAAGTAACGTCTTGTCGGCAAAGCCCAGCAACCGGCCGTCACGAATCACGGCTGCGGAGTTGTAGATTTTCCGGCCGGTCGGCTGGTCGGTCGGGCGAATCGTGCCGACGATTGCGGTCAAACCTCGAGTCGCGAGCAGAATTTCGTCGAGCGGCTCGAGCGATGATCGCACCACGTCCGGATCGAGAAACCAGTCAAACGACGTGTAGCCCTGAATTGTGATTTCCGGAAAGACAATCAAGTCCGAGGCGTCATGTTTTGCCTGCTCGATGGCCTTAATGATGCGGGCGACGTTCCCGTCGATGTCGCCGTTGGTGGTGTTGATTTGCCCGATGGTGACGCGCATTGATGAGATGATTTTAGCACCGTGGCGGAGCGTGCTCCATCAGCGCGGCGTGTACAGCTCGCGGTTGTAGAAGGGGGCGAAGGCCGCAATCAGCGCAGCTTCGAAGCTCATCGAACGCGTCAACAGGTCACGTGACAGCACGCCCCAAGCGCCCTGACGACTGCGCACGTCGCGCAGGCCGGCAACTTCGTCGATGACTTCGCCGAGCTCGCGCTTTCCTTTGACCACGCTTTCGACGATTGGATCGGGCACCGCAATAGATGGCGACATACCGAAGCTGCCGCGCCGGCCATCGGTCACGAACGCCCAGCCGCGCAGAAACGTGTGCCATTCGCCTTCGAGTTGAATCGAATGGAAACCGCCTTCCAGGCCGACGTATAGATCCGCATCGAGTTTCTGCTCGACCAGCATGTCGCGAACGGCGAGGGCGCGTTGGCGCGCGCCACTCATCAACTGCCAATCGTTAAGCGGCATCGCGGGCGCGTCCGTCTGAACCTTGCGCGCCACCACGTTTGCATTGGCCCATGACGGGTCGACTTCAGCAACGCGTGTGACAGCCGCGCGCACCGACATGATTTTCGCGGCCCGATCAGAACCAAGCGCGATACGTTGGACCTTCTTATAGTTGGCAGTTGACATCGTTCAGTCGCGTTGTTGTAATCGAAATCTGAATGTAGCGCAAATTCTTATTTGCGAATTCAAATACCAACAACCGCAAACCAACAGTTTGCGTTATCAAAGAAGAGCAATCATGTCTGTTTCGGAATTGATTTACGATTGGAACCAGGTCGAGCCGCAACTGCGCAAACCGGACCGCCACATCGGCTTTGACGATGAGACTTTGCGCGATGGCCTGCAATCGCCGTCCGTGTGCGAGCCGCCGGTGGAAAAAAAGATTGAGTTGCTGCACCTGATGGACACGCTCGGCATCGACACAGCCGATATTGGCTTGCCGGGCGCGGGCGGGACTCACGCTGCCGGCGTTGAGATGATGGCGCGCGAGATCGCCGACAAAAAATTAAAGATTCGGCCGAACTGCGCCGCGCGAACTCACAGGAACGACATCGTGCCCATTGCCGAGATTTCCCAACGCGCCGGCATTCCGATCGAAGCCTGCACCTTTATCGGCTCATCACCGATTCGTTTCTTCGCCGAAGAATGGACGCTCGATAAACTGCTGCAACTTACCGAGGACGCGGTCACCTTCGCGGTGAATGAAGGTCTGCCGGTGATGTTTGTGACCGAAGACACCACACGCGCCGACCCGGAAACCATTCGCGCGCTTTACACGACGGCGATTCGTTGCGGCGCTCGCGCCGTTTGTGTCTGTGACACCGTCGGTCACGCAACGCCTGACGGTGCGCGCGAAGTGGTGAAGTTTGTGCGCCGCATAATCGACGAACAGGGCGAGAAAGTCAGACTCGACTGGCACGGCCATCAGGATCGCGGCCTGGGCGTGATTAATTCGATTGCGGCAATTCAAGGCGGCGCCGATCAGGTGCACGGGTCAGCGCTCGGCATGGGCGAACGCGTCGGCAACGCGCCAATGGATCAGTTGCTGGTGAATCTCAAACTACTCGGCTGGATTGACAACGATCTAACGCGGCTGCGGGAGTATTGCGACAAGGCGGCAGACGCTTGTCGTTGGACCATCCCTTTGAATTATCCGGTCTTCGGGAAAGACGCGTTTCGCACCGCGACCGGCGTACACGCGGCGGCGGTGATCAAGAGTTATCGCAAAGGCGACCAGGAACTGGCCGATCTGGTTTACTCCGGCGTGCCGGCGGGACTGTTTGGTCTCAAGCAGGTGATCGAGGTTGGCCCGATGAGCGGCAAGTCAAATGTGATTTTCTGGCTCGAGACGCGCGGCGTCGAAGCGAGCGATGATCGCGTGAACCGGATCTATGAGCGGGCCAAGCAGTCCTCTGAAGTTCTCAGTGAGGAAGAACTGCTCGCGCTGGTGTGATGTCCGAAAATTAATTGATTGGAATGGTGAGCGTCGCCGATCCGGCTTTGCCTGGAGGAAATCTCCTCTGGCGCGCAATGCGCAACGCTGTCGGATCGCTCCCTGAGGCCTGGGTTACTCTTCCATTCTCATCATAAGTAACCGTCACGACTGCCTTCTTTGGTCCACTCGCGGCAGACTGAGTAGCCGGCGCCGTCTGGGCCGGCGTCGCCGGGGAAGTGGCATTCGCTTCAGTTGCGGCTTTCGCCTTCAGCCGCGCCTCTTCACGTGCACGCGCCTCGCGCTCGCGTCTGGCGGCATCGGCCGCGTCGGCATTTGCGGGCGCCGCGTTCGTTCCATCCGGCGACTGAGCCGGGGAAATATCATCAACTCCGGTCTGAGCGGTTTCGGCCGATGCCGGAGTTTGCGATTGCGCGGCCGGTTCGGTTAGCTGCGCCGGTTGTTCTGCCGCTTTCATCGCCTTGCCCCGCGCGCGCAAGCCCCACGGGACTGCAATGCCGGCGACAATCAACACCAGAGCGGCGAAAACCACCCCCAACTTCCACGGAGCTGAAGAGAATCTCGAAGCGTTGTGAGCCGATGAAAGAAACGCGTCGCTGACGACAGCTTCCTTCACTGGCGGAACGGACTTGATCGTCTTCTCGATCACGACGTCCGCTTTCGGCTTGGCGGGCACACCCTGCTTGACGATCGATTCAGATTTAAAGCTTGATTGAACGACAGTCGGTTGTTCGACCAGTCGCACCGGCGCGACCGGTTCATTTTCAATGACCGTTGGCGGCTCGATGGGCGCGAACGGACTTTCAGATTTCGATTGAATGACCGGTGATTGTGAAATTAGCGGCTCAGTCGCCGCCTCAGCTTCGACGGTTGCGGGAAGCGGCGCAGGCTCGAACTTGTCCCCAAAAGGATTGCGCGGCTCAATTCCTTCATCCATCCGCCGCAATCCTTCCAACACTACTGAGGTCCACGGCTGGTTGATGGTGTGATCCGGCGGTTCATACGCCGTGCTGAAATTGAACGACGCATTCGATTGCGTCAGCGCGTAGTAGACGGCCTCGATGCCCCGCAATGACCCGACGCTCGCGTGCACCACGGCCCCGGATTGGAGGTAGAAGTAAGCATGTGTGTGTGGGTACGAGACGGTCAGGCGACCAGTCTTCCGTTGGTTGCAGAAAAACTCGATCAATTCGGCGAGCGAAAGATCGGTGAGTTCACCTTTCAGGGACATGACAAATCCTCTCTTCTGCACCAATCGCGTACGCGATGGTTAGGGAAGGGTAAAGTTGTAATTGATGAGGCCGATCACTTTGACGGGTGCTCCTGACAATTTGGTCGGCGAAAAGCGTGCGTGCCTGGCTGCCTCGACGGCGGCATCACGCAGGGGGCCTGGACCAGAAGTGGCCTGGGCCGAGATTACTTTGCCGTTCTCGTCGACAGTGACTTCGACTTCGACTTTGCCCGTCGTTCGCGAGCGGACTGCGAGCTGCGGATAGACAGGCACCGGTAAACTCAGCGCCTTGCCGTTCAGCACGCCGCCGGACACGGGTTTCAAAATGCGCGGCGCCGGTGCATCGCCTGCCACGGCCACTCTGTCGGAGTTTGCCGAGTTGGAATTTGGAAGGTTGGCGCCCGGCAGTTGCACGGCATTCGAGCGATTGTTATTCAGCGACGCTGCCGGTAGTTGAACGGACGTTGGATTGGCCGGTTGGACCATCTTGACCATCGATGCGTCGAGGTAATAAAAGATCGTTCGATAGGTAATCTCGGTGGGATCGAAAACTACTTTCTGGTTCTCAACCACGGCGACCGCTGTCGTCATCTTCACCCAGTTACCAATCGAATCGAATTCGTATTTGTAGACTTCCTTACTCAGCAGCGAGCCATCAGTGTTCAGCAGGGTCATCTCACTGATGTTTCCTTTCTCGTCATACTTGTAAGTCTCGCGCCCGGTTAAGGCGCCGCTGACCGGAAAATATTGATTCTGAGTCTTCGCGCCCTTCACATCGTATTCAGCCGTTTCGAGCAGAACACGCTTGTTGTCTTCGACCAGCTTGCCTGACGCATTGGAAACCTTGACGACTTCAGTGCGAACGCGGCGCACGGGACCCATCAGTCCATCGCGAGCACGATCGCTGTCGTTACTCGCGCCGTCAACCGCCGGCTGAAAACTGTTAGCTCGGGCGGTGAGATTGCTTTGCGCGCTGGCGACCAAACTCAGTGTGAAAAGAAAAATACAGACGCAGATACTTCGGGTTAGTGACTGCAACATCATCGACTCCTGCCTGATGTGATACTGAAGATGAGGACCGCGGCATACCTGTCGAATCAAATCTCGCAGGCGGGGCTAGCCAATAGAATATTACGAGGTTGAACGTGGTTTGTCTATAGCAAAAACACGTAAAAATGGCCGGAATTGGTGTTTTTTCTGCTACTTTCCCGGGTTGGTGGGCCGAAATTCGGCGATTGCGGTAGCAATATCGTCGATAATCCGCACGGCGTCGCGGCCGGTCGCATCGTTGCACATGATTGAGAAAACCAGCGTCTCGTTGTCCGGCGTGACGGTGTATCCGGACAAAGAATGAACATAGGTCAGGGTGCCGGTCTTCGCAAAGAGACGTCCGGTCAGTTTTTTCAGACGCCCATTGAGCGTGCCATCGCGCCCGGCGATCGGAAGTGAATCGCGGAACACGCCGGCGCCGTTTGCGTTTCCGATCGCGAGCAGCAGACGCGTGGTAGTTTCAGGAGTGATCAGGTCGAGCCGCGACAGGCCTGAGCCGTCGCGAATCGCCAGTCCCTTCGTATTGATGGCTTTCGATTCGAGCCACGAGCGAACGACTGCGGTTCCTGCTTCATCATCGCCGCGTTGCCGGTTCTTGCGCGGATCGGGATCGGGTACGGAAGCGCCGCGCTCTTTGCCAATCGTGCGCAGAATCAATTCGGCGTAAAGGTTGTCGCTCTCTTTATTCGTGTGCCGAATGATTGCGCTCAACGGTTCGCTGTCTTCATGGGCGAGCTCGACAGATTTCTGTGGATCGAATTTGTCCGTTTCAGCAATTCGAAAATCGCGCGTGCGTGCCTCGCCACTCACCTTGATGCCGCGCGAAACCAGCGCTCGCTTGAACAAGGTTGCGGCCCACATTGCGGGATCGTGGACCGCAAGAAACGCGGAGAAGGCGCGGCCGTTGACGGGAAAGTCACCCCAGACGCGGAGGTCGTTGCCGGAAAGGTCGCGCATGATTCCGATCGAAGTGGTATCGCTCTGCTCACCAGTTTTCGTTTCGTTGACCAATCGCACAGGACTGGTGTCGGGATTGATGACAACGTTGGCGCTGCCGCCCTGTTTACTGCCCGGTGCGATGGTGACTTCGACGCTGTTTTCATCGATCGACAAAGCGCTCGGCTCGGCGCCGAAGTACCATTGCAGGTCATTCCACTGCCAGCCAATGCCGAACAGTTCGCCGCGAAAGTAACTATTGTCGCCCACGATGTTGCCGCGGACTTCGCGCACTCCTGCTTGAAAAAGCTGATCCGCTAACCTGGTCAGCGAGGGCGCGTCGCCTTTCGGCTTGGAAAGCAAATCGGGTGCGCCGCGGCCGTACAGCGTCAGGTCTGCGTCGATCGTTCCGTTCGCGTCGGGCTGCTTGTTCGCATAGACGGAAGTGCGCCAGCGGTAGTCAGCTCCCAACAGATCGAGCGCGACGGCCGTGGTGTAAACCTTCATGTTCGACGCGGGCGTGAAAAGTTGATCCGAGTTCCGAGCATAAAGGACGCGGGCATTTGTGGCAGACATTACAAAGACGCCAAAGCGTCCTTGGCTCGATTCGGTTTCATTCAGAATGCGATCGAGTTCGCGCGCTAAACCAACGTCATTGGTCGTAGCCTGAGCGTTGGGCGCACTCTGATTTGAATTTGCGGGCGCTGCTTTGACGGCTTGTTTGTCTGCGCGCGCGAAGCCGGTTGGTTCGTGAACCAGGACCAGTGAGACGATCAGGATCGCGGTGAGAAAAACTCCGGCGAACGCTGCGGCTTGATTCAGTTTCATAGCCCTCAAATCAATTCTCTTAAAACGATTAGGAGGCGAAGAGCTGTTCGACGCGGCCAGTTGTTAACAACGCGCGCGTCGCTTCGTAAACTTCTTCCACTGCGATCTGGGAAATTGCCCCGTGTTGGATCACCCGCTTCGGCTCGCTCAACGGAATGTAACTGGCCGGGGCGCGTTCGTCGAGCAGCAACACAACCGGCGCGCCAACCGCGGCTGCGATGTGCAGCGGACCAGTATCGTTTGAGACGAAGACAGCGAGACGCGCCTGCAATGAAGCGAGCTGCCGGATTGAAAGGCGATCGAGTACCAGCGCCGACGAAGGAAACGCCGCCCGAATTTCAGAAATGATTTTCGCTTCTTCCGGCCCGACAAAAACAATTGGCCGCACCGCGTCGTTGCGCGACAACCAGTCGGCCAGTTCCGCGAATTGGGCGAGCGGCCAGCGGCGACTCTCGTGACCTGCTCCGGGAAATAAACCGACCAGTGGCGCGCCGGCATCAGCCTGCGAACGGTTGAGTAACTTATCAAGCTCGCGATCATCGCCGGACCTCGTCGACAGCCGCGGCACGCGATCCGCTTCGGTTATGTCGAGCGGCCGCAAGACGTCAAGATAACGATCGACCTGATGCCGCTTGCGATTGTCTGCTTCCAACGGAGGAGCAGGTTTGAAGTTCGCCAGAAAATCCAGCGACCGGCCGCGTCGTCTGGCAAACAATCGCCGGGACGCGCCTGACAGGAAGCCCAACAGATTAGTCTCTGAAAAACTGTGCAGGTCGATTACGAAATCAAACTGCCGCCGGCGCACATCTTTGACGACATCAAGAATTTTCAGAATTGACAGCGGCTTGAATCCGTCGCGGATGGCCACGCGATCGACTTCGATGGTCGCGTCGGCGTAGCCCGACATGTCGATAATCTCACCCGCAGGTTTGCCGACGGCAACGGTAATACGCGCGAGCGAAAACCTCTCGCGCACGGCGCGTAAGGCAGGCAGGCTCATCACCACATCGCCGAGCTGGCCGAAGTCAATGATGAGAATGTTGCGTGGATCGAAAGTCATGAGTAACGCAAACTGTCAGTCTGCGATGCAAGCTGACAGCTTAGCGTTACTTCAAGTGCTTATCAAAAAAGTCTACGCCGGCGTGGTAGGAGCGCACCCAATCCTTGTGCAGCAACAGATCATGAATCTCGTCGGGAAAGATCAGCTCTTCAAAATAAACACCGTTCTTTCGCAGTAAGCGAACCAGATTCACAGTCTGTGAGAATTCGACGTTGCGATCGTCGTCGCCGTGAATCAACAGCACCGGCGACTTCCACTTATCGACCGAAGCGATGGGCGAAGACTCGCGCGCGACGCGGTTTTGCTCCTGATTATTGAATTGGAGCGGCAACCCGGCGACGCGCTGGCTCCAATCGTGCACGCCGTGAAAATCGACCCCGGCAGAAAAGATGTCCGAGTTGCGCGCCAGGCCCAGCGCCGTCAAATAGCCACCGTACGATCCGCCCCACAGACCGATGCGCTTGCTGTCGACGTCGTCGCGACTGCGCAGGTACTTCGCGCCGGCGACCACGTCCTGATATTCCGAAGCACCGCGCGCGCCGCGATGCTGCGCGAGCCGGAACCCGCGGCCATAGCCGATGCCGCTCCGATAATTCACCGACAGCACCAGGTAGCCGCGACTGGCGAGGTACTGATTCATCGCGTACGAGTTGTGGTAGTAGTACATGTAATGCCAACCCAAAAGCATCTGCCGGGGCGGCCCGCCGTGGGTGAAGATCAGCGCCGGCATTTTGCCCGACGCATTCTTAGGCTTGAATAGTTGGCCGTGAATTTCGACGCCGTCAGCCGCTTTGAAAATTATTTGTTCCGGAACGACAAGTTGCGCTGCCGGAAAATCGGCCGGCAAAGTTTGCGGCGCCAGCGGCTTCATGTTCGAGCCATCGGCGTTGGCGGTGAACGGCATGAATGGATCGTGCGCGGTGGAACGAAGAAACGCGACGCGCCGGCCGTTATCAAACACGACCGGATACATTTCGATTCCTTCGCCGCTGGTGAGCTGTTTCGGCGATCCTCCGGCGACGCTGATCGACCAGAGATGCCGTCGATCGATGTCGCTTTTGTTGGTCGAGAATACGACGGTTGATTTGTCCGGCGGCAAGGCGATGTTCTCGACTTCAAAATCGCCGGGAGTCAACGTCGTCAAAGCACCGCCGTCAGCCGAGATCGAATACAGGTGCATCCAGCCGTCCTTCTCTGACGGGAACAAGAGACGATTGCCCGCAACCCATTGCCAATATTCACCCACTCCCTGCGGATACGATGGATACGAGTCGTTGTCTTGATCTCCGGCGCGCCAGATCTGTTTGGCGTCACCGGTGCGCGCATCGGCGACAAAGATGGCCCACGGTTGCAGCCGTTCGCGATCCAAAGAAAAGGCGTCCGAAATGTTGAAGAGACGAATGAAGGCGATGCGAGTGCCGTCAGCGGACCAGCGCGGCAACTGATCCCGGTCGACGCTCGGCGACATGAAACGAATACTGCCCGCCCGCGGATCGTATACGCCGATGAAACTGTGATCGCCGCGATTTGCAACGAACGCCAACTGCGATCCGTCCGGCGACCATTCGTGCGCGCCGATGTTACCGCGAATCTCGAATAGCTTCCGCTCTTTGCCGCCAATGGACGGCGCGATCCATAACTTGCCTTCGCGGCTGTAGATGATCTGATCGCCGGTGGAATTGAACAGCGGGGCTTCGCCTTCACCGATCAAAGTGACGCGGCCGGTGCGTGTGTCAGCCACCATGACTTCTTTCCTGGTGCCGGCCGGATCGGTCGTCGGGTTTGCATATTCGCCGGCCGCGTTCTTTCCCTGCTCGTTGCCGCGCGCGAAAGCGATCATGCTCCCGTTCGGCGCAAAGACGAGATCGGTCAACTCGGCGCCGTCGTCCTTGTCGTAGTGCGTGAGCTGGCGCGCGGCAAAAGTTGGCGCCTCGGCAAGCCAGATGTTGCGCTTGCCCTGGGCGTCGAAGGCCCAGGCGAGTTTGTCGCCGCGCTTCGAGGTAACCAGATCCGAAGGAAACGGCGAACTCATCACTTGTTCAAGCGAAAAGTTTTGCGCGGCGACGACGAGCGGCAGCGCGCCGAAAAGAATTAACGCGATAGATAAGCACAGCAGGCAACGACGGATTTGCATGGCAGGCAATCTCCAGTTCAGGATTGGCAAAACGTTTTGGAAATTTCTCGACCGAGAAGCGCAGGATTCTATCACCAGAGGCGGCGATGTGAACACTGGTGTGCTGACCCACGCTTTTTGCTACCATGAGGAATTAAGAGGTAGAGGCTAGAGGTTAGAGGTTAGAGGGGAGAAAGAGAGTGCTCCCGATTCTGATCTCCAACCTTCAGTCTTCAACAGATCGATTAGAGGCTAGAGAGAAGGAAGAGAAGTGATTACGATTACGATTCTAATCTCTAGCCTCTGACCTCTAATGAGGAAATCAGAAGTAAGAGGTTGGAGGCTAGAGGGAAGAAAGAAGTAATCGCTAGTGTGATCTCTAAAGCTCAGTCTTCAACGGATCGATTAGAGGCTAGAGGGCAGGAAGAGAAGTGATCCCGCTTCTGATCTCTAACCTCTAACCTCTGACCTCTAATTCTTCAATGGCGCACGCGCACCATCACCCAACCACGGCGACCGGCCGCCGATTAGTTTTATCGATGGCGATCACTTTCGCGTTCGTCGTGGCCGAGGCATTCACCGGTTATCTTTCACATTCGCTGGCGCTGGTATCTGATGCCGGCCACAATTTCGCCGACGCCCTGGCGCTTTTCTTCGCGTGGTATGGAGTCTGGATCGCTCGCAGGCCTTCGACCCAACGGCACACCTTCGGTTATCACCGCGTGGGAATACTCGCCGCCCTGGTAAATGCCGTTTCGCTGGTGGTGATCGCGCTGCTCATCTTTTGGGAAGCCGCCGGCCGTCTGGGTAATCCGCGGACGGTGCACAGCACGCCGATGATCGTCGTAGCGCTGATCGCGATTGCCATGAACACCGTCATCAGTTTATGGCTGAGAGGCGACGCCGCGCACGACCTCAATGTGCGCAGCGCTTATCTGCACATGGTGGGCGACGCAATCTCGGCGGCGGGCGTCGTCGTTGCCGGCTTGCTGGTCGCGTTCACGCGGACATCAATCGCCGACTCGATTGTGTCGATATTGATTGGAGTCCTGATTCTTTGGAGTTCGTGGGGAATTCTGCAAGAGTCGGTTAACGTCCTGCTCGAATCGATCCCGAAAGGCATGGACCTCGCTGTGGTCGAGCAGACGATTGCCGGCGTGGCGGGTGTTTTGGCGGTGCACGATCTGCATGTCTGGACGATCGGCTCGGGCATCATCGCGTGCAGTTGCCACGTCACCGTGGGCGAGCAGAGCATTCGCAGCGGCCAGGACGTTTTGCGGGCGGTGAATGAAGAGTTGGAACACCACTTTGGCATTTCGCATTCGACCATCCAGGTGGAAGTCGAAGGCTGCGACCCGGACGACATGTACTGCATCGCCAGAGCGATACGACACGAGCCGGCGTTGCGGCATAGACACTGACGGAGGTGTTTGAGAAGAAGTGGCGAAGATCGATCTCGGTTACGGACGCAGCTCAGTTCCGTTTGCATACGAAGAGTCGCGGTTCGACGTTCTGGCTCCCGTAGAAGCGGACCGGCATTCCTTAACCGACGCAGAAATCGACTCGAGGCTGGATGCGCCGATTGACTCGCCGCCGCTCGACGAAGTGATCGAGCCGAATGATTCCGTTCTGATCGTGGTGTCAGATGCGACGCGGGCCAGCGGCAGCGCGCAAGTCGTCAACCTGCTGGTGCGCCGGCTGATCCAGAACGGAATTCAACCGGGCAACATCGCGATCATCTTTGCGACCGGCATTCATCGCGCAGTCAGGCCGGATGAAAAGATCCAGCTGCTTACCTCGTTCATCGCGCAGCGCATTCGCACGATTGATCACGACGCCTACGATGATTCGCAACTCGTGCAAGCCGGTGTCATGGAGCGCGGAACGCCGATCGCAGTGAACCGCGCGCTGCAGGAATTTTCGAAAATAATCATCACTGGCGCGGTGGGGTTTCATTACTTTGCCGGCTTTACCGGCGGACGCAAATCGATTTGCCCGGGCCTGGCGTCGGCGCAGACCATCGAAGCGACGCACATGCTGGCGCTTGATTTCGAACGCGGGGGCCGGCGTGAGGGAGTGGGCACCGCGCTGCTCGATGGCAATGCGGTGAGCGAGGAATGCGAGCGCGTCGCGGAGATCATCAATCCCGCTTTTTCCATCAACACGATTGTCGACGATCAGGGCCGCGTCGAGCGGATCTTCGCGGGCCATTGGCGCGCCGCGCATCGCGCCGCTTGCGGCGAATATGTCACCGGCCACGCGCAGCAAATCAGTGAGAAGCGCGAGGTGGTAATTGTCAGCTGCGGCGGTGCGCCGTACGACATCAATATGATCCAGGCGCACAAGGCGCTCGACATGGCGGCGCACGCCTGTGCCGACGGCGGCACGATTGTGTTTGTCGCGGAGTGCGGCGACGGCCTCGGCCGGGCCGATTTCATGAAGTGGTTCGAGTCGGAAGATTCACGCGCGCTCGAACATCGTCTGCGTGACGGTTACGAAGTGAACGGGCAAACGGCCTGGGCGCTGCTGACCAAGACCGAACGCTTCCGCGTCCGCATCATCACCGATTTGTCTGCAGAGCAAACCCGCGCGATGGGCATGACGAAGGTGCGCTCGCCCGACGACGCGCTGTCAGATATTCCGGCCTCGGCCACCGGCTACATCATGCCGCGCGGCGCCGCGCTGTTGCCATCGTTAGTTGAAGAGATTTCGCGCGCTCACCGCGCGTGATTCAGTGACTGCGACGGAAGTTTGTCAGCCGTCAATTCCCCGCCTGACCCGTAAACACGTTCTTATCAATCTTCGCCGGATTGCCGAGCACGACGAAGCGGATGTTCTTCATGTATTTCTGCGAGACGCGCTGGACGTCCGCGGGGGTGACGGCGCGCAACTTAGAGAAGAAGCTGAGCGAATTGCGCCAGCCGCCGCCGATTAATTCGTACTGGGCCATGTTCGCGGCCTGGGCGGCGTTGGTTTCCTGGCCCAGGTAATAGGTCGTCAGGAATTGGGCGATGATCGACGTGATGTCGTCGTTGCTCACGGGTTCGCGTTGCAGGCGCGTGATCTCGCCGAGCATCACGCGCACAGCGTCGTTGGCGTATTGGTCGGCGGCGGTCACATAGATGCCGCCGATGTTGGCGGCCTGATTGCGCAGGAACGCGTCCGGCGCATAGGACATGTTCCGCTTCACGCGGACTTCTTCGAATACGCGATCGCGCAGCAGGGACGAAGCGACATACATCGGATAAATGTCGGGCGAAGTAATCGACGGCGCGGTGTAGAAGCCCTGAATGTAATTCGTCGGCAAGTCGCGGCGCGTGACTTCGAGGGTTGAAGTACTGAAAGCGAGCGGCGGCAGGGCCGGGGGTTTGTAATCGCCGCGCGACAGCTTGCCGAAGGTGGAGGTGATGCGCGTTTTGAGCTGGGCCGCATCCAAATCTCCGACGATCACGAGCAGCAGCCGCGAGGTTTGCATTACGCTCTTGTGATAAGCGCGCAGGTCTTCGGCCGTCAGACGCGCGACGCTCTCGGCAGTGCCTTCAGGCCGATTCAAATACGGATGACCGGCGTAGGCCACCTTCTCTTGCAGTCGCTGCAGGTAAGTGTCCGGTTCATCGGTGTCATCGCTCAGGCTCGAGACCAGGCGGCTCTTCACCAGATCCACATCCTCTTTGGTAAACGCAGGATTGGTCGCGACGTCGGCAAAGATGTCCCACGACTTATCAAAGTTCGTACGCGTGGCCGTCATCGCCAGCGCCGAGTAGTCATAGCCGACACTTTCGCCGATTACGGTTCCCATGCGAGCGAGTTCTTTGCGCATACGATCGCGCGGATAATTCGCACTCGCTTCACTGGCGACGTTCAGCATGAATGCTTCCACGCCGGCGTTAGCCGCATTGATGTTCTCGACGCCGCCACGGAAATAGAGTTGAGCCGCGACCGTCTGGCTGCCTTCACGCCGCTTCACCAGGACCTTGAGGCCGTTGACGTCGAACTCAGTGACCAGTGCCGCCTGGCGCGCGATGACGCTTTGGAAGTCGGGAGCAGCCGTTTGGGTTTGGGTCCCTTGCGCGAGTGCTGACGAGGCCGCAAGTGAGCAAAGAGTTATTGAGAGCAATAACCATCTGAGATTTAAGATTTGAGATTTGAGATTTGTCATTTGAAAATTCTTTTCAATTGTCTGATCGCTTGTTACCGAAACCCCGGTTGCCTCTACGCCCAACGTTCGTCAATGACAAATGAGAAATATCAAATCTCAAATGTCAGATAATCTTACTGCCCGATAAGATCTTCCGGCGTAATCTTCGCGACTTGTTGTGCCTGTTCCGAAATCAAAGCCAGACCAACGTGGGGCTTGCCCTGAAGGTAGGTCGTCAGATAGCGACTGATGTCCGCGCGCGACGTTTTTCGCAAGTTGGGCAGATAACCGCGGAAATAATCGATGCCCGTCGATGACCACCAGAAGCCGAGGGTTTTCGCGTACTCATCAAACTTTTCGCGCGAATAAAGATCGTCCGCTTCCAACAGCGCCTTTGCGCTCTCGAGCTGATCGTCGGTGTAGTAATCCTTGTCGTTGAAATGCGCGATCTCGTTATAGACGGCCTTCAGCGCGGCCTTCGCTTTGTCCGGGGTGGTTTGAAAGACGACGTTGATAGGACCCACGTTGCGTTGCGTGTAATAGCCGATGCTCACGCCGTTCACCAATCCGGTGTCAACCAGGTTGCGCTGAAACCGCGAGTCGGGCTGCGTCATGATGAATGAGAAAGTGTCAGCCGCGTAGGTCGCGGCGTCGTCTTTTCCAATCGACGGGCCCTGCCAGCCGATTTCGACAAGCACGTTCGTCACCGGCTGCTTGATCACGTTGCCTTCGCTTTTCGCCAACGGCGGGTGCTCGACCAGCGGAAATTCGACAAACGGATCCTTGTCGCGTTTGGCCCAGTCGCCAAAGAAATCCTGGGCCATCTTGTAAACGTCCGCCGTCTGCACATCGCCGGTGACGACCAGCGCTGAATTGTTCGGGACGTAGTAACGCCCCTGAATCGTCTTCATCATCGCCGTGGTGGCGGTCGAAACGGTTTGCCGATTTCCGAGCGGTTGCTTGCGGCTGGTGTATTTATAAAAGAGACGATCGTTCATCTCCTTGTTCAGATAATAGACCGGCTCTGATTCGTTGCGATCGATTTCGCCGATGACGACTTGCCGCTCACGCTCGAACTCCTGTTCATCGAACGACGGATAGCGGGTCGCGTCGCGCATGAAATTCATGGCCGCGCGCACGTTGGGACTGGTCGTGGTGAAGTAATACTCGACGACTTCCTCGCGGGTCTCTCCGTTGTAGGCGATGCCCAACTGGCCAATGCGCTGCAGGTAATCTTCCTGATTTTTGATCGCGCGATTGGCTTTGAAGAACATGTGCTCGTAAAGGTGCGAGAGGCCGTTCAGCTCCGGCGGTTCGGTGAACGAACCATTGCGGACCGCCAATTCAATCGTCACGACCGGGACCGAGTGATCCTCGAGCACAATGACTTCGAGGCCGTTCGCCAGGACCTTGCTGGGAATCTCAGCCGCCGGAATCGCGGCGCGGGTGAGTGACGGGGTGGCGGCGATGCGCGTCAGAGCGCCCGCCTTCACCGCGTTGAAATTCGTTTGAGTTGAAATCGGCCGCGCCGTCAGCGGTGCGATTAGAGAAAGAACGAGCGCAAGAACCAGGAATAATTTCTTCACGTTAACTCTGTATCCTTTGTCGTGTTCGGCAATGCAAATTTTTGAATCGGCGGTCGTCTGATGCACGACCAATCTACCATAAAGACATTGTCGCCGCAGTCGGCGGCGACTTCCATGTTTTACGCGCCGGATTGTCTTCGGGTTTTCGACTCGGCGACCGGAATTCGATGTCACCGGACCCGGATTAGATGTCAGCGAAGGTGGTTAAGGTTTCGCGGAAGGGTAACGAAATTCGTAATCGACGGTTCGCTCGCAGGGCTTGAACGAAATCTCCTGGTGGGCAACGGTCGCGGCTTTGAGAATCCTGGCGCGAAAGTCGTTATCTGTTCGCGGCGATTTGCTCGCGTTCGCTTCGGCCTTTTCGGCGCGCTGGGCCAGTAACCAGTATTTGCCGGGCGCGATGTTGGCGATGACGAATGTTTGGTCGCCGGCAACGGTGTCTTCGAAAAAACGGAGTGGGTTATCGGCATGCTCGCGTTCGGCCGGCACGAGATAAACGCGCAGATTTGCCGGCGGCGTCTCGCCTTCGGCGAAGGTCATCCGTCCGCGCAGACTCGCGCCGCCTTCCGTAATCGTGATCGTTACGCCGGATATTTTGTCTCCCAATTTCACCGCCAAACCGTTGCGCGCAAGGTTCACGTCCGGCTTCGCGAAGGACAAAGTTCTGAGATACCAGCCCGCAGCGGGCACGCGAATCTCGAAACGATATGTCGCCGCCGACAAGTCGCGAAAACGAATGTCGCCCTTGTCGTTGGGCACGTTTTGATAAACCGTTGAGATCGATACCGCGTCTTCCAGCGTATCTGAAGGTTTGTCTTTCGGATTGGCAGACTTTGTTTCTGGCCGAGTCCGCCGCAAGGTGACCATGGTTTCGCGCAGCGCGCTCTCGCGCCTTCGTCCGCAGTTGAGTTTATCGTCGGGTTCAAGATTTACGCGCGCCTCAACGGACGCCATCGGAGCGAGTGCCAGGTCGAGGCCGGTGACGTCCGCGCCGCGTACGGCGACCCGCTTCGGCATTGATGATACCTGGGCCATCTGCCCGCCGCCGGCGCCGGCGATAATCTCGTACTCACCGTCGGGAACTGCGTCCAGTTGAAAACTCCTGTCAACGGTGACCACCACGAGGTTAGCGACGGTCACCCGAGTATCGACATCGATCAATCTCACACCCGGACTATAAGATGCAGGCGGCGCGACGCCTGAGATTTTTCCGCTGACTGAATGGCCATGGTCTCCGCGGTAACGAATGTCTACGGTTGCTTCCTGGTTCGATCGCGCGCTGATTTCCGCGGCTGTATCGCGAGTCGAAGAAGGCGCATAGGTCAGCGTGTCATTGGCAAATGGATTTATCGCGCCAAAATATTGGCCCTTGCCGCCCGCGGCGACCACGTAGGTGCCGGGTCGCAGTGACCAGAGGCGGTAGTAGCCGCGGTCATCAGTGAACGCCGGTTCCGAGATGTAAGGAGATTCGACGCGGTTCCCTTCGGCGTCGCGAATTTGATATGCGCGCACCTGCACGTTGACGATCGGATCGCCGGCAATGTTGATGACCGTGCCCGCGATTACTGCGCCCTTCGTCATCGTCAATTCGACTTTGTCTCCGGTTCTATACGTTGGCGAAGAAGAATCAGGCGACTGCGTGACATAGCCGGGTGCGTAGAGATAGAGGCGGTAAACGCCGCCGTCCAAACCGGGAATCTTGAAATTTCCGTCACTGTCAGTGCTGGCCCGGTGGCCCATGTAACCGCCCAGCACGTCGAGCGAGATGCTGACACCCGGAATCGGTTGGCCCGCTTCGTTCACCACGCGGCCGGTAATTGATTCGTCTCGCGGCTGCGGCGTCGGCTGCGGTGTCGGTTGTTGAGCCGCGGCGGAACTCGCGATTAACAAGACGAAGACAATGATGAGTTCGGCGTGGAGGGTTATTGATTTCATCGAGAAGCTCAATCTTGAGTGCGCTGTCGTCGTGGCGCTCTGCCGGCGCGCTTCAAAATCAAGGCCCTTCCTTTTTGGCCAGGTCGAGCGTAAAGCTAACCTGAGCTTCGGCATCATCGGTGACGGTCACGGTCTGATGGACGGGTTTGGGAATACCGTTTCCGGGATTTGGGCCAAACGCCAGAACTTGCAGGATGGCGTCGTAGGTTCCCGCCGGGATGCCCGTAAGGACAAAATGACCACGACTGTCGACCGTCACGCCGCCTATTCGACCCGGCGGATTCTCGGTCTGCAGGTAGACCAGCATCGATGTTTCCGAAGGCAGCGTGCCGCCGGTTATTTTCACCTCGCCCCTGAGTACTCCGGTGCCGAATTGAACATAGATGCGGACGCCGGAAACGTTCTGGTCCTGCGATAATTCGAGCTGGCGATTTGGCAATTCGCGCTCGCCGGTGGTTATGCGCGCGATTGTGTAACCCCGCGATTCCGCCGCGCTGAAGGCCCCGATGTTGAAAGACACTTTTCCCGAACGCAATCCTTCAAGTTGAAAACTACCGTCCGCGGCAATCGCCGAGGTGATACTGGTGGTGATTGTTTGAATAGCAGCGGCAGGCGGCGAATTAAAACCGGAAACGAGCAGCCGCGAGACGCCCGCGAGCGCAGCCTTGTTGGTGATCGCGTCGGTGACGACTATGCCGGAAACGATCAAGCCGCGGTGAGCTTTGATTTCAACGTCGCTCACGTCGGCGTCGGTGACTTCAAAGGGAACCGGATCGCAGTACACCTTTGGTTGATTCGTATCGAGCCCGAAGTTACTCCTGACCGTCATCACCGCATACTTGCCGGGCGCGACTCCGTCCAAACGAAATTCGCCTTTGGAATTTGTCGGACTTGACGGCGATGTATAGGAGCCCATCATCGATTGGTTTTGAGTTCGCGAGAGCACGCCGAAAGCGTAATTGATGCCGACAACGGGTTCGCCCGTGTCTCCATCAATGACTCGTCCGCTCACGGTGTAGGTGCGCGAGCGTGGGCCAATCGTGATGTCGATGTTCTTTGCTTCGCTGCCTTCGGTTACTTCTACGATTTCGGCTTTGGCGAACTCGGTCGTGTCCGGATAATAGGTCTTTCGGTAATAGCCCGAACGCAGCGTCGCGCCGCCGCCGTTATCGCCGATGCTCACCTTGTATCGTCCCGCCGGCAAACCGTAGATGCGGTAGATGCCGCGATCGTCCGTGCTGAAAACGGACGGGTTGGCGGCACGGATCATCTGTTGATTGCGCAACGGCTCACCCTTCTCATCGAGGACGGTCAGCGTCAGCCGTTCTTCCATCACTGGTTTGCCGTCAGCATCAATCACCCGGCCGGTAATTACGGCGCCACGCGTTAGTTTGAAATCGATCCCTTCGACAGCTTCGTCCGTAGACAAATTCAAAACGCGTCCCGAAGTGTAGGACAACGGAGAAGTAGGCAATACGAACGTGGGCGCGACGGCAGAGACGTTGATTTGGCCGGGCGTCAGGCCGCTCAGACGATACTTGCCATCCGCGTCGGAAATCGTTTGGGCCACGAGCATCTGCGGAAAGATAAGGGTGGTGGCGGCGACGGTGACGCCCGGCGCCGGCTTTTCGCCAATCGTCACGCGACCGGTGACCGATACGGTCGGCCTGGGTTTAGTGTCAGGCGTCTGCGCATTCGTGATCGACCACGACTGCGTGACAAGCGCGATCGCAAACACCAATGAAAGAATGAAAAGACGTTTGACGCAGGTCATAGGGGCTCTCATTTTGGAGTGCGCCGGCTTGACGGCGCTTTGTGTCAGAACCGCGAGCGGTAGCGACCGGATCAATTGGCCCTTTGCATTCACATGATCCCGTCGCTACCGCTCCGGGTTCTGACCCTCTCTCGAAAAGCGGCGTCAAGCCGCCGCACTCCAAATCAGCTAGCGGAGCGCGACGTAGGGTAAATTGAAATCGTTTACTTGCTCGCACGGTTTTACGGCTAAGGCTTTCGGCGATGCTTCAGCTTCCTTCAGAACCGCTGCACGCAGCGCTTCATCCTGCCGTATCACTTTTATCAATCCTCTTCCGTTCTCTTCCGCGCGCCGCGCGACGATCAGATATTTGCCCGGCGCGATGTTGTCGAGCGTGAAGCTGCCGTCCGGGTCAGCAGCCGCTTCATAGAATCGCAAAAGATTGCCGGCAGCTTCACGTTCCGCCGGCACCAGGTAGACGCGCAGTTTCGAAGGAAGCGCCTGGCCTTCGCCGACAGAAAGATGCCCTTTGAATTTTGCGGCGCCTTCGGCGAACGTAACTGCCAGGCCGGTAACATGATCGCCGCGTTTCAGACCCAATCCGTCGCGCGAAACATTCGCCGCGGCGTTTCGGCCCAGGGTGATGGAGCGCACGTACCACCCGGAGGCCGGCGGCGCCGGATCAATCTGGTAAGTACCGGGTTGCAAATTTTTAACGTTGAAGGCGCCACGAGCATCGACCGCTACGACTCGACCCGAACTGCGGGCCGACGTCGGTACATCGGATGGTGGAGCATCTTTAGCCGGCGGCCGCGCTTCGTAACGGCGGGCGCCGACCATCGTTTCCGCGAAAGCGCTGGCGCGATGTTTTCCACATTCAGAGTTCGGGTCATCTTCGAAGGTTACCTGGCCCTCAATCGATGCGAGTGGCGCCAGCGGCAACCGGATGTCGGTCACATCAGCGCCCTGGACTTTAATGCGCGTGGGTGATGATGCTTTCTGATCGTTGGTGATGCTGCCTTGCAACGCATAAACCTCGTAATCGCCGTCAGGCACGCCGTAGACTGCGAACGCGTAATTGCTGCCGCTGAGGGCTGACGCATTCGCCACCTCAATTCGACTGTGAACATCGAATAGAACGACCATCGCCGAGTACTGCTGGACTGCTTCGGTAGTTGTCGTTGCGGTTACGGCGCCGCTAATCACGTGTCCGCGCTCATCGCGGAATTGAATGTCGGCCTGGGACTCGTTGCCGTTGGTTACCTGAATCTCCATCGCGGTATCGCGGGTCGCCGAAGGTGCGTAGGTGGTAACAAAGGCTTCATAGGCGTTTGGCATAAACCCACCGAACACACGGGGGGGGCCGCCGGCAGAAACGATGTAACTGCCGGCCGGCAAACCATACAGGCGGTACATTCCCCGATCGTCAGTCAACACTTCGCGAGATGGGAATGCGACCGGAATCGGATCGCCGTTTGGCGTCTTCACTCTGAACGCGCGCACTGAAATTGCCACTAGCTCATCGCCATTCGAATTCTTAACCGTACCGGTGATGACGCCGCCTTTGACCATCTTCACGTTGACCTTGTCGCCGGGTCGAAGATAGTTGCTGGCAGGTGTAGTTGTTTCGCGAATAAGGCCAGGCGCACTTACCGAAAGAACATACAAGCCCGGCTCCAAAGGCGCGGTTTGAAAATCGCCGTTGCTATCGATCTTCAGATATTGCCCGATGGCGGCCACAGTCGAGACCTTGCTCACACTGACTCGCGCATTTGTCAGCGGCTGGCTATCGCCGGAAGAAATCCGGCCCGAGATCACATTCGCTGATCCATTTTCCTTTGCCGCCGGTAGCTGCTGTGCAGCGGCACCGTTGGCCAGCAGCGCAATGACGGCGCCAATCAACAGCGCCAGCTTGAATGGCCGGCGAAGGTTCCCGCTCATGGTCCAACTCCTTTCGGGGTCAAATCGATGAGAAAAGTAATTTCACTTTCGACGCCGTTCGACACGGTAACGGTTTGGCGCGGAATCTGTGGCGGCCGCGGGACCGGACCCTGAGGCCGCTGGATCAATCCGAGTTGAACGCCGCACTCATAGGTTCCCGGCGCCATTCCCTTTATCGTGAAATGACCGCGCGCATCAGGATACCCGCCGCTGCCAACCGAGTAAGGACGTCCGGCTGGACGGCTGCAGGTCACCTCAACGCGATAATCGGCCAGGCTGCCACCTTGAATATTGACGGTGCCGCTGATTACCCCGGTACCGTACGCGACCAGCAGCTGAACTCCGCCCACCGATTCGCGGTCGATATCAAATCCTTGAGTAAGGCCGACGCCTCCGGCGGTTATCTTTAATAATGTCGGCCCGCCCGGTGACGGCCGGCTTCCTGGATCGCGTGCGTCGATGCTCAACGAGGCGCGCCCGGGACGCAGGCCGGTAATCGTGAAGCTGCCGTCCGGTCGAACCAGGGCGCTGCCGGTCGAATGAAGCGTCGACGGAGTGATGCGGCCCTCAGTGCCCGACCACACATTCGCGGACACGCGCAGGCGCGGAAGTTGGCGCAACAGTTCTTTCAACTCCATGTTTTCAGGAACAATGGTTCCGGAAATGTTCACGCCGCGCATGGCCTTTATTTGAATCCCGGAGACGTCTTCTTCGGCGACATTGACGATGACGGGATCGCTGTAAAAATCAGATCGGCCATCTTCTGTCTGGAGATAGACGCCATAGCGGCCGGTGCTGACGCCGGAGATGGTGAAGGCGCCGTCCGCTGTGGTCATGGCGCCCGCGCTGGTTGCATAGCCCTGGCCCTGATCGCGCACGATCTGAAGGCCTACCCGCATCCCGCTCAGCGGCAATCCATTCTCGGCATCGACCACGCGTCCGGCAATGCTGCGTGTCTCGGCGCGACGCTTAACTTTGATATCGATGTTCGAGACTTCGGCTCCCCCGATTACATCTATCAGACTCGCGCGAGTTAGATCAGTGGCGTCGGGATAATAGGTCAGCACGTAGAATCCAGCATCGGAGGTGACCACGCCCGACGCGGGCTGGCCCACGCTCACTCGATAACGTCCGGACGGCAATCCGTAGATGCGATAGATCCCGCGATCGTCGGTCAAAGTGAGCGACCCAAATTGCGAGGGAAAACGCGGCGCCGGTTGACCATTTTCTGACACGAATTGGATCGAGATGCGTTCTTCGACGATCGGCTTGTCGTCGGCATCGGTGATGCGGCCCGTGATGACGCCGCCACGCGCCAGCTTCAGATCAATTTCGGTGACGTCTTCGCCGGGAGTGAGTAGCACGTTCTTGCTCACCGCAAAATAAGGCAAGTTATAAGCAGACTGCGTTCCGTTTTCCGCGGCCACCATGCTTGGGGTGAAGCTGGTTACCTGATAATTCGCCGCGCTCAGTCCCGTGAGGTGGTAGTAGCCTTCGCTGTCAGTCCTGGCTTGTGCGGTGGGGATTCGGCGATTACCGCCTTCGAAATCATACGCGGCGACCTCGACGTTTGCGGCGGCCTTGTTGTCGATGAGTACATGGCCGGAGATCGAACCTGTGCGCGGCGGACTCGCACCCTTCGGCTGAGCCCGCGCCATCGTCAACATGCACAGCAAGATGACAACGGAAAAGTGACGAAAGGAAATCATCCATCTAAGCATTGGAACATTCCCTGGCGACCGCAACTACATTCTCGCACTTTTTCGAAAAATATCATGGTGAATATCTAAGGGACGACTATCAAGGCTTAGCCGGCGAATACGGTAAATTGAAATCAGCAAGCTGCTCGCACGGCTTCAGCGTTATTGTTTTCCTGATCGACTCTGCTTCGTGTAGAACCTTTGCGCGCAACGCCGCGTCGTGCCTTATCGACCTCGAAGTCGTGAACGACTCGGTCTCCTCGAAGGATCGCGCGAGGATCCAATAATTTCCCGGCGCCACGTTATTCAGGTTGAAAGCGCCGCCGTCGGCGCGCGCTTCATAAAATCTCAACACGTTCTCAGCCGAGTTTGGTTCCGCAGGTACAAGATAAATAGCCGGACGCGGCGGCAAAGTTTGGGCCTCGGCGGTTGTAATACGTCCGCGCAACTGCGCCGCGCCTTCAGTTATAGTCACCGTCAGACCGTTGACGTGTTCCCCATTCCTGACCGGGATTCCATCTTTCGCGACAGCAGCTTTCGCCGCCGGGGAATCGGTGAGTCCTTTCGAGATTGAGCGAATGTACCAGCCCTCTGCTAAACCGCGCGGATCGATACGATAAGCGCCGGCGGGAAGATTCGCTAACGAAAACGATCCTTTGGCGTCGGGGATGGCAAAGGTCACGTGATTCGTCGCCGAGAGTGAAACCCGATCCTCAATTTTCGTCTCGCCGGGTTTGCTTTGCGGTTCGTAGCGACGGGCCCAAATCATCGTCTCCCGGGCCAGGCTGTCTTCGCGCTGGCCGCATTCGAGTTTGGGATCGATTTCGACCAGCAGACGTCCGTCAATCGCAGCCGGCGGCGCCAGCGATAAAACAAGTCCAGTAACATCTGCACCGTGTACGCTTACCCGCAGCGGGGGCGATTGCCATCGTTCGCCACTCGCCGGCTGGTATTGGCCGGCCGCTAATTCATAATCGCCATCAGGCAGCCCGGCGAACGCGAAGGCGAGATTAGCCCCCGGGCTGAGTCCGATATTGTCGAGCTCAGTGCTATTGCGCACGTCGGTGATTGAGACCGCTGGTTCAGTTACGTACGCCCCGCCGTCCGCATTTGCTTTGGCGATGCGGCCGCTGATGGCGTGGCCCGGTTCCCCGCGGTAGCGAATGTCGGCGGTTAGCTCATCACCTTCGCGCACTTCTAACTCCGCCGCGGTGTCGCGCGTCGCCGACGGATAAAAAGTGGGCGCATCGTTGTCGTAGGCACTGGGCAGAATGGCTCCCATTCTCGGTCTCGCAGTGCATAAAGTGTACGCGCCGGGAACTAACCCATAGAAGCGAAACACTCCGCGGTCATCAGTGTGGCGTTCGCGTCCCAGCGATGCGGTCACCTTTCTGCCTTCGCCGTCACGGACGCGTATGGCAAACACGCCGAGTCCCACTAACGGCCCGTCGGCGCCCGTGACTGTGCCTGTGATCACGCCGCCTTTGATTAATGTGATCGTCGCGGAATCGCCGGGGTGATAGTACGGGAAAGATTCCCGCCCGAGACTCAGGCTTTGTGGATTGATATACCCCGGCATCGAGGCGCCCACGCTGTAAATCCCGGGCGCGAGACCGTCGATCTTGAATTCTCCGCGGTTGTCGGCGATCGCACTGCCGGGGCGGGCATCCCTCTGGATCTGATATGCCGAGACGCGGGCACCGGCCAAAGGTTCCCCGGCTGAGTTAATGACGTGGCCGGTAATCGTGCCCGTCTGTTTCTGTGAGGAACTGCCGTTCGATTGTTGCGCAGAGTTATGTGGCGCGAACAGCAGACAGGTAGCGATTAGCAAACAGAGAATTGGCAATCGTCGATAGAGCATCGCGCGGCTCACGGTCTGGCAGTCAGGTCGATCGTGAAAGTGACTTCAGTTTCCTGTCCGTTAGTGATGTTAACGGTTTGCTTCTGAAAAATTGGCCGGGAAGGATCGTTAGACGACCTGGCCACCTGCATGGTTACTTCGTACGTTCCCGGCGCGAGGTCGCCAATTTGGAAGTGGCCACGCGTATCGATCGGCGCTTCGTAGTCATCGCGCCCGCCCTCGCGGCGGCAGAGTATGTGGATACGCGAGAAGTCCGCCGTCAGGTCGCCGGCAAACTTGATCGTGCCGCGCAGCGTGCCGGTGCCGTACTCGACCGCGATACGCAACCCGGACATCGATCGTTGCAGATCGAAGTCCTGGGCCAGGATGGCGCCTTCATATTCCAGGTGAATGCTTACCGTTCGATAAGGTGGACCTTGAGTGTTGGCAAAGACCAGGAACTTTCCCGGTCGCAAGCCGCCTATTTGGAAGCTGCCGTCGGCGGCGACGGTCGCGCGGCCACTGTTGCGCTCCTGACTATTCGGCCTCGGTGAGCTGGCTATGACCATCAGCCCCGGCAGCATCGCCAACAGTTCTTTATTCGACAATCCTTCTGCTACCACGACGCCGCTCAAGCTCAAACCTGGAACTGTCTTTACTTGAATGCCGGTGATGTCCTTATCGATGACTTCAAATTCAACGGGGTCGCCGTAGAAATTGCCTCCATAGAACTCGGCAGTCGGAGTGACGGTGTAACGGCCTGGCACTAAACTGCTGAAATTGAATTCGCCTTGCTCGTTTGCCTGGGTGCCGTTGGCCGGTCGCGAACGCGAATCCTTTGAGATCACCCTGAAGAGCACGCCTGATTTTGCGACCGGCGCACCGGTGTCAGCATCGATGACGCGGCCGGAGACAGAATAAGTAGACGGCGCAGGCTGAACTCTGATGTCGATGCTCTCTGCGACATCGCCTTGCTTGAGTTCGACGATACCTGGTCGAGATTGATCGGCGGGATCGAGATAGAACGCTTTCTCATATCGTCGCTCTCTTCTAAAAGGAGCCATGTCAGGATCGGCGCCGGCGGAGACTCTGAAGCGCCCCGGCGGCAAACCGAAAATGCGGTAAATGCCGCGATCATCCGTCTGGTACTTTTCGTCGTAGCTCCCACCGATCGGATAACCCGGGTTGCCATTCCGATCAAGCGACTGCACCGTGATGGTTTCGCCGATGACCGGTTTGTTATCGGCGTTCGTCACACGACCCGTTATCACGCTGCCACGCAGCAGTCGCAAGTCGATGTTCGCCACCTGTTCATCACTCTCCAGGTTCACACTCTTGCTGGCGCCGTAATAAGGGTAATAGCCTGGATTCGCAACCGCATCGGCGACCATATTGGGGGTGATTGTCCACACCTGGTATTGTCCCGCCGCCAGGCCCGAAAGTACGTAATGCCCGTCCGAGTCCGTGGTTGTGCGGGCCGCAGCATCGGGCCGGTTAATAGTTTCTCCGGCAACCGCCGCGACCAGGACTGAGGCGGCAGGCTTGCCGCCAACAGTGACCCGACCTGAGATCGATCCGGTTGGCTTGCGGACGGCATCCGGGGTTTGCGAATGGGCAAATGCGGCGCTGACGATCATGAAAATCGCGGCGGCAAAAATGGACGAGGGACGTTTCTTATGGCTGGCCATGGGAATCCTCCGACTACGTGCGAGGGGCGGCCTCTGGCGCCGCGCATGATGTCATCGTCCCGGCTGCAAGGCAAGAAGTACCGGAATGATTCGCTAGCCTGAAACGCCGTTGACCTTGTAGAATCAGACGCAACCTTTGGAACTCTTATGGCCGTACTGAAAGTCACCGACGCCAGCGGACGCCAGGCACAACATCAACTTAACAATCGAGTACTGATGATCGGGCGCGCTCCTGATAACCAGATCGTGCTGGATGATCCACGCGCCTCGCGCCATCACGCGCACATCAAGCCGAATGACGACGGCACCTTCACGCTCGTCGACGGCGTGTTCGTGAATGGCCAGATGAAACGGAGCGCCAACAAGGTTTTCGTCAACGGCGAACAGCAATTCGAATACAAGTTGAAGGACGGCGATCGCGTCACCATCGGCGCCAGCACGATTCGCTTTGAGCAGCCGCGCGAAGAGCGCACGGCCGATTTGAGCTTCGACGACAAACCGCTGGGCCACACGCAGTTGCTGATGTCTGCGAAAGATGTTTTGCAAACCGTGCTGCGACAATCGGACCCGAGCATCAGCGGCGGCACCATGGTGCCCAAGGGCGGCGACAAAGTTCTTGAATCACTGCAGCGCAAGGCGAACATCCTCAGCGAGATTTACGAGATGAGCAAAGCGCTGGGCGCCGGATTCGATCTCGATCGAATTTTCAAGATGGCCACCGACATCATCTTTCGTTCGACGCCGTCCGATCGCGTCGTGGCCTTGCTCACCGAAAGCGTCGTCACCGACCAGAACGCCGAGAACGCCAAGTTGTTCCCGATTGCCACGCGCGCGCGTGATGCGAAACTGGAAGCACATGCTCACAAGATGACGATCGGACGCACGATTACTCGCAAAGTAATGATGGACCGCGTGGCGTTGCTTTCGCAGGACGTGGCCGCCGATGAACAGTTCGCCGGGGTCGATTCGATCGTTTCCCAGGGCGTGCGTTCGACGATTTGCGCGCCGCTGGTCACTGAGTCGGGCGTGCACGGCGCGCTGTACGCCGACCGGCTCGATCCCTTTTCCGCATTCAAACCTGACGACCTGGAATTGATCAGCGCCGTCGCCGCCCAGACAGCGATCGCCGTCGAGAACGTCCGCGCGCACGAACGCCTGGCTAAAGAAGAAGTCGCGCGCGCCAACTATTCACGATTCCTGCCCGAGTACGTCGTGAAGCAGATGCTGGAAAATCCCGAGTCATTCAAACTCGGCGGCGTCATGCAAACCATCACGATACTCTTCGCCGACATTCGCGGGTTCACGCGTATTTCAGAACATGCGCCGCCGGAAAAGATCGTGCAGTTGCTCAATAGATATTTCTCGGCCATGACCGACATCATCTTTGCGCACGGCGGAACGCTGGATAAGTATCTGGGCGACGGTTTGATGGCTCTGTTCGGCGCGCCGACGGTGACGGAGAAGGACGCGGCGAATGCGATGTCGGCCGCGGTCGCGATGCAGCGCCGCATGCTGAGCATCAACGACGAGTTGCGCGCCGAAGGTTATCCGGAAATCGGCATCGGTATCGGCTTGCACACGGGCGAAGTCGTGGTGGGCTACATCGGCTCTGAACGGCGTTCCGAATACACAGCCATCGGCGACAGCGTAAATACCGCGTCGCGTCTCGAATCGAATGCCAAAGCTGGAGAGATTCTCGTCAGCGAGGCGACCGCCAACGCGGCGCGCTCGCGTTATCAGCTCGTTCCGCGCGAACCCATCAGCGTGAAGAATCGCGTCCAGCCTGTCCCGCTGTTCGAAATCGAATGGCAACACGCCGTGAGCAATGCGTAAGAGACAGAGCTTAGAGATTAGAATTTAGAGCTTAGACTGTATCTGGAACATCTGAAAAGCTACCGCGTCTAAGCTCTAAGCTCTAAGCTCTAAGCTCTAAGCTCTAAGCTCTAAGCTCTAAGCTCTAAGCTCTAAGCTCTCTAAACGCATGGCCCTTCCGGAAATCTTCAAACGTCAGATCCTGGTTGCGCGTGTCTACGGCATTCCGGTCCGGATCGATTATCGCTGGTTCATCGTCTTCGCAATGAGCGTCGCGTTGATTGCCGCGAACGTCCGCAAGTATCCCTTGCAACTCAGCAAGCTCACCATTCCGCCGACCGGCGATCTGCTGGCGTGGACGCTCGGCATCGTTACCACGCTCGGTTTGTTTCTCTCGGTATTCGGGCACGAATTGTCGCACGCGTTAATGGGCCGGGCTGAAGGCATTGATATCGAGGAGATCGTGCTCCATCCGTTCGGTGGACTCGCGCGTCTACGGACGCAGCCTCAGAATCCGAAAGCAGAATTTCGCATTGCCGTGGCCGGACCAGCCGCGAGCTTCATTTTCTCGCTCGTCTCGTTCGCGGGGATGATGCTGACCGCCGCTTTGCACTTTAACTTCGGCACGGCCTTTTTCTTTTTCCTGGGAGCGGGGAATCTACTGCTGGCCATCTTCAATCTCTTTCCCGGCTATCCGCTCGACGGGGGGCGCGTGCTGCGGGCGATTATTTGGCAACGAAGCGGAAACATTCGCGAGGCGACGCGCGTCGCCGGCTTCTGTGGTCAGCTGATGTCACTCGTGCTGATCGCGTTCGGCATCTACATGGCCATCGCGCCGACCTTCCGCGCTTACTTCATGGGATTGTGGTCCGTGCTGGTCGGCGTGTTCCTTTTGAGCGCGGCGAACAGTGTGGTGCGGAGCACGCGCGACTCAGTCACGGTGGCGCAGGCGATGTCACCACCACTTCCGGTCGAACCGGATCTGCCCATCACTCGATTCGTCGACGAGGTGCTGCCGCTTCATCGTCATGTCACATTTCCCGTCGTCCTCAACCGCCGTCTACTCGGCATCCTCTCGCTGGAAGACTTGAAGAAGATCCCGCGCGAGAAATGGCGCAGCCTGCGCGCGCGTGAAGTAATGCGCACCGTCAACTCACAACTCTTTGTGCCTGAGAATGCGACGATTGAAAGCGTCAGCGAATTGCTGGAAGCAAATGGCGTCGGCGCGGTCGGCGTCATCAATCAATCCGGCGAACTGATCGGCTTCCTGCGGCGCGGGCGTCTGCGCAAAAAGTAAGGTCGCGCCGATCAAACCAATCGTTGCCTCACGCCCGTTTTTTCGCGATAATCCTGGCGGAGCGTCCGTTGACTGAAGCGCCCGGCGCGATCATCTGCAGGGAACCCTTGTCCGGCAATTGGTTTGATGGATTTGCTGATGTGAAGGTGACATCAGACGCTATTCGACTAAGTTGATGCTGCTGCTGATTCCATTCAGGCAATATCTCGAACGATTGGCAGAGCCTCGCTCAATCGTCGACGTGGTGCTGGTTTTTCTGGTGGTCTACGGCGTGCTGAAGCTCTTGCGCGGCACGCGCGCGGCGCCGATGGCCGCGGGCATCGGCGTGTTCGCCTTCCTTTATTGGCTCGCGGTTTACGAAGGGCTGACCACGCTCGAGTTTGTCTTGCGCGGCGCGCTGCTTTACATCGGCGTGGCCATTATCGTTTTATTTCAGGCGGAGATTCGGCACGGTCTGATTGGGTTTGGCAATCGATTCAGAGTGCCGTTCACGCGGCGGAACCGGGGGCAATTTGGCCAGGGGCTGTATGACGAAATCGTTCTGGCGGCCACCACACTCTCATCGACGAAGACCGGCGCGCTGATCTTGATCGAGCGCAACGTCGGATTGAAAAGCATCATCGACGCCGGCGTAAAACTCGACGCCCAGATGAGTTACGATCTGCTGGTCTCAATTTTCAATCCTGCTTCCCCGCTGCACGACGGCGCCGTGATCGTGCGCGGTGATCGCATTGCCGCCGCATCGTGCTTCTTGCCGCTCTCGCTGAATCCGATCTCCGCGAAAGAGTTGGGCACGCGACATCGCGCGGCGCTCGGAATAAGTGAAGACTCGGACGCGCTCGCGATCGTGGTGTCAGAAGAGACGGGCCTGATTTCTTTGGTGCGCCGCGGACGAATCAAACGTGGGCTCGATCCACCCCGATTACGCGCGGCGATTTATAAGGAGATCGAACGACCGCCGGCGAAAAAGACTATGATCGATCCGCATGGGACTGAATCGACCGAAGCCGAGAGCGTAACCTGACAGTCGCGAGAAATGCCGAACCGGCCAAACATACCAACCAGCGCTGAACGCATCGAGTCGTGGCTGCGTCAGATTTTCGTCAACGATTGGGGGCTTAAGATCCTGGCGTTGACCATCACCCTGGCGCTTTGGTTTTTTGTCTCAGCTCGTCAGTCCGAACGCGAGGTGACGGTCGAGCCCCGCATTCAGGGCAAGCCGGCGCCGGCGTTTGAAGTCAAAGAAGTGACGATCACGCCCAGCACAGTCAAAGTCCAGGGTCCGGCGGATCGAGTCAACGCAATCGAACGCGTGACCTTGCCGATTTCAGTCGAGGGCCGGCGCGAAAGTTTTGATACGCGCGCCGCGACTTTGACGATGTCTGATCCTTCCGTCGAACCGCTCAACACGGTGAATGTGCACGTGACGATCGTTTCCAGCGAATCTCAAACAAACAAATCATCGAACCTAAATTGAACCAAAAACAAAGCAGGCGACTTTTCGGCACCGACGGCATCCGGGCCAGGGCCGGCGACTTTCCCTTGGATCCAGCCACCGTGCAGACCATCGGCGCGTCACTGGCGGAACACCTGGCGGAGCAGAGCGAGGGCCGGGCCCCGCGCATCGTCATTGGGCGTGACACGCGCGAGTCTGGACCAGCAATCGAAGCGGCCCTGAGGGGCGGCGCCCGCAGCCGGGGCGCAATTGTCGAATCGGCAGGAGTGATTACGACGCCGGGGGTGGCGTTCCTCGCGAAATCAATACCAACTGACGCCGGAGTCGTTATCAGCGCGTCGCACAATCCTTACGAAGACAACGGCATCAAGATTTTCGATCCTTCAGGACGGAAGCTTGACGATGCGACGGAAAGAAAGATTGAAGCCGACATCTTCGCAGAACGCTTTAAGGATGTATCTCAAAACTCAGTTGATGAAGTCAGTGCGGATGCGGTCGGGATAGGGTTGCGTGAGAAATACGTCGCCTATCTTAAGCACGAGGTAGCGCGCGACCTTTCGCTGCGCGATCTAAATATCGTTCTTGATTGCGCGAACGGCGCTGCGTCAGAACTTGCCCCCGAAGTGTTCAATGATCTTGGCGCCAGGGTCACGGCGATTAATCACCAGCCGGACGGTCGTAACATTAATTTGAATGCCGGTTCGCTCCACATCGAAGGTTTACAGCATCGTGTGCAGGAGTCGGGCGCGGATCTGGGGGTGGCTTTTGACGGCGACGCTGACCGCGCGCTGTTCGTCGATGCGACCGGGGCCTTTGTGGACGGCGACGCGACTATGTGGGTGCTGGCGAACTTCATGAAATCCCGTGGCGAGTTGGATGGCGATATCGTAGTTGCGACTGTAATGACAAATCTCGGTTTGGAAGTTGCGCTGCGCGAACGCGGGATTAGTCTGGCGCGCACGGACGTTGGCGATAAATATGTGCTGGACGAGCTGCTCCGATCCCGGGCTGCGCTAGGCGGTGAGCAATCAGGTCATATTATCTTTCCGCAGGTTAGTCTGGCCGGCGATGGAATCGTCACGGCGCTGAGTCTGGTGCGCGTCATGTGCGCAGAGCGGAAATCATTGGCGGAGTTGATTCGAGGATTTAATCGCTTTCCGCAGGTGCTCATCAACGTGAAAGTTCGCGAGAAAACTCCATTTCATGATTTGCCGGCGGTCCAGGCGAAAGCCCGTGAGGTCGAAGCCTCGATGGGCGAACGCGGCCGACTGCTGCTGCGTTATTCCGGGACCGAATCTCTGGCCCGCGTGATGGTTGAAGGCGAGCAGGCTGCGCACGTTAACGCCATCGCCAACGAACTCGCGAAAGTAATCAAAAGCGAGATCGGCGTCGCGGACAGCTAAGCGTCGCGAGTAATCTCTTCACCATCAGGCAAATCTTACAGACCCTATCGTGAAGAATGTTCATTGAGGGAAAAATGGCTGGTTGCAAAGGTAACTAACCATTGCGATTTGCTGAGGTTTTTAGTGGCAAAAATCTTCTATTGCGCGGCACAAACGTTGCGATGTATATTGTGGGGCAAGAGAGACGGTTGGTGGATCCTCCGTCTCAAGTGGTTGCTGGGGTGAGGACAGTAACCACGCAAATGGATGAGCGCTGCGACGCCCACGTTGCAGCGCTCATTCGGTTTTTTACGGCCCAAATTTTCTCCCGCCATTTGACTCTCAGCCTTCATTCAAGTAGATAGATGCGGTTTTATGACTGCGTCGCCCGCGAATCTGACCAAGGCCACATCTCTAGCCTTCCTGATCATTCTGCTTTCGCTTTCGCTCACCGGTTGCCGGCGGAAGCGCGCTGCCGACTCCAACAGCAATGCTTCGCAGACCTCGTCCGCGCCG
>Ga0207686_10000321_pt1 | contig 34499 bp, 43 predicted proteins | sample KBSM24metaG_FD_184396 | JGI IMG/M metagenome (GOLD analysis project Ga0207686, IMG submission 184396) | Miscanthus rhizosphere microbial communities from Kellogg Biological Station, Michigan, USA - KBS M2-4 metaG (SPAdes) (version 2) | ecosystem: Host-associated > Plants > Roots > Rhizosphere >...
CTACATGCGGGTGCTGGTCAAAGGAGCTGGCGGGGCCGGTGTTCCGGCCGGCGGCGTCGTGTCGGTGCAGGGCGTCAGTGGCGGTCAGGCGATCCCCATCACCGGCAACGTTGGCCAGGGAAGTCCGCCCTGGGTCGTGAGGGGCAACGACACAGCCATCGACGGATCGACCCAATCCAACATCCTGCGGACCTTTGCCCAGATGGGTGTTTACAGTGGGGTGGGCATTGATCTGGTCAAGGAGACTGCGAACGGGCTCAACTCGACCGGCGGCGGATTGATGCCAGCGCAGCAGGTTGGCCAGTGCGACGATACTAGTCCGACGGCCATCACCGAGAACAGCTTCGGCAACGCCCGCATCAACTGCACGACCCATGCCCAGCTCGTGGAGGCCTTGCCGAGCGCGTCGGCTGCAAGCGGCATCGTTCTGGTCAGAAATGCGGCGCTCAATTCGGCGCTGATCATCAAGGCGGCCGCAGGTAACCTCTACGGCGTCGAGGTAACGACTACAGGGGCGGCGGGCTATATGCTCCTGCTCAACGCCACAGCCGTACCGGGCGCGGGAGCTGTGGTTCCGGAGGCACATTGCTACGTTCCGGCCTTCGGGACGTGTGGGCTGAACTTTAATCCGCCCGCCTTCCTCAGTACAGGGGCTGTCGTGGTGTTCACCACCGCAACGACCCCGTTCACCTATACGCCGTCAACGACCGTGTCCTTCAGCGGGCAGATGCAGTGATGCGCCCCGTCATCTGGCCGAAGGAGAAGAAGCTCTGGCTGCCCGGCCGCCGGGCCCTCCTCACCGGGCTCGGCGCTCTCGCTGCCGGCGGGCTCCTCACTCGCAGGCAGGCCCGCGCCGTCACCATTAGCTCAAGCGGCGGGCAGCAGCCGCCGTTCAGGCGCAACCTCCTCCGCCGCAATGGCGGGTTCGAGGTCTGGCAGCGGGGGGCGGGCGGCGCGGCGGTTATCGCGGCACCGGCTGGTAACGTGTATACGGCTGACGGCTGGTATATGAACGTCCCAGCAAGTCAGGCTAGCACAGTGACCCAGGTAGCTGGACTGGTCGATGGGTCGCAGTGGGCGTGCAAGGTGCAGAGAAACGCCGGGCAGACCGGCGTCGCTGCTATGACATTCGGGTTCCCGCTGGATACTGACGAGTTGTACCCCTTGCTTGGTCAGTGGGTCAGCATGAGTTACACGGCCGTGGCCGGGGCCAACTTCTCTCCTGCGTCGGGTAATCTAGCGATTAGACTGGCTTATGGGACGGGAACACCAATAAAGCAGGCAGCAGGTTATACTAATTTCGGTCAGTTGATGAAGACACAGCCGCTCAGCGGCGTGGCAACGCGCTTTACCTTTACAGGACTTTCTATTGTTCCTGTGAATACACGGCAGGCTGAGGTTAATTTTATCTGGACCCCGGTGGGCACCGCCGGAGCGGACGACAGCTTCACGGTTGACACCGTTAAGCTAGAGGTCGTGCCGGACGCATTCGGGCAGGCGACAGAGTACGAGCGCTACACATTCGAGGAAGAGCTTCTGCTGTGCCAGACGCATTTCTGCAAGACGTTTAACTACAACGTTGCCCCACAGTCTACGGCCGGCGATCTCGGCGCCGTGCATGGCGGTACGTTTGTTGCGGCGGCATCGGCAAAGGCTGTTGTGGGAGAGTGGAGGTTTCCGGTGAACATGCGTGTAAATCCGGTGATAACGACATGGAATTATGGTGCAGCCGGAATTGAGGTAAGAAATCAGGCGAATACAACTGATTGCACAGGAACTACTGTGTCCGGAATTGGTAAAAGTGGGGCGTATATAGCAGCAACCGGTAATGCTGGCGGACTTGTTGGTGATAGGTGGGCGTTACATCTTTCTGCTGATGCTGGGATTTGACAATGATCGAGAGCGCTATTTGGACCGATGACGGAACGACCATCAAGGTTACCCTGGATGACGGCACCGTGCTGTGGGTGCCGGACGACATGGCCAACCGGCACCGGGTCGAGCTGGAAGATTGGGTTAAGGCCGGCAATACCATCGCGCCCTACGCCGGGGTCAAAGAAGTCCCGCTGCCTCCAGTCAAGAAGCACAAGTGAGCGACGTCCTCACCAAACTCACCGGCCTCCTCGCCGGGCTCGGCCCAGACGAGCGCGCCGGGCTCACCGAGCTGGCCCGCAGCCGGGCCAAGCAGATCTGGCTGCCTAATCCAGGCCGGCAGATGCTGGCCTACCTCTCTCCGGCCGACTGGCTCCTCTACGGCGGCGCGGCCGGGGGCGGCAAGACGGACCTCCTCCTGGGGACCGCACTCACCCAGCATGAGAACTCGGTGATCTTCCGCCGCCAGGGCGTCGATCTCCGCGGCACCGAGGACAGGCTCATCGAGATCCTCAGCAGCAGAGCTGGCTACAACGCCACCGACATGAAGCTGAAGCACCAGCGCGGGATCCTGGAATTTGGCGCCCTGGAGAAACCACACTCCGAGCTGACGTGGCAGGGCCGTCCGCACGATTTCATCGGCTTCGACGAGGGCGCCCAGCTCTCGCTCGACAAGGTGCTCTATGTCACCGGCTGGCTCCGCAGCGTCACGGTGGGCATCCGCAAGCGCGTGATCATTGCGACGAACCCGCCGACCGGCGGTGATGGCGAGTGGCTTTTGGAATGGTTCGCGCCCTGGCTCGACCCGACCTTCCCCGACCCGGCCGAGCACGGCGAGCTGCGCTGGGCCATCGTCGTGGACCGCAAGCTCCGCTGGGTCCACGGGCCCGGCGTCACCGAGATCGGCGGGCATCGGTACACGCACGAGAGCTACACCTTCATCCTCTCATTGCTGGAGGACAACCCCTTCCTCCGCGACACCGGCTACCGGGCGAGAATCGAGAACCTGCCAGAGCCGCTCCGCTCGCAGCTCCTGCACGGCGACTTCCTCGCCGGCCGCGAGGACCACGAGTGGCAGACCATCCCGACCGACTGGGTGCGCGCCGCGCAGGAGCGATGGCGGAAGGCCGGTGAGAAGTCGCGGACGATGATCGCGCTGGCGATGGACGTCGCGATGGGCGGCCCTGACGTGACCACGATCGCGGCCCTGCACGAGGACAACTGGTTCGCGCCGATCATCAGCCGCCAGGGCGTCATGATGTCCGACCCGGTGCAGCACGCGGCGCTGCTCATCCTGACGCGGCGCGACGAGGCCGACATCTCGGTTGACGCGACCGGCGGCTGGGGCACCGGCATCCTCTCGAACCTGAAACACCAGCACGGCATCCACGTCCACGGCACCGTGTTTTCGCGCAAGTCCAACCTCAAGGCCAGGGACGGCAAGCTCGGCTTCCGAAACCTCCGCGCCGAGATGTACTGGCGCTTCCGAGAGGCGCTCTCGCCCGACAGCGACCTGGACGTCATGCTGCCGCCGAGCCCCAGGCTCCTCGCCCAGTTGACGACGCCGCGCTACGAGGTGCGTGGCACCGACCTCCAGATCGAGGACAAGGAGGCCATCAGGAAGCGCACTGGGGGCTCCACCGACGAGGCGGACGCCGTCGTCATGGCGTGGCATCGCCGGGGCGCCTCGGCGCGGCTGAAGCAGATCCTGGTGCCAGGGCTACCGCCGATCGAGGACTACCAGCCGCAGTACGAGGGCGAGTCGCCCTGGCGAAATGACAGGTGGATGCTGCAATGACGCCAGAGGAAACCGCCATCGAGGTCATGCATGGCGACGAGCAGATCATCGCGATCGCCAAGGCGCGCTGGCAGCGCTGCAAGGATTTCGAGGGCACCGCCCAGCAACGCTGGCTCGCGGACCAGAAATTTCATTGGGCGGATCCCGATAACGGCTGGCAGTGGCCGGGCTACCTGTGGAGCACGAAGCGTGACGATCCGGCGGGGTACAAGCCGCGCCTGACCGTGAATAAAATCAGGCAACACAATCTCCAGATCACCAACGACGCGAAGCAGAACAAGCCCTCGATCAAGGTGAGCCCGGTGGGCGAGCAGGCGACGTTCGAGGCCGCCAAAATCTGGATGGGTTTGGTCCGCCACATCGAGCGCATCAGCAAGGCGACGAGCGCCTACTCGACGGCCTCTGATTTCCAGGTGCAGAGCGGCCTCGGCTATCTCCGGGTGGACTGGGACTACGTGCCGGGGACGTTCGACAAGGAGATTTACATCAGGCGGGTAAGGAACCCGCTGAATGTGTTTTTGGACCCCGACAAGAACGAGGTCGACGGGTCGGACGCGCGCTTCGGCTTCTACTTCGACGACACGCCGCGCAGCGACTTCCTCGCTGAATACCCGCACATGAAAGGCAAGGTCAGCGAGGCCGCGCTCGGCAACTCGCAGGGTTGGATCGACCAGGATCACATCAGGCAAGCCGAGTATTTTTACAAGGTGCTCAAAAAGGACCGGCTGGTCCTGGTCCGGAACTCCGACGCAGGGGGCGAGCCGCAGCAATTTCAGTGGTCGAAGATCCCGGCCGCCATCCGCCAGCAGATCGATCCCGGCGACATCGTCCGCAGCCGCGATTTCCTGGACGAGGAGATCCGCTGGGTCAAAATAGCCGGCAACGACATCGTCGATCGCGGCAAGTGGCCGGGCCGCTACGTGCCGCTGGTCCCGGTCGTCGGTGAGGAGGCGGTGATCGAGGGTCAGCTCGATAGGAAGGGACACACGCGCGGCATGAAAGACGCGCAGCGGATGTACAATTTCTGGACATCCAATGCGGTCGAGCAGGTGGCTCTCCAGACCAAGGCGAAATGGTTTATCCCCGTTGGCAGCACCGAGAGCCTCGACGCCTACTTCAAGACGATCAACACGAGCAACTACCCCTACATCCCCATCAACGCCTTCGACAGCGAGGGCCGGCAATTGCCGCCGCCGACGCCGATCGACCCGCCGGAGATGGCGCAGGGCTACATCCAGGGCATGATGGTGGCGCGCGAGGAGCTGATGATGGTCAGCGGCCAGCGCGAGGAGAATTTCGGGCAGCCGACCAATGCGATCAGTGGCATCGCAATCAACGAGCGCCAGCGCAAGGGCGACCAGTCCACCTACCACTACATTGACGGCCTCGCGACGGCGATCCGGCAGGTGGGCAACATCATCCTGGACATCGCTCCGCACATCTACTCGTCGAAACAGGTCCGCCAGATCCTGGCCGAGGACGGCACCGAGCAGCTCATTCAGATCGACCCCACCTCAGACGTTGCCTATGCCGAGGAGACGGGCCCCGACGACAAGACGTGGGTGATCTTCAACCCGCGTGTCGGCAGGTACTGGGTCGATTCTGATATCGGCCCGAACTACGCGACCAGGAGGCAGGAGGCGTGGGATGCGTTCGTGCAGATCACGACCGCCAACCAGCAGCTCGTCACGGTGATCGGCGACCTGATGTTCAGGAACGCCGACTTCCCCGGCGCCGACGAAATCGCGGATCGCTTGAAGAGGATGGTTCCGCCCGAGGCGACCGGAGAGGGCCCCGACGCAGCTCTCCAGGCTGCCCAGGCGCAGAACCAGAGCCTCCAGAGCCTGCTCACCGAGACGATGGACAAGCTCGCCAAGCAGGAGCTGCAAATTAAAGATCACGCCGAGCGGCGCCGGATCGAGCAGCAGGACGCCGACACCCGCAGGCTCAAGGAGGTCGGCAACGCGCAGTCCGATCTCAGCGAGGAGACGCTGCGGCCGATCATCGAGAAGCTCCTCAAGGACATGGGCTTGGAGCAGCGGGCGGAGCCGAGCGATACCGGCGAGGAGCCGGAGGCTGAGGCAGAGGCCGCCACCGAGGAGGAGGCCGCCACCGAGGAGGAAGGCGAAGACTGGCAGAACGACCCGGTGGTGCCGCCGGTCGAGGGTGCCGAGCAGGCTCCCGACGGGCAGTACTACCTCCCCGATGAGGCGCGGCCGGGCAAGTTTCTGAGGGTGGACAGTGAGTAGGTATCTGACCTTGCGTGAGTCGATCGCCCTGGCGCTCGATCGCAAGCGCCGCCTCCGCCTGATCCACAAGTGGCGCTACGGTCATGCGTCGCAGCGGCGTAACCGCGACCACTTCAAGCTCGCAGCCATCCGGCACCCGTGGAACCTATGGCTGGATATGTGATGGACTACCGGGGCATTGCTGCGGTGATCCTCGCCACCTGCATCGGCCTCACGCTGGTTATCGGGGCGGCGGCCGTCGGTTTCTGGGGCCGGGCGATGAGTGACGTCGGCGGGCAGGCGATGATCGCCATAGGCGGCGCGATCGTCGGGGCCCTGGCCGGATTCATTGTGGGAAAAAAGGTGGACCCATGATCCTGACACCGATCGAGCTACAAAAGCTTCTCCTGGCACACGGCTACAGCCTGCCGAAATACGGTGCGGACGGTTACTGGGGCGCTGAGAGCGCCGCCGCCTGCGAGGCGTGGTTCGAGGTCGGCACCGACCTTGCCGCCGACCCCGGCGACGTGCCGGCGGGTGGCATGGGCGTCGTGCCGGCGGACTGGATGCCGCAGTGCGCGATGGAGCGCATCATCGTCCACTGGACGGCGGGTGGCTACATCGTCTCCTCGACCGACCTGGAGCACTACCACATCGTCGTGGACGGAGAGGGCCGCCTCTGGCGCGGCGACAAGCCGATCACGGCCAACGTCAGCACCAGCGACAACGACGGTTATGCGGCCCACACAAAGAGCTGCAACAGTGGCTCGATCGGCATCAGCGCTTGCGCGATGGCAGGGGCCCAGGAGTCGCCCTTCCAGGCCGGTGGCTATCCGCTGAAGCCGATCCAGTGGGCGGTGCTCGCTGCCGTCGCGGCCGACCTCTGTGTCGCCTATGGCATCGCGGTCACCGCCAAGACGTTGTTGCAGCACGGTGAGGTACAAGACTCGTTGGGTATCGCCCAGGACGGAAAGTGGGACATAAACATCCTGCCCTGGCGGCCCGAGGACAATGCCGGCGACCTCTTCCGCGAGCGTGTGAGCTGGCTCCTGGAGGCGCGTCGGTAGGTGGCCAACGCGCTCACCCGCCAGAACATCGACTTCAGCGAGGCCTCGGGCAGCGGCGAGGCTGACTGGGCCGACAACGATCCGCGCTGGTACGAGCCGGTATGGTCAGAGCGCAGCCGCCGCTACATGACCCGCATCGGTCTACGTGGCGAGCTGGAGGAAGAGGCGCGGCGGCGTCGGCTGGCGGAGGGCACTGGTTCCAGGATCGACGCAATGATGCACCTTGCCGGCCTCCCGGTGCGGATGGCTGCGAGCATCCCGGAGATCCCGGCGTCGCTGGCGCGTTCGGCAGAGTACATCTCTGGGCATGGCGGCCCTCCTATACGGCTACCTGATGAGACGCAGTCGGAGTACGAGGCGCGGTTAGCGACGGTGCCAGACGAGGCTACGAGGGCTGTCGAGGCCGCCACGAATCTGAGCATGTTCGGCGGCAAGGGCACTCCGGTTACGACCAACCGATTGGTAGTTGCCGGCAAGGCTGTCGGCCGGGAGCCTGTCTTGCCCGAGGCGGCGAGGGTGGCTGCCGACCGCCCCTTTGCCAAGGTGGCGACAGGGGCCGCCGCTGCGGACTTGGCCAAGGGCTCGTTGCCTGCGGATTACTCCGGCGCGGCCATGACCGTGGCCCAGATGGACGACATCCTGGTCGGTATGGGCTATGATCCGCGGCAGCTAACTCTCAACCAGAAGAGTTGGCTCATACAGCGGGAGCGAGTCGGTGCCAAACCAGCAGCAGCAGAAACCTCTGCTATCGGAGGCGGAGAAGAACGAGCTGCGCTCCCACGGCCCGCTGGAGGAGGACTGGGATCCGAAGGCGGAGGGGGAGGCGGAGAGCCGCGCGTTCGACAGGCATCAGCGGAAGCCGATCTTGCGGCGGCCGGTGAGCCCCCGCTAGAAGGCCTGCCGCGCAAACCGATCGAGCTTGCCGACGGTAGCGTCCATGTTCCCGGCCCGAGTGCCGTCGCCCGCAAGGCGGCGGCCGACTACATGGCCGAGGCCGGGATCCCCTACAATCCGACCAACAAGTACAAGAAGGTTGACAAGGAGAAGGCGGCCAAGACCGCCCAGGCCTTTGAGGACATGCCACATGCGCCGGACGATCCGGCCGTTCAGTCCGCCTACGGCGCCCTGATCGACGAGACGATGGCGCAGTGGGAGGCCGTCAAGCGCACCGGCCTCAAGGTCGAGTTCAACCCGCCCGGCACCAATCCCTACAAGTCGAATCCGCGAATGGCGATGCAGGACATTCGCGAGAACAATCACCTGTGGGTGTTTCCGACCAGCGAGGGGTTCGGGACGGGCGCCGAGGCCGCGGCGGCGATGCGCGACAATCCGATGCTGCGACCGACCAGCGAGGTGATCAGCGGCCAGCCGGTCGTCGCCAACGATATTTTCAGGATCGTTCACGACTATTTTGGCCACTACAAAGAGGGCGTCGGGTTCCGCGCCGAGGGTGAACACAACGCCTTCCGGATCCACCGGGACATGTTCACACCTCCTGCCCAGCGAGCACTGGCATCGGAGACGCGAGGCCAGAATAGCTGGGTCAATTACGGCCCGCACGGCGAGAAGAATCGCCATGCCTCCGGTGACGACACGCAGTACGCGCCGCAGAAGATCGGGCTGATGCCGGAGTGGACGCTTTACGCAGGTGGCCGGGGCGGGCGTCTCGCGGCCGGGCTGATGTCTGCGCGCGAGCCGGGCAACAGGCTCGGCTTTGTGCCTGACCTCCGGGTCAGGGTCCGGAACCCTGGCGTTCTGCCCGACAAGCCACTGATCACCCAAGCCACGACCAACAAGAACGCCCAGGCCCAGCTCGACAATATCGATCTGCTCATGGCCGGCTTCCCGAGGGCCACTGAAACCCCCAAGGACTGGTCGCAGATGATGGCGCATGCCTTCGCCAGCGATGAGGTGCCCATCCCGCCCTACGCCTTCATCCGCGACATCAACGGCGACGGCGCGGCGCGGAAGATCGCCTCGCTGTCGCCGGGGCAGATCGCCGATGCCGATCACGGCTTCGCCGAGGCGGCCAGGATGCGGCAGGCTTACGAGGCGGGGCGGCTCTCCCCGGTCACCACCGGCAAGCTCTTCATGTGGTCGTTCCTGTCGCGGGGCGTGTCGCCCTACACGCAGGAATCGCTCTTCATCGACGCCTTCAGTGGGGCCAATGAGTGGATCCGGAAGGCGGCGCGCGGCGAGTTCACCAAGGACGACATCCCGGCCTACAAGGAGTGGGCGGCCTCGGTGGCGCCCAAGGATACCGGACTGCCGGGCTCCGGCGCCCTGCACAATCTCAACGCCTTCGGAACCCACTTCCTGCTGAAGATGGGCCGCCTGGGCGCGGACGGCATTTCCAATCTCCAGCGGCTGCACGACATGCTCGCCGACCCCGAGATGACCGGCCCGCAAATCCGTCGCGAGTTCATGAAGTTCGGCGAGGGCGTCGGCATCGACAACAAGGTCGTGTCGTTCACGCTGCTCGTGGCCGGCAAGAAGGATGTCATGGTGATCGACCGGGTGCAGACCCGGCAGCTCTGGGACGACGGCCGCTTCGCCGATCGCAACATCTACGATGGCCAGAAGGTCAACAAGAAGGTCGTCACCGGCACGGCCCTGTCGAACCTCACCTACGGCGCTCGTGGCCTCCTGGTCTACGAGGCGATCGAGCGGACCCTCGGGGCAAAGATCGGTGACATCTACGAGGCCGCCGGGCGGCGCCGCGAGGACGCAAGCATCGGGCGCTTCCACTGGGAGAGCTGGGTTGCCCACAGCCAGCAAGAGGCCTCGCACGGCACCTTGGGGGCGATCATGGAAGACGCCCTGGGGCGGCGGAACGTTCCCGCCATCTCGACGGTGTCAGCCAAGGAGGGCGAGTACGGCGCTTTCGCCTACGGCGCCCGGTATGCGCGCGACGAGAATGGCGCCCCGTATTTCAGCTATACTGTGCCGACAGGGAACACCTATGAGTTCAGCGTGCCGGCGTGGCGTCAGTTCCTCGCGGACGTCAAGAAGCGCAAGGCTAGGGTCGTCCCCAAGGGTTTCAAGGTAACGGAGTCAGGCAATGCCCCGTGGTACGAACAATCCGGAGTCGACCCCCAAGCCCTTGACCGGCTCGCATCCAGCCGATCAGACCGAGGAGCAGCTAGCCCTGGAGCAGGAGCTGTTCGCGGGGCTGAGCAGGGTCAAGTGGCCGGCGGACCTGCGGGAGGAGCGGGAGACTGGCGAAGCGACCCCGTCGTCGCCCCGCCGGGAGTGAGGCTGACGCCGGTCGATCACGACCCGTTTGCGGGAGAACCGAAATGACGATCGTCCTTATCGTGATTCTCGTCCTGCTCCTGGTTGGAGCCTTTCCTACGTGGGGCTACGCTGCCAATTGGGGTTATGGTCCCTCGGGGATCATCGGAGTGATCCTGCTCATTTTCCTGATCCTGCTACTCACCGGACGGCTGGGAGGCCTGTCACTATGACGAACGACGAGATCATTGCCGAACTGGAGCGCATGGTGCCGATGGCCGGCGGCGCTCTGTCCAACGAGCTGACCGCGCTCGGCGAGAAAATCAAGGCGGACGAGATAGCGGCTGCGCCGAAGGGCCCGCCGGTCGTCCGCGATGTGCCTTACGCCGAGGATGCCGATGGCATGCTCACCTGCACGATGGGCAACTGGGAGAACGAGCCGACGAGCTACGCCTACGAGTGGACCCGTGACGGTCTGCCGGCCGGCACCGGGGCCGAGCATCTGGCATCCGCTGGTGTCTGGGCCTGCACGGTGACCGCGACCAACGCCAAGGGCTCGACGGCGGCGCCGCCGTCCAACGAGGTGACCGTCGAGTGACCGAGGTCGTTCAGCTCAAGACCGCCTACACGCAAGAGCAGACGGACGTCATCACCGTCCTGGAGCGCATGCTGGAGATCGCCAAGGAGGGCCGGGTGTCGAGCGTGGCGATTGCCTATGTGCGCGCCGACCGGATGTCGTGCTCCCACTCGTGGTCCTCGTCCTCGACGACGCCGGCCCTGGTCGGAGCGATCAGCGGCATGCTCCTCCAGCTCCAGCTCCACTCGATGCAGCGAGCAGTGGTGAACCCCGACCAGGGAGGCGCGTCGTGATCGAGGCCGCCCGCAAGCTGGTCGCCAAGTACGCCGAGGAGGCCAAGGCCGAGCGGAGCAAGGAGCGGGCGGCAATCGACGACGCTGTCCGCACCAAGGTCAATCTCGGCGAGTCCTACTGGAAGCACCGGCACGCCGCTGAGACGCGCCTGCGCGCCGCCCGGGCCCTGGTGGAGGCCTTATCGTGACCGCCAAGCTGATCCGCGAGACGGCCAAGGAGCTGGCCGGAGCCTACTGGGAGGACAATCACACCGAGCGCTTCCGGAAGTTTTGGCCGAGTGTCGAGACGTTCATCGGTCGCAACTGGCCCAGCTTCGGCGAGCTGGCGATGACGATCCTCACCGATATGCTGCGTCGGAAGGAGAGTGAGGTGCCGGTGACGATGAAGGACATGATCGTTGAGGCGCTCGAACAAAACGCCAAAGAGGCCGTGCATCGACGGCCGGAGAAGGTGGGCCGGGGGCCGATGATGCTGCGCCCCGATCGCCCAGGCACGATGGAGCAGCACCTTTTCTGGAGGAAGTGATGGGCAATGCACTGGTCAAGGCCGAGTTGAAGCGCTCGTTGACGTCCAAGCCGGGCGGCAAGGGCGGCAAGCTCTCTCCGCCGGCCCCCAAGGGCAAGGGGCAGGAGGAGACGGAGAACGTCAAGAAGGCCAAGGCAGCCGGCAACGGCCTCGACGAAGAGCGCGGCGAGAAGGCCGCCTCGGCCCTGCGGACACTCATGGAGAGCCAGCGCATCTCCAAAAACAAAGAGCTGATGCGGGACGTGCTGAGCCACGCCTCCGACCATATGAAGTCGATCACCGAGGTGCTCTCGGGCACGGTGAAGCGGAGCAAGAAATAAATGCCTGACGATCTGATTGACCCGCTGGCCGACCTCAAGGCCGAGATCGCCGCCGAAGAGGCCGGTGCGCCTCAGCCTGACGAGACGGCCACCGAGGAGGCCAAGCTTGCCGAGGAGGAGGCGCGTGTCGCTGCCGAGGAGGCTGCGGCCGAGCCCGTTGCCGAGGAGGAGCCGCCGGCCAAGCCCGCGAAGAGGGCCAAGAAGGCGCCCGAGGAGCGGATGGTGCCGGCCGAGCGGCTCAATGAGTACGCGGTCAAGGTCAGGATGCTGGAGAAGGAAAAGGAAGAACTGGAGCGCAAGCTCAACCCTCCTCCGCCAGCGCCGCCAAAGCCGGCTCGCACCGAGGACCAGATCAGGACCGAGGCTCGCGCCCAGGCTCGCCTGGAGATCCAGCTCGAATCGTTCACCGCGGCCGGCAACGAGAAGTATGGCCAGCAGGCTTTCGACCAAGCCTGCGACAAGATCGCCAAGCTGATCGGCGGTCCCACCAACCTCGTAGCGATCGCGATCGAGGCGACTGGCTCGCCTAAAGATGCCGCGACGGCGATCGCCACGCTTGGTCAGGGAGACGCACCCGAGATCGAGGCGTTTCTCCGTCTCTCACCGATCAGGCAGGCTGCCCAACTGGCCAGGATGGCCTCGACGACGAGGGCCAGGAGAGGTGACGACGACGACGAGCCCGCCCCACGGCGCAGGCGTCAGATCGAGGTCGAGGAGGACGAGGAGCTGGAGCCGATCCGTCCGCTCCAGGGCGCCAATGCCGTCAGCGAGAGCCTGGGGGACGACGTGCCTATGGACCTCTGGGTCAAGCGTTTCGACGAACAGGTGCTTAACAAAAAGACTCACTAGGCGTAGTGTCCCACCTTCGCCACCGACGAGCGACATCGTCGAGAGGCTCGTAGATCCCCCGCAGTCGAGCAGCGGGGCCAGCCGGCAGGATTGCCGAGGAGCCCGTCAAATCATCTGGCCTCGGGCACCGGAGTGAACCCTCACGTCTCACTCTGATCGGGGAACCATAGCCGCATGGCCGGCAATCAGATTCTCACCATCTCCATGATCACCCGCGCTGCGGTTAGGATTTGGAAGAACACCAACTTCTTCATCCAAAATATCAACACCCAGTACGATGATCAGTTCGCGAGAGACGGCGCCAAGATCGGCACCTCGCTCCGCATCAGACTCCCCAACGAATACACTGTTCGTCACGGCCCTGCGGCTCAGCCACAGGATACCAATGAGCAGCAGATCGTGATGACATTGGCGACCCAGGACGGTGTCGATGTCAGCTTCTCCTCGGTCGAGCGCACCATGCAGCTCGACGACTACGTGGAGCGGATCCTCGCCCCGAAGATCGCCTTCCTGACCGCCGACGTGGCCTACACCATCATGGCCGGATTGGAGGGCAGCGTCGCCAACTACGTCTCGAACGTGGACGGCAGCGGCGCGGTGATGTCCCCGACCCAGTTCACGGTGCTCCGCGCTCGCGCTGCGCTGATGAACAACTCGGCACCTCCTGGCCAGCGCAAGTTGGTCTTCGCGCCGAACACGGGTGCCGGCATGGTCAGCACGCTGTCCGGCTTGCTCAACCCGGCCCCCGCGATCTCGCGGCAGTACATGGAAGGCACCATGTACGACGCGCTCGGCTTCAGGTGGTTTGAAGATCAGACCGTCATCCAGCACACGACCGGGAGTTTTACTGCCGGCACGGTGGCCGGTGCCGGCCAGACTGGCGTCGCGACCTTGGTGACCGGCGCGATCTCCGGAACGCTCAATGCCGGCGACTTCATCACGATCGCGGGCGTCTTCGCCATCAACCGACTGACCCGGCAGACCCTCGGCACCCTCAAGCAGTTCGTCGTCACGGCGAATGTGCTCGGCGGCGCGACGGCGATCCCGATCTACCCGGCCCTCGTGGCTCCGGTGGGCGGACAGCCGGTGCAGTACCAGACCGTGACCGCCTCGCCGGCAGCCGGCGCCGCGATCTCGCTAGTCAACCTCGCGAACGAGGTCTACGTCAAAAACATCGCGTACCAGCCCGATGCGTTCACGATGGCAACCGCCGACCTCGAACTCCCCGAGGGCGTGTGGGAGCGGTCGCGGGCCGTGTTCGACGGCATCAGCATGCGCTCGATTCTCGCGTACAACCCGCAGACCGATCAGGCGATCGACAGGCTCGACGTTCTGTTCGGGTTCCTGGGGACGCGCGGCGAGTGGGCCGTCGCAGTCGCCGACCGTCCGTAGCGCCGGACGGTTAATGGAGCGTAATGGAGGCTCGGGGCACCGGGCCTCCTTTCCCATGAGGATTTCCGATGACCCAGGTGAATCTCCCCGAGGGCATGTCGCCCCAGGCGATCATGGCGGCGTTGCAGTACCTCGCCACGCAGACCGCCGCCGCCCAGTATCAGCGACCCTCCGGCGTCCTGCCGGCGTCGATGATGCGCGGCGTCAACAAGAGCTACACCTACGAATTCCGGCCCTACCCCAAGGCCTTGACGCCGCCCGACATCGAGGTCACCTCGGACAGGGAGGAGAAGGCTCTCAGGATCAAGTGGAAGATGCCGCTGCCGTGGGCCGTGAACGACCCTGAGCAGAGGGAGTTCATCGCCGAGTACTATGCCCGGCGTGAGTACCCCGTCCGCATGACGCCGCCGCAGATCATCGTGCAGGACGAGGCGCACGAGGACGCGGTCAAGGCAGCCTGGAGGGCGGAGTATGGCGAGGATGCCGTACGCCTGTACCCCGCGTGGTTTTTCCACGCCACCCAAGCCCCTGTGCTCGTGGGCAACGCCAAGGAGCTGGAGAAGCTCGGTCAGGGGTGGTTCCCGACGCCGACCCAGGCGATCGACGCCGCGAGGGGCGTCAGGGCTCCGGTCAAGGCTGCCGACGAGCTGGAGCGCGATCGGCTGATGAAGCTCGCGGCCAACCTCGACATCCGGGTCGATGAGCGCATGAAGACGTCGAAGATCAGGTCGTTGGTCGAGGCGGCTCAGGAGAAGATCGCCGAGCAGGTGATCTGACATGCCCACCGCTCGGGATGTCTGCACCATTGCTCTGGAGGATGCGGGCGTCACCGGCCTAGGGCTGACCCCGAGCGCCCACGACATCAACAGGGCGTTCACCCGGCTCAAGGACATGCTGGATCAGTGGCAGCGCATGCGCTGGCTGATCTGGCATCTGGTGCCCACCGATCTGCCGATGACCGGCGCGACCTCCTACACGGTCGGGGAGGGAGGACAGTTCAACGTCGCGCGCCCCGATCGCCTGGAGGCCGCCAGGATCACCCAGAACTCGCCGGGGCCCCCGAACGACGTCGGCTGGCCCCTCGACATCGTCCAGTCGATGGAGGCCTACAACAACATCCGGATGCAGCACCTGGGGAGCTTCCCGAGGTACGTCTTCTATGACGCGGCGTGGCCGATGGGGCGGCTCTATTTCTGGCCGCTGCCGTCCTTCCTCTACACGGCCAGGATCATCACCAAGCAGCAGTTCACGGCGCTCAACAATCTCAGTGACACGCTCGACTTTCCGCCTGAGTACAATCGGGCGATCCGCTTTAACCTCCAGGACGAGCTGCTCAGCGCCTACAAGCTCCCGCCGGACGAGTTCCTCTCCGCCAGGGCGGCCGGCGCCCTCAACGTGATCCGCAACGCCAACGCACAGATCCCCGTGCTCAAGCTCCCGGCCGAGCTGGTGCGGAACGGCGTCTATAACGTCTACACCGACAACACGATCTGATGCCCCGCGTCCCGCTCCTCGGTGGTGCCTACCAGTCGCGGGCCATCATCCCGTCGAGCCAGCGCTGTCTCAACCTCTACCCCGAGGTCAACGAGGACGAGCAGGCCCCGGCCCCGACGACGCACTTCCCGACACCGGGGCTGGTGCGCAAGGGCACGCCCCCCGCACCCGGCATCGGGCGGTGCTGCTTTCGCGCGACGAACGGAGACGTCTTTGTCGTCGTCGCGGGCCGCGTCTACTTTGTCGATCAGCTCTTCGGCTACCAGCTTCTCACCACGATCCCCTCGCTCGAAACGCCCGTGATCATGGCGGACAACGGCCGGGCCGTCGTGCTCGTGGACGGCACCAGGACGGCTTACGCAATCAACATTGAGGTGTTCACGGCGTCGGCGTACCACGCTTGCGCGGCAATCAACGACGTCAACTTCAACGCCCAGTTCGTCCTGGAGACGGGGACGCTGAGTAACGGCACCTCGCACGTGGGCTCGGTTGACACGCTGTTCGTCTTCAACACGCTCGGCACCAACAGGTGGTTCATCAGCCTTGAGAAGGTTTCGTATCGGAATCTGGTCGGGCTCGACCCTTATCCCAACAGCCCCAATCCGGCCGATCCGTGGCACGCCTTCGACCCGCTCGACTTCGCCCTGAAGGCCGGCTCGGCCGATCCGATCGTCGGCCTCGCCGTCATGCACAAGAACCTCTGGCTGCTCGGCACCCTGACCGGCGAGGCGTGGTACGAGACGGGGGCGGCGGACTTTCTGTTCGGCATCGTGCCCGGCGTCTTTAGCGAGCGCGGCAGCGTCGCGCCCTACTCGATCGCCACCGAGGATACCAGCGTCTACTTCCTGTCGCGGAGCCGCCAGGGCAAGTGCCTTGTGCTGCGCTGGGACGCGGGTTTCCAGATCGAGACGATCAGCTCGCCCGGCATCGAGGCGATCTTCGGCAAGTTCAGGATGTGCGACGACGCGATTGGCGGCTGCTACCAACTGCTCGGGCACAATTATTACATCCTCACCTTCCCGGCCGAGAACAGATCCTTCGCCTGCGAGACGAAGGGCAAGCAGTGGCACGAGCTGACTTGGACTTCGCCTAACGGCCAGGAGCGACACCGCTCGCAGGGCTGGTGCCATGCCTACGACATGGTGCTGACGATCGACCGTGAAAACGGCACGCTCTATCAGCTCGACCCGTTCACGCTCACCGACGACGGCGGCCCAATCACGCGGCTGAGAACCATCCCGCACGTCTTAAACGACGGGAAGCGGATGCGGGTAGACCGGGTGATCGCCGACACCCAGGGCGGTACGCTCGGTGGCACGGTGCCGGGGCCCTACTCGAAATCTGTCCAGCAGATCATCACCGACCTCGCGCTGCCGGCTCCGAAGCTGCTCCTGGAAGCAGGCTCGCTGTCGTCATGGCCCGGCTCTGGTCAGAAGTGGTTCGACGAGTCGGGCGGCGGCTACGATTTCTTCCGCGGCGTCGATGCGACCGTCGCCTCGTTCGACCCTGTCTTTACCGGCATCCCTGGCGGCATGTCGCTGAGCGAGCACTGGATATTCTCCGGTAGCCAGTTTTTCACCTACGACTCGGTCAACGAGCCGTGGATGGAGAACCTTCACAAAAATAACGCGAAGTTCACGATCGCCGCGCTGGTGTTCCCCCTCGGGCCGGCGAGCGCTGCCAGCCGCTTCATGGGAGATTCCGGTGGCGGCAGCCTAGTCAACAGCACCGGGATCGACTTCGGCATAGCGTCGGCATCAGCCCCCATCGGGGCCCTGAGAGTTCGCGTGTTCAACGGGAACGACGCCCAAATCCAGCCCTTTGACGGCCCCTTGGTGCCGCTTAACCAGTGGTCCGTGCAAGCCGTCTCGATTGACGAGGGAGCTGCCGCCGGGGTCTTTCTTAACGCCGGCACCATCACGCCATTCAACGCGACCTACACGGCGCCGAGCGCGGCGGCGGCGAGCTTCCCGATGCAGATCGCGACGGCCGGCAATGGCGTCACGCTGCTGACCGCCGGCTCGCGCATGGCTTTCATGGTCATCTGGGAGGGCGTTGCCCTGACGCAGGCGCAGCTCGTTGCGTTCAACGATGCCATCACCGCCAACAACCTCCTGCCGAGCCCGCGCTTCGCGACGCCGCAGATCTTCCTCCGCATCAGCTACGATCGCGGCGCCACCTTCCAGGACGCCCTGTCGGGCAGCATGGGCAACGAGGGCGAATACGGCGAGTTCCCCTGGTGGGCAAACCTCGGCATGGGCCGCGACATCGTCATGGAGCTGTCCTGGTCGGCGCCGATCGACACCGCCTTGAATGGCGTCTTCATCGAGGCCACCCCGGCGGGGACGTGACATGACACAGAAGCCTCCCATCTTCGTGCCGTCGCGGCTTCAGCCGCTGGTTGACGAGGGTGGGCGGGCCACAGAAGGCTGGTGGGGCTTCTTCTCCGATCTGGTGGCGCCGCCGTCACCGCTCCTGCGGATCACGGTGACAGCCTCACCCTTCACCTACACCGCAGTCCACGCCGGCCACGCTGTGGTCGTCGGCGGTGTCGTCAGCAGCGTCGGGCTGAAACGCGGGCGTGTTATCATCCCCTCACTGGGTCTTGTGGCGGGGCCCTTCCCAGTGTCCCAAGACGACCAACTGATCATCACGTACACGGGGCTGCCGGTGCTGTGGTTTGTGCCCAACGGCAACCCGGCATAGGAGGCGAGATGGATCCCCTAACAATCCTGGCTCTGGTTTCCGGCGGCTCGGCCCTCGTCTCCGCGATCGCGAACATCTTCACGGCCAACAAGGCCGCTGATGCAGTAACCAGTGGGCAGAAGGATGCGATTGCCGCCGAGCTGGGGATGTACGCCGTCTCGCAGGCAACCCTGAAACCGTATACCGAGGGCGGCGCGAAGGCGGTCGGCCTCCTGGAGGGCGTGCCGGCAAAGCCCAAGGTGCCGGGCAAGGTCTGGAAGCTCACCTACGGCACCAAGACGATCAACGTCGCTCCTGGAAAGATGAACCCGACGAAGCTCGCTAACTTAAAGAAGCAGGGCTGGAAGGTGACGCAGCAGGGCAAGATGCCTGTGGCTGCCAAGGCGGCGGTGCCCGGCTATCTCCAGAGCAAGCTGATGAAGCCGATCGAGATGGATCAGGAGACGCTGGAGAAGACGCCCGGCTACCAATGGGCGCTCGGCCAGGGCCTCAAGAGCACCGGCTTCGCCATGACGCCGAAGGGCCTCGTCGGCAGCGGTGCCGCGATCAAGGGCGCAATGGAATACGGACAGGGCCTCGCCAGCCAGACCTACCAGCAGCAGTTCCAGAACGAGCTGGCGAACCAGCAGAAGGCCTGGGAGGCGCTTTATGGCACCGCCGCCCTCGGCGAGAGCGCCGCGACTGGCGTCTCGGCTGCGGCGCTCAAGGCCGGCGAGCTTGTCGGCGCGAACCTCCAGAACATCGGTGGGGCGAAGGGCGGCGCCGACCTTGCGACCGGCGCGGCGATCTCCAAGCTCGCCGAGAATGCGCTGGCGACCGCACAGCTCGCCACCCAGCGGAACAGCACGCAGACGACCCAGAACCCATCGACCGGAGGGAAATAAGCACATGGCCGACGTTCAGGGCATCATGCAGCCCTTCATCAACATGCCCCAGCCGGACATGATGGGGGCGGTCAGGAAGGTCCAGGAAGTCCAGCAGCAGCAGCAGGTGCTGGAGACGAACCGGCGGGGACTGGATAGTCAGAAGGCCGGTGGTGACGTGCTCCGGCAGATAACCGACGAGAACGGCGGTATTGACTACCCAAAGGGCCTCTCGCTCATCAACGCGCTTCCGCCGGAGCTGCGGGCTGGCGCGCAGTCCGTAGTTGACGCCGCCGCCCAGTCGGCGACCGCGACGCAGAAGGTGGGGGCAGAGTTCGCGCAGGGGCAGGTCGATTACTTTGGCACCTCGGCGGCAGGGCTGCTCTTCAGCCATCCCGGCGGCTTCACCATGAAGGAGGCCAACGACTTCATTGCCGACATGAACGCGCACAAGGCGATCACCCCGCAGACGGCAACGGCCTTCCACATAGAGATGATGCAGGCGAAGACCGACCTGGACCGTCGGCGGAAGTTCATCGAGTACACCACGCGCACGATTGCCCAGAGCCCCCAGGGCCTGTTCAGTCAGGTCACCCTGACCGGGAAGGACAAGAAGCCGTTTTCGGTGCCGTACATCTCGTTCCTCCAGAAGCAGGCAATGGAGGCAGGCGGCGAACCGGCCGCCGACGCGCTTGCCGAGCATGAGGCCAGCGACACTGGTGTTGACGTCCCCGGCGCCGTCTCGACGGGCATCTCGGCGGCAGAGACGACGGGGGCGGAGGCCGCCAGCAAGGTCGATTATGCTTCGGTGGATCGTGATCTGGCAGCGGCGGAGGATTCTCCGAACCGGGTGACCAGCCTACGCAACCTGATGGCCGAGCACACGCAGTACAAGGGCGGCCCCTTCACCTCGATCATCGAGGAGGCCCTGGGGGCGGCTAACCAGCTCACTCCTGGCTCCCCGTTTGCGCCCGAAATGGTGGCCGCTATGGAGGCGGCGGAGAAGGATGCCGCCCTCCTGGCTCAGCAGCAAGCCGCTGCCGGGCTCGGGGCCGCGGCGACCGACATGGGCCGCGGGATGGCTCTGCGGGCAAGCCCGAGGGCCGACATGTCAGCTCTGGGGCTGGAGATCGTCGCCCACCAGGTGCTCGGCAACGAGGCTGCGATCACGGTGAAGAGCCTCCTTGAGCGGGAGATGATGCTGGAGAACAACGGCGTCATCCCGCCGGGCAAGCTGAACGAGTTCAAGTACAACTGGCAGCTCCATGGTGGGCCGCGGATCTTTCAGTTCGAGATGCAGAGCACCGACCGGGCAAGAAACGAGCTTCTCGGAGCCGCGCGGGTGGCACCCAACAAGACCAACAAGAAGGTGCATTGGGAATCGTTCCACATCGATCCGACGACCGGCAAGGATGTCTATGGCGCTAGGCCCCTGACCGAGGGGCAACAGGCGTACCTGGACGACTTCATGCAGGACTACGATTATGCCGATGAACATGGCTGGTTCCAGAAGATCGAGCCCAGCCTGAAGCAAGGGCTCTGACCATGCCGAACGCTCTCGTCGATCAGGCCATGCCCGTAGAGGCCCCTCCGGCACCCGAGGAAGAAGCGCCTCCCGAGGATACGGCACCGGACGAGGCTGATGGGGCCCCTGACGATGATGACATGGGGCCCCCGCCCGACCCGAATGCGCCGACGCTGGCCAGCGAGGGCGTAGACCCGGATCAGCTCAAGGACGTGATTCACAAGGTGGCCGTGATCAATGCCAAGCTCGCCCAGATCCTGGAGGACAGTCCCGGCCCCAAGATAGCGCGCTCTATGGTGATCAAGGCAGTGACCGAGATAGTGGCCGAGCAGTGCATGAGCCCGACCTCGGCGGCGCAGTACCTGTCTGACATCCCGGAGGATCCCGGCGACATCCGCGAGTGGGTCCAGAAGCATTCGGACGAGGCGCACATGGCCCTGGCGCAGGCTGTCTATGCCATGCACGGCGCCGCGGAGCCTCCGCCTAACCAGGGCGCAGAGGCACCGCCGGAGGAGGGTGCGCCGCCACCCGAAGAGCAGGCGCCGCCCGAAGAGCAGATGGCGGCATAGGAGGGCGCGATGCCCAATTTCGAGGCCGATGACGTTGGTGGTGGATATGTCGCCAACCTGAGCCCGACCATCAGCCCGACGTCGGTCAGCAACTCGCTGACCAGGGCGTCGGTGCCGGCATCTTCATCTTCGCCTGCGGGTGGGGCTGCCGCGGCCAGCGGGCTCCAGAGCTATGGTGGTGGAGGGACCGTCAGCCTGGGGTCAGGCACCAGTGGCGGGAGCGTATCTCTCTCTCGCGGCTCTCTCGGCCCGGCCGGCTCGCTTGGCTATGGTGGAGGTGGCCGGGCCGGACAGCCAGGGTCCGTCACGCTCGGATCAGGCAGTTCGAGTCAGATCGTCAGCGGAAGTGGTGTAACGCCTGCGCTTATAGGTCAGGCTCCAACAGCCATAGAGCCGGGCACGACGGTGGCCATACCGCTGCCGGAGGCTCGACCGTTGCACGTCAGCTTTGGTGCCGGCCTCAACAGTCGCTCTGATTTCGACCCTGAAACCATGAACTTCCAGGTCGGGTACAATCAGTGGGCACGCGAACACGGCTACAGGACGATTAAAGAGGACGGCAAATTCGGTAAGGAAACAAAGCGGGCGAATGCGACCATCAGGGCTAAGCTCGGCCTTGGTGGCTCTGCTGCGACTATCGATGACGAGCTGAGGACGGCCGTCACAGGGCCCGGCAAAGCACCGCCGCAGCCCCCAACGGCCCCGCTGATCCCGGCGCCAGGGGTGCCGCTCCCGCGGCTACGGCCGGACACATCGGCGGCCACACCCCTTGACCCGGCACTGGTTCGGCAGCCCGATATCCCTGGCGACATCAGTGGGCCAGACGTGCCTGAGAAGCTGATCCCGTTGGAGCCGGTGCCGGAGCCGGCAAAGCCGCTGCCCGGCGACGTGACGTTCCTCTCGACGCATCCGGAGTTCCGACGGCTGAAGGGGTCGGAGCTGGTCGAGAAGGGAAGCGACCTCCTGACGCCGTTCGAGGGCGGCTACCTCACCGAGGAGGAGAAGCTGAGAGGGCAAACAGGGGCGACACCCCTCCCCCATCCGATAAGCACCCCGAACGCCCTAGTCGAGGCGGCGGTGCAATCCGGCCCACTTGGGCGGCCGATCAACACTCCGGCCACGCGCACGCCGCAAGGGGCAAAGCCTCTTCAGCATCCGGTAAGCACGCCAGTATTGCCTGATGAGGGCTACATCGTTCCGGAGCCGAAGATCGACATCCCCACCAAGCTCAAGAATCGTCAGGTCAGCTTGTCGCCGCCGGATGAAGTCGAGCCCCTGTCGGTGACGGAAGAGATCGGCGGCCTGGGCGGTATCGGCGCCGCCATCGTCAAGGGCTGGCAGAAGATCTTCGGCATCACTCCGGCGGAGGGGGAGAAGCCCGCCACCGCTGCGCCGGCCAAGAAGAGCCCTGCGCCAGAGGCTAAGGCTCCGGCCTCGGAGAAAAAGAGGACGGAGGTAGCTCACCCGTCGGTCGAGGCCGCGCGCGTGTCGGCGCTTGCCAGCGAGGAGTACGAGAAGACGGGGGAGGGCACCAAGAAGCTCGTCCAACGGTGGGCCATTGAGAACGGCGTCAGCGTCCAGGCTGCCAAGGAGCACTTCTACGGACTGGTGCATGGCGCAGCCGGGCTCAAGGCGGGCGAGGGCGGCAAGCGCTCCGACATCGAGCTGGATCCCAGGGCTGCCGGTCAAGTGGCCAGTGCCGATGATGACCTGTCCATCGCGGAACAGGCAATGGGGATGGAGACGGAGCCGCCCGACGGCGAAGAAGAATTATTGCCCGGCTCCTCCGCCATAAAGCCCGCCGAGAAGCAGACGGACGACAATTACTGGTTCTCCCCGTCAAGCCTCCTGGATTCGGCAATCTCGGAAGAGAGGATCAGGGGCTATGGGCAGCCCCCCTCCGGCTACTACACCAAGGACCAGATCAAGCAGATCTACGAGCTGTACCGGGACATGGGATTTCGCGATGAGGACGAGGATCCCGAGGCCGAGGCGGAGCGCTACATCCAGCACTACAAGGGCAACTTCAAGCAGGACGTCCCGATGAGCCAGGGTACGCCGCAGAACCCATACAACTCGCGTGAGGAAGCAATGGCGGCTGGTGGGGGTGTCTACAGAGCCCGCGACAAATCTCTGCGTAAGGCCAGCCCCAGGATGGCGGCGTGATGGGCGCCTTCGACGACAAGTTCACCTACGACCCGATGGCCGACGCCCCGGTGGCGGAGGCGCCCGAGCCAGGGCTGAAGGATGAATCGCGCGTCGGTGACAAGCCGAAGAGGCCTTCTGCCTTCGACCAGAAGTTCATGGTCACTCCAGGCTTGGCACCGAACGCGCAGCCGGGGGCCGTGCCTAGCGATCGGCCGGAAGAGGAAACCCATCCGAACCTCGGGCAGGCTCCCGGCGACCCGGTGGCTGGCGTGTCCAGGACGTTCTGGACGAGCGTCGTCGAGCACCTGCCGATCATCGGCGATCCGATCGAGAGGGCTGCCGAAGAGCGTGCCGCGGAGATGCGGGCCCGCGATTCAGGCATGACCAAAGAGGGAGCGCTGGCGGAAATCCAGGCGCTGAAGAAGCACTCCTACAAGGAGCATCCCGGATACGCGACGGCCGGCAAGATCACCGGGGAGGTCGGCGGGGTCGCCGGCCTCGCCGCGCTGGCACCGGAGTTCTTCGGACTACGGGAGGCCACGAAGACCGGCGGTGCGATTCTCGGGGGGCTCTCCAGTTCCTTGGTCAAGTCGATCGACACCTGGGTCCGAACCGGCAAGCCGCTGCACGAGCAAGACCCCAAGGAGTTGGGCTTGACCGCTGCCGGCGGTGCGCTCGGCGGCGTCCTTACCGGAGCGCTCAACCGTGTGTTCGAGGCGGGGGTCAAGCCGGGCTTGCTGGAGCTGGCCAAGAAAGCAGCCGCCCACGACATCCCGCTGCCGGCCGGCTTAGTCACGGCCAACCGGCTGCTCGCCAGATTGCCCGGCGAGATGTTGAGTACCAAAAGCGGGGCCAAGGCGCTCGACGCTTGGTACAGGGCGATCCCGAAGACGATCGGGTCGGATGCCCCCAGGCTGACCAGCAAGGTTCTGGGCGAGGCCAACAAGCGGATCGACGCCGCTGTCAGGAACCTGCCCCCAGGCGCGACCATCGGGCAGCATCCCGAGCTGATCGAGCAGGCCAGGGCCGTGCGTGTTCTGGAGAAGGTACTCAAGGAGCATCCCAACGGCGTCTTCACGCCGGAGGAGTTCCACGAGGCCGTCCAGGCAGGCGTCGATGCCATTGCCAGGAACCGCGGCGAGACGTTTGCCTATGACGGCGGCGGTGCCGTCGCCGATCTCGCCAAGATCGGGACGGCTTTCCTCAAGAAGACCGAGAGCCCGAAGTGGGATCGGCATGCGATAATTCACTGGCTCATGCACAATGCGCCCTTGATAGGCGGCGGGGCAGGCGGGCACGCGCTTCTGACGCACGGTGCTCTGCCGACTTTGACGACGGCCAGCATCGCTGCCGGAGCTGTGGGCGCGGCCAAGCTTGCAGGCAAGGGGCTCAGCGCACTTGCCTCGCGTAGCCCTGGGGTCACCAACGCCCTCGTTAATCAATCGACGCCGATGGCTGTCGAGGTCGCCAAGCCGATCGTGCCAGCGCTCGTCCAGCAGGGCGTGGCAGCCGAGGAAGCCTACTTCCCATCGAGGCCGCAGCAATGATCCTCTTCCTTCTCCTGCTCCTCCTAGCCTTCCCCGCCGAGGCCGCCACGACGCTCCTGCCACCCGGCAAGATGTGCCTCGACGACGCCAACGGGAACCCGCTCGTGGGCGGCACGGTCAACTTCTATGTGCCGTCAACAACGACGCCAAAGACCACCTGGAAGGACGCCAATCAGATCACGGCCAATACCAACCCGGTCGTGCTCGATTCCGCTGGCTGCGCCGTCATCTATGGCGAGGGTGTCTATCGGCAGATCGTCAAGGACTCGCTCGGCAATCTCGTCTGGGACCAGCTCACGGCCGACACGGGCGGCGGCCTTGGCCCCGGCGGCGTGTCGGCGTTCCTCAATCCTGGTGGCCGCCTGACGCTGGCGAGCGGTCAACCGATCCTGACCGGCCTCGGGCAAGTGGCCAAGTCGGTCATCTACTATACGCCGTACAATGGCAACAACATCGAGGTGTTCAACGGGTCGGTCCTGATCCCATACACCTTCGCGGAGATCTCACTGACGCTCGACAGCAATGCCGGGCATGTCCAGTACCACCAGCCCAACAAGAATTTCGACGTCTACATCATCGCCGACACGACGGTGGCTCCGGCCACGCTCCGGGTTTGCACCGGGCCGGCGTGGGTCGCCGACACGCAGACCGGGGCGGTGCCAGATCCCAGGGGCCCGGCGGCCGCGATCAGCTACACGAGCTACGGCTATCTCGCCAACGTCAATACGATCACTTGCCGCTACGGCAATGGCGTCAACGATCTCATCTCGATCGCGCCTTGGCGGGGCACCTACGTTGGCACGATCCGGACGATCGGTGTCGCGGCCCAGGTCACGATGACCATGAACCCCGCGCCAGCCTCTGGCGGAGCTGCGCCGATCCTATTCGTGTTCAACGAGTACAATCGCGTGCTCATCCAAGCCAACAACCAGGACAACGGTGCTCCGTATACCTATGCCGTGGCCACTCCGAGAATTGCCAGGGCAGATAACGACAATCAGATCCAGTATGTGTCGGGTGACATCTCAGACGCCGTCCTGATCACCTATAGCCAATCGATGCAGACCGGCCCGGTCCTGGGCACCCAGGGGCTGTTCTGCATTGGCGTGGACCTGATCGGCTGCACCGACAACGTTCATGCGTCGATCAATACTGTCGCGGCGCAGACCCAGCTTGCCGTTCTCCAGACCACCTACCTCTTTGCCAGCGCGCTCGGGCTCCACCAGATATTCGCGATCGAGGCCGTGGCCGCCGGAACGGTGACCTACGACCTGGACAGCGACCCCGGCGCTGGCGTTGCCGGCATCGCAACGCTCATGACCATGCTCAGGATGTAGCCGCGAGATAGGCCTCCAGCGCGCGGCGCATGCCCGCCAGGAGCCTTGTGTCCTCGGGGACGGCAGACGGTGCCACGTCGAGCTGCGCCGCAATGGCGAGCCTCAGAGCGTCCTCGTCGATGGCAAGCGACTCGGACCTGCGTTGGATGGCGCAGTCGTAGCGGTTGATGAGGGTGTCGAGGTCGGTCACTTCACGCACCTCCAGTGCTTGCCGCGGTAGATCGTGCGCTTACCGTGCTTGATGCAGAGCGCCTTGCCCTGTGGCTCGACGGGCTTGGTTTCATCGGTCGCCGGCACCGAGGCGGGGGGTGGCTTCGGCTCGAGCAGCCCGTCAACGATCGGCTGCTCCTGCGGGGTAAAGACCAGAGGCGGGATCTCGTCGGCGTTGAGGCAGAACGTGTACGCCTTGCGGTAGAGGAATCGCCCGGCGCTGACATCGATGAACGGGTAGGCGAGCAGCGCCTGGAGAGCCGCCGCGCTGCCGCGATTGGCGTAGGCGTGGCAGTCGCTCATGTCGGCAGCGTGCGCCGCGAGCGGGAGGGCTAACAGCAGGATGGGCAATATCCTTATCGTCATCCGCGGCATCTCCCTGGAGGCGTGCTTGCGCCAGTAGTCGATGATCTCCATCGCCGGGCCGGCCGGGCCGCTCAGCCAAATCTCGATCGGCGACGGGCCTTTGTTGTAGCGCCTGAACGCCCACGGGGAGCAGAGCTGTCGTGAGCGCTCCACGCTGAGCCCGAGCCGCGCCCCGATCTGTCGGTATAAGAAACCCTGCGCCCGCATCCGCACAGCCGTGTGGTGGCTGTCCCAGGCGCGTTGCATGAGGGCCACCCGCTTCGGGGGGTCGAGCCGCACCCACAGTGCCGGCCTCATGCCTTCGGCCCCACGAAGATCGCGGGCGGCATCGGGATCTCGATCGCCTGGGGCCGCCAGATGTGCAGCGTGTGCGGGTGGTAGCTGATGTGCTCGGCGGGCGGGACGTGGAGCTGCATCGCGGCCTCGTCGTCCCTGAAGAAGGCCCGCTTGACGTGCTCCATCTCGGTCCAGTTGGGGCAGCGGTTCTTGCGCGACACGCTGACGTGGTCCCAGCCGCCGCTGGACGAGGCGACGACGCGCATCGTGGCCCTGTCGATCGGTGAGGGGACAAGGAACGCACCGTGGCCGTGGTCCCCAGTGTTGCCGTAGAACTCGCGCACCTCCGGCCCGGTGTCGCGCCACTGATCCAGCTCGTGGAGGTTCCTCATGCGTGGCCCTCTTCGCCTGGGTCGAAGCCCTGGAAGCGGGCGAGCAGCTCCTTCATCGCCACGATCATGTCCTGGCGATTGGCGTTGCTCATGTAGTTGACGCGCTGGCCCGGGTCGCCGCCGAAGGGGAAGACCAGGAGGCAGAAGCCAACGGTGCGGGCAGGGCCTTTCTTGTCACCGTTGAAGAACTCATCGACCGTCCGCGCGACGGCCTTCATCCTCGCGGCGTACTCGGGGTCAACCGTCGGGCGGAACGTGCTCATATCACGTCACCTTCTGCGGTCGTTGGGGTGGTGGATCCAGCAGAACTCGCTGCCTCGCCACCAGTGGACGGGGTAGGGTCCAGGATGCCGGTCCGTTTGGCATCGGCCTCCTCGGCGATCGCCTTCAGGTCGGTCGTGTAGTCCTTGAGCGCGATGCGCTGGTCCTTCTTCAGCGTCTTCCACCAGCCCTCCATCAGCACCCGGCCGCCCTTCGCCTGCTCGCGCGCGGCCAGAAGCAGCGTGCTGTGGTCCTCCACCGTCGCCGGCTTGGCCGGAGCCTGCGCGCCGCCGGCAGCCCACTGCGCGAGCTGCTCGCCGATATCCTCGGAGAGTGGCTGGCTGTCGGCGAAGATCGTCTGGAACTGAAGCGGGAGCTTCATCATCACGCGCTCGCCGGGCTCCCCGCTCTCCCAGGTCGGCACGCCGTTCGCGCGCGGCAACAAGAGGCAGCTCGCGGTCATCTCAAAAACAAACTCTTCGCCCGCGATCGGCATCCAGCCCTGCGGGATGATCTCGGTCTTGCCCTTGTCGGACTTGACCATCTTGATCTTCTCCTTCGCGCGGAAGCAGAAGACGAATGAGGCCGGGATCTGGAGGATGCCATTCAGAAGGTCGCGCCTCTCTGACTTGGGGCGCTTCCAGGCCAGCATGTTCACGGCCTCCCGGCCACCCAGGCGCTCGAACTCCTTGTCGTGAAAATCCAGCATGCCGCCGGGGCCCTCGTGCTCGTGCGACATCGAGTCGATGATGATGATGCGTGCGCCCTGCGCGGCGCAGTGCTTGATGGCCGCGAGGTAGTCGAGGCTCCGGAACGGCGCGTCGAATTGCAGATGCTTGAAGCGGAATCGATCGGCGTAGTGCAGCATCCTCCTGGCCTCAGTGTCCACGCCGTAGATGTCGCCGCCGGTCACCCGCTGGATGCCGGTCGCTAGGCGGAGGGCGGAGAACGTCTTGCCCCCGCCGCTCGGGCCCATGATGCCGAGGAGTAAGGGTACGGCCTCGCGGACGCCGGCTTTCACGATGAATTCACGATCGGTCACGTTGGTGCTCCTTTGAGGCGCTGCCTCTTGAGACGCCCGAGGTACAAGAGGATGGTGGTGTGGTCCCGATTCAGCTTTCGTCCGATCATGGTCGAGGACCAGCCCTCGGCATCGAGTGCGCGGGCCATCTCGACGCGTGCCGGCAGGGTGGTGTTACGGCGTTTGCCCTTGGCGATCGCGCGCGCGTATGTGACGCCGTGCCTGCGCGCGATGTCATCAACGACGTTCCTCCAGTGAGGTTGCTCCCGGGCCTTGGGCTCAGGTTCCCGCCACGCCAATCGCGCTTTGACGATGCCCATGTCAGGCAGCTCGCTCGAACGTTTCCGCCCGCGTCGGCCTGGGCGTTGCGAGCACGATCGCCGCAGCGTCGTTGAGGCCGCGCTCCATTAAGCTGACGACTGCGACCTGAATACCCGCCAGGACGCCAGCGCTGAAGACGATGTCGTAGACCTCTTCCATTGCGGTCACTCCAGCATCTCGGCTTTCATCTTCCATTGGGGATACTCCAAATTTTGGTCGGTCAGGGGATACGCTGGCCAGCGGCCGGCAGCCATGCACGTCGCCCAGATGACCTCGGCACGATCGAGCTGGGCCCGGCCGATCGTCATGTTCGCCTCGGTCATCCTGACGACGCTGAGGGCGTAGGGCGGCTCGTTCTCGACGACGACGAATCGATGCTCGCGCCTGCCGGCGTCCTCCGGATGGAGGTAGTCGAGGATGCGCTCGTGCATCGCCGCCTGGATGGGCCAGTCGGCGTCCACGAGCTGCCGCCACAGCTCGTCCGGTGCGGCGCTGCGGCCAGTCGTCTTGAGATCCCAGAGCCTCGTGCGGTGGGGCATCCAGTCGATCATGCAGCGCAGCCACTGCGCGCTCCCGAAATTCTCCTCGTTGATCCTAGAATTAGCGATCGCGACGACCTCGGCGGCGATCGCAACGTCGGGCTCATACCAGTCGGGACCGTAGCCGCGCTCCTCAAGCTGCGCCCTGATGGACTCGACCATCTCCAGGCCGCGCGTGAAGTCTTTGGTCAGGACGCCGAGCTGGCCGGCCTCGGCGACGTCGGCGCGGTGATGCTGGGCGTCCTTGGTGCGCCAGTCCTTGTAGTCGAGCACCTCCAGCTCACGGCCGCGACCGAGCAACAAGCGGTGCGCGATGTGGCCGATGTCGTACTTGGTCGGGTCATCGGACTCGTAGTCGGGGTTGAGCCTGGGGTGGGCAAGCCGGGCGTGGGCGGGCGACTGGCGCAGGAGGATCTTGGCGATCGACTGCGTCAGGCTGGGCTCGGGGCAAGGGTCGGCGAAATATTCGTCCGACTCGACGCCGTAGTGCAGTCCAGGTCCGAGGCGAGCCCCGTGATCCATCGTTGGAATCATATATTTGCCTCCAGGCGGTAGTTGCTGCACGGCTCCCAGCGGTCCTCCGTCGGGAGGAGACAGTTGAAGCCGGTGCGGGTATGCGGCGGAGGCGGCAGCACCATCCGAGCGGCAGCCTCCGGGGCCGACGCGAGGCTCGCCGCCGTCGTGAGGCCGATCCCGCTGGTGCCGGCGACGAGCGCCAGGACGAGGCCGAGGTGGAGCCAGTTCATCCGGCTCCCCCCTTCTTGATCTGCTCAACCAGGGCCGCCCTGACGACGTCCCAGGCTACACGTCCCGTGTCGAGGAGTGGCGCCATCTCCTCCGCCGTCATGCCGGCCTTGATGCCGGAGATCGACACGAAGTAGTCGGCGCTCTCATACTTGAAGCGCGGGTCCGAGAGGATCCTCTCCATGTTGACCTTGCGGCTCACGCTGACGGTGATCGTGGGCTCGTCACTCATGGCCGTCCTCCGCCTCGGTGGCCGCGAACAGCCGCTCGTGTGTCTCCACCTGCCGGTAGGCGAGGTTGAGCGCGGCCTGAAGGGCGGAGAGCCACCTCTGGCGATCGGCGCTCGGCCACAGGTCACCGGGATCCGGCATGGAGTTGATCAGGGCGGCAATGACGGGGCTGGCGAGGCCGCCGCGGATGCGTCGTGAACGGGGCATGTAGTCAGTCTCCTTGGGTGAACTGGGGTGGTTCGGTGACGCCCTGGTAGGCCACGTAGAGGAACCCACCGACGATTATGACCAGCCAGAGCATCAGGGCCGGTCGGTAGACCGCGCCTATGCCCAGGGCGATGATGACGGCGATGATGGCGAAGAGGTGCATTCAGTCGGCCTTCATCATCTTCTGGAGACGCCGGACGACCAGCCGCTCAATTGCGTCATCGACCTCGACCTTGCCGCGTGGCCAGTGCTCCTTGGCCACGCCGGCCAGGACCATTGCCGTGAATGAGATGAGCGCATCGAGGACGCTGACAGCTTCATCGGGCGTCTTAACGCGCTCCGAGTCGAGCCACAGCTCGAACGCGGGCCACGCCTCGGAGGCGAGCAGCCGACCGAGACACCGCATGTCCTTGTCGTCGTGCAGCAGCAGCTCGTCGATGTAGTCCTGGGGGATGCGGGTAGCGATCCGGCTGAGGGCCTTACGCGCCTCGGCCAGCGTGCTGTAGCAATGGCCTGGGACTAGCGCCCCCTCCTCATCGTTGACGAGGTGGTACATGCGGTCACTACGGTTCTGAACGATGGTGTATTTCATGTCGTCTCCTCTAACGTCAGTGTGCGCCCGCGCCTACCGATTGGCAAGCGCGGGCGCATAACTATTCGGCGGCACGAGCCTCGGCCTCAAGCCGGTCGAGGATGCGTTGAAGGGCGACGGTCCACTTCAACCCGCCTGCGGCGACACGCACGCGCCCGCCACCCTCGCACCACTGCCACTCACCACCGTGCAGCTTTAGAACGCCGCCGCGACCACGGTAGGTGATGTCGATGGTGAGCCTCGTCTCGGCGATGATGTTGAGAAGGTCGCCGCCGAGGTAAGCCGTGTGTTGGGCGGTCATCGGCTGCCCTCCGTCGTCACCGCTGCCAGTTCCATCTGGACGAGGGCCTCCAGGGCGGCGGCCACCTGCTTGGTGTCATGCCGCCGCTTGTCCAGTGTGGAGCGATAGCTGTTCCCCAGGCTGTAAAGGATGTGGTTGGCGATCACTTCGTAATGGGAGACGCCGTCAGGCTGGGGGAGAGCCCCCAGGGTCTGCTTCCAGTCGTCAACGAGAGGGATATCCATGTCAGTCTCCTTGGTTGGTGGCGGGGCGCCAACGCCCCGCCGGTTGGGATCTCAGAAACCGTAGTTGGCCGCGCACACCGGGCCTATCCCGCGAGCGATGCTCTCAGGATCGGTCAGCGTGCGGGCGCAGATGCCGCACTGGCCGAGCACCTTGCCGTAGGCGATCGCCGCCTGGGCGGGGTCACTAGCCGCTGCTACAACGTCGTCGCGGCGCTCGTCACCGCAGGTGGCGACGCAGCGGAAGACCCCGGCGACGACCTTGCCCAGGTACTCCGTACCTTCCTTGACGTAGGTCGCGCCGGGGTTCTTCCCGGTCGCCGGGGCAGGGGTGAACGTGAAGGCGTGCTTCAGCGTCTCCTTGCCATCGACGACCGTCGTGGTGGCCAGCCGCAGCGTCAGGCGCTTCAGCCCGTTCGCCGCCGCCGTCGCGAACGCCTGCTCGATGCGGGCGACCTCAATTTTTGGGGCCGTGGCGACACGCTGACCAGCGGCCTCCAGGGCGGCGGCGCGCTTGGCCAGATTGGTGCGGACGGCGGCGAGCTGGCGCTCGGTCAGGTCGCCGTACCTCATAATCCCCTGCACCAGGGACTGGCCGAAAACACCACGGCCGGGCTCCTTCACCTCCCAGGCCACCCGGCTCTCCAGCCACGCCCACTCGGCGGGATGTGCATCCTTGAACGCGACGACGCGCTCGCCACGGGCGAGGTCGCGGCGATCGGCTGCCTTCTCGCGGTTCGCGGCGCGGACGCCGGCAGGCTGGACGAACGTCTTGCCCTTCTTGCCCTGGCACTTGAAGCACACGCCCCAGCGGGTCTGGCCGGTGCCGCGGCACTTCGGGCAGGCCTCGTAGTGGCCGCCCAGCTCGGTGTAGGTCACGGGGCCGCGGGCCACGGGGGCGCCGCCGAACTCCGCGCCTTCCAGGTCGTCGATGTTGAAGATGTCGGTCATTGGAGTGTCTCCCGGTCTGATGGCCGCCGCCAAGCGGCCCTGGGGTGTTTATGCGCCCGCGCTCACTCTGCTGTCAAGCGTCCCCGCATAATTATTCTCGACGACCGGCTCTGGATGCGACTCGTAAGCCGGCCGCCGAGTGTGAGCAGACGAGAGCCTCCTTGCGGCTGGTAGGCGAGCCGCCACGCTTACCGGGGTCATCCCGGATTGTGGTCGGGGCCGCCCCAGGGGAGACTTATCCCGGAGCAGCCCCTAGCAGCGCCGTTGTTGGCGGTCCCGGCGCTGATACCACCTAGAGTGGACAGTCCACTCTAGGGTGCGTTCCGTGATTTACGCCGCCTCGGCGAGCACCTTCCACTCGGCGTCACCCAGCTCGATGATCTCCCCGCCCAGGCGCTCAAGGTCCGTGGCGCGATCATAGCTGTCGAGATCCTCGGCTGTCCTGGTCAGGGCGTTGAACAGCCCGTACCGGGTCAGGTCGGCGCCCTCGATCAGGTGCCGCAGCACGCTGCCCTTCTCGGCCTCGTTCAGCCCGAAGCGCTTGGCGCTGAGGTTGACCACCTCGACGACGTCGCCGACGATCGGCTGCTGGGTCAGCCCGAGCACCTTCTGATCGACCAGGGCCTCGAACTGAGCCTGCTCGAACGACGCCTTCACGACGTCGCGGACCTTGCTCCACAGCGCGGCGTCGTCGAGCCGCCGGGACTGGTCCGACAGCATGGCGTAGACCTCCTCGTTGCCGATCTCGTGGCGTCCGCCGACGTGCAGCTTCTTGATGCTCCGCTCGGCGATCGCGAGGTTGGTGCAGCCGCCCGTGTAGATCGACCGGCTGACAGTGACCGGGCCCAGGCCGACCTCGGAGTTGGAGATCACGATCGCCGGGCTGAGCGTGTCGAACCTGTCGTGGCCCTCGCCGAGCTTCTTGCCGACCGGAATGTCCCGCGTGATGTTCTGATCGACGGCCTTGATGTAGAGCCGGCGCTCGGTCACCTCGGCGCTGAGGATGATCACGCCCAGCTCCTTCAAGGTCGGGTAGACCGCCTCGAACAGATCCTCGTTTTCGAGGGGGCGGAACTTGTCGCTCGGGAAGGCCCTGGCGGTGCCGTCGAGCGTGCGCACGAGCCGCTTGGCAGGGTAGCGTTCAAACCAAGTATTGATGTTGTTAGCGAGCAGCCCAGGGGCCTCCGCGAGGCAGCGATCGTAGTAGGCCTTTGGTATCTTGGTGTGCTCGGCGATCTGGCTGTGCGCGATGTCGTTGACGCCAACGCTGACGTCGCCGAATTCCAAGCCGAACCCTTCACTGCGCCTGCCCCGGGGCTGGCCGACAGCCTGGATCCGATCGGTTGAGACGACGTAGTCCTTCTTCGCGCCCGCGCGGCGTTCCAGCTCGGTGGCGAGGTCGGTGAGTGATTTTCCGGTCTTCATGATAGTCTCCTGTTGCTGTGAAACCCTGAAATTCCCCCGGCCACCGAGCCGGGGGCTTTTTTGTCAAACGTCGATGGTTATTGGTTGGGCCCCACCG
>Ga0207686_10000324_pt1 | contig 34407 bp, 62 predicted proteins | sample KBSM24metaG_FD_184396 | JGI IMG/M metagenome (GOLD analysis project Ga0207686, IMG submission 184396) | Miscanthus rhizosphere microbial communities from Kellogg Biological Station, Michigan, USA - KBS M2-4 metaG (SPAdes) (version 2) | ecosystem: Host-associated > Plants > Roots > Rhizosphere >...
GTTTCCGTCGGACCCACCCGAATATTCAAAATCTCCCCCCCACCCGCCGCGAATCCTTTGCGGCGTGACAGGACGCGCACAGAAGTTGAATCCGATCGCGATCACAGATCGCTTCGACGTTCGCACGTTCCCCGTCCTGCAGCGGGGGCTCATGGTCGAGGTGCAGACTGGACCCATCCGCACTGGTGTAGGTTAGCCACCCCTGGGCTCGGCACTGACTGTCGTTCGTCTTCGGGCCTGATGGGAGGGCGGCTCCACAGATAGGGTCTATTCCTGCCTGGACAAGGGCCCCCAGGAAGGCTCTGCGGAAGGGTTGCCAGTCTCGGTAGGTGTAGCCTCGTGCGTGGGCGGTCCCTCGGCGGTGTTCCTGTTCTCGAGCGTGCGTCGCACAGCGTCCACCCGAGGTGAGCTGAGGACAGCCAGGCACTGGACAGGGTTTCTGTGGAGCCAGGGGACTCATCGGCGCCTCCCGGATCTGCTGCCGGTGCTTCGCTTCCCCGTAGACGGCGATCGCATGGGACTGATGGTTCCGTCGAGGGTTGTCCGGGCGTGCCACCTGAGCGAGTAGAAGGCTGATCGATAGCCGTCTGTGAACTCCGACGACGCAATGAACTCCAGCGCTCGACGGAGTCGATCGCATTCCGACTCGAGCGCCGAGACACGCGCGTCGAGATCCACCTACACGCCTCCTGTGCGCACGACGATCCGAATGTCGACGGGTACCGCTGGCGGCTTGCCCACTGGCGTCGGCGTGCCGACCGTGAACGTGATCGGCGTGACGCAGGTCGTCGTCACCGTGGCACTGCAGGCGGCCTTGACTTCGCCCTGGTCGTTGAAGGCGGAGACGAAGCACGTATGCGATCCAGCGGCCAGGCCGGGCACGGTGACGGTGTAGGTGAACAGGCCCGCGGCGTCGGGCGTCCCGGCTGGCTGCGTCTCCGTCGCGCTGAAGTTCTTCGCGATCGATCCGTCACACCACCAGCGGAAGGACGGCATCAGCAACCCGTCGTGCTTGAAGGACACGTCTAAGGGCGTGTTCGCTGGGACGGTGACGCTCAGCGTTTGCGGTGGCGCGAAGAGAGCGGCAAGCAGGATCGTAGTCAGCATTAGGGTTTCTCCTGGTCGATAACCTCGCCGGTCGTCAGGCGACGATCGAGCGGCATGCGCCCGGTTTCGTAGATCTGCGCGACCGTCGGCCCGATGTACTCGGCGACGGTCTGCTGGTTCGGCAGCAGCACGTGCGCGAGAAATTCGTCCTCGAAGGTGGCGATGTTGCTCTCGACGGCCTCGAGCTTCGCCTTGATGACGAGCAGCAGCGCGCGCCACCGCGTGCGCTCCTCCTGATCGACCACCTTCGCGATGCCCGCGGCCGTGCGTTCGAGATAGCGGCCCTTGATGCGTCGGTGCTTCGGGTCTTTCGGGTCGGGCAGGTCGATCTCGAACTTCACGATCCGGTTGTGCGCCTGGAACTGGACGGTCGCGCGGTGCGCGTCGTTGTCGACGCCCGCCATGAACTTCGAGCACTTGTGCTTCTGGAGCAGGCGCTCGATTTCGGCGCGAGACTTGGCGACTGGAACGTCCGTGTTTTCAGCGTAGGCCATTTGACTTCCTTCCAAACTTGGCCGCATCGGGGCACGTCGCCCAGTGCGAGTCGCTCGACGCGAAGTAGGCGGCGACCCGTTTTGTCGCCGGCTCGTTTTCCGACTTCCGTGGTACGGCACCGCGATTCATCGGCATCGCCTTGTCGTTCAGCGTGCGGTACCAGTCGATCGGCGCCGCGCAGCCGCGGCACGTGCCCGGCTTCTGCGTGTCTTCGTAGAGTCGAATCAGGGTGTCAGCCATCAGCTCGCCTGCTCTCCGCGCCAGGCCTCGAGCTCGCGCTCGATGCGTTGCCACCGTCGCCGCTCGTTGCGCGCGCCGGCCTGGTAGCCGCGGATGTAATCCGGTGTGCGCCAGCGCCGCGCCTTCCCCGACGCCTGGCCCCCTTTGCGCGCGGCCGCGACGATGCGCGGGTCGCCCTTCGTGAAACCCTTGGCCATTCACGCGACTCCTTCGAGGTCGTGATCCATCTGCCAGCGCCCGGTCTCGAAGGACCGCCAGATGGGCAGCTGCGCCGCCTGCAGCACCTTCAGGTCGCGGCGCACCGTGCGCGTCGTCACGCCGAGTGCCGTCGCCAACTCCGGAATCGTCCGCGGCTCGAGGAGCAGCCGCATCAGGCGGAAGAGGCGCACGAGCGCGACGTTGCGCGCGTTCGCCGGCCGTCGCGTCAGTGGGGCGCCCATCAGCGACTCGTCAGGCCCTCGCCGCCGTGCCACACGGTTTCGAATTCCTCCTCGTCGCGCGCGCGCACGCGGCGCTGAATCTGCCCGTCGAGTGTGCTCGCCGGCGGCATCGGGGCGTTGATGCGGCGCAGGCGGTCGGCCTCTTCCTGCTGTTCTCGACGCAACCGCTCGAGGGCGCGCTCGGACCGCTGGCGCCGGTCTGGCGATCGCGAGTCGGCCAGGATGCGCTCGTGGTAGTCGATGAGCAGGCGTCGATCGCCAGGCAGCCGGTGCGCGGCAGGTTCGTCAGGGCGCCTCCTTCGCCGCATCCGCGGCCAGCGCGATCCGCCGGTTCGCGGTCGCGCCTGACGAGACGATCGTGCCGGTCCGCTCGAGATCCGCGATGAACGTGCGGAGCGTGTGCCGCTCCATCCCGACGGCGGTCGCCAGCGCCGAGGGCGACAGCGGCCCATGCTTCAGCGCGGCGCGGATCTTCGCGTTGATGCCCGTGTCGTGTCTGTTGCCGTTCGACGACGCCGGCGCCTTCGCCAGACGGTCGGCCGGCAGGTGGAACAGCTCGCGCAGCGACGCGATGGCCGTGTCGACCTTCGCGATCCTGGCGCGCAGGTTCTCGCGCTCCGTCTCGAGCTCGGCGATGGCGCGCGCGATCGGGCTCGTGCCGGTCATGGCTGATGACGCCCCCCCCCCCCCCGACTTTCATGGCCGTTCTCCCTTCGTGGTGCTGCGCAGCCGCACGAGCGCAGCGTATTCCGCCCAGAAGTCGGGAGACGCCGCCTTGAGCCGCGCCTGGTTGATCGGGTCGCCCTTGCGGTAGAGCGTGCCGAGCGTGGCGACGAAGCTGCCGCCGTACTGGATCATCGCCTCGGTGATCGCGTCGTCGTCGATGTCGGTCATACACATCACCGGTGAAACGGACATAGGAACTGACGCAGGTCGATCAGCGACCAACACACGTATTCGGGGACGTACTGCACGTGCGGGCCGCGCCCGAACGGACCCGCGCAGGTGAGCGCGAAGACCTGAACGCCGCGCCAGGTCTTCTGCGGCAGCGCAGCGATAGCGGCCGCTCGTTCCGGCACGGCGTCAGCGCCGCGGATCTCGACAAAGACCTCGAGCGCGCGGATCAGAGCGTTCGCGTGCTGCCTGCCGATGCGCATGGCTATGCTGATTTCCCCAGCGCCTTCTGCTGCTGCCAGCACACGAAGCACTCGCAGCGCGTGACGCGCTCGACGCCCCCGACGTTGACGACTACCCAGCCAGGCCGATCACGACAGAGGTCGCACGGGGTGAACTCTGGCGTGCCGCGCAGGATTAGTGCCTTCGCGAACGCCTCGAGGTCGGCCTTGTAGCAGCCGTGCCGGGCGACGATGGCCGTGAACTCCTCAATGTCGTGCTTGCGCGTGCGGTAGACGATGCGGCCGCGATCGTCGACGGCCGGATCGCCGCGGCGATCGAGCTTCACGCCGGCGTGACAGAGCTCGTGATCGAGCAGCGCCGCGCGCTGCGCATCGCTGACGCGCGTGTCGAGCCAGAACGATCGCCGCAGCAGGATGACGAAGTCGAACTGCGCGAGCTCGCGATCGAGGTCGCCCGACCGCTTGCACTTTCCGATCGTGACGTGTCCGTCGATGTCGGGTTGCCACGAGGTGCACCAGGCGAGCGTGATCCGCGCGCTGGCCAGATCCTCGTGGTATGCGGTCACCAACTCGGCCAGGAGGCGATACATCGGGTGACCAGCGACGCTGGTCGGGTCGATCAGCTCGTAGGCGACCTTCTTCGGCTTCGGTGAGGATTTCGTGCGCGGCATGGGTTTAGTCCTCCGCCACCGCGGCAGCGCGCTCGTTGTCGAATTCGCGGCCGTTCGCCGGCGTCTCGTCGTTTTCGCCAGCCTTCTTCACGCGCACTTTCACGGACTCTTCCTCGCTCACGACGGTGATCGTGATCCCGTCGCGGTGGTAGACCGTCTTGCCGTGCTTTTTCATCAGCTTCAGCAGGTTGGCCTTCAGCTGCGCTTCGCTCTCGTTCAGCTCCATGCGTTGATCGCGGATGTCGGCATACTCCGCGGCGGCCTGCTCGAGCGGCTTGATTGCGCGATCCTCCGTGCCTGGGAGATCCTCCTGGCGCGGGCGGCCGCGCCGCGGTGCTGCGTCGCCGTTGGTCTTCGCTGCTTTCCTCTTCGCCATGCGCACGCTCCTCTCAGCTGAATAGGCCGGCCGCCGCCGGCTGGATCTCGGTGGGCTCGGCCGCGACGGCTTCCTCGAGGGTGATGTCGGCCCGGGGCGCGACGCCGAGCTCCGCGAACTGCTTCCGGACGTGCAGCTCGACGACCTGGCCGTCGTCGCCGTAGAGCACGCCGGTGAGCGCGTCGAGCACGCAGCGCGTCGCCTTGTCGCAGTCCGGCCTGGTCATGTGATGCGAGACGCGCTTCGGGAGTGACTTCGGCCGCGGCAGGTGGAAAGCGACGGTCAGGATCACGGGGCCGGTGAAGAGCGCGCCGCCGCCGACCTTCTGCGCCTCCGTGGCGATGCGCTGCTCCCAATCTTTCGCCCTGGGGTTATCGTTCACGACGATGGCGCGCGGGGCCTTGCCCTGGGCGACCGCGGCCTGCGCCCACTTCTTCGGCACGAAGGCCTTCGCGCTGCCCTTTGTCATCGCCTCGCCGAGGACGACGAAATGCACGCGCCTGCGATCGAGCGTGAGACTCACAGCCGTGGCCTCCGGGTCTGCATCGTCGCGGCGACTGATCCGCGACTGCCGACGGCCGGCGCGACCGGAATGCGCGCGAGGTCGTCTTCCTCGAGGAGATCCTCGACCATCGACACGCGCTCGAGCGGGATGTCGCGCGACGCGGCGAAGGCCGTCCAGAGCGGCCAGCCTGTACGCCCAGGACGCGCGTTGCTCGCCGCGCGCAGCGCCTGACCGCCCTCGCACTGACAGATCCCGAAGTCGTCGGGCGAGCCGTCGTGATAGCGCACGCGCACCATGCCGAGGCCGGCGCAGATCGGGCAGGTCATAAGCCGCTCTCGCGTAGGCGCGCATCGCACCACGACGCACGCGATCGAAACTGGGCGATGGTGCCGCTGCCGTTGCGGCAGAAGGGCTCGTCGGTGGTGAGGAATGCCTCGACGAGCGTGTCGAGCCGCGCGTCATCCCAGGTCGCCACGAGCTGCAGCGCCTCCTGGTAGTCGAGCGCCGGCTTGCTGACGTAGCGCGCCCCGTGGCGGAACTGGTAGAACAGCGCGGCGTACCGCTCGACAAAGCGTCCGGCCCGGGCTTCCTGCTCGGTGAGATCATCGACGGCGCCGGTCGCGGCCGAGCCGTTTCCCCCCACACCCCCCAAGATCTCCCTATCCCTATCCCCTCCCCCTGATCGCGCGCGCGCGTGTCGCGCGAGGGGCGGAACATTTCCGGAACGTTCCGGCAACGTTGACGGAACACGCTCAGCCGTCGTTGACGGAACGTTTCCGGAACGGTCGGTCCACTCCGGCGGCGTCCAGTCATCAGGCGGCGTCCAACTGGAGAGCTTCCGGCCACGCCCGGCGGCGCCAGGCCAGAGGGTGTGCAGCCACTGCGTCGGCCGATCGCACTGGCGGAGTAACTCCGCTGGAATGCGTGGGTTAATCGTGCCGAGGGCGTAGCGGACCTTTTGATAGGTCTGCCAGTCTGGCTGGTAGCAGTAGACGCGGTTCTGGTGTTCGAACGCGCGCACGAGACCCACCTTCAGGACACGGTCGAGCATTTGCTGCACGACCTTCGGCCGCATGTTTCGGAAGCGATCGTGGCCGCCCTGAATCTCAATTCCGGACATCAACATCACGCCGAAATCGTCGGCTTCCTGCACGTATGTTCGCCAAACGAGCTCCTCTTCTGCAGAAAGCGCGTTCACTTTTTCCGAATGTCCGAGGCGTTTGTGAAATAACCGGTCGTCTGCCATCGCAAAACTGATCGCTATTCGTTCGCCTTTGGGGATTCCGGCGCGGCCTGTGCTCGGACAGATCGCGGCTTCGGCTTGCCGGCGTTGCGGCGCGCCACGATGGCCTTGCAGATACCGAGTACGGTCTCGGCGGCGTCTGGGGTCGCGGTCTCGAAAAACTCGATGACCGCAGCGGCGGGGTCTTTTCGGCGGGCCATCAGCGGCGCTCCCGCCAGTCGGGCGTTTCGACCTTCTCTTCGAGTTGCTCGAGGCGCCGGTCGTCCTGTTCGGCGGCCGACTCAATCTCCGCGCGAATTTCGTCGAAACCTTTCAGTCCAGCGCTACGCACTATCTCCTCGAGATAGTGCGTGACGATCTTGCTGACTTCGCTCATAGCTTTGTGATCTCCAGCGTGAACCGCCCCTTCGGGTCGGTCTTCGTGTACTTGGCTTTCAGGTCGGCGGGCAGCTCGACCTTCGATTGCTTGCCCCACTTGCCGCTGATCGCGAAGCGGCCGGCGATGCCCTGCTCGACGCCGCGCAGCTGCTGCTTGACGCGCTTGTCGATGTCGTCGAATTCGTCCGCGGCGGCCTTCAGGGCTTCGCGGCGCTCGAGGGCGGCCTCGAGGTCGGGATCGTTCAGCAGCGTCGCGCCGGCGGCGCTCAGGGGCGGCTGGCAGATGCCGCCGAACCACGGGCAGCGCCGGCACGAGGCCGGGTCGTCGAGGAAGTCCGGCTCGGTGCCGGCGGCGACGTGATCGAGCACGCGCTCGGCGCGCGCCAGGAAGTCCTCCATGCGATCGAGGTGCGGCTCGAGCTCGACCTCGAGGAGCTTCGGCAGGCCGGAGCGATCGAGCAGCAGGAAGCCGTAGGGCTCGCCGGCGGCGAAGAGATACGCGAGGAGCTGGTGCGCGCCGCTCACGGTCCACGGGTTGTCGAAGAGGTCGCTGAACCGCTCGACGCGGTCGGTCATCATCGGCGACCAGGCCTTCACCTCGAGGGGCGGCCGCGCGCCCTGCATCTCGAGGCGCGCATCGACCTTCCCGACGATCGCGACGCGCCCCTTGTGATCCTTCAGCGTGAAGCGTTCCTGCTGGCCGATGACCTTGAATTCGGGCTCGGTCTCGCGGCCGACGCGCGCGAGGTCGATCAGCAGCTCGCGCTCGCGGTCGTCGCCGCGCCGGAACTTCGCGAGCACTTCCGGCGGGAAGGGCGGCTGCTGATCGGGGATCGTGAGTTCGTAAACCATGCGCCGCTCGCACGCCCGCCACGACGAGGCGTAGACGTAGGCGTGCGGCGACGACGGGCGCGCCTGGCGGGCGTAGTGCTGCCCCCAGGCGGCATGGATGCGGGCGGCGATGTCGGCGGGCGCGAGCGAGGCCGTGGGTGGCATCGTGGCGTTGCCTTACCCTTCTTGCCCCGGCACGCGCCCGGCCGACTTGGTGCCGAAGACCTCGTCGGCGCTCGGCGGCTCGACCTTCGCTGGCGAAGCGGCCGCCGCGGCCGGTTGCTCAGGCGTGGCCGCCGTGGCACGCTTCGCCAGTTCCTCCTTCCATTTGTCGAGATCGATCGTGAAGGACTTCTGCCCGGCATCCTGGTGCTGCTTGTAGTCGGCGCAGGAGTAGAAATAGCCCTTGCTGCCCTTGCGCAGCACCATCGGCTTTTTGCAGACGCGACACTGCGGCGGCACGTCGACGCCTTCGTCGGGCCGCTCGCCACCGCCGAGCCGCTGATCGCGCGTGCCGAAGCCGCGCCCGCGGCGGCACTGTTCGATCTTCTTCGCCGTGCCCTTCCAGACCTCTTCGAGCTCCGAGATCGGCACCGACTTCAGGCCCGCCAGCTCGCGCGAGATGTTGCCGTCGAGATTGGCGCGCGCCGCCTTCCGCACGGCGAGCTCGAGCTCGACGCCCTTCTTGTCCTTACAGAAGTCGTCGGTCGAGGACCGCCCGCCCTCGACGTCCTCGAGCACCTGGCGCGTCAGCTTGCAGCGACCGCTGCCGGTGATCAGGTAGTGGAAGACGCCCGGCTCGCTGCCGACGACCTTCTCGGGCTTGCTGACGTTGAAGATCTCGATGCCGTAGAGATCGCGCACGCGGTCGGCGCCGCAGTCCTGCAGATAGCCGACGACCTGGCCGCCCTGTTCGTCCGGGGCCTTAAAGAGCAGCCAGTCTTCCGGCGAGGTCGCGAGGATCGCCGCCTTCCGCAGCGTCTGCAGCACGAGCGCGCGCGCGTTGATGATCTCGACGGCCTCGCCCTTCTCCGCGGCGAGCTCGCTGAGCGTGATCGGCACGTCGGGCCGTCGCGCCTCGAGTGGATCTACGGGCATCGGGACGTTGTCGTCGACGAGTTCGGCTTCAGCCATTCAGTGCGCTCCTGTCGGAAAAGTCAGATGTGAGATCCGCGCCGGCGGTACGTGCCGCGGCTGCGCGGTCGGTAGCGTGCGTCGTCGACAGCGGTGCGCCGCTCATCCGCGGTCCCGAAGGTGGTCTCCTGGCACCGGCGGCAGATCAACTCGCCGGGCTTGCCAAGGAACCGCAGCCGGCAGTCCAGGCAGATCTCGATTCGGTCGCCGCCGTCGTCGACGATGATGTCGTCGGGCCAGACCCAGTCGCCGGAGTCGAGCTTGACCTTCCAGTACTGGCCGGTGCGGCCGTTGCACTGCAGTAGGCGCCCCTTCGGGCCCGTCGGCGAGCCGATGCGGACCGGCAGGTTGTGACGGAAGCCGTACTCGCTGCGCTTGTCCATCACGCCGACTCCTTCCTCTCGGCTGATGCGGGATCCGGCGCTGGCTCATCGTTGAATTGAAACAGCGCGCGCTGGGCCGGATTAGCAAGCGCCGCACGATGCAGCTGCCGACCGAGTTCGTGGAGATCACCAACAGCGACGACAATCTTTTGCTTCGCCTTCGGCGCGAGCACCCGGGCGGCACAGCGCCTGGCGACGGCGTCAGGGAGCAGATAACCCTTCGACGTCTTAGTTCGGTTCTCAAGGATGCGGAATCTGTCGCTGCGTGCGAGCGACTGCAGCGCGACCTTGGCGAAGACGAAGACCGTGTCGTAGTCGCCGATGATGTAGAGCCACGAATTGTCGTCACGAAAAACCCCGGATCGCGCGTAGTCTCCCGGCCGCGGGCAGGCTTTCTCTGCGACCTCGATCCACAGGTTCCCGGTGCGGGCGTAATTCTCGTCGTGTTTGATCTCGACGCCTGCAGGGCCTTCACCTACGGTCTGTTGGTACAGACGGCTGCTGTAGATCGTCACGGGAAAGCGCAGCACCTGCAGCATCAGGTCGACGATGAAGTCCTGAAAGAGCAGGCCCGATTCGATCTTGTTCTTCCGGTACGCGTCGTAGCTGCTCATGCTCGCGCTCGCAGTTCGTTCCCCCACGTTTCCCACGGTGCCGGCGCCGCACAGCGCGCGAACAGCTCGATTCGGGCACCGCGCGGGTAGAGATCATCGATGATCGAGCGGAAGTGCTCGGGCTTCTCGCTATGCACGTCCGACCGCTCGATCGTCTGCACCGAGTCGTGCAGCGTCCGGACATCCGGCGTGCATGACCCGCGCGTGCAGACCAGCAGTAGCTCGTGCCGGACGCTGTTGTAGTGGCCGAAATTGTGCCGGACCTTGTCCCAGACGAACGAACTCTTATAGGTGAAGCCCCAGGCGGCGACGACGGCGAAGCACTCGGCGAGCAATGGCGACGTCACCCACAGGAAGAGCACCGCATCGGGATCGGCGAGCGCCTTTACCGGCAGCGCGCAGAGCTCTGCGATCGACAGCGACGGGTAATGACGCGCAGCGCGGCCGTAGTTGTCGGAGTCGTTGATCACGCCGCTGTTGCCGTACGACCAGGGCGGATCGGCGTAGATCACCCGGTACGTGTCGGTGACGGGCAGTGGCGTCGTCGGCCGTTTCGCGTGCTCGACTTCGCGGATCGCCTGCGCAATCGAGGCGACGCCGAGGCGGACGTCCTCGAACTGCTTCTTCGGGAGCTCCGCGAGCTTCTGCGCGATCGACGATTGCTTCTTCGTAAGGCCGACGTCGGCGAGCGTCGGCGGCTCTGCGACTCGCGGTACTCCGGAGGAACCGCGAGTCATTCCGCGCTTGTCGCGCGTCGCGACGCCAGAGTTCTTCGGCGTCACCTTGAGCAGTTCGCCCAGACGGCGCAGGGCTTCGATGCGGACGGCGTGCGCGAAGTCGATCGATTCCTGCCCGAGCTGCTGCTGGCGGGCGTAGACCTTCGCCGCCGCCGCGAGATCGGCGATCCGTTTGACGCCTTGTATCGTCTTCGCCTGCGAGAGCGCGCTGCGCGCCTGTTCGAGCTTCACAAGCACCGGATCCGCCAAACGGAGTCCTGTCTTCACGCGGCCTCCCGATGCGGGCGCACCGCGACGAGCAGCTGCGCGACCTGTCCGTTCTGCCTGCGCCCGGGCTTCCACGCGAGATCGACCCGCTCCTCGGAGGCCTCGAGCGCGAGCGCCGTCTCGTAGAGCGCCTCGTCGCGTGTCAGGAACGCCGACCGCGGCGTCTTCGCCTGGGCGTCCCGCGCGACCTGCACCTCGAAGAAGGGATCGTCGGTCGGCCGACGGCGCACGAAGTACGTCTGCACCACGATCACGTCGAGCACGCTGAAGCGGTCGGCGCCGGAAGTCATTGGAATGTTCCCGGGCACGCCTGGCCGAAGCCGTCCGTGAGGCGCGTCGCCGCGGTGTCAAGCCGCAGCACGGCGCCTTCGCCGCAGATGCGGCACTGCACGAGCGCGGTCGCCTCGCTCTCGACGCGCCACCAGCCGAGGAAGTGCCCGTGCTCGACGGCGATGCAGCGCAGGGTCTCGCGCGCGTCAACGAGCGCCACTTTGCGCCGGTGCTCGGCGACGGCGGCGGCGGCGATCTGTTGAAGGGGGATTTCCTTCACGAGCCGGAGGGTGCTACGCTGGGGCACACGCCACGTCCCTTCTAGGTGCTTGAGGCCCGCCCGCTGTTCGCGCAGTAGGCGGGCTTCGTCGTTTACGGCTTCCGATCGCCGACGATCTGAAACAGCTCCGTTTCGTGGCCGCAGAGACAGCAGCGGATCGACGTCCCGCGGCGTTGCTGCACGAGGCGGTAGTCGTGACGACAGCCGCCCACGCCGAAGCGCGCGATCAGGAGTTCCTTCAAGCGCTCGCCAACGGTCGGCGCGCGTTCGTGCTCGGGCATCAGTGCGGATCCTCCCCGTCGGACTGCTCGAGTTCCCACCCGCCGCGCTTCACCACCAGCAACCCGGACGCGATGATCACCACGGCGATCAGAAACAGGGCGATCAGCCCCGTCAGGATGGTTCGCACGTCCGCGCTCCGTTCTGCGTCCACGGGCCTTCCGGCCTCGGCGTGTACTGGGGTTGCGGCGGCGCGATGACGCGGCCGCTGGCGTCGCGGATCGGTTCGCCCGTCATGCGCGCCCCTCAACTTTCGCGATGGCGGCACGAGCCTCGTCGCACGCGCCGCATTCACACCGCTTCTCGACGAAACGAACGGCGTTGCTCTGCGCGGCATCCATCGCGGCCTGGTGGCACTCGAGCATCCGGCGCAGCGCGCTCAAGAGTTCCGGTGCCGCGGCGATCAGGTGCGCATTTCGGAGCGACTCGACTTCGAGTTGCTCTGCGCTTTTGAGTTCGCCCTGTTGGTCGAGCTGCGGATGCGCGGCCGCATTGACGCAGAGCAGCGTCTTCCGGCTCCGGATCTGCGCGATGGTTCGTCCGCCGTCGTAGAGGTACTCCGGTTCCCACGGGCCGGGCGTGTGCGTCAGTTGCTCGATGCGACCGACCGTCATCCTGCTCATGCGGCCCGTCCTTCGAACTTCGCGACACACGACACGGTTAGCGCCGGCTCGTCGAGCCAGTACGGCCGTTGCTGCGCCTTTGCGTCGAGCAACCGCGACAACCACGCGACGATCGCGGCGATCACGACTGCGCCTCCGGATCACCCGGCAGCGTCGCGCGCGCCATACGCTCAGCGCGCACCGGCAGCTTCGCGGTCAGCACGCCGACGAGCCCGCTGACGAGATTGCGGACCGCCTGCTCGCCGTGCACCGGGGGCACCACGATCAAGCCGAAGCCCTCGGCCCGCCGCTGTTCGAAGAGGGCCTCAAGGTCGTCTGGCAGCAGGAGCAGGAAGGGCAGCGTCAACGGCCGCTCGCCGTTGAGCACGCGCGAGATCTGCGACTTGTCGAGGCCCATCTCGGTCTGGAGCGCCTCGAGGGTCCAGCTGGTGTCGGCGACGCAGCGCCGCAGCAGCGCGAGCGTGCTGGCAACGTGCGTTGCCAGGTCCGCCTCCGACTCCGCAAAGGCTTTCGACTGACGCGGGATGGCCCGCACGTGCACAGTGGCTCTCATGACGTTATGCGCGCCTCCGCGCAGCCTGGAAGAAGCGCGACTCCCCGAGCTCGCCGCGCGTCCACTGCTCGACGAGCCGTCCGCTATAGAGCGTGGCGAGGCCCTTCGGCTGCGGACGCACCATCAGGAAGTCGAAGTCGCCGGCCTTCTTGCGGAGATAGAAGCGCGAGTGCTTCAGGTTGAGCACGCGCATCAGGTCGGCGTCGCGCAGGACGACCGGAAACGGTTCCTCGAGCGGCCACGCGCCGATCGCGATCGTCATGAGGCGACCGCCTGGTCGGGAAACAGTTCGCGCGCCGGCACACCGAGGACCGCGGCGATCCGCGCCTGCACGTCGACCGGTGGGCGAAGCTGGCCAGACTCGTACTTGCTGTACGTCTGCTGCGTGACGTCGAGCAATCGCGCCATGTCGACCTGAGTCAACGTGCGCGCGCGTCGCACATTTCGGAGCGGGGTCTGTGTTTGCCTCACGCGACTAAATATAGGCTCGTGAGGCTAGTCGGTCAAGCGTAAATTTACACTTACGCGGCGATATGTTCTAATGCCCCATAAATCAGTGGTTTGCGGGTCGCTGACCACCTTAGGCTTTGTGCCATCGATGCAGATTTGGTGGACTGATGGTGATGTGGTCAGGAAGCTGCGCAACATCGCGGGCATGCGCCTGAAGGACCTGGCTGACCGAAGCGGCGTGAGCATGCAGGTGATTCATCGGATCGAAAGCGGCAAGACGAAGGAGCCGACTCGGACGACGATCACGCGGATCGCCGAAGCCTTCGGATTGACCTACCGCGATTTCATCGATCTGATTCCGTCTCCGAGTCGTGAGCTGCCCGAGGAATTCGCTGCGGGGCAGGGAACGGAGGTGACGCTGCAGCCTGACGCTGCGGCGAAGGAACGACGCCCACAGCAGCACAAGGGAAAGCGTGGCCGTCCTCGCTGATCACTTTCCGTTTTGGGCACCCTGTACGTGTTGGCGCGGCCGACGTCGCTGCTATCCGCGCATGTGCATGCCCGATCGTTGTGTCGGCACATTGAAGGAATAAACGGTGCCGCCGCCAGGCATCCGTCGCCACGGGGCTGGATGGCAAGTGCGCGTCTCGGTCGCCGGCGTCGGGCGATCGACGAAGCAGTTCGCGCTCGAGGAGTCCTTCGATCGCATGGTCGAATGGCAGGAAGACGAGCGCTATGCGCTGCGCAAGGAAACGCGCACGCGCGACCCGTTCGTCGGCGCGAAGCGCGGCACGTTCGCCGATGATGCGCGCCGCTACCTGGACGCCGTCGCGGCGCTGTCGACGATCGAGGAGCGTCGCCGGGACATCGCGCTCTGGGTCGCCGAGTTCGGCCCGCGCCGGCGCGCGAGCATTACCGCGGCCGAGATTCGCGCCGTGCGTGATCGGTGGCTGACGGTCGGGCCGAAGATGGTCTACCGGAAGCCGACCCGCGATCTGCCAGGTCTCTGGGAGGCTCGCCCGCTGCCGCTGAGCGGCTCGACGGTGAACCACCGCCTCCGCGCGCTCTCGAACCTCTGGACCGTCCTGGATGGCCGCCGCGCCCCGAATCCGGTGCGTGACGTGCCGGAGGCCGACGAGACGCCGGAACTCCCGCGCGACCTACCCTATGACCTCATCCAGCGGATCCTTGACGCGCTGCCAGACCGCGGCCGAGGGCTTCGGCATCAGAAGCGAGCGACCGTGTCGCTGACGAAGCTGCGGCTTCGGGTGATGGCCTGGACCGGCCTCGCGCATAAGCAGCTGACCGCACTGAAACGCGAGCACGTCGACCTTGAGGCCGGCACGCTCCTCACCTGGCGGAAGAAGGGCAAAGGCGTCGAGCCGGAACGGCTGCCGCTGCTCCCGGAGGCCGTCGAAGCGTTGCGCGCCTTCTTCGCCGCCGGCGCCGAGGGTCCCTTTCACGCCTCCTCGATGCGGCAGTCGTTTCTGCGCGCCGTCGCGAAGGTCGAGCCGCTGCCAGGCGTGCGGCCCTACGATCTGCGGCACAGCTTCGGCGCGCGCGTCTACCGCGTCACCGGGAACCTGCAGGTCGTCGCGGAGCTGCTCCGGCAGACGGATCTGCGCACGACCCGCCGCTATGCCCTGGCGGCCGTGAATCCGGTCCTGACGGCCGCGCTGGCGCACTGGCGCGATACTCCCCACGCTGGCCCAGGCGCTGGCCCAGCGCCTTCGGAGAAAAGCGGAAAACCCGAGGAAAAAAGTGGAGAAGAGCGGAAGACTAAGGCTGGGTCAGACGGCTCGAAATCGCCGTAAGTTGTTGGTGCGCCCGGCAGGGCTCGAACCTGCAACCTTCGGCTCCGGAGGCGATTCGCTGTACTCGTAACCAATTGACGACGCTCGCCCTAGATGTAGTGGCCCAGTCGCCTGGCCCACAAGCGACAGAGAAAAGAGGATTTGCGCCTCGTAGTATCATGCATATATCCGCAATTTTGTGAGGGTTGGCCCCATGAAGATCCAGTTGATGACCGCCTCGATGCTCGTTCTCGCCGTTGCCAGTGTGTCGGCTCAGTCGCTGGGCGACGTCGCCAAGAAAAACGCCGACGCGAAGACGAAAGCGACTCAGGACGGGAAGACCGCACCCGCCGCGAAAACCTACACGAACAAGGATCTCGAGGCTGTCAAGCCCGTGCTTCCCAGCACGACGGCCCCAGTCGTGACCGCGCCGACGCCGGACCCGATCCCCGTGCCGCAGTCCGAAACGTCCTACCGGGCCGAACAGGTGACCCGCGGCGAGGGCTACTGGAAGGACCGGATGCGGACGCTAGAAGCCCAGGCGACGGCCGACACGCTCGCCCTGGATGCCGCGATCACGCGGCTGCGGGAGTACCAGACCGTGCTCGAGCGGTCCCGGGTGGACATCAACGGCGTCACCCTCGTCAGCCGGGAGTACCAGCGGCGCGCCCTGGACGCCCGGGACGAGGTCAGCCGGTTGACCGCCGCCGCGAGGACGGACGCGGTAGCGATCGATAACTTGCAGGAAGAGGCGCGACGTGCCGGCGTGCCGCCTGGCTGGCTACGAACGCGGTAGACGGCCCTGGACGGGAAGGGCTGAGACTCCCCCTCGTCAACCGGGGTCGTTGACGGTTCCCAGCGAGCCTCAGCCCTCCGCGACGCGAAACGTCTTCGCACACACCGCGCAGAAGTAGACGCCCGGCTGCCGGTCGACCGGTTCGATCAGTTGCGTTTCCCGGCAGTGCGGGCACCGGAGATCAGTCGGGGCCGGCGTGGCCATTGACGCTCGCCGCGTTCGCCGGGTGGGCCGCTTTCCACGCTTCATCCTTGGCCACCGTCGAGAACACAGCATCGTTCAGTCCCCGCAGCGCGTCCGCATCGGTCAGCGCCGGCGCGCCCGGGTTCTGCTGCGCGTGGTTCGCCTTCAGCAAGGCGAGGATCCCCGGCAGCGCGTTGATCGCGGTCGTGGCGATCGCGGTGTAGTCGGTTGGGCTCATGACTTTCCCTTTGGCGCGTGAACCGGGCACCCCGGATTCAACGCGACGTGTCCACCAGTTACCACCGTACATGTGCAGATAACAACGGTCATTTGGTCACATCGATTAGGGTCTTCACGAGTGAAACGTACGGCAAGATCCGCGACCACTCCGCCGGCAAGATGTCATGCTGCAGTTGATCGAGCGCGGCCACGACCGTCGGCTTCCACCCGCCCGGTGAGGCATGGATCGTCTTCACGGCGGCTTCGTGGAAGGTCACGATCTTCCGGGTGTTGTCGGTCGAGATCAGTTTCGGCGTCTGCGCCTCGGCATCGATCGCGGCGTCCCGCAGCACGTCGAGCGCCTTGACGACTTGCGTGGCGTGATACGCCGCCGTGCCGACGGGCGTGAGGGTCGGCGGGTGCGGGCCACAGGCGTACACGCCCACCGTGACGGCGATCACGAAATTCACCAGCACGGCGAGCACGCCGTCATACGGGATCGTCCGGTGTGGTCTCCGACGGTCGGCTGTCCTCATGCGTCTCTTCCTTTGGGGTTACGGGGTGTGGTTCTTCCGCATCTCGGCCGTGTGTTGCTCCGAGATCGGGTCGATCGTGATGACGCGGTGGCGTCGCGAGATCGCCACCGCAGCGACGCAACCGATGACGACGACGATGCCGAGTGCGCCCCACAGCATTCAACGCGTCCAGAGAATGCCGTCGGCATCGAGGGCCGTCCAGCCTGGTTCCGGCGCGTCCGTGCCCATCTGCTGGCACCGGACCATGCAGTTCCCGACGACGTAGGTGCGTGAGTCCTGCGTCGGCCCGCCCGGTTCGTTCCCGGGTTCCACGATGCGGCGATACGCGCCGAAGGGCGCCTCCGGCGGAAACGCGTTCAGGGCATCGAGCACGACCGCCGCGATCACGGCCTCATCGGAGGTGGGCGGTTCGCCGAACTTCCCCGACTCGCAATGGTAGGTCGCGCCGCCTCCGAGGATCGACGACGCGCCGAAGTAGGCGCGGAAGTCCTGCACGTGGTAGCCGGCCTGGTCCGGGCGGATGGGTTCGTCGGCGACGCACGGGACGTGATGCGGCACGGTCGGCTTGTCCGGCCCACTCCCGTCGTAGAACTCCATCAGGTCATGCGCGCGGCGCGGCCAGTCCTGGGTGCGCGCGGTGTGGCACGTGTAGTACGTCCCGAACCAGCGATCGGAGTCTTCGTAGTCGCCGGAACTGTAGAGGAACCCGGACGCGGCGCACGCCGAGTGCAACGACTCGGTGATGATCGTTTTGTGCGTGATCGGCTCGTTGCCGATCTCGAGCAGCAGGTTCGCTGGCTGTGCCGCCGCGAGCTCGGCGATCAGGTCGTGCGCCGGTTCTATACGCTCGGGATCGTCATCGGTGAGTAAGACGAACTCAACCCAAAACCCGCGAGCGGCACAGACCTCTAAGCAGGCAAGCAGCGTGCCCGCGGCAGGCTCGTCCCACGCCTGCGCGCCCCAGTCCTTCGCCGGCGTGTAACTGAACACGCGCAGCACGTTGAACCCGTCGTAGTCGCGCAGGAAGCCGGAGATGTCGTCCCCGCGCGCGAAGAGTTCGCACAGCTTGAACGCCGTCACGCCTTTATAGCGCCAGGGCGCGCCGTCCAGGCGGAAGACTTTCCCGTCGGCGGTGAGACGGCCGACGGCGGTGCTGTAGGGCCACCGCCGCGCCGGTCGGAAGAGGGTCACCGATCCTCGACGGTGAGACAGAGCGACGTCGAGCGCCCATCTTCGCGATCGTATTCGACGAGCACGATGCGGCGGTCCTGGTCGAGCTCCCAGCCGTGCCACGCTTCGTAGCCGCCCCAGTCAGCCTCGGACAGGTTCGGCTTGCCGTAGAGTTGCGCGCACACGTTCCCGCCGGCGATGAACTCGGTCGCATCAGCGCCGAGCGCGGCCTGCGTCGCATCGTGGCGCAGCAGCAGCCGTTCCCCGTCGGGACTGCTGCGCGTAAAGTGGCAGGTCGTGTCGGCACGGTCCGTCGTGAACGCGACCGGATACCAGCCGAACGGGCCCTTCCCATTCTGGGACGGGAGGATCTGCGCGTAGAACGATCCCATGCGCAGGACGCAGGCGACAGTCTCCATAGACACCTCGACGGGTTGCGCGCGTTGAAAGAGCGGCGGCGGTTGCGGCGGCACGGGCTCCGGATCCGGAGGCTCGGGGGTCGGCTCCGGCTCCGGTGGTTCCGGCGTGGGCTCCGGCGGCACCGGTTCCGGTTCGGGGGCCTCGACCGGTGGCAGCGCGCGCAGTTCCGCGACCGTCGTGTCGATGATGACCGCGCCGTCCGGCTTGACGATCGAGACCGCGACCGCATCCGCGGCCCCTTGCACGCGGATGAACGTGCACACGCCGGGCTCGAGCAGTCGCAGTACCGTGCCGTCCCAGACCAGCGCGCCGCCGTCGTAGCCCTGGCCGATGTAGACACCGCCGTAAGCGCTCCACTCGGCAATGCCCTGCACACCGAGCGACCGCGCGAAGTCCGTATTCGGGCTGTAGGTCTCGTCGCCCGTCACCAAGCGCCCGTCCTCCGCGACGTAGCGATAGCCCTGCGAGCCGATGGACCCGTCGCTGCGATGCATAACGCCGGACAGGTCGTAAATGACTGGCGACACGCCCACCGCCATAGGCCAGCTATGCCACCACCCGTTAGCCCACTCGAGCGTCGTTGTGCCGACCTGCGCCTGTCCGGCGAACCGCAACCCGCCGACGTCGGTGAGGCGGTGATAGAGCGGATGATTGCCATCGGCCGGATAGGCCACGCGGCCGGCCGAGGTCTCGAAGCGGTCCGCGAACTTCACAGCGAACGCGGTCGGCGTCGCGTCGACGTAGCTGCCACCAGGGAACCAGCGCCGGATCATTTTCTTCCTTCATGCTCCAGAGAGAAATGGTTGCCATCGTTGAAACGACCGCCCCAGCGACAGAGCGGATGGTGCGTCTCCCACCATTCACCGAGCGGCCTGTAGGCGTCGGAGGAGGTCAGGTACGTGCCGTCCTTGAACAGATTGAAGTCGATCGCCAGTCGCACCGTGTGCAGCGAGTTCTTGATGCCTTTCCCGAGTGCCGCCAGACGCGCGGCTTCCTCGGGGGAGCGATAGGCTTCGCCGAACGTGAGCTCGTAGCCCTCCTCGGCCGCAAATGCGATCAGGTCCCCCACGAGCAGCACGAACAGGGACTGTTTGTCGCGCAGCGTCACGACAGCCGCTCCCCCTCCGGCGGATGGCGCCGATCATTCGGGATCCGCGGCGCCGAGTCTTCGCCGTCCATCCGCAGTTTGCGGATATAGCGTTGACGGAACACCCGCTCGACCGAGGCGTCGGCCAGCATCAGGAACGTGACGACGATAATGGCCGTGCGGACGATGACGGCCCCGAGCCGCATCTCCGGCGAGTCCACCAGCGCGCGATAGACCGGCGGCGGGGGCGGCAGGAAGAGCGCCGCGCCCCCCGCCATCCCCAACACGACCGACTTCAGCAACCGAAAGAACGCGCGATGCACGTTCCCGATCGCGAGCGTCCAGCGCGCGCCGTAACGCTCTTTCGGCGGGAGTCCGATCGCGGCTTTCACGGCATCGTAGGCCGCCCAGAAGAGAATCAACGTCGCGGCAATCGAGGTCACGGCTTGAAACATTTCCACCGGATACGCGTTGGGGAACCACTGGGCCATCATGGCCGACGGCCTTCGTCCCGCTGAATCAGGGAGAGCTCGTCGGACAACTGCTGCAGCCGTTCGTGGTGTTCGCGGATCTCGCGTTGATGGCGGATGTCGCGCAGCACGTCGTCGGGATCGTCGGTATCGCGGACGGGCCGCGCGCACCCGGGGGCGGGAGTCGTACGCCGACGCAGCCATCGCCAGAGCCGCATCAGCCGCGTTCCTTCGCGCGGCGGGTCAACGAATCGACCGCTTGCCGCGCGAGATAGCCCCCATTCAAGGCCAACTCTTTCCATTGATCCTCGCGGTGCTGCGCCGCGTCCAAGCGCGCTTGATACTCCACTTTGCAGGCGTCCTCGCGTGCCTGTGCTTCGGTCAGTTGGTAGCCGAACACCCACCAGCGTTTCGCGCCTCCATAGAGCAAAATGATCAGCGCCGTCGAGAAGGCGACATCTTTGAGCGCCGTCGCGAAGGTGAGCAGATCGGTCGGCACCATTGACACGCCGGCTCAGAGCAGCCGTGTCGCGAAGAATTGGCTTTGCAAATAGTTGTGCGTCGCGCCGGCCTGCCCGACGTTCAACGGGCCGCCGGAGTCCTGATTGACTTCGAGTTCGATGTAGTCGGCGGCGGCCAGGCGGATCATCCCGTAACACTGGATAATCGGCCCGACGCTCGACACGCTAAAGCCAGCATGCAGCCCGCCCGTGAGCACCTGCGTGCCGCCGTTTTTCGTGATGCGGATCTGCCGCACACCCGTCGCATTGGCGGCGAAGAAGGTCGCCCCGCCGACCAAGTAATCCCCGCCCATGTTCGTGGGGATGGTGATCCGGCTGGTGTTGGAGCTGGTCGAGTGCATGCTGCTGTCGTCGAAGTCTTCGGCGTTGAACGTCAGGGCGGCGAAGGCGCCAGAGGTGATCGACTGCGTGCCGTTGTTGAAGATCATGCACCGCGCCAGGCGGCCGAGCGTGGTGTCGAGATCGTCGTAGACCTCGGCGACCTTCGCCTTGTTCCACTGCGTGCCGACGGTGTTCGACCCGTCGTCATCGACGAGCGTGCCCCACTTCGTCCGATCGAACGTCGACACCGCCATTTAGGCCGCCTCTCCCAACAGGGATCGCAAGACCGACTCGAGGGACACCCGCACCGAACTCGCGGTGACCGTGAACTTCGGCGGGGTCGCCGCCGCGATGTCGATCTCGCTGATCGACACGTCCTGGATTGTCAGCGTGCCGGTATAGCCCAGGATGCTGGTGAGCGTGACCGGCTTGCCGCTCTTCGTCTTCACGTCGCGCGTGGCGTACTTCGCCGTGATGATCGGGCGCGCGAAGAGTTCCAGGTTGGCGTCACACAGCGCCGTGAGCGAGGCTTCGTTGCGCCGCTCGTCGGACACCAGGTATTCATAGATCCCGTCGCCGCCGTCGATCGCCGCCATCTCGGCTTGCCCGACCACGTGGTCCCGCTGGACCCAGATGTTGACCGGCGTCTGGGCCACGATGTCCGTGGCGATCCCGGCCACCCCCGTCAGCGCCGGTACCGGATCCGCGTGTTCACCGTAGCGCGCGGAGTTCACGAGCGCCCCGGGGCCGCTGGCCGGAATGCCCGTCAGCGTGTTGCCGCTGATGCCGGTATACCGCACCGTCTGCGAGCCCAACTGCACCCAGCCCCCACCGGAGGCGAACGGTCCCGCGCTTGAGAGCAGCAACGACGTCGAGCCGGCGTTGACTTGTCCGGCGGCCTGAACGATGCCGGACGTGTCCGACGTCGGCACGTTCGCGCCGAGCGATCCGTCGGCGGTGCTGTCGGTATACGTCGTCGTGGTGTTGTCGGCGATCGTCGTCAGGAGCTTCAACTGCGCGCCGCCGACAACGGTGCGGTAGACCTTCCGCGACGTCGTCGGCGACGCCCCGATCGCAATGCCGGAAACGCTGACTTGTTGCAGCGCCGTCGTCGTCGAGGGGAAGGCATACGCATCGTACACGCTCGTGCCGCCCCAGTCGTACGTCGTCGCACCTGGCACGTTGGCCGCCACCGTCGCGAGGCGATAGCCGGCGCCGTTGATCTGTCGCCACGCATGGACCCATTTGATCGCGGGATCGCTTGAATGCACGACCCCGATCTCCGGATTGCGCGCATAGGGCGGGCCGAAGGACGTCGACGCCGCCACGATGCTCGTCACGCCACTCGCCGGCGAGGTCTTCGTCAAGTTGGTCGAACTGTCTGCGGCGCTGTAGGTGATCTTGAAGTCGATCGCATCACCGGGCAGCCAGCTCGTGGTGCCCTGCGTCGGATCGGACTGGTTCACCAGCGGCGCGCTGGCCGGGGCCGTCAGGGTTAGCGTCGTCACCGTGCCGATCGGCGAAGGCAACGACTCCCCCGCGGCCGTCACGTCGGTGTAGGCGTACTGATAGACCCCCACGCCGAGGCCGGAGCCCGACAGATTCGCCACGACAGGCGCGACGGAGGGGGCCGCGCTCGGCCCGACGAACGATCCGGCGCCCCCCAACTGCACGCCGGTGTAGGTGAGCCGTTGCGTCTCCGCGATGGCCCGCCCGCCCGCGAGCGTGAACTGATCGGCCGACTGCACGGGCAGGATCGTGTCGCCGATCCCCACGTCAGTCGGGATCGTCGTGCCGTACCCCTTCCCGTACACGCGCGTGCGCAGCTGCGTCAGATCCGTCGTGATCGCCACCGCTGGCGCCACGTCCGGCGGATGCGACGCATCCACCGCATCCGGCAGATCGGTCGACTCCGCGGTGAAGAGGTGGATGTCGCCGTCCTCGATGTAGTAGTACCCCCCGATCAACCCGGCGATCTGTTTCAGCGCCCCGTCCCAGCCTTCCGAGCCGTCCAACTTGATCGACACCGTCGGTAAGCTGGCTTGCACGTTGGTCGTCGTGAACCCTGGCGCGAATGAGGCTGCGAGTTGCTGCACCACCGTCGTCGCCGAGATCGACGTGAACGTCCCGAACGGCCGGCGCCGTTTCAGCTTTTCCAGATCGTCGATCGCGGTGCAGGGATAGACCCGGTTGCTGTTCTTGTCGGTGACGTAGCTGGTGTCGACGGTCTGGATCGCGCCGTTGAAGAGCAGCCGCGGGGTGTCGCTGTTGATGGTGATGCGCAGACTCTGCGCCACCGACGGCGCGGTCGTATCCGCCACGAAGCTACACGTCGAGGGGGTCTCGTTGATCACGTCGCGGATCGACAGCCCCGCCCGTTGGACCCGCGCATTGGCCAGCGCGCCGTTGATGTAGACCCGCACCCGCGTCGCGCGCGTCGCGGCCAGCGCGGTCGGGTTGTAGCCGAGCCGCGCATTGCCCAGACGCATCGAGCCGACGATCGCGGGCCGGGTCGCCATGTCAGATCCCGACCTTCGTGCCGCTGCGCTTCACGAGTTCCTTGCTCATCGCCGTGGTCATTTCGCTGATCGTGCGCGGATCGAGCACCCCCGACACGGTCATGTTCACCATCATGGGGGCGACGCGGCCCGCCGTGGAGCCCGGGCCCACGTAGCCCGTCGCGTTGGCCGCATCGAGCACGGCCTGCGCCCGCCGGCGGATCTCCTGATCGATCTGGTACTGCTTTTGGGCAAACTCGAACCCGCCGGGATACCCGCCATAGATGCGGACGAAGTCTTCGAGGGACCGTCCCGGCCGCGCGAGCATCGCCGCCGCCTGCGTTGGATCGTCGAAGTTGGCGAAGGTCGTCGCGTTGCGCGCAGCGGCTGCGGCCGCAGCGGCTTCCTTCTCTAGCGCGGCGGTCGCTTCCTCCGTCTTCACCTTGATCGCTTCCTGGGCGTCGACGCCAGCGTCGCGCAGTTTCTTGTGCGCTTCGTTCGCTTTCGTCGCCGCGTCGATCTCATCGAACATGGCCTGTTGCGCTTTCGCGGCCGCGTCGATCCCGGCTTGTTCCCGGGCGTGCATCGCCGTCACCCAGTCCTGCGTAAGCTTGAAGAACTTGTCGGCGTTGCCCTGGTGGACGCGCTCGATCTCTTCGCCGGCCTTCTTTGCCGCGGCCGCCTCGGCGACAAACTGATCCGACAGTCGCTTGTTCGCAGCCGTCGTGGCGTCCGCGGCGGCCTGGTTGATCGCCATCGCCGTCGAGACTTCCGTGACCCGGAACCCCACTTCCTTCGAGGCCTTCGCCAGCATCTCGGCTTTCGCGGCGGCCTTCTCGCCGGCGACATCGCCCCACCCGAGCAGCGCCGCCGTCGCCTCGCCGATCTTCGTGTCGAGTTGGCCGAACTCCGCGATCTTGCGGCCGAGTTCCCAGCCGGCGAGCGCCGCGCCCGCGGCCAACGAGGCCGTGCCGACGAGGCCGATCTGCGCGGCCGTCTTCCCGCCCGCTTGGCCCAGGTCGTCGAGTGCCTTCCGCGCCGGCCCGAGCTGCACGCCGAAGAGGCCCAGCACGTTGTCGGTGTCGGCGATCGCCTTCGCCATCCCGGTCATGCCGGTCGACGCGCCCTTTGTCGCTGTTTCAAGTCGCGCAATGTTTGGGGGGACGTCTTGGCCCCACGCGCGAAACTTCTCGGCGGCTTCAGACGCGAGGCCGCCCACGCGCGCCAATTCGGCTTGGGTGAGCCGCGCCGGTCCGCCGATCTTCTCGATCGCCTCGGCCGCCAGCGTCGCTTCCTGGATCACCTTCCGACCGCTGAAGGAATCGGCCATGCGATTGAGCTGGCTCTCGACCTTCGCGCTGCCAGTTTCAAAGCCCTTGAGACTCACCTCCGCCTGCTTCACGGCATTGGTGAACGAGCTGAAGTCGGCCAAAAAAGTCCCGGTCAGCGCCATCTATCCGGCCTTCGCGTCTTTATCGATCGCCATGGGTTACTCGTCGGTCTCCTCTGGTGTCGTCAACACGTCGGTGATGAGGACGTCGTAGACGTCGGCGTCGAGCTCAGCGATCCACTCGTAGCGCCATCCGCAGCGGAGGGCGAGCCGGAGATCAGTGGCGATCCGTTCCCGCCAGCCAGGGTCTTTTTTTTTGCTGCGGCCTGGCGTTCCTCGTGCGCGTCGATCGCTTCCCGGACTTCCGTGAAAAACTCCGGATCGAGCGCATTCAACATGGTCGCGACGTCGGCCGGCGACTTCTCAGCGATGATGACGCGCTGCCCCTGCGGGTCCGTGAACGACCAGTCCAATAGGTAGGCGACGACGGTGCTGATCCCCACCGCCTGCGGATCGACGTGCGTCGTGCCGTTGCTAGACAGATACATGCGCGCGAACATCGCGCGCCGTTCGCCTTCGTTCAACCGCCGACGCAGCAGCAACCAGTCGGCTTCGGTCTGCCCCTCCCGCAGCGGCAGCGTCACGACATCCGTTTCCGGGACGACGAACCGTGAAAACATCAGCCCTCTCTATTCGATCGGTGGCCCCAGCGTGGCCCTGACATGTCGCACCCCGCCGCTCTGTCCCAGCTCGAGATCGGTGATCGGCCACGTCCACTTGCCCTTCTGATGCGGCGCGACGAACTGCAACGGCCGCTGCGACAACTTGAACGCGTCCGCCACGACAACCGTCGCCGACAACGTCCACGCGCCATCGCGGGCGCGCGTGACGGTGTAGCCTTCGATCCGCGCCGCGGTGTAGTACGACCAGGTGATCGCGCCCACCACGCCGCGGATCGTGGGGGCGTCCCCGATCACGGCTTCTGGACCCAGTTCCCGGCCGCGTCGAACTTCCCGCTGATCGTCACGGCCCCATTCGCACTCACCTTGATCGAGCCATCGAGGTTCGCCAGCCCTTCAAAGTAGTACGTGGGTTCGGCCGTGTTCGGCATCAGCCGCAACCACGACGTGACCCCGCCCAGCACGATGGCGAAGAACGTCGGGCTGCTGACCGAGTTCCAGAACCCGCCGACCGTGCCGGAGAAGTCCGGCAGGCCCGAGACCTTCTGCTTGTTCGTGTCCCCGAACGCGGTAACGTCGACGCGGTCGGTGGACATGTCCAGCGTCCAGTCGTTCAGGTCGGCCACGGCGACCGGGGTGACCGGACTGGCGGGCGTGGAGTCGAGGAGGACTTGCCCCTTTTTCCCGTGGATGCGTGCCATGTCTCTGTCTCCTGTTCGTGCCGGTAAAGTGATCCCTTAGTACGCCCGCAGGATCGTGCCGCTGTCCTGCGAAAACGCGAGGTCGCCATTGAACGCGCGGAATCGCAGCGCTGCGCCAGCCGCGACAGACACGACGAACTGATACTTCCCAGTCACGGTGTCGGTTTGTCCGCCCCAACAGCTATCGAGCCACATGCCGCCCGTGGCCTGACTTTGAAAATTGGCGTTTTGGATGCTGGCGACGGCGGTGGATCCCCAGGCACCCACCCCCACGCTCCAGCTCACCGTGCTCGTGCCGACGTCCACGACGTTGGGCCCGTTGTTGCGGTAGTACTGCCCGCCCACGCGGACGATCGCATTGCCATCGTGGGTCGTGGATCCGTTGTTGATGTTGTCGCCGGCGAAGCCATTATCGCGGCCGGTGTTGTTGATTTCGAGCGACTGGCAGGGCACACTATTTGCGCCGATGTGATAGTTGAAGCCGTCGTGGAAGTTCTGCGCCGCGAGGGAATCCTGCACGACCGTGATGGCCCCCGTCGCCGAGAGCCCATTGCCGGATCCCCCATAGCGTACCCGGCAGTTCTTCATGTAGAGACGCGCGGGTGTCGCGGAGTTGTTGGCGACGATGGCCGGGTTTGTTCCGCCCTGCAGGTCCAACTGTTCGACGTACACGGTATTCGCCCCCGTCGCGGAAAACAGATTCTGGCTCACCATGACGCGCACGGTGGCGTTATTCCCGGCGATGGTTAGATTGCGCGAATCCGACGTCCGCACGTAGACGGTCGAGCCAGAGACGAACGACTGCCCCGCCGTCAAATCCCCCGTGCCGCCGAACGCGCCGGCGGGCACGAGCCGAGTGTAATCCCCGTTGCTATCGAGCACGCTGGCGTCCCACACGCTGATGGTGGCGCTGCGGGTCGTTTGATACGTCGCCGTCGCGCCGGAGGTTAGGGTCCACGTCAGCAACGTCGGTAACGCATGCGACGAGAGCACGGCAAACCCGCCATCACCCTTGATGGTCAGCGTCTTACCGCCAGTGATCGTCATGCCGGATTCGTCTTTCGAATACGTGCCGGGATTGATCAGAATGGCATCCCCGGAAACCGCCAAGGCCAGCGCCTCGGTCATCAGGGCTTTCGGCGTGCTCTTACTCAACCCGTTGTTGCCCGCGTTCCCGACGGCGTAGCCATTCGTCGCGCTGTTGCTGACGTAGTAGGTCGTCCCGATGGCGGGCGCCAGTTGCGAAACGTCAAACGCTGAGCCGTTTGTGTTGTAGACCGTCGGATCGCCAGTCGTGGGGTCGGGCGAGATACGGTATGGAAACCAGGACGCAAACACCGGCGGCTTGAAATACGCCCACGGCTCCCATGCCGCCCCTGTGCCGGCGGCGGTCCGGCGGATCAACAACTCTCCGTCGTTTCCACCAGAGAACAGCCGCGGCGCATTCCATGCCGTCGGCCCGAGCTTCGTCGTATCCCCCGTATCGGGGTACGTCGACTGAAACGCCGGTTTGACGAGGACGTCACTCATGGCCGCTGAATCCATCCGGGCTGAATCCAGCCCGACGCACTATCCGGATCGATCGTCGCCGAGGCCGCCAGCCGATACTGGCCGCCGCGGCGCAGCCACCGCAGCGAGGCATCGAGCGCGTCCACTTCCGTCATTCGCACGCGCTCTTCCCGGTGCAGGGTCATCAGCCGGTAGTTGTCGATCGTCAGCGAGGCGTTCTCCAGCAGGACATCGATCCGCGCCGCCGCGGCCGCGATGTTCCCACCCGCCGTGCTCAGCATCCGGGCTTCCACCAGATACAGCGCATCTTCGTACGCCCGCGCGCCGAACATTGGGGCATCGCTTTCGTCGATGAGCGACACGATCACAAACCGTGTCGAACCACCCGGGGCTTCGGCGTAGAAGACGCCATTCGGGCAGTACGACAGCAGCGTGGCGTCAGCCGCCAGCAAAGCGATCAGCGCGGTGTCGATGGCGGTGCTGTCGCTCATGGCTTCCCGGTCACGATCAGCCCGTGCGCCACGAGCAGATCCTTCAACGCGCCATACATCGCCGCGCGCCGCTTCGCCATCGTCCGCGCGAAGATATGCGTCGGCGGGGTCCGACCCCACATGATCCCGGTGCTCTTCCCGCCGATCCAGTGCCGCGCCTGGCTGCCATTGTCGAAGAGCCACGCGATCGGATCGGTCACCTTCACCACCATCGATGTCCCGTAGGTGCTCACACCGGGCTTGGTCACCAGGACCGATCGCGCGAGTCGCCCCGTCACGCGGTGCTGTTCGTAGACTTGGCGCACGGTGTTCGCCGCGCCTTCCGCCGCATCGATAATGATCTCGGACGCCTCGCCGGCCAGGTCTTTCGGCAGGTTGCGCAGCTCCGCTTTCAACTCGTCGAGGCCGCTGAAGACGAACCGGTTGCTGGCCATTACGCCACCACCTCGGCCACCAGCACCACCGTCGCCACCCCGGCCCCTTCCGGATCCGCCACGTCAAGCACGCTGCCTGTGTGCGTCACGCCCGCCCGGTCCACCCAGGTCATCTGCGTCTCGGTCGTGATCCCCGGATGGAACCGACCGGTGAGAATGTTCGTCGCCTGCGCGATGACCGTCGCCCCGAAGGACCGCTCGGCCGTCCGCACGGAGGCCTTCTCGATCGATGCCCGCCACGTCGGCGGATTGAGCGCCACGTCGTAGACCTGCGTCGTATCCCCGTCGACCGTGACGTCGCGCGGGTTGGCCAGCGTCACCGTCTGCCGCAACTTCCCAATGTCGAGGATGACGGTCATGGCAGCGGCCACACCGCAGGCCCCCGCAGCGTCTGCGACGGCAACGCGGACCAGAGGAACATGTCCAGAATGGACTGCAGGCCGTAGGGCAGATCGATCACGGATCCGACCGCGACCGGCGTGCGGTAGGTGTCGAAGTGGCCGACCAGCGAGGAGAGCACCCCGCGCGCCAGCGGCGGGATGTCGGCGGCCGTGTTGCCATAGCCGCAGGTATAGCGGATGCGCACGGCCCCGGTGACAGTGCCGGCGATCGGCCACGTCTTCCCGGCGATCGGTTCGACGAACCCGCGCGCCGCGTACGGCCCGACCGGCTTGGACACGGTGTAGAGGTTCGTCGCCGGCGAGGCGCCGTCCGTGAAACTCCGGAGCACGCCGCTCCCGTCGAGATACGTGATGCTGACCACGGACTGGAGCGGCGGCCGCGGCAGCTCGATCCGTTGTTCGTACCACGGACTCCCCACCACGGGGAAGGCGTCGAGCCAGACCTCCCGCGTGGCGGTCAGGAGTTGTCGCCCGGTCTGCTGCTCGAAGTAGGACGCGGCGGCATCGATCCACACGCCGATCAATTCGTCGTCGGTCGTCCCGAGCGCGCGGATCGCCAACTTCGCGTAGGCCAGCGTGAGCGCCCGGACGGGCGGCGAGCCGCCGGCGACCGTGCTGATCAGCGTATCGGTCAGGGCGAGGATCGGTCTCATCGATGCACCTGCCCGATCCGCGCGATCACGTCCTCGCGCCACACGAGCTCGGGCGGCGTCCACCCCATCGTCTGCAAGAAGTGCAGATCGCCGCAGTCCTGGCGTTCCCCCCAGCGCCCCATTTTGGCGGGGACATTCGGGATCAACATCATTGGCGTCCCGACATTCCCCCAGCGAATGATTTCGTCCTGCCAGACCTGGCCGCCGCTCGGGTATTGCATTTTGAAAATGGTAAAGGCGTCCGGCGCGGTGGCGATCGCCGCGGCCATCAGCGCCCGATGACCATGGACATAGGTGTCGTCGTCGTCGATATGCGCGAGATAGCGGCCGTGCGCCAGCGGCGTGGCGAGGTTGCGCTCGGTGCTCCCCCAGTCCCCGCCGGGCGGACAGGACACGGTGCGCACCGCGATCCCCGCCTGCGCGAACGTGGGCGGCGGCACGACGCGATCGACCTGCCCCACGAGGATCACCTCGTCGCCTGGCCACGCCTCGATCGACGCCAGGGTACGCGCGAGCGAGAGGCGCCCGAGCGTGGCGATGATGAACGAGATCATCGACTGCCCCCCGCACCCGTCAGGACGCCGAGCGCGGCCTGGTGGCCCAGGTAGTCCGGGACATAGTCGACCGGCTTCTGCAGGATGCCCGAGAACGACGGGCGCTGCACCGCCACGAACGGCCACGCCACCAGGCAGCGCAGGCCGCAATCGCGCCCGAGCGAGACGTCGTAGGGTTGCACGGCCTGCAGCGCCTTCGCGTAGCCGGAGCGGAAGTAGACGACGCAGTGCGCGCTGTGAAACGCCGCGACCTCGATCAAGCCCGCGCGCACGAGACGCGGGGCATAGGTCAACGTGCACCCGCCGGCCAGCACGTCGTAGCCGTGTGTCGCGGCCCAGTCCGCATCGGCCGTCCAGCGCGCCAGATCAAAGTGGGACGTCAAGGCACAGTCGTCCTCCAGCACGAAGACGCGATCGGCGCCCGCGTCGATCGCCTCGCGGATGATCGTCTTGTGGCTTTCGAGGCACCCGTCTTCGCCTCTGGGTGTCGGCAGCCCGACGTGCTCCAGCAGGCCCGGGATGGCTGCATAGAGCGGCGCCAGGTCGCGCCCCAAGTGCGGGCAATGCAGGACGACGCTACGCATTGGCGTAGGCGCTCCCGGTCGGCGCGCTCGAGACATGCGCGACGTCGTCGTTGATCTGGGTAAACAGTTGCCCGTACCGATCCCAATCGCGCCCGCTCCCATTGCCGGCCCCGCAGGCCTCCCGATAGAGGCGCAGGCCATACTTGTGCGCGAGGTTGGACAGGATCGCCTGTTCGGCCCGATGCTCGATAAACCCCGGCAATTCCGGCCCGAGCACGGAGGGATCGAACGTCGTCGCCAGCGGGTGGATCGCGTAGGCGAGCCACTCCGACAGGATCTGCGTCGCGAGCCACGATCCCTTCTGGAACACCGCGAACCGCGCGACGCCGGCCTGGACATCGTAGTAGCGCGCGTCGTCTTGCCCCATGACGATGTAGCAGTCGCGTTTGCACCACTCGACCTGGCGATGCCCTTCCGACGCAAAGAGCATCACGCCCCCGTCGTGCGCGCAGATGTCGAACAGCACCGACAGCGACGCGATCGGCACGGTGTCGGCATCGACGTAGAGCACCAGGTCGCCGTCGGGCAGCTGCGCGAGGGTCTGCAGAATCACGAGCGGCTTCCAGGCGTACCACCCGAACCCGCGCTTGTGCGGATGATCCCAGAGCCACCGATTGACCACGAAGAACGGGTGTGTGACGAGCCAGCGATCGTCATAGACGATCACCGCCTCGGCCCCCAGCGCCGGCGCGCGCTCGACGATCTGCCGCGTCGTCGCGTCGTAGCGGGCGCCGCTGAAGGTGACGAGCGTCCTCATGATGCGCGCGGCTCCAGCGTCAACGGGTACTCCTGATGCGTGCTCGTATTGAGCACCCCCGCCAGCGGCCCGAGCGCGATCTGCTGGCCGGCTTCCCAGTACGTAAGCAGCGCGTCGGCGTGGTGCGTCGTCCCATGCGGGTTGACCCAGTCGGTCTGCACGAGGTTCCACGGGAGGTTGACGACCTTCGCCGCCCGGTAGCACCGCCCCACGCGATCGAGCCACTGGGGCCGAAAGACCTGCAACGCCGCTTCGAGGGTGTTGGGCGAGGTACACGTGATCGCCTCGAGCATCTGCCGGAACTCGCGCGCGTCGAAGACGTGGCCATCGAGGGAGAGCGGATAGCCCCAGGCGTAGGCGCCGTCGCGCCAATGCCACGCGATCTGATCGTCCCCCACCGCCCACGCGGGCGGGAGCGGTTGCGCGGCCCCGCCGGCGGCGTAATCGTGCGTGAGATGCAGCCCCAGCCGAAGACTCAGCCCGGGCGTGCCGGTCCCGTCCCAGCGCCGCACGAAGAGTTGATCGTCGACGAACAGGAGAACGGTGCCGACCGTCGGCACGAGCGCGAGGACGTCCGCCTGAAACGCGTCCGACTGCGCCACCATCCGCACCCACGGCCGCGGCGGCAGGGCCCGATAGGCCGCTTCGTGGCGCGGCGTCGACGCGGTCCACAGCACGTGGACGACGCCTCGCCCGACGTACGCGGCATACGACCGTAGAAACGCATCCAGCTGCAGCGCGCGATCCTTCGAGAAGACGAGGGTCATGCCTTCACGCCCCAGATCAGCCGGCCGTGATAGGACGTCGCCGCCGTCAACGTGCGATAGAACCGCTGGCCGTGTGCCGCTTCAAAGGCGTCCCAGGCGGCCGTCACGCCGTGGGCCGGGTCGCCCGCCACGTCGTCATAGTCATCGCCCGCGATCAGGCCCCCGGGCCGCAGGTGTGGCCACCAGGCCTCGAGATCCGCGCGACACCCCGCCTCGGTATGGTCCGCATCGATGTAGAGGTAGTCGATCCCGCCGGTCCATCCCGCCGCCGCCTCGATCGTCGGCGCGTGGATCATGCCGATGACCTCGGCCACACCGGCGTCGACCACATTCTGGGCGAACGTCTGCACGTCCACCGTCTCGGGCCCGGGCACCCACTGATCGACGCAGGTGAGATGCCCGCCCCAGGTCCGAATGAGGCGCGCGATGGCGATGGCCGAGCAGCCGCGGTTCGAGCCGAGTTCGACGCAGAGCTGCGGGCGGTACTGTTCCACGAGGGCGAGGATCGCCTCGCCGTGGTGAAACCAGTTCGGTTCCGGCAGGCCCTCGAGTTCGGCTCTCATGCGAGGGCCTCCACCACGTGCGGATAGGCCGCCACGCGAAAGACGAAGGTCGCCTCGTCGACATGCTGCCAGCGCACCCCGTGGTCGTACATGAGGATCCGGATCAGTTCCCAGTCCCATGAGAAGACCCCGCGGCACGGGATCTGATCTCCCAGGCAGTCCCGGAGCACCGAGCGGCGGAAGAGCGGCTGCCCGAGATCGATCCCGGCGCCCACCGGCGGGGAGTAGCGGAGTTCCCTGCGGCCCGCATAGAGGCACGAGCTATAGACGAAGCCGAGATCGGGATCGTCGTCGAGCGCCGCGACCAGCGGTGCGAAATGGTTCGGCAGATACGCATTGTCATCACTGAGGAAACAGACGTACGCGCCCACCGAGGCCCGCAGGCCGACGGATGCCGGGGTATGGCCCCAGTCGTTGTGGCGTGCGGAGAGGTTGAGGTGTTGCGCGCCGAACGTGGCGCAGAGGGCGGCGATCTGCGTCACCACCTCCGGCGAGGGCGCATCGGAGACCACGAGGTGTTCGACGTCTCGGAACTGCAGCCGCTGCACCGAGCGGAGGCACTGCTGCAGGCAGTCGACGCGGTCGTAGACGGTGGTGACGATGCTGACGCGCGGGGAAGTCATTCGTCCTTTTTCTTGTCCGGTTGTTCGATCAGCTGGTAACGCTTCGTGATCGCCGGCAACTTCTGCAGATCCTCACCATCCGGAAAAAATGTGGCTTCCGCGGTGGCGATCGCGTCAGTTTCGAAGGTCAGCACAAGGCGAGTCACATGCTTCAGCCCCAGCGAGTCGCAAATCTCTTTTTCTATGCGCGTCGATACGATCTTCGCCATTACGCGGCTACTCCCGCGGCCAGTCCGCACGTCGTCAGCACGGTCTGCAACCGGGCCGCGTAGGTATCCCCGGCCAGCCGCGCCGCACACTGCGCGGCGATCCATTCGGCCCGGTCGGGATCCGCCAGGAGATCGCGGACGAGATCCACGCATTGCGTTTCCGTGCGAAACGTCGGCAGCATGGGGACGCGTTCGTCGATCTCCGGTCGCCATTCACTGACGACGAGCGCCCCGCAGGCCAGCGCCTCGTAGATCCGCGGGTTCATCGCCGTCGCGGGGATCTTGGCGGCGTTGAAGTGATGCACTTCGCGGAAGACGTTGAGGATGATCCGCGTCGCGCGATAGAGCGCCGCTGTCTGCGCCGGCGCGATGTTCGCCGAGAGACACAGCGCATTCACCGCCGGGTCGGACCAGGCCCCGCCGACAACGTAGGACAGCAACCCGGCCCGGGCGAGCGCGGCGAGATAGCGATCGCGCGTGCTGTTCCCCCCGCCGATGAAGCCAACGTCGTAGCCCTTCGGCTCAGCGTTCGTGGTGTAGACGTGCGGGTCGTAGCAGACGGGCAGCGTGACGGCGCGAGGATGCCGCGCGAGGGTCGCCGCGTCGTTGACGAACACGTGATCGAATTGCTTCGAGAACGACGCCGTGTCGTCGACTTCGTAGGGTTCGTCGAGCAGCCAGATCGCCGTCGGTACGCCGAAGACGCGCGGCGAGGGGAACCGTTGACAGAATCGCCGCCCATGCACCACGAAGAGGAGATCTGGCGCCTGGCGCGCGATCCGATCCGCCAGGTCGATCGTGTCCCACCCCGCGTGCGCGTAGGCGATCCCGAGATCGGCCGCGGCGACGGCCAGTCCGCGCGTGAACACGTCCCCGCATGAGAGGAACTGGTAGTCGACGACGAAGAGACGCGGCGTCATGCCGCCACCTCGCGGCGCGCGAGCGCGTCCTCGAGCGCCGCGCACGGGAAGCACTGCAGCGCCGTGCGCCGCGAACAGTTCACGATCGACACGCCGATCGCGGCCAACGGTTCCACCAGCGTCGGGAAGCATTCAAGCATCGCAGCGTACGGTGACGGCGGAAACCCGTCGTCCGGGTGATCCGGGTGCCAGTGCGTCCGGCCGT
>Ga0207686_10000325_pt1 | contig 34366 bp, 36 predicted proteins | sample KBSM24metaG_FD_184396 | JGI IMG/M metagenome (GOLD analysis project Ga0207686, IMG submission 184396) | Miscanthus rhizosphere microbial communities from Kellogg Biological Station, Michigan, USA - KBS M2-4 metaG (SPAdes) (version 2) | ecosystem: Host-associated > Plants > Roots > Rhizosphere >...
GACCGACAACGGCAAGGCGACCAGCCGGTCGGGATCGGCCCGCCTGACCCGCAGGCGCTCGGCCAGGACCGCGCAGGCCGACCACTCGGCCAGCGCGAGGCGGCCCTGGTACTTGAATGCATGTATCAACCGGTCGATCGGGAAAGCGTAGGCAAAGGCAGCGATCGTCGCATCGAACGCCGGTGGGTGGGCGAGGCAGCTTCCGCAAACCTCGCCGCCCGGCGCCGGCAACGCGCATACCGGGCATCCGGGTCCGAGCCGCGGCAGATCGCGCGCGCATGCCACGCATATCAGATCGTTGCCGGAGGAGGCGGCGCAGAGTTCGCAGCGCTGCGGCAGCGCGCGCCTCGCCGCCCCGATCGCGCCGCGCCGCACTCGCCCCAGGGCGCGGTCAAATGCGCCAGTCAGAAAATTTGACAACGGAATGACCCTCCCCGACACTGGGACCCATTGTAACCAGCGGGCCGCTCGATGCAGCCAGTCCCGATAGTCGATCGCGGCACGCGCGGCGAGCCTCGCCCGCGATGGACGGTCGACGCTGTCGCGACGCTGCTTGCGCTGCCGATGAACGATCTGTTGCACCGAGCGCAACAGATGCATCGCGCGCATCACGATCCCAACGCGGTCCAACTCTCCACGCTGCTGTCGATCAAGACCGGCGGCTGCCCGGAAGACTGCGCTTACTGCCCGCAGGCGGCGCGTTACCACACTGGCGTCGACAATCAGGCGATGCTTTCGCTGCCCGAGGTCACCGCCGCGGCGGCCGCGGCCAAGGCGGCAGGTGCGTCCCGCTTCTGCATGGGCGCGGCATGGCGAGGCCCGAAAGATCGCGATCTGGAACCGGTGCTGGCGATGGTGCGTGAGGTCAAGGCGCTGGGGCTCGAGACTTGCGCGACGCTCGGTATGCTGAAGGATGGCCAAGCCGAGAGACTGAGGGACGCCGGCCTCGATTACTACAATCACAATCTCGATACCGCGCCTGACTTCTACGGCGAGATCATCTCCACCCGGGATTACCGGGACCGCCTCGACACGCTCGAGCGCGTCCGCGCGGCGGGCGTGCGCGTCTGTTGCGGCGGGATCGTCGGCATGGGCGAATCTCGCGCCCAGCGCGCCGGCCTGATCGCGCAGCTCGCCAATCTCGATCCGTATCCGGAGTCGGTGCCGATCAACAACCTGGTCCAGGTCGAAGGCACACCGCTTTACGGTGGCGAAGCCATCGACCCGTTCGAATTCGTGCGCACGATCGCCGCCGCGCGCATCACGATGCCGCGCGCGATGGTGCGGCTTTCGGCCGGGCGGCAACAGATGGGCGATGGCATCCAGGCGCTGTGTTTCCATGCCGGCGCGAACTCGATCTTCTATGGCGAGAAGCTGTTGACCACCGGCAATCCCGACGTCGCCGCCGACCAGGCCCTGTTCGAGCGCCTCGGGCTGCACGCCGGCGCCGACACGCACTAGCGCCGGTATACCGGCGCTCCAGCGGGCTTCCGCCCGAACGAAAGCAACGATGTCGCGCCTGATCGCGGAGCTCGACACCGCGCTTGAACAGCGCGCCGGACCGCAGGCATCGCCCGCGGGCCGCCTGCCCTCCATGGCGAGCGCAGCGCACGCGCCTTTCCGGTCCAGTCCCGGGGTGTTTTTTGCGGTGTCGGAGGCGTTCTGCGATGGCCGATGATCGCGAGCCCCGAGGTGCTCGCCTCGATCGCGCCAGCGTGCGGCGGGCATTCGAGCGCGCTGCCGAGACTTACGACAGCGCGGCGGTGCTGCACCGCGAAGTCGGGCAGCGCATGGCCGAGCGTCTAGGCATCGTTCGGCTGGATCCTGCGGCGATCCTCGATGCGGGCTGCGGCACCGGCGAGGCGCTGGGCGAATTGCGCGCGCGCTATCCGCGCGCGCGGCTGGTCGGTCTCGACCTGGCTTATCCGATGTTGCAAGCCGCGCGGCGCCGCGATCTCTTGGCGCGGGCGGATACGCGACCACTCGTTCGGCGGCTGCTGGGCACCTTCACCGCAGAGGTGCGGCAACCTGCGCTGGTCTGCGCCGATGTCTGCCGGCTGCCGCTCGGCGCACGCAGCGTCGATCTGATCTGGAGCAACCTGACCTTGCAATGGGTCGACGAGCTGCCGCTTGCCCTCGCAGAATTCCATCGCGTCCTGAATATCGCCGGCCTCTTCACTTTCACGACGTTCGGTCCCGATACGCTGGGCGAGTTGCGGCGCGCGTTCGCCGCTGCCGACGCAAGCTCGCACGTCAACGGCTTCCTCGATATGCACGACGTCGGCGACATGCTGGTGCAGGCCGGATTCGCCGATCCGGTCATGGACATGGAAATGATTACGATGACCTATGCCGATGCCGGTTCCCTGATGCGCGATCTGAAGGCTATCGGCGCGCAGAATGCGCGTGTTGACCGCAGGCGGAGTCTCACCGGGCGCGATCGATGGCAACGGATGCTGGCGGCGCTGGAGGACTTTCGCCGCGATGGGCGCCTGCAGGCAAGCTTCGAGGTCGTCTACGGACACGCGTGGAAGGCCGAGCCGCGCGTCGTCGACGACGGGCGTGCGATCGTGCGCTTCGATCGCGGTCCGCGCGGGCGCGGGTGAAATGAAAACGTCGCGACCATCGAGCGCCGGCTTGCGGCGCCGCGGCTTTGCGACGCTGCGGTGCAGCGATGCGGGCATACCGACATGGCGCTGCACGGCGTTCTGGACGCGTTAGCGGGTCTGCTCGCGCCCGGATCGTACGGCTTTCCGCGCCGACGAGAGCCATGCTAACATCCTCGGGTTTTTAAGCGCAGAGCAGTTTTCGATGCGTAGCGCGGGCGTTTCGCCGCCGGTTGCCGCAAGCCTGGACGCAGAGGTCGAGTTTTCGCTGATCTCGCGGCGCCACGATGCGATCGGTCCGCGTGGCCGATGGTGGCTGTTCGCTTCGCTGTGCGGGCTTTCGTTCGGCTTTGCGCTGATGTTCGCGGTCCGAGGCGCCTGGCCGGTGCTGCCGTATTCGGCGATCGAGATGGGCGTGTTGTTCTGGGCATTTCACCGCTTCGAGCGTCGGATCGGCGAGTGGGAGCGCATTACGGTGTGCGGCGACCGCGTGATCGTCGAAAGCGAGCGAAACGGCGCGCGGACGCGGCGTGTATTCAACAGGCAGTGGCTGCGCGTCGAGTTGGAAGAACGGAGTTTCGGCCGTCCGCCGGCGCTGGCGCTACGCTACGCGGGGCAGCGCACGACGTTCGGCAACGACCTGCCGGCCGGCGAGCGAATAAGACTTGGCCGCGAACTGCGACGCGTGCTGGCAGCAGCAATCAGATCGCCGGCATAGGGCTTAAGGGATGGTTGACGTTTTCGGGGAAAGCATGGATCGCATCAAGACAGCCTGGCGGATCGGACGGTTGCTTCCTGCACTAATGATTTCGGCGCTGGCATCCGGCGCGGCATCGGCCGATCGCGAGTGGAACCTGCCGCCGCCGGTAACCCCGATCGCACACGAGATCTTCGAGCTGCACGCGATCATTTTCTGGATCTGCGTCGTCATCTTCTTCGTTGTCTTCGGCGTGATGGGCTATTCGATCTACGCGCATCGCAAGTCGAAAGGTCACGTAGCCGAGCAGTTCCACGAGAACACGACAGTCGAGATCATCTGGACCGTCATTCCATTCATCATCCTGATGCTGATGGCGTGGCCGGCGACCAAGACCGTTCTGTCGATGAAGGACGCATCCGCCGCCGATCTGACCGTCAAGATCACCGGCTCGCAATGGAAATGGAATTACGATTACCTGAACGACGGCTTCGGCTACTTCAGCGAGCTTGCGACGCCCTACGCGCAGATCCAGAACCTCGAGAAGAAAAACGAGCATTACCTGCTCGAAGTCGACCGCCCGCTGGTCGTGCCGGTGAACAAGAAGATACGGCTTCTGATCACGTCGAGCGATGTGATCCATGCGTGGTACCTGCCGGCGGCCGGCGTGCAGCAGGACGCGATTCCCGGATTCGTGCGCGACGACTGGATGAAATTCGACACGCCGGGGACCTATCGCGGCCAGTGCGCGAAGATCTGCGGCAAGGAGCACGGCTACATGCCGATCGTCGTCGAGGTCAAGTCCGAACAGGACTATGCCGCCTGGGTCGGTGACCAGAAGAAAAAGCTCGCGTCCGCCGCCGATGACGTCAACAAGACCTGGGACATCAAGGATCTGACTGCGCGAGGCGAAAAGATCTACACGGCCAACTGCGTCGCCTGTCATCAGGCAAACGGCAAGGGACTGCCGCCGGCATTTCCGCCGCTCGACGCCTCCAAAGTCGCGACCGGGCCGAAGCTCGCGCACATCTCGGTCGTGCTCAACGGTGTGACGCGGGACGGCAAGCCGACGGCGATGGTGGCCTGGAAAGGGACTCTCTCCGACGTCGACATTGCGTCGGTCGTCACGTACGAGCGCAACAGCTGGGGCAATCACACCGGCGAGGCGATCCAGCCGGCCGAGGTCGCCAGCGCCAAGGCGTCGGGCAAGTGACACCTCGTCCAAGCGATACAGCGAAGCATTCCGAGATCGATCCAGGAGTCAAGCGATGAGCAGCATTCCACACGATCACGCCGCAGGTCACGAGCACGAGCACGCGCATCATCCCGGCGGGATCATGCGCTGGATCATGACGACCAACCACAAGGACATCGGAACCTTGTATCTGTGGTTCTCGTTCATCATGTTCATCGCGGGCGGCATCATGGCGCTGACGATCCGGGCGGAATTGTTCCAGCCCGGGCTGCAGCTGGTCGAGCCCGAGTTCTTCAACCAGCTGAACACCGTGCACGGCCTGATCATGATTTTCGGCGCGATCATGCCGGCTGCCGTCGGATTCGCGAACTGGCAGGTGCCGATGATGATCGGCGCGCCGGACATGGCCTTCGGACGCCTGAACAACTGGAGCTTCTGGCTGCTGCCATTCGCCGGCGTGTTGCTGCTCGGCTCGTTCCTGTCTCCGGGCGGTGCGCCGAGCGCAGGCTGGACGCTGTACCCGCCGCTGTCGGTTCAGGCCGGCATGGGCATGGACATGACCATTTTCGCCGTGCACATCATGGGCGCATCGTCGATCATGGGGTCGATCAACATCATTACCACCATCCTCAACATGCGCGCGCCCGGCATGACGCTGATGAAGATGCCGCTGTTCGTCTGGACCTGGCTGATCACCGCGTACCTGCTGATCGCGGTGATGCCGGTGCTGGCCGGCTCGGTGACGATGCTGCTGACCGACCGCCATTTCGGCACCAGCTTTTTCAACGCGGCGGGCGGCGGCGACCCGGTGCTGTTCCAGCACGTGTTCTGGTTTTTCGGACACCCCGAGGTCTACATCATGATCCTGCCGGCGTTCGGGATCGCGTCGACCGTGATCCCCGCGTTCGCGCGGAAACCCCTGTTCGGCTATGCCTCGATGGTTTACGCGACCGCTTCGATCGCGATCCTTTCGTTCATGGTCTGGGCGCACCACATGTTTACCGTAGGCATGCCGGCGGCAGGCCAGCTGTTCTTCATGTACGCCACGATGCTCATCGCCGTCCCGACCGGAGTCAAGGTATTCAACTGGCTGGCGACGATGTGGAAGGGCTCGATGACGTTCGAGACGCCGATGCTGTTCGCGATCGGCTTCATCTTTCTGTTTACGATGGGCGGCTTCACCGGCCTGGTGCTGGCGATCGTTCCGGTCGACATCCCCCTGCATGACACCTACTATGTCGTCGCCCACTTTCATTACGTGCTGGTCGCCGGGTCGCTATTCGCATTCTTCGCCGGCATCTACTACTGGCTGCCGAAATGGACCGGCCGCATGTACGACGAAACGCTGGGCAAGTGGCATTTCTGGACGTCGTTCATTTTCTTCAACATCACGTTCTTTCCGATGCATTTCCTGGGCCTCGCCGGCATGCCGCGCCGCATCCCGGATTACGCGACGCAGTTCACGGACTGGAACGTGGTCGCGTCGATCGGCGCGTTCGGCTTCGGTCTGTCGCAGCTGTTGTTGCTGATCGCGGTTCTGAAGACGATCCGCAGCGGGGCGCCGGCGCCAGCGCGGCCGTGGGATGGCGCCGACACGCTCGAGTGGACGCTGCCTTCGCCGGCGCCGTACCACACGTTCGAAACTCCGCCCGTCGTGAAATGACGAGCCAGGCGGCCGGGCCGATGCGAGCAGACACGAAAACAGCGCCGCGACGTGCGGCGAACCTGCGCACGGCAACGATCCTGCTGTCGATCGCGGCGTTGTTCTTTTGCGGCATCATCCTCGCGCAATACTCCAACGCGCCGGCACTTGCGATCGGCATCCTTGGGCTGGCAATAGTCGGTTTTCTCGGCGTCACGATCGGCCGTAACGTCGGCAGGCGGGAGCGGCAGTGAGCATTTTTCGTCGCGCAGAGGCGCCGGATGAATCCGGCCGCGCCAACCGCAGGATGGTCGCGAGGCTCTCGATCGTCGTCGTGCTGATGTTCGGGTTCGGCTTCGCGCTGGTCCCGTTCTACGACCAGATCTGCAAGGCGACCGGACTGCGCGACATCGGCACCGCCGACCGCGTGACGAATACGCAGGTCGACACCTCACGCGTCGTGCGGATGGAATTCGATGCCAACGTGCACAAGTTGCCGTGGACGTTCCGTCCGCTGACTGCGGCCGTCGACGTGCACCCGGGCGCGGTGACCCAGGTGGTCTATGAGGTCGAGAACACCACCGACCGGCCGCTGACCGGACAGGCGGTGCCGAGCTACGGCCCGCAGCTCGCGGGCGCCTATTTCAAGAAGCTCGAATGCTTCTGTTTTGCGAGACAGTCGTTCGCGCCGCACGAAAAACGGCAGATGCCGGTCGTCTTTGTCGTAGATCCTGCGCTGCCGCGCGACGTCGGCACGATCACGCTGTCGTATACGTTCTTCGAGGTCGAAGGCAATAACTCCTAGCAGCCGCCAGCCGCGGCGAGAGATCACAAGGCAAAAAGCGAAGGACAATCGATGAGCACAAACCCAACCGGCGCCGGGCCCTATTATTTCGTTCCGCAACCGTCGTACTGGCCGATCACCGGCTCGTGCGCGCTGTTGCTGATGGGATTCGGCGCGGCGGCGTGGTTCAACTCGTACGCCTTCGGCCCCTGGCTGGTGCTGGCCGGGTTCCTGGTCCTGCTGACGATGATGTTCGGCTGGTTCGGCCGCGTGATCGACGAGTCCGAGCACCGCTTGTACAACGCGAAGGTCGACGTGTCCTTTCGCTGGGGCATGAGCTGGTTCATCTTTTCCGAAGTCATGTTCTTCGCCGCCTTTTTCGGCGCGCTGTTCTACGTGCGCAACATGTCGGTGCCCGAGCTGGGTGGGCTGGACCAGAAGCTGCTGTGGCCGGATTTCAACCCGTCGTGGCCGACCAACGGTCCCTATCTGAAGGACGCGTTCACGCCGATGGAGGCGATCGGCATTCCGCTGTTGAACACCATCATCCTGGTGAGCTCGGGCGGAACGCTGACGATCGCGCATCATGCGCTGAAGGCCGGCCATCGCGGGGCCCTCAAGGCATGGCTGTTCGTCACCATCGTGCTCGGCTTCACCTTCCTCGGTTTCCAGGCCTACGAGTACACGCATGCCTACAGCGCGCTCAACCTGAAGCTGTCGACGGGAGTCTACGGATCGACATTCTTCATGCTGACCGGATTTCACGGCTTCCACGTGACCATCGGTGCACTGATGCTGTCTGTGATGCTCGCCCGCGCGTTTCGCGGGCATTTCGACGCATCGCATCATTTCGCCTTCGAGGCGGCGGCGTGGTACTGGCACTTCGTGGACGTCGTCTGGCTGCTGCTGTTCATCCTCGTCTATTGGATGTGACGCATTCGCGGCGGGCCGCGGCGCAAGGCCGCGGCTCACCGCAGGCCGGATTCGCCGATCCAGCCGAACTTGTAGCTGACCACCAGAAAGATCAGCAGGCACGCCGACAGCGCGACGCGGATCGCCAGCGCTTTGACCATGCGGGTGCCCTGGCCGCGATCGTGATAAAGGTAATAGAGCGCGCTGCCCAGGCTGCCGACGATCAGCAGCAGGGCGGCGATGACGATGATCCGGATCAATGCACTCTCGCGGTTGTGAATGAGGCGTGGAGAGCCAGTCTAGTGCAAGGGCCGGCGCGATGCCAATGAAGCTGCCCGCGTTCCTCTCGCGCCGCCGCTTTCGTCCATCGCTTTGGCCCACACTGGGGCTGCTGCTGCTGGTCGCCGTAACTGTCGCACTGGGCAACTGGCAGCGCCAGCGCGCGCACGACAAGCAATTGCTGCGCGAGCAGTACGAGGCCGCGTCGCATGCGCCGCCGGTCGAACTCGATGCGGACCAGACTGTCGCAGCCGATCCGGGCAAGCTTCGATTCCGCTCGGTCCGCGCGCGAGGGGTATACGACGCGGCACACCAAGTGCTGATCGACAACCGGGTGCACGCCGGGCGCGCCGGTTTCGACGTGGTCGCACCGCTGAAACTCGAGGGGCCCCTCTACGTTCTGATCGACCGCGGCTGGGTGGCGCAAGGAGCAAGCCGCGCCGCTCTGCCGCAGGTGCCGGCGCCCGCCGGACCCATCGTGGTCGAAGGGCGGATCAATCTGCCGCCGGCGCGCTATCTCGAGCTCGGTGCCGATTCGAATGCCGGGCCGTTACGCGAGAACCTCGACATCGCCCGAATCGCCGCGAGCAGCGGCTTGCCGTTGTTGCCGTTCATCGTCGAGCAGACGCAAGACACCGGCGATGGGTTGGTGCGCGACCGGCCGGCGCCTGACTTCGGCATCGAGCAGCACAAAAGCTACATGGTGCAATGGTATTCGCTGGCGGCGCTGGGCGTCGTGCTCTGGCTTGCGCTCAACTGGCGGACGGACAAGGGTGATGGCGCGGCATCCCGTTAGGCAGAGCGGACGCCGCACGCTCTTGCTGATCGTTGCGATCGGCCTGGCGCCGGTCATTGCCTCGTACGCCGCGTATTACTGGTTCACCCCCTCCAAACGCGTCAACTACGGCGAGCTTCTGGAGGCCGCGCCGGCACCGATCGTTGTAGGGAAAGATGCCGACGGAAAAGCCTTTTCGCTCACCGGGCTGCGCGGCAAATGGGTACTGCTGATCGCGAGCCGGGCGAGCTGCGCCGACGATTGCGTGCGCGCTCTCTACGCTACACGCCAGGCGCGCACGATTCAGGGACGGGAACAGGATCGCGTGGTCCGAGTGCTGCTGCAGCCGCTGACGGCACCGACGCTCGCGCCCGAGCTCGCGGCCGCACATCCCGGGCTCGTCGCCGTCAGGCTCGATCAGGCTGCGCTCGAGCAGTTGCCGCTGGGCACGAGCGCCGGTGACGGAGTGCTGCTGCTCGATCCGCGCGGCAACCTGGTGTTGCGCTATGGGCACGATCCCGACATCCGGGGGCTCGCCGGGGATCTGCAGCGGCTCCTCAAGGCGTCGCAAATCGGGTGAGCGACGATGGTAAAATTCCTGCCCTGTCCCGCCCGTTCCCTTCCAGTCCGATGACCGCCGTCGCGCTTCGCCCAGACCGCCTGCGCCAGTTCCTGTCGCTGACCAAGCCGCGCGTCGTCTCGCTGATCGTGTTCACGGCGGTGATCGGGATGTTTCTGGCCTCACCGGCGCTGCCGCCGCTCAACGCGCTGGTCTTCGGCACGCTGGGCATTGCGCTGGTCGCCGGTGCGGCAGCGGCGATCAATTGCCTGGTCGAGCAGAAGATCGACGCGGTGATGGCGCGCACCCGCGCGCGACCGCTGCCGCGCGGCGACCTGACCTCGACCCAGACGCTCGTGTTCGCCGGCATCGTCGGCTCCGCGGGTCTCGCGATACTGCACGTGATGGTCAATCCGCTGACGATGTGGCTGACACTGGCGACGTTCGTCGGCTACGCGATCGTCTACACGGTGCTGCTCAAGCCCGCCACCCCGCAGAACATCGTCATCGGCGGCGCCTCGGGCGCGATGCCGCCGGTGCTCGGCTGGGCTGCGGTCGCCAACGACGTCGCGCCCGAGGCGCTTCTTCTGTTCCTGATCATTTTCGTCTGGACGCCGCCGCATTTCTGGTCGCTGGCGCTGTACCGCGCCAAGGAGTACGCGAAGGCGGGGCTGCCGATGCTGCCGGTCACCCATGGATCGGCGTATACGAGGCTCCACATCGTGCTGTACACGGCGGCGCTGATCGCCGTGACCTTGCTGCCATTCGCGATCAGAATGAGCGGATATCTCTATCTTGCGGCTGCCGTGGCGCTGGGCGCGGTGTTCGCGGCCTACGCGATAGCGCTGCTGCGCCGGTACAGCGATGGCCTCGCCCGCAGGACCTTTCGCTATTCGATCGTCTATCTGGCGGCGCTTTTCTCGGCGCTGCTGCTCGACCATTACTGGCACTGATGCGCCTGCTGGCCATTCTGGCGCTCGCGCTGACGGTCGCGGCCTGCGGGCCGGCAACGCCCAAATTCCAGGGCTCCGATGTGACCGGCGCCGCCTTCGGCCGCGACTTTCACCTCGTCGATCACAACGGCAAGCCGCGCACGCTCGCCGACTTTCGCGGCAAGGCAGTCGTCATTTTTTTCGGTTACACGCAGTGCCCGGACTTCTGTCCGACGACGCTCGCAGAGCTTGCCGCCGCGATGCAAAAGCTCGGGCCCGATGCGAGCCGGGTTCAGGTTCTGTTCGTCACCGTCGACCCGGGGCGCGATACGCCTGACGTACTCGCCCGTTACGTTCCCGCGTTCGACCCATCGTTTCTCGGCTTGTACGGGGACGACAAGGCGACGTCGGAGGTGGCCAAAGAGTTCAAGATCATCTATCAGAAGCAGCCGGGCAAGGCGCCGGGAAGCTATACGCTCGATCATTCGGCGGGCACGTATATTTTCGATCCGCAGGGCAGGCTTCGCGTCTACGAAAACTACGGACCCGGCCCCGAGGTCTACGCGCACGACCTGCGCGAAGTGCTCAAACCCGCGGCTTAAGAGGGTGCGGTGCGGCGCGCCCGCGCGCGGCGACGACCATGCAGACCACCGTCCAGGACGCCTTTGCGCTCGCAGCCCGGCACGAAGCCGGCGGCCGGCCCGCCGATGCGCGCATGATCTACGAGCAGATTCTCGCGGCGATGCCCGAGCATCCGGGGGCGCTGCTGCGGATTGCCGAGCAGGAAATCGGCAGAGGCGCCATCGACGCGGCGCAAGCCTTGCTCGCGCGCGCACTGCAGGCGGCAGCGGCACAATCGCTGCCGGCGCATGAGATCTGGTTGGCGGCGGGACGCGCGCACCTTGCGCGCGGCGAGCGCGACGACGCGATAGCTGCCGTCGTGCAAGCCATGGCAGCACCCCCATCGGGCGCGGCGATCGCCGCGAAGCTGGGCGAGCTGGCGCGGGACGCGGGCGGATCCGATGTTGCCGACCAATGCTTTCGCGTGGCGTCGGCGCGCGAGGCGGAACGCCTGCATGCAATGGGCAAGGCACAAAAGGCGGCCGGAGCGCTCGCCGCGGCGCGCGCAACCCTGGAGCAGGGCGCGAACCTCGCTCCGAGCGATCCGGAGATACTCACCACGCTGGGCGCGACCTGCCTCGAGCTCAATGATGCGAAGGAGGCGCGGCGGCATTTCGAGCGCGCGATCGATCTGGGCGCCCGCCGGGGCGAACTATGGGACAACCTGGGTCTGGCCTGTCGAGCGCTGGGCGATGAGGAAAGCGCGGTGGCGGCATTCGAACGCGCACTGCAGGCCGCACCGACGCTGACGCCCGCGATGGCGAACCTGGTCTACGCGCAGCAATATCTGTGCGCCTGGGATGCGCTCGAACAAAGCGAGGGCCGCCTCACGGCGACGCTTGCCGATCCGGTGGCCGATCCGCGCTGGCCGCCGTTCGTCGCTTTGGCAATGCCGCTCGCGCCTGCCCAGCAGCTCGAGGTCGCGCGCCGCTGGTCGCGCGCGATGCTTCCGCCGCCGGCGCCGCGGCGGCGGCCGCAGCCGCGGGCCAAGCGTTTGCGCGTAGGCTACTTGTCCGGCAGTTTTCACGAACATCCGACCGCGCGTCTGATGGTCGGTCTTTTCGAGGCGCATGATCGCCAGCGCTTCGAGGTTACCGGATACAGCTACGGGCCCGACGACGGAAGCGCGCTTCGCGCGCGCGTGCGCGCCTCGTTCGAGCATTGGCGTGACGTCCGGGAGCTGTCGGACCAGGATATCGCGCGGGCGATCCGCGACGACGGAATCGATCTGTTGATCGAGCGCAAAGGCCACACCCGCGGCGGCAGGCTGGCCATCCTTGCGCAGCGGCCCGCCGCGGTGCAGATCCACTACATGAGCTTTCCGGGGACGATAGGCTATGACGCGGTCGACGGCATCATCGCCGACGCCGAGGTCGTGCCGCCCGGTGCGGAAGCCGATTTTCACGAGCGCGTATGGCGACTCCCACGCTGCTATTACGTCAACGACAACCGGCGCGGCATCCCTGGCCCCAGCCCACGACGCGACAACGGCCTGCCGGAAGATGCGCTGGTACTCGCGTGCCTCAACCAGGGGTACAAGCTGCGCCGGCCGTTCTTCTCCGCGTGGATGGAGGCGTTGCGCGCCCAATCCGACGCCGTGTTGTGGCTGCTCGCGGGCCACCCGCAGGCGCAGGCCAACTTGCGCGTCGAAGCCGCGAAAAGCGGCGTCGATCCGGCACGGCTGATCTTCGCGCGGCCCGCGGCGCAGGACGCGCATGTCGCACGGGTAGCGTGTGCCGACCTGGCGCTCGACACGCTGCCCTACGGCGCGCACACGACCGGTGTCGATGCGCTGTGGGCGGGCGTGCCGATGCTGACCTGCCGCGGCGACACGTTCGCGGGCAGGGTCGGCGCAAGCCTGGTGCTCGCGGCCGGCTTGCCCGAGCTGGTGGCGAATACTCTCGACGACTATCGCGCGCGCCTGTTGTCGCTCGCCGCAGATCGCGCGGCATTGCATGGCTACCGCGCCTACCTCGAAGGCAGCCGCGACAGCAACCCGCTGTTCGACACCAGAGCCTTCGCTCGCGATTGGGAAACGCTGCTGCTGACGATCTACAGCGATGCGGCGCGGATCGACGCTTAACTGTGCCGTGCGCCGGCAGCGCGCAACTGCAGCGTCAACTCCGCCACACGCCGCTCATCGACAGCTTTCGCCGCGGCTGCGATATCGGCAAATGCGACTCGGGCGACCAGCCTCGGCTGTGGAGCGATTCGGTCGAAGCTCGCCGAATGCGCTGCGACGAAGTTCTCGTTATAGCGGTGCCATTCGGCGTCGAACGATCCCGGAGAGCGATGAAAGACGGTGATGTCAGAGGCTACCGCCACCGTACGTCCGGCGGCGCTGGCGCGGAACGAAAAATCGGCGTCGTACAAGTGGAAGCCGTCGAAACGCTGCGCGTCGAAGCCGATCGCGACAGCCACATCGCGGCGCGCCGCGATCATGCATCCGTCGAGCAGCCTGATGCCGTCGACCCGGCGGCCCGCCGCGCCCCAGACCAGCAGATCGACATGCGATCCCTGGGGCGCGGAGGCAATGACGTGGCCATGGGTGTGCGGCTGGCCCGCGTAGCCCCAGAAGCCGGATAGCGCAGCGGTCGCGCCGGCGATGCCGATGACGTCGACCTGTTCGAGGTGCGCGGCCAGCCGGTCGGCGAATGCGCTGGAGATCGGAAACGCATCGTCGTGCGAGAACACCAGGTTGGCGCCGCGCGCGCGGGCGATACCGCGGTTATAGGCTTCGGCGAGAGACTTCGCGTCGTCGATCACGATCAGGTCGAACGCTTCGTCGGCGAAGGCAGCGCGGTAACGCGCGACGCACTCGTCGAGGCGCGCGCGATCGACGCTGCAGACGATGAGGGAGAAGCGCGGCAAGGTCGGGCCCCGGCCGGCGCCGGTCAACGCTGGATCAGCTCGATCTTGTAGCCGTCCGGATCCTGAACGAAGGCGATGACCGTGGTGCCGCCCTTGACCGGACCGGCCTCGCGCGTGACGGTGCCGCCTTTGGCGCGGACCTCCGCGCATGCAGCTGCGACGTCCGGCACTTCGATTGCGATGTGGCCGAAGCCGTCACCGAGCGCGTAGCGGTCGACGCCGTAGTTGTAAGTGAGCTCCAGCACCGCATGCGCGGATTCATCGCCGTAGCCGACGAATGCGAGCGTGTATTTCTGTTCGGGCCGGTCGGTCGTGCGCAGGACCTTCATTCCAAGCACGCCGGTATAAAAGACTACCGATCGCTTGAGATCGCCAACGCGCAACATCGTGTGCAGGATTCGCATCGTTTTGGCAGGACGCTAGAATTCGACCAGTTCGTAATCTTCCTTGCGGGCGCCGCAATCGGGACATGTCCAGTTGGGCGGGACGTCTTCCCATTTGGTGCCCGGCGGTATGCCGGTGTCGGGATCCCCGTAGGCCTCATCATAGATATGTCCGCAGATCAGGCACATGTATTTTTTCATTCGCTACGGCTCGACTGGAGTAAAATCCCATTTTAGCAAGCATTCGCCGGCCCTTAGCGCCGGCCCGGGCATCCCAGCGTGCGCCCGGTTGCACTGAAAGCGCCGCCGCAATGCCGCAGCCGTCCGACGCCGAGTCCGATTTCCCGCCCGTAGTGCTGACTTTCGCCGCATCCGATCCGTCAGGCGGCGCCGGCATCCAAGCCGATATCCTGACCCTGGCCAGCATGGGCTGCCATCCGCTGTCGGTGATCACCGCGATCACCGTTCAGGACACGCTGGGCGTCGAAGCGGTGCAGCCGGTCGACGCCGACTGGGTCGCCGATCAGGCACGCTGCCTGCTCGAGGACATGCCGGTCGATGCTTTCAAGATCGGCGCGCTCGGCAGTGTCGAGAATATCGCCGCGATCGCCGAAATTCTTTCTGATTACCCGGACGTCCCGCTGATTCTCGACCCGGTGCTGGCTTCGGGACGCGGCGACGAGCTCGCCAACGACGAAATGCTGCATGCGCTGCGCGAGCTGCTGCTGCCGCGCACGACGATACTGACGCCGAACAGCATGGAGGCGCGTCGACTCGCCGACATCGAGGACGAGGAGGAGCCGTCGCTCGCCACCTGCGCCAATCGACTGATCGAAAGCGGCTGCGAATTCGTGCTGATCACGGGAACTCACGAGCCGACCCCGCAGGTGGTCAACACGCTGTACGCCAAGAGCGGGGTCGTGCGCAGCGACAGCTGGCAGCGGCTGCCCGGCAATTATCACGGCTCGGGTTGCACGCTGGCCTCGGCGATCGCGGCAATGCTGGCCAACGGACTCGACTTGCCGGAGGCGGTGCGCGAAGCTCAGGACTACACCTGGCACACGCTACAGAAGGCCTACCGTCCGGGCATGGGTCAGTTTCTTCCGGACCGCCTGTTCTGGGCCCGGGAGGACGACGCCGAGCCTCGCGTCGACGAAGACGTTCTGCCGGCGTCGCCCGATCTGCATCGACACTGAAGCCGCACTGATGGCCGCCGCGGGATCGAACACCGTGCCGCGGCGGAAGCCTGCCGGCCTTTACGCGCTGACCCCCGATCTCGCCGACACGGCGGCGCTGTCGGCGCGAACCGACCTCGCGCTATCCGGCGGCGCATCGGCGATCCAGTACCGCAACAAGGACGCGTCGGCTGAACTCAGGTTGCAGCAGGCGACAAGCTTGCGTGCGCTGTGCTCGGCGCGCGGAGCGATCTTCATCGTCAACGACGACGTCGAGCTCGCCCGCGCGGTCGGCGCCGACGGTGTGCATCTCGGCCGCGACGACGCGAGTGTCGCGGCGGCGCGCGCACGGCTCGGGCCTGCCGCGATCGTCGGCGTTTCGTGCTATGACGAGCTCGCGCGCGCAGAGGCGGCGATCGCCGCCGGCAGCGATTACATCGCGTTCGGCAGCTTTTATCCCTCGCGGGTGAAGCCGAACGCCGTTCGACCGTCGCTCCGGCTGATCACCGAGGCGAAGGCACGCTGGCCGGAAATAAGCATCGTGGCCATCGGCGGAATCAACGCGGCCAATGCAACGCCGCTCATCGCCGCGGGTGCCGATGCGGTGGCGGTGATCAGCGCGCTCTACGATGCGCCCGACGTCCTGCTGGCGGCGCGCGCGCTGGTCGCGTGCTTTCGCTGATGCGACGTTCGCGCACACGGCTGCTCGAGCGCGCGCCGGCAACAGCGCGATGCGCACCCGCCGAACTCGCAACAACTTTCGACCCTCGACGACCTGGACCATGACCCGAAACGAACAGCTGTTCGCACGTGCGCAAAAGACGATTCCCGCAGGAGTCAACTCGCCGGTGCGCGCATTCCGCTCGGTGGGAGGCACGCCGCGATTCTTTACCCGCGGCGAAGGCGCCTACCTGTGGGATGCCGATGGCAAGCGCTATATCGATTATGTCGGCTCGTGGGGCCCGGCGATCCTCGGCCACGCGCATCCGGACACTGTGCGCGCGGTGCAGGAAACCGCTCGACACGGCTTGTCGTTCGGCGCGCCGACCGAGCTCGAGATCGAGATGGCGGAAGAGCTCTGCCGTCTGCTGCCTTCGCTGGACATGGTGCGGCTGGTGTCGTCGGGCACCGAAGCGACGATGACGGCGCTGCGCCTCGCGCGGGGTTACACCGGCCGCTCGAAAATCATCAAATTCGAAGGCTGCTACCACGGCCATGGCGACAGCTTGCTGGTCAAGGCCGGTTCGGGCGCGCTGACGTTCGGGCAACCGTCGTCGGCCGGCGTCCCGGCATCGATCGCCGGCGAGACGCTGGTGCTGACGTACAACGACCTGGACGAGGTGGCGCGCACCTTTGCCGAGCAACCCGACGCGATCGCCGGCATTATCGTCGAGCCGGTCGCGGGCAACATGAATCTGGTCGCGCCGAAGCCGGGATTCCTGCCGGGTTTGCGCGAGATCTGTGACCGCCACGGCGCGGTGCTGATCTTCGACGAAGTGATGACCGGTTTTCGCCTGCATCTGCAGGGTGCGCAGGGGCTCTATGGCGTAGCACCCGACCTGACGACGCTGGGCAAGGTGATTGGCGGCGGCATGCCGGTCGGCGCATTCGGGGGCAAACGCGCGATCATGGAAAAGATCGCGCCGCTGGGCCCCGTCTATCAGGCCGGCACATTGTCGGGAAACCCGGTAGCCGTAGCCGCTGGACTCGCGACGCTGAAGGCTATCCAGGTCCCGGGATTTCACCAGCGGCTGGCAGATCGTACGCGAGCGCTGACCGACGGCCTCACCGCGGCCGCGGCGAAAGCGGGCGTTGCGTTTTCCGCGCAATCGATCGGCGGAATGTTCGGCATTTATTTTTCGGCCACGGTGCCCGATTCGTTTGCGGCGGTGATGGCCTGCGACAAGGAAGCGTTCAATCGCTTTTTTCATCGCATGCTCGATGCCGGCGTCTACCTGGCGCCGTCGGCGTTCGAAGCAGGCTTCGTATCCGCCGCGCACACCGACGCCGACATCGATGCCACGATCGATCTCGCCTGGTGAGCGCAGACTGCGCTTCGGCCGGGGCGCATTCGGATGGCACGGCCGCGACGCGTCAGCCCGCCGGCAAAGGGATGTCAGCCGGCGTCCTACAATGAGGCTGCGTTGCGCGTACAAAAAATACGGCCGCGCACCGACAGACGCGGCCGGCGTGCTACCGTAGCCTTCGCGTCTGGGGGAAAAGTCGGCTCGGCCGGCGCGCGAATCAAAACAACCATGATCAAGGTCCGCAAGGGACAAGCGCCGCCGCCGCATTCACGCGTCGAATTTGGCAAGCGTTTTCGCTCGGCCCACTTCGATCCGGCGTTCCGCGCCGAGCAAGCCGCGCTCGACCGCGTGGAGGCGGTTGCGTGGAACGGCTATCACGAAGATCGCAAGGCGCCGGTGACGCGCAAGGCCGGCCCGGGATTTGCCGATCCTGATTACGATACTTCGGTCGAATGGCTGGAGACGCGCGAGCGCCTTCTTGCCGCCGCCGCGAAACAGACCGAGCCGGCCACCGCGTCGCGCGTTCTCCTGATTTGCGGCGCGCCACGAAACGACGGCTCGTGTCCCGGCGAAATGTCGAAGACCTATAGGCTGACAAAACTCGCCGGCGAGACACTCTCCAAAGCGGGCATCGAAACAGATCTGCTCGATCTGAGCCTGATCACGTCGGAATACCGCCGGCACATCCATCCATGCAAGGCTTGCGTATCGACTGCGATGCCCTTGTGCCACTGGCCGTGCAGCTGCTATCCGAATCACGCTTTCGGCCAGACCAACGACTGGATGGCGGAGATCTACGAGCGGTGGACGGCGGCGCACGGCGTGCTGATCGTGACTCCGGTGCACTGGTATCAGGTGCCCAGCGTGCTCAAGCTGATGATCGATCGGCTGGTTTGCGCCGATGGCGGCAACCCGGACGTGACGTCGACCGCGGGCAAGGATGCCGCCAAGGCCAAGGCGCTCGAAATGGCGGGCTGGCCGTATCCGAAGCATCTGGCTGGCCGCGCATACGGACTGGTCGTCCATGGCGACGTCGCCGGCATCGAAGGCGTGCGACGCGCGCTGTCCGATTGGCTCGACTGGATGGGCCTGATCGATGCCGGACCGAAAGCGCGACTCGACCGCTTCATCGGCTATTACGAGCCGTACGCGACCAGCCACGAAGCGCTCGATCGCGACCAGGCGGTTCAGGAAGAAGTGCGCAATGTCGCACAGGCGCTGGCCGAAGCCGTCAGCGAGTTGCGCGCGGGGCGTCTTTCCGCGCCCGGCGCCGACCTCGCCGCCCCGCGGCCGAAATAGCAGGGCTCCGATCGTCGGATCATTGGAGTCGCGTCGTCTTGTGATTTGCACCGCCGGCGCAATATGCATTGAAATTGAACGCAGTCATACGAGGAAACCATGGCCCTGACCGCACTGCTTCCGCAAGTCGAACGTGCCTTCGCCGCAGACGTTCGTGCCGGCCTGATGCGCAGCCCGCAGAAGGAGCTTTCTTCGCGGTATCTCTACGACACGATAGGCTCGGGGCTGTTCGAGGTCATCACGGCCTTGCCCGAATACGGGGTGACTCGCGCCGAGGAGCGAATCGTACGCAGCCACGCGGCCGAGATGGTTTCCCGCCTTCCGGCGCACGGTCTGGTCGCCGAGCTGGGCAGCGGCAGCGGACGCAAGACGCGCTGGCTGCTCGAAGCGATCGGCCGGCGACATCCGGTGACTTACTGCCCGGTCGATATCTCGCCGACCGCGCTTGCGCTGTGCCGGCAGGAGCTGGCCGACATTCCGGGCGTGCGCGTCGTCGGCTATGAGCGCGATTATCTCGACGGCTTGCGGCAGATCGTGTCCGAGCGCAAGGGCTCGATGCCGCTGCTGGTGCTGTTCCTAGGCAGCACGATCGGCAATTTCCGTCGGCTCGCAGCGACGCGATTCATGCGTGAAGTCCGCGCACTGCTGCAACCCGGCGATGCGTTTCTGCTCGGCGTGGATCTGATCAAGCCGGAACACCAGCTGCTCCCTGCGTACGACGATGCACTAGGCGTGACTGCGGCGTTCAATCTCAACCTGCTGGCGCGCATCAACCGCGAGCTCGGCGGCCAGTTCGACCTGCGCCGCTTTGCTCACGAAGCGCGCTTCGATGCCGACACGCGCAGCGTCGACATGCATCTCCGGTCGCTCGACGACCAGCAGGTGAGCATTCCAGGCGCCGACCTCGTCGTCCGGTTCGAGCGCAATGAGACCATCTGGACCGAGAGCAGTCACAAGTATCTGGCCGAGGAGGTCGCGGCGATGGGCGAAATCGCCGGTTTTCGCTGCGACGGACAGTGGATCGACCGCATCTGGCCGTTTGCCGACACCTTGTTCGGCATCGCGTGATCGGGAGCTGCGGCGATGGCTAAGGCGACGACTGCGAACACTGGTCCGCTGAAGGGCATGCGGGTCGCGATCCTGGCGACCGACGGCTTCGAGCAGGCCGAGCTTGTCGACCCGCGCAAAGCGCTCGATGCGGCCGGGGCCACGACCGTCGTCATCGCCCCGAAGGCGGGATCGATCGCCGGATGGCGCCACGGCGCATGGGGTCAGAGCGTGCCGGTCGACCTGACGCTCGACAAGGCGCAGGCCGACGACTACGACGCGCTGATGCTGCCGGGGGGCGTAATCAATCCCGATCGGCTGCGGACCAATAAATCGGCGGTCGCGTTCGTTCGCGCGTTTTTCGACAGCGAAAAGCCGGTCGCGGCAATCTGTCATGCGCCGATCATGCTGATCGAGGCCGATGTGCTGCACGATCGCAAGCTGACCTCGTGGCCGTCGCTGCAAACCGATATCCGCAATGCAGGAGGGCGTTGGACCGACGAGGAAGTCGTCGTCGACCGCTGGCTGGTCACCAGCCGCAAGCCCGAGGACATCCCGGCGTTCAACCGGCAAATGATCGAGACGATCGCCGAGGGCGCTCCGAGCGCGCGCATGGACCGCGGCAGCGTCGAGGCATGAGCGGTGTAGCCGCGGCAGCGCGCCGGAGGCCGGGAACCAGCCCGCTGGAAATCTTGCGCCACCCGGGCAGTTTCGTGGCGTGCGTGCTCAGGGGATTCCGCGCCAACCAGGGACTGCTGCTGGCCGGGGCGGTCGCGTATTACACGCTGCTGTCGATGATTCCGCTGCTGATCCTGATGCTGATCGCGCTGTCGAATTTCATCGACGAGGCCCGGCTGTTCGCGACGCTTTCCGAATACCTGCAGTTCGTCGTTCCCGGGCAAGCCGACGCCCTGGTCAGCGAGCTCCGCCATTTCCTTCGCAATCGCAGCGAAGTCGGCGGCATTCTACTGATCACGATGATCCTGTTCAGCGCGCTCGCCTTTACCGTGCTGGAAAACGCGATGTCGGTGATTTTCATCCATCGGGTCGCCGTGCGGCGGCGGCGATTTATCGTGTCGGCGCTGCTGCCGTACCTGTTTATTCTCTTTCTCGCGATCGGCATGGTCGTTGTCACCGTCGTCTCGGGCAAGCTCGCTGTCCTTGCGACGCGCGACATCACGGTGTTCGGGGTTCCGCATTCGCTCGAGGATCTGTCCGGGTACCTTCTGTATCTGCTCGGCGTCGTCGGCGAAATCCTGATGCTCACGGCGATCTATCTGGTGATGCCCGTCGGCCGCCTTTCGTTCCGGCATGCGCTTATCGGCGGCATCAGCGCCGGACTGCTCTGGGAGATCACGCGCCACATCCTCGTCTGGTATTACGGGACGATATCGCAGGTCCGGCTGGTATACGGATCGCTGGCGACGGCGATCACAGTGATGCTGAGCGTCGAGATCGCCGCGATCGTGCTGCTGCTGGGTGCGCAGGTGATCGCCGAGTACGAGCGGATCGGACGCGAGCGGACGGAGACGCCGCCGAAGCCGATGGACCTGAAGGAGCCTTCGGGCGGGACGACCGCCGGCTGACGCCGGCGTCGCGAAACGGCGCGCGCGATGGACCTGGTTGTCGTTCAGCCCGAGGGACTCTACTGCCCGCAGGGCGATTTCTACATCGATCCGTGGCGTCCGGTGGCGCGCGCGGTGATCACCCACGCGCACGGCGACCATGCGCGCCCGGGTCACGCCCACTATCTCGCCGCGCAAGCCGCAGAGCACGTGCTCAAGGCGCGGCTGGGAGAGATCACGCTGCAGACGCTTTCCTATGGCGACAGCGTCGTGCAAAACGACGTGACGGTTTCGCTCCATCCGGCAGGGCATGTGCTGGGGTCGGCGCAGGTGCGGCTCGAGCATCGCGGCGAAGTCTGGGTCGTGTCGGGTGACTACAAGCTCGAACCGGAAGCGACCTGCGCGCCCTTCGAGCCGCTGCGCTGCCATACGTTCGTCAGCGAATCGACGTTCGGCCTGCCGATCTATCGCTGGCGGCCGCAGGTGGAGATTCTGCTCGACATCGCCGCCTGGTGGCGGCGCAATGCCCAGGCGCAGCGCGCAAGCGTGCTGTTCTGCTATGCGTTCGGCAAGGCACAGCGGATTCTTGCCGGACTTCGCGCGATCGATGCGCTCGATATCGGCAAGCTTATCTGCCACGGCGCCATCGAGCCGCTGAACCGCGCCTACCGCGAGAGCGGCGTCGACCTGCCGCCGACGCACAACATCGGCGACGTCGCCAAGGCAGACATTTCCAGCGCGCTGGTCCTGGCGCCGCCTTCGGCCGGCGGCACGCCATGGATGCGGCGCTTCGGTGACTTCAGCGACGGCTTCGCGTCCGGCTGGATGCAGCTGCGCGGCGCGCGGCGTCGCCGTTCGCTCGACCGCGGCTTCGTGCTTTCCGACCACGCCGATTGGCCAGGCCTCAACGCCGCGATCACGGCAACCGGCGCATCGCGCATCATCATCACGCACGGCCAGATCGCGGTGATGGTGCGCTGGCTGCAGCAGCAGGGCTTCGATGCGCGCGCCTTTGCCACCGAATTCGAAGACGACGGCGGCGACGAGGAGGCGCAACCGCCGGAAGCAGCAGCGCAAGCCAAGGCGGTCGAATCCGCCGAATGAGCCGCGCGATGTTCAGGCGCGCGACACGCGATAGCAACTTGGTTGCCTGATGGAAGCCTTCGCCCGACTCTATGCCGAGCTCGACGCGACCACGTCGACCAATGCAAGACTCGACGCCCTCAAGCGCTATTTCGCCGTGGCCGCACCCGCCGATGCGGCATGGGCCGCCTATTTTCTCGCCGGCGGCCGGCCGAGGCAGGCGGTGCCCGCGCGGGTGCTCCGCCAGATGGCCATCGACCGTGCCGGCATCGACGACTGGCTGTTCGAGGAATGCTATCAGGCGGTCGGCGACCTCGCGGAGACGATCGCGCATGTGCTGCCGCCGCCGCGAAGCAAGAGCACCGCGGGGCTGGCCGAATGGATCGAGCAGCGGTTGCTGCCTTTGCGCGGCATGCCGCCGGACGAAATCGGCGAGCGCCTCTCCGGCTACTGGGACGAGCTCGATTGGTCGGGGCGATTCCTGCTGACCAAGCTGATCGGCGGCGGATTCCGAGTCGGCGTGTCGCGGCTTTCGGTGATCCGCGCTTTGGCCGACGTGGCCGGCGTCGAACCGAAGACCGTCGCGCAGCGCATAGTCGGCTATACCGGCATCGCGGCGATCCCCAGTCCGGCAAGTTTTTCCGCGCTGATCGCTTCCGGACAGGATGGCGTCGCCGATGCCGGCCAGCCGTACCCTTTTTTTCTGGCGCATCAGCTGAACGATGCGCCGGAGACGCTCGGGCCGGTCGACCAGTGGATGGTCGAATGGAAATGGGACGGCATCCGCGGACAACTGGTCAAGCGCTCTGGCGCGATCTGGCTCTGGTCGCGCGGCGAGGAGCTCGTGACCGAGCGCTTTCCGGAATTCCACGCGCTTCAGGCGCGGATTCCCGACGGGACAGTCATCGACGGCGAGATCGTCGTATGGAAGGATGGCCGCGTTCGACCGTTCGCCGCACTGCAGACCCGCATCGGCAGGAAATCGCTGCCGGCGAAAATCCTGGCCGAGGCGCCGGCCGCTCTGCTCGCCTACGATTTGTTGGAAGAGAACGGCGCCGATTTGCGCATGCTGCCGCAGCACGAGCGCCGCGCGCGCCTCGAGCTTCTCGTGCCTTCCATCGGCGACGAGCATCTGCAGATCTCGCCGCTGTTGTCGTTGCCGACGTGGGACGCCTACGCCCGACTGCGAGCCGAGTCGCGCTCGCGCGGCGTCGAAGGCTTCATGCTCAAGCGGCGCGACGCGCGCTACGGCGTCGGCCGAACCAAGGAATCCGGGACCTGGTGGAAATGGAAGATCGACCCGATGACGATCGACGCCGTGCTGATCTATGCGCAACGCGGGCACGGTCGCCGCGCGAGCCTCTATACCGATTACACTTTCGCGGTCTGGTCCGAAGAGGCGGATGGCGGCAGGCGCCTGATACCGTTCGCCAAGGCCTACTCGGGCTTGAGCGACGAAGAGATCAAAGAGGTCGACGCGATCATCCGCAAGACGACGATCGAAAAATTCGGGCCGGTGCGCAGCGTCACGCCGACACTGGTGTTCGAGCTCGGTTTCGAAGGCATCGCTCGATCGCCGCGTCACAAGTCGGGCATCGCGGTGCGCTTTCCGCGAATCCTGCGCCGGCGCATCGACAAGCCTGTCGACGAGGCCGACACGCTCGACAACCTGAACGCGCTGCTTTCGCAGTAGCGGCACGCGCCGCTCCGGCAGCCGCGACGGTATAGTGGCGAACTTTGGCGTAGCGGATTGGCGCCGGCACAAGCAGCGATCACGGGGTCCGCTTGCGTCCGGCGGTGATGACGGAGGAAGCATCGGTGGTCGGTCGCAACGAGCCATGTCCCTGCGGCAGCGGCAAGCGCTACAAGGATTGCCACGGCAGCCTGGCCGCGCCGGCGCAGAAAGTCGCGTTCGTCATCGCCGGAACGCAGAAGGGCGGGACCACCGCGCTCGCATCCTATCTGTACGAGCATCCGGAGATCGGGATGCCGACGGTGAAGGAAGTGCATTTCTTCGATACCGATGAGCACTTCGCATCGACCGAAGTCGATTACGCGAAATACCATGCCTACTTCAACCCCGCGCTGCGCAAGCGGCTGCTCGGCGACGCCACGCCGATCTACATGTACTGGGATGCCGCGCCGCCGCGCATCTGGCAATACAACCCGGCGATGAAGCTGATCCTGCTGCTGCGCAATCCAATAACGCGCGCCTATTCGCAATGGAACATGGAACGAGAGCGCGGCAGCGACCCGCTTCCGTTCGAGGAGGCGATCAGGACCGAGGTGGAGCGCAGCCGCGACGCACTGCCGTTGCAGCACAGGCTTTACTCGTATGTCGACCGGGGCTTCTACAGCGACCAGTTGCGCCGGATCTGGCGCTATTTTCCGGTCGAGCAAACGCTGGTGCTCAAAAGCGAGGAGCTGCAGCATGCGCCCGAGGCTGCACTGGCGCGCATCGCCGATTTTCTCGGCATCGCCCGATTCGCCGCTGCCGCGCCGCGCAACGTGCATGCGCGGCCTTATCAGGGGCCGATGAGCGTCGAGGCGCGGCGCTACCTCGCCGATGTCTTCGAATTCGAGATCAGGAGTCTCGAGCGCACATTCGGATGGAATTGCGCCAAATGGCTCGAGGCAGGGGCTTGAAGCCGATGAGCGTACGCAAGGACCTCGCCGACTACGGGAAAGCCAGGCGGGGGGCGATCGACCGCGGTCCCGCAGCGCCCAGGCCTGACAAGGTCGGCTTTGTCATCGCGGGTACGCAGAAAGGAGGCACGACTGCGCTTGCTTCGTATCTGTACGAACACCCGGAGATCTGCATTGGCGGCGCCAAGGAGATCCATTTTTTCGACACCGACCCGCTGTTTCGCGCAGGCACCGTCCCCAACTATGCCGCCTATCACGCCCGTTTCGACCCCGCGGGCCGCGAGCGGATTTTAGGCGATGCGACACCGATCTACATGTATTGGGAGCCGGCGGCGCAGCGCATCTGGGAATACAACCCTTCGATGAAGCTCATCGTCATCCTGCGCGATCCGGCGGCTCGCGCCTTTTCGCACTGGAACATGCAGCGGACCAAGAACCTGGATCCGCGGCCGTTCTTCGAGGCTCTCAAAACGGAAAAGGAGCGTTGCCGGGCGGCTCTCCCGTCGCAACACCCGCTCTGGTCCTATGCCGATCGCGGCTTCTACTGCGGGCAGCTGCGACGGATCTGGCGCTATTTCCCCGTCGAGCAGACGCTGATCCTCAAGAGCGAAGAGTTGCGGACCGCGCCTGAACGCCTGCTCGCGAACGTCGCCGCATTTCTGGGAATCGAACCATTCGGGCCGGTCGAGCCCCGCGAAGTCTACGCGCGCGACTATGACGAGCCCATGACCGACGACGCGCGCGATTACCTGCGCGATATTTTCGAATACGAAATCCGATCGCTGGAGCGAATGCTCGGCTGGGATTGCTCGGACTGGCTGGCGTAGACGCGCCGCCCGCTAAGCCTTGGTTGCTGGTGGTTTGCGCCGGTCGGCCGGCGTCGCGAGACGAAGCTTGTGCAGATGCTGCCCGGGCTGCGATCCGTCGGGCATCTTGCCGACGAAATAGAATCGCTGCCACGCCTGCTTCAATGTCTGCGCGTCGTTGGCGTTGAATTTCTTCATGAACTCGTCACGGCGCTCCTTCCAGGCAGACGTCTGCGCCTTGAGCTCCGGATCGTCGTCGAGATTCATGATTTCCGGCTCGAACGCCTGCAGCGCACCGTGCGGCACCGGAAAGAGCATGCACACCGGCTCGTCCTTCTCGAAGCGCACCGTGCCCGGGCGCGTCAGCTGCCAGTTCATCGTGAATGGATAAGGCAGCCAATCGGTTTCGATCACGCCCGTCAGCGGCGCGATGCCGTCCTTGCCGCCGTTCAGCGGTCCGGTTGCGAACAGATCCCATCCCGGCTCGGTTCGAAACAGGTACGACAGGTGAAAGGTGACGATGCCATAGGCGAAATGCGTGACGGCAAAATCGCCGAGCCGCGAATAGCCGTCGCTGGCGCTGAGCTTCAGCGCCCACGCGTGGATGCCACCCGACCATGTTGCGCTGAACGTGCACGGCGAGAGCACTTCCCAGCCATGGCTGTTGGCGATGTTGAGCGGCAGACAGCGATAAGCATGGTTGTCGGCGATCCGGTCCATCCACGGCCGGGTCAGTGGCGCGGGCCGGATGGTCAACGGATCGGGTCTTAGCGCGTAGCAGCTGAGTTTCATCGAAGTCGGCAGGGAACCGTCGGGGGAAGGCGACATTCTACTCGGCGCACGTCGTCCGACGGCGACAGCCGGTGCTGACAAACGGCTGCAAACCCTTGATTCGACCGGCTTCGCCGACTTCTGCGCTCGCTCGACATGCTATGATCGCGCGTTGATTTTCATGCGGCGACAGGTGTGAACACACCCGAAAGAAAGCGACTCGGCGAGATACTGATCGAGCGCGGCAAGCTCGATGCCGCGGGATTGGACCGCGCATTGCGCATCCAGGACGACTCCGGCGAGAAGCTCGGCGTGCTGCTGGTGACGCTCGGCGTGGTCGCCCAGCGGGATGTGTCGGAAGCGCTGGCCAACCAGCTTGGATTGCCGCTGGTCGAGGCGGCCAGCTACCCCGAGCTTCCCATCCTCGAGGAGCGCGTGTCGGCGCGATTTTTGCGCGAATCGCGCGCACTGCCGCTCGCCGAAGACGAAACCGAGCTGGCGCTGGCGATGGCCGACCCGACCGATGAGTACACGGTCAACGCGTTCGAGATGGTCACCGGGCGCAAGGTGCGACCGCAGGTCGCGATTCCGATGGAGCTCGAGGCGGCGCTCGAGCGGCTATATGGCGCGGGCAAATCGGCCCTGGGCCAGATCCTGGGCGACGTCGAGCAGCGCGACGATCTTGCCTTCGACGCCGACGTCCAGCAACTGAAGGATCTCGCCTCCGAAGCGCCGGTGATACGCATGGTGTCGCTGATCATCACCAATGCGCTCGACACTCGCGCGTCTGACATCCACATCGAGCCGTTCGAGAACCGGCTGATCGTGCGCTATCGGATCGACGGCGTGCTGCACGAGGTCGAGTCACCGCCGCGGCGCCTTTCCGCAGCGGTGATCTCGCGCATCAAGATCATGGCGAACCTCGACATTGCCGAGCGGCGCCTGCCGCAGGATGGGCGCATCCGGCTGCGCGTGCAGGGCAAGGAGATCGACCTGCGAGTGTCGACGGTGCCGACGATGCACGGCGAGTCCGTGGTGATGCGGATCCTCGACAAGGGCGGCGTCGCGCTCGACTTCAAGCGGCTCGGCTTCGAAGACGATACGATGAAGAAATTCCTCAACGTGCTGATGGAACCGCACGGCATCCTGCTCGTCACCGGCCCGACCGGCAGCGGCAAGACGACGACGCTGTACACGGCGCTCGATCGCCTGAACCAGCCCGACGTCAAGATCCTCACCGTCGAGGATCCGGTCGAATACCAGATGGCCGGGATCAACCAGATCCAGGTCAAGCCGCAGATCGATCTGACGTTCGCCAATGCGCTGCGGTCGATCGTGCGGCAGGACCCTGACGTCATCATGATAGGCGAGATCCGCGACCTCGAAACCGCGCAAATCGCCGTGCAGTCGGCCCTGACCGGCCACCTGGTGCTGTCGACCGTTCACACCAACGATGCCGCGAGCACCGTCAACCGCCTGCTGGACATGGGCGTTGAGGACTATCTGCTGACATCGACGGTGATCGGCATCCTGGCGCAGCGACTGGTCAGGACGCTGTGCCCGGCGTGCAAGACCTCGTACACGGCGCTCCCGGAGGTCGTCGCCGAGCTGGGCCTGCACAAGTTCGCGCCGCCGGGCGACATCACGCTGTATCACGCCAAGGGGTGCAAGGAGTGCGCGCAAACGGGATTCATCGGACGCATCAGCATCATGGAGATGTTGCCAATGAGCGATCCGCTGCGCACGCACATCATGCGCCACGCCAATTCGGCGGAGCTTCGCACCGAGGCGATCAAGGAAGGCATGGTCACGATGTACGAGGACGGCATGCGCAAGGCGCTCAACGGCTCGACGACGTTCGAAGAGGTTCTTCGCGTCACGCGCGAAAACTAGTGTCGGGTTGCGGCAATATGGTCTCGTGTTTGCGGAGGCGGCTGCACATCGCCGCGGTCCGCTGATGGCGCTGTACAAGTACCGCGCGGTCAATGCCGCCGGCGATGTCGCCGCCGGCGAGCTGGAAGCAGCCAACGAGTCGGAGATCGTCGGCCGGCTGCGTGATCAGGGACTGATGCCGATGCGGGTAGAGGCCGCGATCGGCGGCAAGATCGCCGGCGCTGCGCCGAAGTCGAAGCGCCGGCGCTGGTTCGCAGCGCGGCGCGTTACGCGCGACAACCTGCTGTCGATCACCCGCGAGCTTGCGACCTTGCTTCGGGCGGGACTGCCGCTCGATCGCGCACTGGAAGTGCTGATCGGCCTGGCGCCGACCCCTCCGGTGGCCACCCTGCTGCAGACGGTCCGCGACGATGTTCGCGGCGGCAAGGCGCTGTCGCAGGCGCTCGACGCGCATCGCACGGTGTTCTCACGCTTTTACGTCAACATCGTCCGCGCCGGCGAGGCCGGCGGCGCGCTCGGCACGGTGCTGACGCGGCTGGCCGACACGATGGAGCGGACCAAGGATCTGCGCGACAGCGTGCAGTCGGCGCTGATCTACCCGACGATACTGATCGGAGTCGCGGTCACTTCGGTGATGGTGCTCCTGGTGTTCGTCGTGCCGCAGTTCCAGCAGACGTTCTCGCAAGCCGGCAAGGCGCTGCCTTTGCCGACGCAGATCGTCATCCTGTTCGGGACGGCGCTGCGCAAGTACTGGTGGCTCGCGATCCTGATCGTCGTCGGCCTGTCCTGGCTGATCCGTCGCCGGCTGCAGAAGCCCGAAGTGCGCTTCCGCTGGGACGCGCGCCTGCTGCGACTGCCGCTGCTTGGCGATTTGCTCGGCAAGGTGGAGGTCGCGCGATTCTCGCGCACGCTGGCGACGCTGCTCGCCAACGGCGTGACGCTGCTGTCAGGACTCGCGATCGTGCGCGAAACGATGACCAACACCGTGCTCGCGCGTGCGCTCGATGGCGTCATTACGCGACTGCGCGAAGGCAAGGGCTTCGGACGGCCGCTGGTCGAGACCGGTCTCTATCCGAAACTCGCGACGCAGATGATTCTCGTTGGCGAGGAATCGGGACGGCTGGAGGAGATGCTCAACCGCGTCGCCGACGTGTACGACCGTGAAGTGCAGATTTCGATCAAGCGGTTTCTCGCGATACTCGAGCCGGCGATGATACTGGGTCTTGCCGTGCTGATCGGCGGCATTGTGTTCTCGATCCTGCTCGGCGTCATGGGGATGAGCGAACTTGTCAGCTAGACCTGCCTCTAATCGAACCGGCCGCCTGCGGGCGGAGGAGAAGCGACCATGCAGTTGAATCATCATCATCGATCCCAAACTCGCGTGCTCGCAGCGCGATCGCCGCGCGGTATGACCTTGATCGAAATCCTCGTCGTGCTGGTCCTGATCGGCATCGTGATGGGTATCGTCGGCGGCAATTACATCGGCCAGGGCGAGAAGGCGAAGGCGCGGGCGGCGAAGATCGAAATCGAGCAAATCGGCCAGACGCTGGACCTGTTCAAGCTGGAAGTCGGGCGTTATCCGACATCGCAGGAAGGCTTGCAGGCATTGGTCACCGCGCCGGCCGGGATGACGAACTGGAACGGGCCGTACTGGAAGAAATCATCGGTGCCCAAGGATCCCTGGGGCAACGAATACCAGTACGCGTCTCCGGGCTCGCACGGGGCGTACGACATCATCTCGTACGGCGCCGACGGCAAGGAAGGCGGCGATGGTGGCAACAAGGACGTCACCAGCTGGGAGCAGTGACCGCCGTGCAAGGCTCCGCTTATCGCCTTGCGGACGCGCCATCGGCGCGCGTCGATGCGACGCACAAAGCATCTGGCTTCTCGCTGATCGAGATGCTGGTCGTGCTGACGCTGATCGGCCTCCTGGTCGTGGTCGTGATCCCGATGTTCGGCCCGGGTGTATCGACTACCGAGCTCAAGAGCGATGCTCGCGCCGTCGCCGCAGGCCTGCGCCAGGCGCGCGGCCAGGCGATCGCGCAACGCGGCGAGGCGGTGCTGATGCTCGATCTCGGCGCGCACAGCTTCAGCGTTCCGCCCGACCCGCGTGTACACAAGCTCGCCCAGGAGGTCGAGCTCAAGCTCTTTACCGCTCAGAGCGACCTTATCAACGACAATGTCGGCGCGATCCGCTTTTTCTCCGATGGCGGCTCGAACGGCGGCCGCATCACGCTCGCCTCGGGGGAGCGCAAGTTCAACGTCGACGTCGACTGGCTGACCGGCCGCGTCGCGATACTCGAATGAAGCGACGGGTCGTTTTGTCGGCGCCGCGAGGCTTTTCGCTGATCGAGGTCCTGGCGGCATTCGTCATTCTGGCGCTGGTTGGAACCGCTCTGTTCCGCATCTTTGCCGGTGCGCTCGGCAATGCGTCGCTGTCGGACGAATACAGCCGCGCCACGCTCTTCGCCGAAAGCCGGCTCGCGTCGCCCGGCGTCGAGACGCCGTTGCGCGAAGGCGCGCAGCAGGGCACGTCCGACGACGGCAAGTATGCGTGGACCTCGCGCATCGAACCTTACCGGCCGCCGGGCAGCACGCCCGAACTCGACGCGGCGACAGATCTGATGCCGATGCGCCTGTGGCGTGTCGCAGTTACCGTCAGCTGGCCTGGCGTCGCCGGCAGCGATCGCTCGATCGCGCTTGCCACCGTTCGTCTCGCGGCCAAGGAACTTACGCCATGACCGCGCTGCGGAGGACGACCGTTGAACCGAGTCGCCGCATTACCGGATTCACGCTGATCGAGCTGATGGTCGCGCTGCTGCTGCTCGCGCTGATGTCGAGCATCCTTTACGGCTCGCTTTCGCTCTCGGCAACCAGCTGGGACCGCGGCGAGGCGAAAGCCGAGCAGGCGGGCGATATGCGGCAGACCGCCGAGTTCCTTCGCCAGGCGCTCACCGCCGAGCATCCGCTGCGCCTGCACAAGGCGGTCGATCAGCCGCTGGTTTTCGCCGGCGCCAGCGACTCGCTGGCGTTCGCCGGGGCGACACCGGGAAGGGTCGGCGGCGGAATCTACTACTTCCGTATCGCGCTTGCAGGGAGCGGCGAATCCTCGAAGCTGCTTTTGTCGCGTACGATTCCCGATTACAGCGCGCTCAAGGCGCCGTCGTTCGATGGCACCGACGCCTCGGTGCTCGCCGACGGCATCGCGCAGCTCAAATTTTCGTATTTCGGCCGCGATGCCGATGCGAACGATGCAGTAGAGCCGACCTGGCGCGATCGTTGGGACGATCCGCAGATCCTGCCGCTGCTGATTCGTATGGACGTCAAGACAGCGCAAGGCGCGAGCTGGCCGACACTGGTGGTCGAGCCGAGGATCGCCCCGGACGCGGGCTGCCGCGGCTGGGATGTCAATCGCAGACGATGCACGGGGCCGTGAGGCGATGACCGCCCCCATCGTCATTTCGGAATCGCCCGCGCCGCTGGCGCAGCGCGGTATCGCGCTGGTGCTGGTCCTGTGGCTGACAGCGCTGCTGACCGTAATTGCCGGCGGCTTCGCCTATGCGATGCGCAACGAAGCGCAAGCCGCCCGCAACACGATGTCGCAGGCGCAGGCGCGTGCCCTCGCCGATGGTGCGATCGCGCGCACAGCCTTTGAATTGATGCGGCCTCGGACGATACCCGGCGTCTGGGCCGCGGATGGGCTGGTGCACGCCTGGGACGAGGATGGCATGCGGGTCACGGCCAGTGCGGTCGACGAGTCTGGTAAAATCGACCTCAACGCTGCACCGGACGCATTGCTCAACAGTTTGCTGCAGACAGCCGGGCAAGTCGACGCCGATACCGCGGCGCGCCTGGTCGACGTGATCGAAGATTGGAAGGACGCCGACGATTTCCGTCGGCCGAACGGAGCCGAAGCGGCCGAGTATCAGGCCGCCGGCCTGCCGTACAAGCCAGCGAACGCCGCCTTCGAGACGGTTGCCGATGTACAGCGCGTTCTGGGCATGACGCCGGCGCTGTTCGCGCGACTTGCGGGCAGCCTGACCGTCTACAGCGGGGCGCCGGGGATCAGTCCGCAGTTCGCGTCACGCACCGTGCTGATGGCGCTGCCGGGAGCGACCGACGCCATCGTCGACACCTATCTTGCACAGAGGGCTGCGGCGCTTGCCGCCGGTCAGCCGTTGCCGGTGCTGCCGCTCGCCGGTGCCGGCGCGCCGGTTAATGTCTGGAGGATACGCGCCGAAGTAACCGCGGCCGACGGCGTCGTCTTCGTGCGCGAGGCGGTCATGCGGCAAGGTCCGGACCCGCGGCGGCCGCTGACAGTGCTGGCCTGGCAGGAAGGCGAGCGTACACAAGCGGTGGCTGCGGACGCGGCCAACGCGCCGAACGCAACGAGATGATGAAGCTGCGCTGAGCATGGGAAATCGATCAAGCAACCTGAGCCGTTACGCGCGCGATGCCGCCAGCGGGATCGGCTTGCCGCGTTTCTGGCGCTGGTGGATGGTCGAACTCGAGCCCGTAGTGCCCGCCTCGTCGCGCAGCGCGGTGCGGCGCTGGCGCATGCGTCCGGTCATCGAATTCGGCGAACGCGAAGCGGTGTTCTGGCGTCCGGAAATAGTCAACGGCGAAATCGAGCTCGCGGCGATGGCCAAGGCGCCGCTGCACGGCGATCCGGCGGACGTCGCGGCCGTCGGACGCGCGGCGATGGCCTCGATCGGTGCGGATGCGCAGGGCAACGTGGCCGTGCGGCCGCCGCGGGTCGTCGTTGCCTTGCCGCCGCGGCAGGTAATGCGCAAGCGCATGGCGCTGCCCGCGGCCGTCGAGGAGAATCTCGAGCAGGCGCTGGCGTACGATCTTGACCGCCACACGCCGTTTCGACCCGAGCAGCTCTATTTCGATGCGGTCGTCGTCGATCGCGATCCCGCGCGGAAGACGATCACCGTCGACTGGGTCGCCGCGTTGAAAACGGTCGTCGACGGCGCAAGGCGGCAGGCCGAAGCCTGGGGTGCGTCGGTGCAGGCTGTCATCCCGGGGCCGGCGTCGACGGTGCCGTCGCAACTGAACCTGATTCCGTCCGACGAGCGGTCGCGCGCCGGCAGCTGGCGGCGCTGGCAGGTCTTGGTACCGCTGGCGCTCCTCGCCGCTGTCGCACTTGCGGCACTGCTCGTCCCGCTGATCCAAAAGCGCGAATACGCCATCGCTCTGAACAAGCAGGCCGAAGAAGCGCGCGTGCAGGCGCTCGCGGCCGACGCCGTGCGCACGCAACTCGAGCGGGCGCAGGGGGAGTACAACTTCGTCCTGGCCAAAAAATACGCCTATCCGGGCACCGTCCAGCTTCTCGACGGGGTCACGCGCGTGCTGCCCGACGACACCTGGATAACGCAGCTCGAGATGCGAACCAGCCTGCGCGGCAAAGAGACCCAGCGCGATCTGGTGCTTCGCGGCGAATCGGCGAACGCCGGCAAGCTGATTGGCCTGCTCGAGGATTCCAAGCTCGTCGAGCAGGCGGCGCTGCGCTCGTCGACCACCAAGATTCAGCCGGGGCCCGGAGAGATTTTCGATCTCGGCGCACAGGTCAAGAAGCTCGCTCTGCCCGCGCCAGTGCCGCTGTCGGCCATACCCGATGCCGCAGCGGCGCCCGCACCTCCTGCGCCCCCGCCCCCTGCCGCGCCTGCCGCCCCGTCGGGCGCGGCGGCGCCGAACCCGCCGGCTCCTGCCGGCGGGCGTCCTGCGGCGCCGGGTGTACAGGCGCCGAACCCGGGCCCCGTGCGCGCGACGCCAGCAGCGCCGGCCATCGTCCA